>Ga0335080_10000440_pt1 | contig 37599 bp, 29 predicted proteins | sample Lox_Sample_34_FD_206720 | JGI IMG/M metagenome (GOLD analysis project Ga0335080, IMG submission 206720) | Soil microbial communities from Loxahatchee National Wildlife Refuge, Florida, United States - Lox_Sample_3.4 | ecosystem: Environmental > Terrestrial > Soil > Wetlands | place: USA... | reverse complement strand
CGATTGCGCTCGGCTACAACGAAATCGCTACCGGCAACCTCGAATGCGTGCTCGCTGGAGGCGCCGAGTCCATGTCACGCGTGCCTTACTATCTCGACGGCGCACGCTGGGGATACCGTTTGGGGAATCAGGACCTGGTTGACGGCATGTACCGCGACGGCTTTTTCTGTCCGATGGCAAAGATGGTGATGGGAGAAACCGCCGAGGTTCTGGCCGAGCAATACAAAATCTCCCGGGAAGAGCAGGATCAGTTTGCTCTAGTCTCGCAGCAGCGCGCTGCAGCGGCGCAATCGGGCAGACGATTCGACGCTGAAATTGTCCCGGTGACGATCGAAGGCAAGAAAGGCGCAACCGTTTTTTCGCGCGACGAACATCTCTTTCCCGACGCGACACCCGAAAAAATGGCTAAGCTGCCGCCTGTTTTTTCGAAGACCGGCACAATTACAGCGGCCAACTCTTCCGGCATCACCGATGGCGCGGCCGCCATCGTTCTTGCCGGCGAAAAATTCGTCACCCAAAACAATCTGAAGCCGCTCGCCCGCATCGTGGCAGTGACATCCGCCGGGGTCGACCCGCGAATCATGGGGATTGGCCCGGTCCCGGCCATCCGCAAGATCGAGCAGAAGCACACCCTTAAGCTCGCCGACTTCGATCTCATCGAGCTCAACGAAGCCTTCGCCGCACAGGTTATCGCGTGCGACCGCGAACTACACTTCGATCGCGACCGCCTCAACGTCAACGGCGGATCCATCGCCCTGGGCCACCCCATTGGCTGCACGGGCACGCGCATCACGGTCACGCTCCTGCACGAGATGCTGCGCCGCCACGCCCGGCGCGGTCTCGCGACCCTGTGCGTCAGCGGGGGCATGGGGATGGCACTGGCGATCGAAGACGTCGCTTGATTACGCCGCCCGGCTTTCCTGCTGGGGAGAGGTCGCAGCGTCGCGAGCTCCGAAGACGCGCAACGAAAACGTGGCTGCTTTGCAAATCGCGTACCCAGCACAGACAAAGGTCACCCATAGGATCGGGTACCGATATCGATCCTCGTACAAAGCGATGTAATAGATCAGCGGAAAGAAGACCAGCCACGAGGTTAAGATCAGGGCAGCGTCGCGGTTCGCTTTGAACATCGTCACGAGTCCGGGGAGGCTCAGAACGGTGGCCAGATAAATTGTCAGCCTTTCCTTTCTGCGGGAGTCCGGCTTCGTAAATTCTTCGGATAGTGAATCGCCCTCGTGCGGGAACCAGAATGCATAAGTCCGCTGCGCGGCCAGTTTGCCGAAGCGCGCCGGATGGCTTGAGATCCACTGGAGTGTTTCGTGGAGTTTGACCGCGTTGTACTCCGTCTCGCCCAGAGACCGAGCCAGCACTGCCTCGGTCATGTTGTGGTTGGGACTGTGCCGACCGAAACATCCCGAGGCTTCGCTCTGCCTTACCCCGACCAGCGCGCAGTCGTTATTGGACGCTTCGAGCGCCAATCCCAAAGCTGTCCGAAACGGGATCACGCGACGAAACACGAAATAATTCCGTACCGTCCACGGGACCAGCATGACAACCACGATCAGGGGCGCTACCCAGCGCCCGCGGCGAAACGCATTCCAACGGAACTTCCAGACAGCAAAAGCCAGCCAGGCGACCAGCACCGGCAACACCGTTGCGCTCGTCAGCAATAGGACGCCGGCAATCACTCCAAGCAGTGCGGATGAAACCCAGTGCGCTCTGGAATTCGTTCGTGCAGTCCACCCGAGAAGAGTCGCAATCACAATCAGCAGGCCGGCGTAAGACATCTCCCAGTCGGGAAACGTCAGCATGGGCGGCAGCAAGCCCATCAAGCAGGCCAGCGCGCCAGGTCCGAACCCGATTCCTATGGTTTCGGTGAACACGGGCAGCAACGCCAGCTCAGCCGCGGTGGCGACGGTCGCGGCCAGGCGAAATGCAAAAGCCGCTTGGGCGCCCGTTCCGAACGCCCGAATGATCATCGCCAGGAACGCCGGGAACGCCGGTGAAAGGTAGGCCGACGGCCCGGTGGCAAGCAGCCGGAAAGGATCCGCAAACCGATGATGAAAGGCCAGAGACCGGGCGAGGTGAACCGCTTCCGGGTGAAGAGGAAAGGCCGCGCTTGAATCGTAATGCGGCCAGAGGCGCGCGACTCCTACCAACAGAAGACCCAGGGACATCAGTGCAAGTCTTGCAGGCCGTGAGAATCGTGCTCGCACGCCGTCTCCGCTTGCTCTCCGAATGCTGACGTCGCCTTGGATCAAGTGGTTGCTGGAGTTTCCACGCCGGCGAGATCCACTCCTGACACAGCCGGGGCAGCGTCCGGCAACTCGAAGCGCACGCCGCCACCAGCCGGAGATGACGGAGCCAGACGATGCTTGAGGCGCAGAAACGGTTCTTCGTAGTAGCGCCGCGAAACGGTTGCGATCGCAATGGCCAGCGCGCCTCCAACCGTGAATCGAACCACCATCACGCCAAAGTGCCCGGTGCCGTTGGCAAGGTGCGGCCAGATCTTCGGAGCGAAGTGATCGTAAAAATCGAAACACAGCATGTGCACAAGGTAGAGCCCGTAGCTGATCTCGCCAAAGAACTCGAGCACCGGTTGACGGATCGAAAAGCGGCTTCCCAGAAGGAGGGTGGCAGTTACCAGCGACGCGAAGAAACCGTTGTACCCGGTGATATGCAGCGCTCCGCCGGCCAACGCCGAATCGCGGCCGAAAACCCGGTCAATCAGAAAACACCCGCTCGACCCGATTGCCGCAGCTCCCGCGATCGACCAAAGAACCTTCCGGTTTTGGTTAAAAGCGCGCGCGGCGATCGCCAGAAGCGCTCCCATTCCCAGACCGTCTGCCACCAGCCAGGTCGCGTATCCGTAAACGTCATACCCCAACGCGGAAGCCGCGATGCGGCAGCCCAGTGAAAACAGGCAGATCGCGCCGGCTGCCATTGCAGTTCCACGAAGGCTCAGCTTGCGCACGCAGGTTGGCCAAAGCAGATAAAAGTGCTCTTCCACTGCAAGCGACCACAAAACTCTGTACTGGAGGGGTACGCCCAATAGATTGGTGACATTGGCGAGGTAAACCAGACTGAGTCCGATAAAGCTCCAGCCCGCTGGGTGATTGATCATTCCTCCCATCGACAGGCCAATCAAGAGGGCAATCACGCCAAAATACACCGGCAGAATCCGCAGCGCCCGCCGGATATAAAACCGCTTGTAGTAACCGCGCTCTTCCCGCGAATCGAGCAGGATTCCGGTAATCAGGAACCCGGAGAGGACGAAGAAGAGATTGACCCCAGTCCATCCGTATCCGGTGGCCTGTACGAAGACGCGTGGAATCGTCCTCAAACCATCGGCCGAATAGTGGTTTCCGAATCCGTGGAAGATCAAAACGACCAGGCAGGCAATTCCACGCAGGGAGTCAAGTTCCGGCATTTTCGGGCGTAGAAACGGATGCGGTGTGGCTACACCCTGGACTGCCAGCACGTTCAACTTCAGGGCCCTCGATTTCAACCGGCGCAGTTGCAACACGCTCCGAGTATTTCGGAACGCCGCCGCTTTCTCAACTGGAATTCGGAACCGGGGAATCCGGTTCAACACTCGCCGGAATGGAGGCGTGACATTGCGTGTTCACAGCGCGCCGGGGGCCGGCGCTGCGGGAGTTCTCCAGGCCGATCGATCCGCGATCGAACTCACCGCGGCGGCTGCGGTCACGATGAAAAACAATCCGTAGTATCGTGGCTCATAATTCGGAAAAATCACGAAGCGCGCCAACGAAGACAAGCCAACCACGGAGAGAATCCGCCGCCATCCGGGATCGCGAACCCGCGCCAGGCAGAACATCCAGAGAATCGTGTAAACGGGGAAACTCGAGTGCAAGGTATTGGCGACGCCGCGGGCCAGCGCATGCGCATAGTCAGCGCTGGTGAAATGGGGGACCTGAGCCGCGTCCGCGGCCAGGAAGGTGTGGAAATAAAGCGCACGCCCGCCATAGCCAAAATGTGAGATGACAATGTCGCTTGCGGCCGTGAGCGCAATCAGCGCCGCCGTCATGGTCCACTCCAATTTTCCAAGCCGCCACAGCCATACCAGTGCGATGACGCACAGCACCGCGTTGTCGGGCCGGACCCAAACCGACGCAATCAACGCCAGCATCCCGAGGTTCACGTTCTTGAGGAAGAGCGCCCACAATCCCAAGAGGAGCAACAGGGTTGACATCCCGTCCGGCTCGTTCACCTGACCGAGCAGCATGACCTCGGGCAAAATCAAAATCATGATGGCCAGCAAGGACCGCGTATACAGCCACAGCGCGACGGCAATGGCAAAAAAGCAAGCCGCCGAAACCAGCCTGCTGGAATCGATTACGGTTGCTCCGGCCCGATGCGCCGCCTCCATGGCAAGGATGTAAAGCGGCTTGACCGAGAAATAGGGAAGATAGAGCGTCGAGTAGTAGGCATCGGACGCGCGCTTCCTCAGCATTTTTGCCTGGGCATCATCCGCGTCGGTCCCTCGCAGATGCGCGGTCAGGGGTTCCCGGTAAACCAGGGCGTGCGCCCTTACCGGGTCGGAGGTATCGGACAGAGCGACGTTGCCGGCAAACGACAGGAGATCAATGTCGAAGACCGAGTTCCGATAGCAATGCACCGCCAAGGCGCCCGCAATCAGAAAGTAGAAACAGGCGGCGATTTGCTTCGTGGAATTGTGCGCGCGCGAGGGCAATGGGTGACGGGAACCAATTTAGCCTTGGGGCGCGATCACGGTCAAACGACGATTCGGGCAGGTCAACTCCAACAATACGTCTCCGCCCAATATCTGGCACAAGCCGCGAAAAAGGGTTGCCCCGGTTTGCCCGGCAGGCATTTTTTCCGGCATGGCGAGGCGAATGCTCGATTCTTTCGATACCCGGTTAGCCCCGTACTTACTCATTCTCTAAGTCCGCTTAATTTTCTTTTTTGCACCCCTGATCCATGCTATACTCCGCGCCACTAGCGGGGTTCGACACAATAACCCCCAGGGAGAGTTGTGCGCGGCATCGACTTCTCCTCATGGGCCTGCAGGGCGTTAAGCATCTCTTTGAATCTAGTCAAAAATCCAGGGTTTGGATGAACGCGATGAACGACTCCCACAAGCCGCTTGAAGCGCTGGGCTATGCGCTTCGCGCTCTGCGCCGCGAAGTTCTCGAATTCAGCTTCAGCTACCCGCTTGAAATTGATCCCGCCGGTGGTCCTAAAGAATCGCTGCACTACTACCTTTATAGCGAGAAGCTCTCGTGGAGCATCATGCGCATGGACCCGGCCGGAGTCCCGAGAGTGCGCAACCGGCTCACCGGAACCGTCTACAAGCCGGCGTATATTGCCTGGTGGGGTCTGGTGAACCTCGGACACTACCTCCATCATCGAGACGAGCCCAGCCGCGAGGCCTTCCTAACCCAGGTCGACTGGCTGGAGGCGAATGCCATCACTCGCTCGGATGGTGCGGTTGTCTGGCATAACGATTGGGATATCCTGCACGGCCCCACCTTGCTCAAAGCTCCGTGGATTTCGTCGTACGATCAGGGACTGGCCATCAGCGCGCTCGTGCGCGGTTATCGCCTCACAAAACGCCCGCATCTGCTGGAGCTCTTGCGTGGCGCGAGCCGGATCTTTTCGCTCAAGTGCAATGAGGGTGGAGTGCGCGACTCCGTGTCCTCGGGAGTCGTGTACAGCGAACTCCCAGGGCAGCCCGTCCCCGGTATCCAGGACGGCTTCATGACTTCGCTTTTGGGCTTGTATGATCTTTACGTCGAAACCGAAGATGCAGCGGTGAAGGCTCTTTTTGATGAGGGGGTTGCGGGCCTGAAGGCGAGTCTTCCGGTTTGGGACTATCGCAAAAAGTGGAGTTGGTACGGGTCGCGGGGTTATCTCTGTCCACCCTCCTATCACTGGCTCAATCGGCTGCTGCTTCACGTACTGGGCGGAATTACCGGCGAAGCCCAGTTGTCGGAGTATGCCAATGCCTGGCATCCGGATCGCCTCTCGGCAATCGGGCGTGCGGAGATTTTCATCTTCTTCCAGATGACGAAGAATGCCGCGCGCGTTCGCAACCGCACATGGCGGCTCAGTCCAGCCAAGGTTCGTAAGCTGGCGAGCCGAGATCCAAAGCCGTTGCCGCGCGAGGAAATGCCTCCCGCCAGCGTAGCCGTCGTGCCAGAATATTCCCGCCGCCGCGCCTGACCTGGTGAGGAACCGGCTCTCCGTTCTCCAGCGCCTTGTTCCCGGTGGCTGAAGCGGGCGCAGGCGCAGCCCCGTGTTGCCCGGCCATTCCGCCGCCGATATACTTTAAACTGAGCCGAAGAAGCCGCGGCAGACATCTCACGTCTATGTCCCTTTCCGCAGTCATAGTCGACGACGAGCAACTCGCCCGCGATGAACTGGCCTACCTTCTTAACCACTCCGATGTCAACGTAGTTGCGCAAGGCAAGAACGGTCTCGAAGCCGTCAATCTGATCCGCGAGCACAGTCCCGACCTCGTGTTTCTTGACGTGCAAATGCCCGGCCTCGACGGGTTCGGCGTCATCAAGAAGCTGCTAGATCGCAAGGTTCCACTGCCCAAGATTGTTTTCGCCACTGCCTTTGATCAATACGCGGTGAAAGCTTTTGAGGTGAATGCGGTTGACTATATCCTGAAGCCCTTCGACAAAAAGCGTATCGCGCAGTCGATTGAAAAAGCGCGGGCGAAAATCCAGGCAGGCAACGGTCCGGTGGAGAAACTCGAAACTCTAGTCCGGATGCTCGAATCGCAAAAGCCCACCACCGCAAAGATTCTCATCAAGGCGGCCGGCCGCCTGTTCCTCGCCGATCCGAAAGATATTTGCTTTGCCACGATCGAAGACGGGGTAATCAGCGTGACCACCAGCGGGCACATGGGCATGGAAGGCCAATCGAACTGCCGCACCCTCGAGGAGTTGTTCGAGAATCTCGATCCCAACCTCTTCTGGCGTGCCCACCGCTCGTTCCTAGTCAACAAGAATCACATCCGCGAAGTCGTGCCCTGGTTCAAGAGCTCCTACCAGCTGCGCATGGACGATAAAAAGCAGACAGAAATTCCAGTGAGCCGGGCCCAAACCCGGCGCCTCCGCGAACTATTCAATCTTTAGAAAATGGGTTGCCCGTGGCTCGCGTGCCAGGCCCAATAAAAAGGGGCAGCCGCTAGCAAAGCACCGGCCGCCCAGGGGAGGGACACTCAATCCGTTATGCGATCGCTTGCAGCGCGATACGGTTCGGAATCACCAGCATCGAGCCTTCCATGCGAATCAATTCTTTCCGCTTCATCTCGCCCAACAAGCGCGTTACCGTCTCGCGCGAGGAGCCGATCATTTGCGCTATCTCCTCGTGCGTGAACTCGGACTCCACCCGTAAATCCCGGTTGTGAGTCTGGCGCGACACCCAGGAAAGCAGCAGGCGCGCCAGCTTCTCAGTCGAGCTCCGCGCCAGCAGCAAGTCGTGGACATCCCCGAATGTGATCGTAACTTCGCGCGCGAGCATGGTGGCGCAGGCCATGGCGGTCTTGTTGTCGGCCGCGAGCAAACGCATGAAATCGGCCTGCTCAATGAACTTGATCTGGCAGAAACCGACTGTCGTCACGGTCATCGGCGAGGGGCGGCCGGATACGATCGCGCTCAACCCGAGTACATCCCGGTTGTCGGCAATCTTCAGGATGATTGTCTTTCCATCGCGCGCCTGCACCGAAAGCTTGGCGCGTCCCGAACAGACGATGAAGATGCCGCGGGGAATTTGCCCCTCGGTGAGCAAAGTGGCGTTGCCGGGATAAAAGGTGATGCGCCCCATCTTATTGAACTCATTCATAAGATGATCCGGCAGCTGGCAAAAATCGCCGTTCTGACGCAGCGTGCAACTTAGGCAATCATTTGGCGCGTGGAAGCGTCGAGGTACGCCCATGAGTTGACTCCTCTGGTGTCAGTAACAATTTTGCTCGTGAATAATTGCGCGCCGGGGAAGCGTTCACGAGTAAATCGCTTCTGCACTCAAGTTGCCATTCTTGTAATTTGCCAAAACTCCTCTGATTGTCCCTGGTTACAACGTGCCTGCAAATGCAGAAAGCCCGCAAAGTGCCGTTTTACAGTCGCCCGTGACGAAGGGCGGGCACGACTTATCTTCAGTCCAGATAGTCTCCCCGGGAAATTCCCAGTTTTTGCATCTTGTGTTGCAGAGTCGTCCGTTTCAACCCGAGCCGCGTCGCCGCCCCCTTTACTCCCGATATGACGCCCCGCGTCTCCCGCAGCACAGCCACAATATGATCGCGCTCCCGGTCCCGCAGGGTGCGTTCCGAATCGGGAGGACGCCGTTCCACGGCCTTGCGCAGTTCCGCCAAAGGCGGCCGCAACCGTTCGTCGTCCGACAGGATCACCGACCGCTCGATAAAATTTTCCAGCTCCCGAATGTTTCCTGGCCAATGCCAATTCATCATCACTTCCACTGCCTCATCCGGAATCAGCGTGATCCGCTTGTGCATCCGCGCCGCGCTCTTGTCCACGAAATGACGGATCAGCAGCGGAATGTCCTCTCGCCGCTCGCGTAGCGCCGGCAAATGCAGAGGAAATACATTAAGCCGGTAATACAAGTCCCGGCGGAACTCATTCTCCTCTACGGCCTGCGCGAGATCGCGGTTGCTGGCTGCCAGAAGGCGCGCGTCGACCCGGATTGTCCTGGTTCCCCCCAGCCGCTCGAACTCCTGATCTTGCAGCACCCGCAGGAGCTTCGGCTGGAGCTCCAGCGGAATTTCCCCTATCTCATCGAGCAGCAGCGTCCCCTGGTCCGCCAGTTCGAGCCGCCCGACTTTCTGCGACACCGCGCCCGTGAATGCTCCCTTCTCGTGCCCGAATAACTCGCTCTCCAGAAGCCCAGTCGGGATGGCCGCGCAATTCAGCTTGATAAAGTTTCGCTCCCGCCGCGAACTCATCAGATGGATTGCCCGCGCGATACGTTCTTTGCCCGTTCCTGTCTCGCCCGTGATCAGCACGGTCGCGTCGGTATGGGCTACGATTGCCGCATAGTCCAGCACGCGCTTCAGCGACGGACTGCTCCCCACAATATTCTCCGGGAGTTGTTCCGCGCGCAGCTCACCTTCCAGATATCGTTTCTCCTGGGCCAGCCGGTCTTTGGCCTGCGCGACTTCGCGATACGTGGTGGCATTATGGATGGCGGGCGCAATCTGCCGGGCCACCTGCTGGAGATACTCTCCATCCTCCTTGCTGAAGGCATCCGCTCGTGTCGCTCCCAGCAGCAGGCTTCCCAGCGCGCGTCCTCCCATCAAGAGGGGCACACAGCACAGCGACTGGATTCCCAGCGCCTGCATCTCCCGGACCGACACATGGCTAGAGCGCTCCATTTCCGTTCCGTCGAAAAACATCACGCTCCGCGTCTCAATCGCACGCGCGGAAATCGCCCCCGCCATGGGCAAGCGCGTCCAGTCTTTCTCCGTCACGCTCCGCGCCGGCTCTACGGAGCGAATCCGAAGGGTTCGCGATTCGGGCTCCAGCAAGGCCAGGCGCGCGTAATCATAGTTCGTAATCTGGCGCATCTTGGCAAAAACCGGCCCCAGCAACTCCTCGAATTCCAAGGTGGAGTTCAAATCGCGCCCGATCTCAACCAGGCTTTGCAGGCGATCCTGCTGCCTTTGCCATTTGGCATGGATCTCGTGATTCTCCACGGCCAGCGCCACCAGTTGCGCGGCCCGCTCCAGTAGCAGCAGGGTGTCCGACTCCTCCGCCTCCACCGCGCTGCTGCCGATTCCAAGCGCGCCGTAGCGCCGCTTCGAGGTGCTCATCGGCGCGACCTTGTACGACCGTACGCCATGCTCGCGGAGCGCGCTCAGCGTCCCGGGAAAGCGAGTGTCGCGATCCACATCCGGAATCCGTACCGACTCCTGGTGCTGCCACACCCAGCCGCTTGGTGATTCCTGGGACAGGGAGCTGGACACATCCCACGACCGGATCTGAGTTTCTGACGTCCAGAAATGAGTGGCGACGCAGTTTCGCTCCGCATTGCAGACCGCAAATTCCACTAGCGTGCAGGTGGTCAGCTCCCGCAATAGAGGAGTCAATTCCTCAAAGAGCTGCGGCAACGGCCCGCCCCCGACAATCAGATCTGTGATTGCCACCAGAATCTCGGCGCTTGAACGCCCGACGATTGCCAGTCTTCCTGGACTTTGATTGTCGTCGGGACGCAGATTGTCCTGTGGATCGCGTGCAACTCCTTGCATGCGTGGCGAGTTTTCCCCTGAGCGGGACCTTTCCTCTTAAATGTTGAGCAGTTCAGAGGAGTGAATGCGGCGTGCCATGCCGCTTGTAGATTCACCGGTCAGCGATCGCGGTCGTTGGTTCCATCGCGTGGGAACCAATCTGATTCTCCCGGAATGGGAGCCCCTCATGCCCGCGTTGCCGTTCTCCAAGCGTATTCCTACCCGGAGTAGTAACATGTTAGTCGACTTCCGAATGCAAGCAAGTGATTTGTTTGGTAATTTACTAAAAACGAACTTGTTGCGGGTTCAATAACTCCCATAATGGCACGCGGCTGGGAAAGTAAGTCCATCGAACAGCAGCAGGCCGATTTACTCGGCGAGCGTGGTGGGCCCCGCCCGCGCCTCTCGGCGGCCCAACAAAAAAGAAGCCGCCAACGCGAGAATCTCTTGCTCGCCCGCAAGCGTCTGGACAACCAGTTGCAAAGCGCCACCCGTCCGGAACATCGCCACCTCCTCACCCGGTCGCTCGCAGAGCTCGACAGGTAACCATCGTCTTTTGATGAGGTTACAAGCTCTCCTCCACCAAAGTGAAGGCTCCGTTCGTATACCTCCGATAAAGAAAACCTGCGCCGCTGCTTCCGCCCTGTGACGTATAATCGCTGGGGGTGACAGCGCGCCGATGAAAGCTCAAGTCTACGTTTCGCTCAAGAAAAGCGTACTCGACCCACAAGGCAAAACCATCCACGGAGCCCTCCGCAAGATCGGATACACGGGCCTCGAGCAGGTGCGCCAGGGCAAGTATTTCGAGATTACTCTCAACCCCGCAATTTCAAAGACCGAGGCGGAAGCCGAAGTGGAGAAAATCGCGCGTGAAGTTCTAACCAACCCCGTGATCGAGGAGTTCCGTTTTTCCCTCGAAGAGTAGTCGCGCAGGACCATCGGGGAAGTGCTCACCGTGGCATCAGGGAAGCCCGATGATGGCTGGGGTCACGTAATTCCGGCGGTTGCGTGTCAGGGCACACTTTGGCGGTCCAGAAAGTTCGCCAGGATACGGCTCCGTTAGGGGCCGCTCACTCCCCCGAAAACGTCGTCAAGGAGTCTTTCCATGTGCGGCATTGTCGGATACGTCGGTAAGAAACCGGTCGTCGATGTCATCATCGAGGGCCTGCGCAAGCTCGAATACCGCGGCTACGATTCCGCCGGTATTGCCGTCGCCGGCAACGGCCAGGGCCTGCAAGTCCGCCGCGCCGAAGGCAAACTACGCAATCTCGAAGACGTGATCCGCATCAAGCCGCTCGATGGAACGTACGGCATCGGCCACACCCGCTGGGCGACTCACGGACGCCCCACCGAAGAGAACGCCCACCCGCACCGCGACTGCACCGGCAAAATCGTAGTGGTCCACAACGGAATCGTAGAAAACTATCTCTCGCTGAAAAAGAAGTTGATCGCGGAAGGCCACAAATTCACCACCGAAACCGATACCGAAATCATCGCGCACCTGATCGAGAAGCACTACTTCAATAGCGGCAACGGCCATCGCCCGGTTCTCGAAGAAGCTGTCCGGAAAGCGGTCAAGGAACTCACCGGAGTCTTCGCCTTGGTGGTAATCGCCACCGACGACCCGCGCAAGATCATAGCCGCCCGCAACGGCCCGCCGGTCGTCATCGGCATCGGGAAGGACGAATATTTTGTCGCCAGCGATGTTCCCGCGCTCCTCGATCACACGCGCGACCTTTTCTTCCTCGCCGACGGCGATCTGGCGGTTATCACCGAGCAAGGAGTGCGTGTCACCGACTTCGACGGCCATCCCATGGAGCGCAAAGTGCAGCGCATCAACTGGGACCCGATCATGGCTGAAAAAGGCGGCTTCAAGCACTTTATGCTCAAGGAAATTTACGAGCAGCCGCGCACCGTCCAGGAAACCACGTTAGGCCGCATCTCCCAGGACACCGGGAGAATTTTTTTGGAAGAAATGCAGGTCGATGAAGCCGCATTCCGGGCGCTCAAGAAAGTCAACATCGCCGCCTGCGGCACCAGTTGGCACGCCGGGCTCGCCGGCAAATTCATGATCGAAACGCTGGCCCGCGTTCCGGTCGAAGTCGACTACGCCAGCGAATGGCGCTATCGCGACCCGATCCTCGACTCCGAGACGATTACGCTGCTCATCTCGCAATCCGGAGAAACCGCCGACACCATCGCCGCCCAGCGCGAAGCCAAGAACAAAGGCTCGAGGACGCTAGCCATCTGCAACGTCGTCGGCAGCATGATCACCCGTGAAGCCGCCGGAACGATCTACACCCACGCCGGCCCGGAGATTGGCGTAGCCTCAACCAAAGCCTTCACCGGCCAGTTAACCGCTCTTTATCTTTTCGCACTCTATCTGGCGCAAGTCCGCGGCGCGATCACCGACGAGCAATCCAATAAAGCGGTCCAGGAGTTAACCCAAATCCCCGGCAAACTCGAGCAAATCCTGACTACGGACGAGGCCTGCGACGAGTTGGCAAAAACATATGTCCGCGCGCAGGACTTCCTGTTCCTCGGCAGGGGTATTCACTACCCTATTGCTCTGGAAGGTGCGCTCAAACTGAAAGAAATCTCCTACATCCACGCCGAAGGCTATCCGGCGGGAGAGATGAAGCACGGCCCGAACGCGCTGATCGACGAGAATCTTCCCGTGGTGATTATCGCGACGCGCGACGAGAACAGCCCGCCGTCGATGCTGCGGTACGAAAAGACGATGTCGAATTTGAAGGAGGTCAAAGCCCGCTCCGGCATCGTGATCGCCCTGGCGACGGCCGGCGACAAAGAAATTGCCGAAGAGGCCGATCACGTCCTGTATGTTCCGCCTGCCCCGGAAGAACTCAGCGCGATCCTGGAAATCGTCCCACTGCAACTACTCGCGTATCACATAGCAGTAAGACGCGGTTGCGACGTGGACCAACCGAGAAATTTGGCGAAGTCGGTGACGGTGGAGTAGAGATTCGCTGCAATCCTATCGCTGCCGACTCAAGCGATAGAACGGCGATGCCTTATCGATCTTGATGTAGATGATCGGAACTCCCTCTACCCCCACTGCCTCACCAAACCGTCCTTACAGCCTTCGCCCGCCGAATCTCCGCGTCGGCCGTAACCAACGCCATCCCCTCCACCAGCGCCGTAGCGCCAATTACGCGGTCCGCCGGGTCCTTGGGGTAACTGGCGGGCAAGCTCAGCGTGCGCACGCACGCCTGTGCGCTGATCGGCAGAACCACAAACCGCTCCTCCACGTCTTGCAAGAACGACTCCAGACTCATGGCCATTGAGATTCTTCCCTTGCCGTAAGCCGTCGCAATCTCCAGCAGAGTCACGCCGCAAATAGCCATGCCCTCACCGCTCTGCCGCGTCTCGTCAATCGCGGCTTTCGCGTTTTTCGATAGCCGGTCCGCATCGGACAGCAGCCAAAGCGCAACGTGCGTGTCCAGCAGAATCAATAGAGGTCTCCCCACTCTTCGGGCGTGAGTATCGGCCCCACAATATCGCCGTGGATTTTAATTTTGCCTTTATAAAACCCATAGATCTCGTCTTTCTCCTGCTCTGCCGGCATGATCTTGACCACCGGCTTGCCGCGCTTCGTAATCACGATAGCCTCTCGCTTCTTCTGAACCTCGTCCATCACCCTCAGGCAATGGATCTTGAACTCGCCCGCCGCCATCTTTTTCACGGTTTCCCCCCCCAGATATGATCATGGTTATCATACCATAGTCATATGGCGCAAAACTGACCATATCCCCTGAGAAACTGAAAGCTTACAGCTGATCGCTGACAGGTGACAGCTATTTCGGCATATTCACCGGCTCATCCTTGGGCATGGCATCCAGAGTCGCCCGGTCAATTCCCAGGTGCGCCACCACCAGCTCCGGCGGCGTATGGGTCAGCCATTCCGAGAGCGCCAGATCCTGATAGAAGCTGCTCTTGAACATCTCGAGAAACTTCAGATCCGTGTCGCCTGTGTTCTGCACGTAATGCGGGAGCGTTTTCTGGATGTACCCGACATCGCCCGCCTGAAAATCCATGGTGCGCGCCCGGCCTCCCGTAGCGAACACCGTCTGGCGCGCGGTCCCCTTAATGAAGAACTGCCACTCGTCCGCATTCGGATGCCAATGCAGTTCGCGAATCCCGCCCGGATGCACCGTCACGATCGCCGCCGCCATGGTGGTCGAGACTTTGAACTTGCTCGAATCGACGATCCGCACCTCGCCGCCCCTGGTGCGCTTGGTTACCGGGAACTGTCCCATGTAAAAGGCGAACTCCTGCTTCGACAAGCCGAGCGTACCGGCGGTTGCCTTCAAGTCGTCGGCGAGCGGTCCGGGCACCGGAGCCTGGAAAATAAACTTTTCACGCCGTACCATCTTCTGCATCGCCTGCTGATCCACGCCAAAATTCGCGGCCAGCACATCGTGCGGCGTGTGCGCCATCCAGTCCGTCAAAAGAACGGTCTCGTATTCGGAAAAATTTCCGTCGTCGAAGACCAGCAGGAATTCCGCTCCATCCGGATTCAACCCTTGAATGGAATGCGGAATTCCGGTTGGGAAAAACCACAGATCGCCTTCGGTTACGTCGGCCACAAAGCTCTTGCCCTCGGCGTCGAGCCCGGTGATGCGCGCGTTTCCGTAGAGCATGATCGCCCACTCCGCCGCCGTGTGCCAGTGCAACTCGCGAACGCCTCCGGCCGTTAGTCTCATGTCGACGCCGGCAATCGACTTGGAAACCGGAAGCTCGCGCACCGTAACCTCCCGCGACCAGCCGCCTTCCTGCATTCTCTTGTGGCCGATGCCGAACGGATATTTGAAGGTGGCGACTCCACCTGCATCGCTCTGCGGAGGCAGAAAAGAATCGGGATTCTGCTGGTCGAGCACCGAATTTCCCGGTCCTGGAGCGCTCGAACTCTTATCGCCTTTGGTCGGATACGGAGGACGCTGTTCCTGCGCCGCCACATCCTTCGCCAATATGCCCGCTGCCGCCAGCGCCGCCGATCCCATTCCCAGAAATCCACGGCGCGAAAATGCATCGTTTCTCACATCATCGCTCATAGTTTTCTTCCTTCCGAATAGAGTTAGCGAGGTGCGCCCCACATCCCGCTTCATTTTGCGAAACGTCAGTTACGAAAGTTCGATTGCGAAAAACGATAGGCCGGGCAGTTATGGATGTCAATCGGCGCGACATATCGAGCGTAGTGTAGGCGACCATCCGCGAGCTGAAGTCATCTAGATAGCAGATGGCTCAATTCAAAACGCAAGCCGCGACGCTGGTTCGCTCCGTCGCGCTTTCCGATTTCACACGGCATCTCGAGTTCGAAGTCAGCGGTGCCGCTCCCTTCCGCTTCGTGCCTGGCCAATGGCTCTCGCTGACAGCGGCCAACCCGGAAGGCGAAGAGATTACACGCGCTTACTCGATCGCCTCGCCGCCGGAGAACGGACACATCGCTCTGTGCTTGAATCGCGTGCAGGATGGCTTCATGTCGAATCACCTCTGTAGCCTGAAGGAAGGATCGTCAATCACTTTTCAGGGTCCCTTCGGAAACTTCATTCTGCATCCGCCCATGCGAGATACTATGTTCATCGCGACGGGCACGGGTGTCGCGCCCTTTCGTTCCATGCTGCAATGGCTGCTCGCCGATCCGGAACGGCATCACGGAAGAGAACTATGGCTTTTGTTCGGCGCGCGTACGGAAGCGGATCTTTATTATCGCGATGAGTTCGAGCGCCTCGCCGTCCATTACGGGAATTTTCACTTCCTGCCCACGTTGAGCCGCGGAAACCCCGAATGGGGCGGCCTGCGCGGCTATGTTCAGCAGCATGTCAAGGAAATCGTCGGCGACCGCAAGGGTGAAGATATGCATGCCTACATCTGCGGCCTCGACAAGATGGTCAAAGCGAATCGCGAACTGCTGAAGGGGATGGGCTGGGACCGCACCTCCATCCGCTACGAGAAGTACGACTAACCGGTTTCTTACCTCAGCGCCACCCCGTGTAGCCTGTGGTTGAGTATTTTCTCCGTTAAACTAATCCATAATCGCAATCCGTCACCACAGGTGAAAGCATGTACATTGCAGACAGCCCACGTTATGACTCCATGCTGTACCGCCGCTCGGGGAGAAGCGGCATCAAGCTGCCGGCTATCTCTCTGGGGCTCTGGCACAACTTCGGCGGGGTCGATCGGCTCGAGAACTCCCGGGCGATGCTGCAGCGGGCCTTCGATCTGGGGATCACTCACTTTGATCTGGCCAACAACTACGGGCCGCCCTATGGGTCGGCGGAGGAGACCTTTGGCCGGATTCTGCAAAAAGACTTTCTGCCGTACCGCGATGAGCTGATGATCTCGACCAAGGCGGGATGGGATATGTGGCCCGGCCCTTACGGTAACTTCGGTTCCCGCAAATACTTGCTGGCGAGCCTCGATCAAAGTCTGAAGCGCATGGGGCTGGATTACGTCGATATTTTTTACCATCATCGGCCGGACCCGGAGACTCCCCTGGAGGAATCGATGGGGGCGCTGGACACGGCGGTGCGATCGGGGCGGGCGTTGTATGTGGGCATCTCGGCTTACAACATTGAGCAGACATCGCAGGCGGCGAAGATTCTGCGAGAGATGGGGACGCCGTGCCTGATTCATCAGCCCAAGTACTCGATGTTGGTGCGGGAGCCGGAAAAGGGATTGCTGGATGTGTTGGGAAATGAAGGGGTCGGTTGCATTGTGTTCAGTCCGCTGGCGCAGGGGGTGCTGTCGGACCGGTACCTTGCGGGGATTCCGGAGGACTCGCGGGCGGCCAAGAATTTCTTTCTTAAGAAGGCCAGCATCGACGACAAGATGCTCGGTAAGATACGGGGTTTAAACGAGATCGCCCGGCGGCGGGGACAGACCCTGGCGGAGATGGCGGTGGCCTGGGTGCTGCGCGATCCCCGGGTCACCAGCGCGCTGGTCGGGACGAGTAAGGTGTCGCAGGTGGACGACAACGTGGCGGCCCTTAAGAATCTTAAGTTTGACGCCGAGGAGTTGGGGGCGATCGACGCCGTGCTGGCGGGGTGATGGGGCAAGGCATTCGAACGTTCCACGTGGAACGTTCGTTGACATTCGTGTTAGTATTATTTTGTACTTACAATGAGGTTTAGATGAAACATACGAAACGAGTTAGCAAGCGGCGGAAGAAGGCGGGGAAAGTCCGGAAAATTGCGGCCCAGGCGGCAGGCTTGCTGAAGGGACAACGGCGGGCGGCGCGGCCTTTGCCGGCGGAACTGGCGGGCATGTACAAGCCGGTAAAAAAGCCGGTGACTTTGCGGCTGGATGCCGACATTCTCTCGTGGTTTCAACGGGGTGGGCGCGGGTATCAGACCCGGATTAATGTCGCCCTGCGGAAGGTGATGGCGGAGGAACGGGGGTAGCGCCTTTTAACAGGGCATGATAATCGCAGTTTTTGACGCGTTTTCGCGAACCTGCAGCGCGAAGATCGCGAAGCCCTAGACCCTTCGATGTTTAGAAAAGAAACAGGTTGAGCGACCCTCGGTCCCGGGGGTGGTTGAAGCTGAAGAGTATTAGCGTCTTGAGGCTGACTCGCCGGGCGCGGCTTCTCCGGTCGGCGTCTGGTCCGGCAGCGAGTCCTGCTCTTCTACCGGCTGGATGGCGGGCTCGCGCAGCGCTACCTGCCTTCGCATGGTTTGCTCGAGGAGTTGCCAGTCGCGGATCAGCTCGGCTTGCGAGATGCCGTTGGGCGGGGCGTGACGCAGTTCGAATTGCAAGTGGGCGGCGAGAATCTGCTGAGCGAGTTCGGGCGGAGCGGCCCCGTTCAAAACGTTGCCCGGAGATGCACCGATCTGGATCTGTTCGTCTCCTGCCTGCGCCTTCAGAATAACGACGGGCGCGTCTTGCTCGTCGAGGCCGGTTTTCGCCTTGGACTGGAGACGCTCCCAGGCTTTGGTTGGGCTCTTACCCGCGGCTGGATCGGATTCAGCCAGCATCTGCTTCAGCTCCCGCTGATAGATTTTGCGATCTTTGGCGGCGAGGGGCGGCTCGGGATCGGCGCCGGGGTTAAAGACGAGCGCGTCGCGATCGGGTTGAAAACGTCCCGCGCCGGTTCCTATGTATACGGCGACGACGCAGCCGGCGAAGATTGGGCTGGCGATGGCGCTGGGGACGATGTACTTCTTCGATTTGAGGAAAGACTCGACCACCCCTTTGGGATTGGTGCTGCGCGGCATGCTCCCGGGAACCTGCGCGATGACCAGGCGGGAGAAGCCGATCCCGGGATGGCGCTCGTGGAACCGTACCAGCAGTTTTGAAATTTGTTTGGGCGTGGTGATGCCGACGTCGGCGATTACGCTGCGACGGAGAGTTTTCGGGTAATAGAAATTGACGATGTCCTTGGCGAAGTCAGCACAGTTGCGCGAAGCCAGGTGAAAGCGCGAACGATTGGCAGATGCGTTGAGCTTGCGGATCAGGGCGGCGTCCTGCGCGGGAGTGGTCTCGATTTCGAAGCCGTAGATAGTGCGGTCGTAGGAAGAGCCGACGAGCTGGTACCAGTTGCCTCCAGGAGCGGTGCCGTCGGCGTTGTCGGGAGCGATGCTTTCGAGGTGCTTGCGGCGATAGCTGTCGCGCAGGAAGAGCGTCATTTTCGCGTCGGCAAAGAGCGGGACGTCTTCAGGGCGGTCGACCGCGTAGAGATAGGGAATCAGCGGAATGGCCAGCCAGTCGTATCCGGCGACGTGGTCGTAGCGGCTGATGACAACTCCGGTTTCGCCTGCGTTGCAGGGGCGGAGGACGAGCGGGTCATCGGCGCAGATGTTGGAGAGATAAACGGCGGCGTGGCCGGTGCCGGTGAAGAAGCCCATGTGTCCGTAGGGCTCTTCGAGGAGGAGCGTGGCCGAGGCGTGCGCCTGTATTGCCGCTGCCAGAAGGCAGAGCGCGAGGAGAACCACCGGAATGGGCCGGGGGGACATAGCTTACAGTACCTATTTTAAGAACCCGCCGGAGCTGGAGAAGTTGCTCTGAAAAACGAAAGTTTACTGGTGGTTAGGTGTTTATTTTGTGTAACTTACGGGGAAAACCGGAGTGACAAGGGAGGCGAGGCGCGGGGTAGGAAGACAGGAATGACTCTATTCCCGGTTTTGGCGGGCAACGTACAAGTGGGCGGGCCGAAAGGCTTTGGTTGTAATCGCGATTCATTGCCACCTGAGGGTAGGTGCGACTCGCCAAAAACGTAACAGTTGAAAAATGTAGATCACCTGAAGTTATCCAGCCGATGCTGGCTATTCGCAGCGCAAGGCGGTCACCGGATGGATGCTCAAGGCTCTCCGTGCCGGGATATAGCACGCCAGCAGGGCGATCGCCGCCAGCAACAACGCGACACCCAACAGCGTCGCGGGATCGGTAGGCTTCACTTCGAAGAGCAGGCTGACCATCACGCGGGTAAGCGCGGTGGCGCCGGCGAGACCGAGCACGATGCCCAGCAACGCGAGCCTTACTCCATCCTTCATTACCAGACGCAGCACGTCGCGACGTTGCGCACCCAGGGCGATGTAGACGCCGATTTCGTGCGTGCGCTGATTGACGCGATACGCAACCATGCCGTAGATGCCGACCCCGGCCAGCGCCACCGCCAGCGCGGCGAAGCACACGAGCAACAGCATGTTGAAGCGCTGCTCGGCTACCGAGACCGCCAACAGATCGTCCATGGATTGAATGGCGCTTACTGGAATCTGGCTATCCATGCTCCAGACCTGCTTTTTCACGTCCTCGACCACGGCCGCTTGCGGAAGTTTCGTCCGGATCACCAGCGTCATCCACTTCCGCCACGCCTCGTCATTCTGGCTGAAGGGCTCGTAGACAGCGGGATCCACCGGCTGGTTCAGGCCGAAATGCTTGACGTCACCGGCGACACCAACGATCGTCATCCAAGCATTGGGGTCGTCATTTCGCGCCCAGTTGATGCGGCTGCCAATTGGATCCTGACCGGGAAGAAGTTGCCGCACGAATGTCTCGTTGACGATTACGGCTCGCGGCTGCCCTTCGCGGTCCAGTTCGGTGAAATCGCGTCCGAGACGAACGGGAATTTGCATGACGCCGAAGTAATTACCCATCACCGATAGCGTTTGCACCAACGGTTCGGTGCCCACCGCAGGCGGTTGCTGTCCTTCGATCACGACGCGATGGTCTACATCGTTTCCCGCCAGGGGCAGGTCGGTGATCATGGCTGCTTGGACGCCGGGAGAGGCGTTAATCCGCGCGAGCAATTCACGGCGGAAATTGTTCTGCATGGGAATCTTCGGATAGCGTGTGCCGGGCAGCTGAAGGTACATGGTGATGACGTTTGCGGGATTGAATCCCGGATTGACGGATCGCAGACGCAGAAAGCCTTTGATCAGCAATCCTGCACCCGCCAGCAGCACGAGCGCCAAGGCTAGCTCCGCGGTCACTAAGAAGCTGCGCAACGGACTGCGCGAAACGCCAGTTGCGGTGGTGCGCGCGTTCTCACGCAACGCTTCCGCGAGATCGCCGCGGGAAGCGGACCAAGCCGGGAGAAGTCCGAAGAGCAGCCCGGTCAGAAGTGAGATGGCGAATACGAATGCGAAGACGCGTCCGTCCATGGGGATTGCGGTCCAGTGACGCAGCTCCGCTGGTTTTAATGCCAATAACAACGTTGTGCCGGCCTTCGCAGCTAACAGTCCTGCCGCTCCGCCGACCAATGACAAGAGGGTGCTCTCAGTGAGGCGTTGGCGAATCAGGCGGCCGTTTCGCGCGCCCAGGGAGGCGCGAATCATCAACTCGCGCTGGCGGGTTACGGCGCGGGCCATCAGCAGCATCGCGAAGTTCGCACAGGCAATCAGCAGCACCAGCCCGACCGCTCCGAATAGAACCAGCAGCGCCGGGCGGACATTGCCCACCAGAAATTCATGCAGCGGGATCAGTACGGTGTTGCGCTCTCGCTCAGGGTCGGGAAACGCCTCGGCAAGCCGGCGGTCCGCCCGTGTTATGTCCGCTTGCGCCTGAGCGAGCTGCACGCCAGGCTTCAGCCGCCAGTAGGTGTGCATGAAATGCACGACACGTTCAGGAGCGGCTTCGGGATATCCCACCCATAATGCAAGGTAAACATCTGCGAGCTCCCTCGGTAGACTGAAATTTCTTGGCATGACGCCGATCACGGTGAAGCTGTTGTCACTCAGCCGGATCGCTCTGCCCAGCACGTGAGGGTCGGCGCCGAGGAAATCCCGCCAGAACGAATAACTCACCACGACGTTCCGCGGACCGCCCTTCACGTCTTCAGCGGCGGAGATCCAACGCCCCTGCATCGGCTGAACGCCGAGCGTCGCGAATAGACCTCCATCAACCCAAGCGGCGTGGACGCGCACCGGCTCGCCATTGCCGGCGAAGTCCATGGGCGAGATATTGACGCCACCGCTGCTGACAAATGAGTTGGTCTGGTGCTGAAGATCCTTGAGATTCGGCAGCGCATCGTTTTGCCTTGCCGTGAGCAACTCTTCCGGGTTTGGATATGGAAGGGGGTTCAGCAGAACCTGATTGACTACACTGAAAATCGCAGTGTTGGCACCGATTCCAAGAGCAAGCGTCAGGACCGCGCTAGCGGTAAACGCGGGTGAGTGAAGCAGAGTGCGCGCGCTGTAACGCAAGTCCTGCACCAGAGACTCAATCAAGCTCACGCCGCGAGCTTCTCGGCAACCATCCTTGATTTGATCGAGTCCGCCAAACTCCAGGCGGGCGCGGCGTGCGGCCTCGGCTTCGCTCATTCCTGACTTCATATATTTGGCGGTCTGTTGCTCGAGGTGAAAACGCAGCTCGTCGTCGAGTTCGTTCTCAACAGCAGGATGCCGAAACAAGGCACGCAGCCGGAAGAGCAAATCTTGTAGGAACACGCGGCCTCCTAGGTGATTTCGAGGATCTGGCTCACGGCGGTTGTCAGCTTCTGCCAGGCGTCCTGTTCGATTTCGAGCTGACGCCGTCCGGCTTTGGTGAGCTCGTAGAACTTTGCTTTGCGATTGTTCTCGGATGTGCCCCAGCGAGCTTTGATCCAGCCGCGGCGCTCCAGGCGGTGCAGCGCGGGGTAGAGGGAACCTTGCTGGACACGCAAGACGTCGCTGGAGATCTGCTGGATACGTTCAGACACGGCCCAGCCATGAAGCGGCTCAAGCGAAAGAGTGCGGAGGATGAGCAGGTCGAGCGTGCCCTGCGGAAGATCAATCGATCGAGATGGCATCTGATCCCCTATTGCTTCTACAGGACCTTACACGAGTTCATGTAGAAGTGCAAGGGGGAAGCCTCGACCGTTTTTTCCTGCTGGCTTGGCACCCTTCCAATGGCTCTGGCCGGGTAGCTCTCGATCAAGATGCTGAGCGCTGGGCGGATTGTTTGATGAACCACTCCTGGGAATTGAGTTCGCGACGGTGGGCGTGGTTGGGGTCGCGAGTATAGACGCCCTCGGAGTTCATATGGCGGGCTTTGACGACTTCCTGAAGATAGGTGCCGAGGACTTCGTCTCGGAGATGGCGGACCAGTTTGGGGTCCTGCACGGGGAAGGCGAGCTCCACGCGGCGATTCAGGTTGCGCGGCATCATGTCAGCGCTCCCCATATAGACTTCCTCCTTATCTCCATTGCGGAAATAGAAGATGCGGCTGTGCTCGAGGAAGCGGCCGACGACACTGGTGATGCGGATGTTTTCGCTGACGCCGGGGATGCCGGGACGCAGGCAGCAAATGCCGCGGACAAGGAGGTCGACCTTGACTCCGGCTTGCGAGGCTTCATAGAGGAGCTGGATCATGCGGCGGTCGACGAGCGCGTTCATCTTGAAGATGAGATGGCCGTGTCCGTCTTTTTTGTGATGCTCGATCTCGCGCCGGATCAGATACTCGAAGCGCTCGCGTAAGTTGACGGGCGCTACCAGAAGTTTTCTGTATTCAACCTTGGCGGAGTATCCGGTCAGATAGTTGAAGAGGTCGGTGCAATCTTCTCCGATGGCTTCGTCGCAGGTGAGGAGACCGAGGTCGGTATAGAGCTGCGAGGTCAGGCTGTTGTAGTTGCCGGTGGAGAGATGAACGTAGCGCCGGATGCGGTCTTTTTCCTGGCGCACGACTAATGCGGTCTTGCAATGGACCTTGAGGTTCATCAGGCCGTAGACGACGTGAACCCCTTCGCGTTCCAGCTTGCGCGCCCATTCGATATTGCTCTCCTCGTCGAAGCGGGCTTTGAGTTCGACCAGCACCGCCACCTGTTTGCCGTTGTCGATGGCTTCGAGGAGGGCCTCGACCACGGGAGCGTTGCGGCCTACCCGGTAGAGAGTGATTTTGATGGCGAGCACGGCGGGATCGCGCGCGGCTTTCTGCAGAAAGGCAACGACGGGTTGAAAGGAGTCGAAGGGATGGTGAAGTAAAACATCCCCGCGGCGGATGGCGCAGAAGATGTCTTCTCCTTCTTCTTGCGGTTGCAGGGCGGGGACCACGACGGGGACGAAGGGCTTGTCTTTCAGGTCGGGGCGATCGATGGAGAGCAGGTGCTTCAGCCGGTTGAGGGCGAGGGGCCCGGTCATTTTATAGACATCTTCGCGATCAAGTTCGAGATTCTTGAGAAGGATCTCCAGAACTTCGGCGGGCATATTGTGGTTGACTTCCATGCGGACTACGTCGTTGAAGCGGCGTTGCCAGACGCCTTCTTCGACGGATTCGAGCAGATCGCCGGCTTCGAGCTGCTGGATGGCGGTTTCGGCGTCGCGGGTCACATGGAAGGGATGAGCCTCGAGGATCTCCATGCCGGGGAAGAGCGATTGCAGATTGTGAATGATGAGTTGCTCGAGCCAGAGGAAATGCGGGGGTTTGGGCGGTTTGGATTTGGCTTTCGAGTCTTTCTTTGCGTCCCGCTTGGCGTCCTGGAGGAGGCTGGTAATGTTGACCAGCTGCGGCAGACTGTCGGGAACCTTGACGCGGGCGAAATGTTCGACGCCCTGGCTGTCGCGGATCAGAACCGCGAGGTTGAGGCTGAGATTCGAGATGTGCGGAAACGGACGGCCCGGGTCGAAGGCCAGCGGAGTGAGAGTGGGGAAGACAGTTTCCGAGAAGTAGCGAATGGCGGCGGCTTTGTCTTCCTCGTTGAGGCCAGCGTATTCGAGGACGTGGATGCCTTCTTTTTTCAGGCCGGGGAGCAGTTGAAGGCGGAGGCAGTCCTGCCCGGATTTGTAGAGCTGGGCAACGTGTTCGCGGATGGCGGTAAGTTCCTGGGCGGGAGTCATGCCGTCGGGGCCGGATTCCGCGGCGCCGCTTTGGAGTTGGCTCTTGAGCCCGGCTACCCGAACCATGAAGAACTCGTCGAGATTGGAGCCGACGATGGAGAGGAATTTCAGGCGTTCGAGAAGCGGGTTCTGATCGTCTTGTGCTTCTTCGAGGACGCGGGTCTGGAAGGCGAGGAGGCTCAGCTCGCGATTGACGAAGAGAGAAGGATCATCGAGGGCGGGCGAGGATGGCGGATGATTGTTGGTGGGCGCGGGATCGGCGCGGCGTTTGCGGCGAGTGGACGCGGCTTTCGGCTGGACGGAATGCGTGGCGGCCATGCGGAGATAGTGTACTAGACGAATTCCGTGGAATGTTAAGGGGCGGTTACAGCCGCAAAAATGGTGAGCCCGGCCAATAAGTACAGGAATGCGGGGTCCCTCGACTGCGCTGTTGGCCGCGGTACCAACCACAACTCCGCTCAGGATGACAGGGTTTTGAGGGGGGCTATTGCCAGGCGGTGGGGTGGCGTTGCAGCCACCAGCAGGGCGGGTTCCAGATGGAGGATGCGTATTGCGGGAAGAGCGAGCGCGAGCACGTTTGGTTGGCGGTGCCAAGGTAATCGTATTCGGCTTTGTCGCCTTTCATGGCCGTGGAGAGGAATTGGTCGACCGCGACCGTGCCGAGAGCGGAACCGCCGCGGATGTGGAAGACGGCGAAGTCCAGGGCGTAGAGGATGGCGAGGGTGATGAGGAAGTATTTGGCGGCTTGGGAGAGAATTTGCACGAGCGTTGCCGGGCGTAGAGATATCGTAAAGCATTCCGGCGGGGGTACGCTTGCGGGGCCTGGGATGACAAAAGCAGGTTCTTCGCTTCGCTCAGGATGGCAAGGGGTTTCGGAAGGCGGGCGGAGTTTCAGGCTCCGCCCGCTGAGTTGGAGAGGAACGGTTTACAGACCGGAGTCGGACTGATCCTGGTTGCCTTTGCCATGGTCGTGCATCCGCTGCTCGCGGTTGGCTTGCATCTTGTCAAACTTTTTTTGCTGGGTGGCATCGAGCAGGGCACGGACCTGATCGGTCGACGCCTTATGGATGTCGATCATTTTTGCGCGGCGATCCTCGCGCGAAAGGGTGGAGTCGTTGTGAATGGATTGCATCTGAGACTGCTCCGACTTGAAGATCTCCTGCACTTTGGCTTGCTGGTCAGCGGTGAGATTGAGTTTCCTGGTGAGGTGCTCGGTGCGCTTGGCGGGGTCCATGGGTGCGCGGCCGCGATGCCCTTCCGGTGCGCTGGGCGCCGATTGCTGGTCAGGGGCGCTCTGCGGTGCGGTGTTTTGGGCCACGGCGGGTGCCGCGTATGTGAGGCCCGCCAGGGTTAGCGCGAGCAGAGAATGTTTAAGCATGATACTTCCTCCTATGTGGAGATCGAATTGGCCTAGAGATATGAACGGAATTATGAGGGCAGAGTTGCGGGCCGGGAGGAGGTTTTACGAATCTTTACCTCCGGTTCCGGCACTCGGGTCTCGTCGATCAGCACCCCGCGGGGGGGGCGCCCCTGGCGACTGCCGGGCGGGTCGGCGGCGCTACGGCCTGGCACTGGCGTGAGTGTCCTACTTTTGGATAGCGCGCTGGTCGGCTGGCGGCTTTTGAGTTACCTGCCGGGTGGTTGGGAGCTGGCTTACGTCCCAGCCTCCGCCGAGGGCCTCTACTAACAGCACCGCGCCGCTCATCTGCTGAATTTGCGATTGCACTAGAGTTTGTTGCGTGTTCAGGAGCGCGGTTTGAGTGGTTAGTAAGTTGAGATATGAATCGAGGCCGGTTTCATATCTGGCTTTTTCCAGGTCATAGGCTTTTTGGGCGGCGCTTACCGCGGCCTGCTCTTGCTGGATTTCAGTCCAGAGGATGCGAGTCTGCGCGAGATAGTCTTCTACCTGTTGAAATGCCGTGAGGACGGTCTGGCGGTAACTGGCGACGTCGGAATTGTAGATCGCGATGTATTGCTCGATGGTGGCGCGGCGGAGGCCGGCGTCGAAAATGGTTTCCGAGATCGACGGACCGATAGACCAGACGCGGCTGCTGGCGTTGAGCAATTTGCCGATCGCGGAGGAGGAGAAGCCTCCGCTGGCGCTGAGGGTGAGAGTGGGATAGTAGGCGGCGTAGCCGATGCCAATGAGAGCGTTGGCGGAGGCCATTTGGCGCTCGGCGGCGGCGATGTCGGGACGGCGTTCGAGGAGTTGCGAGGGGGTGCCGGTAGGAATGACGGGCGGCTGCACGGTGAGAGGCTGTACCGGCATGGAAAAATCAGTGGCGGTCTTGCCCAGTAAAGTGGCGATGGCGTGTTCGTATTGCGAGCGAAGGATGCCGACGTTGGTGGCGGCGGCGCGGGCGCTTTCGAGCGTTTGCAGGGCCTGTTGCACAGAAACTTCGGTGTCGGTGCCGACTTCGTAGCGCGTCTTCGCCAGTTCGAGGAGTTCTTCGTCGGCTTTGACGGTGTCGTTCAAGAGAGCCTGCAGAGCGTCCTGTCCGCGAATCTGGAAATACGTTTCAGCCAGGGTGGCTTGTTCGAGGAGGCGCTCGTTTTCGAGGTCGGCGGCGCTGACCTGGGCATTGGCCTGGAATTCGCGGACCTGGTTGCGCACGCGTCCGAAGAGGTCGGGGGCCCAGGAGACATCGAGTGGAAGCGAAAAGGCAGAGAACGTTCCACCGCCGGTCTGGCCGGAGCCGCCGCTGGCGGTGCCCGCGGTGTGGGTGCGGGTGGCGGAGGCGGAGACGCTGGCGGTTGGGTAGAACTGGGCTCGGGCTTCGCGGATTTGAGCGCGCGCGGCGAGAAAGTTTTCGAAGAAGATTTTTATGTTCTGGTTGTCGATGTTGAGTTGCGATTCGAGATCGTTAAGCTCCGGTTGATTAAAAATTTCCCACCAGTTGCCGTGCAGCATGGCGTCTTGCGGCGAGGCTACTTTCCATCCCTCGGCGTCCTGGAAGTTGACGGGGGATTCCTTGTAGTTGGGGGCAGTGGGGACGGTGGCCTCGGGCTTGCGATAGTGCGGGCCTACGGTGCAGCCCAGAGTAAGGAAGAGCAGAGCGGCGGCGGGCAGCGCTCGGAGCACACCAAAAGAAGGCTTGGGTTCGGCAGCCTCGGAGTCTTCAGGGAGAAATCTCCGGTCCGGTACGGTGAGGTTGAGGGGGCCGGGGTCCTTCGCCTGTGTCCGGCCCGCTGCGCTGACCTCACGGCGCTCAGGATGACAGACAAAATATCTTTTCATAATCGTGAAAGCGCTTTTCATGCCATGCCTTCTCCCGGGGTGCCTTGTCCGTTCAGCGTTTGCAGTGTGTCGCGCTCTTTGCCAAACAGCGAGCGGAGCAGCCAGAGGCGGGCCCGATCCATCAGTAAGTAGACGACAGGAGTGGTGTACAGAGTGAGTAACTGACTGACGATGAGACCGCCGACGATGGAGAGTCCGAGCGGGCGACGCAGTTCGGATCCTGTTCCGGTGCCGAAAGCCAGCGGCAGCGCGCCGAAGAGGGCGGCCATGGTGGTCATCAGAATCGGCCGGAAGCGCAACAGGCACGCGGTGAAGATCGCGTCGTAGGTGGTCATGCCGTGTTCGCGCTCAGCCTGGAGAGCGAAGTCGATCATCATGATGGCGTTCTTTTTGACGATGCCGATGAGCAGAACAATGCCGATGATGGAGATGACGTTCAGATCGTTGTGGAAGATCATCAGGGCGAGCATAGCGCCGACGCTGGCCGAGGGTATGGTCGAAATGATGGTCAGGGGGTGGACGAGGCTTTCATAGAGAATGCCGAGCACGATGTAGACGGAGAGGATGGCGACACTTACCAGGATCCACATGGTGCTCAGGGAATCCTTGTAGGCCTGTAATGTGCCCGAGAATTCGCCGTGGATGGTGGAGGGGGTGCCCAGCTTCTGCTGCATCTGTTGGACCAGGCGGGTGGCGTCGCTGAGCGCGAGGCCCTCGCCGAGATTGAAGGATACCGTCACCGAAGGGAACAAGCCGGAATGGGCGATGGTGAGCGGGGCGGTGTTGGTTTTGACCGCCGTCACCGTGCTGATGGGCACGTTCCCGTGGCTGTTGGGGATATATATGTTCTTCAAACCCTCGGGCGACTGCCAATATTGGGGAGCGACTTCGAGGACGACGTAGTACTGATTCAGCGGCTGGAAAATGACGGACGTTTGCTCCTGGCCGAAAGCGCTATAGAGAGTGGAGTCGAGCTGTTGCGTGGTGAAAGCCAGGCGCGCGGCGGCGGTGCGGTCGTAAGTGAGGTAGGTTTGCAGGCCGCCGTTCTGCTGGTCGGAGTTGACATCCTCGAAGCCGTGGATTCTTTTCATCTGCGCGAGCAGGATGGGTCCCCACTTGTTGAGGTCTTCGACGTTGTCGGCTTGAATCGTGTACTGGTAAAGCGCGGAGCTGCCGCGAGCTCCGATGCGGATATCCTGCGAGGGCTGTAGAAAGGCCTGTGCGACGGGAAGCCGATTCATCTTGGGACGGAGGCGATTGATGACCTCCATCGCACTGGAGTGCGGCGGGCGGTCCTTCAGAGGCTTAAGCGCGATGTAGATGAAGCCGCCGTTCCCGCCGCCGGTATAGGCGTTCACGTGGGAGACTGCCGGGTCGACTTTGATGACATCGACCAGCCGCAGGATGGAATTGTCCATCAAGGGAAACGATGCGTCCTGCGGTCCCTGCACGCCGCCGACAATGGCGCCGGTGTCCTGCTGCGGGAAGAGGCCGAATTGGATGTGGAACATGATGAAGATGTTGAGACCGATCACCAGCACGAGCACGGTGATGATCAGCCAGGGGTTGTCGAGGACCCAGCGCAGCGAATGCGTGTAGCGGCCGAGGATGAAGTTGAAGAAACGCTCGCTGAGCCGGTACAGACGGCCGTGCTTTTCTTCGTCCTGCGACTTGAGCACATGCGCGCACATCATGGGAGTGGTGCTGAGCGAGATCACCATGGACACAGCGATGGCGGTCGAGAGGGTGACGGCGAATTCGCGGAAGAGACGGCCGACGATGCCGCCCATCATCAGGATGGGAATGAAGACGGCGATGAGCGAGACGCTGATGGAAAAGACAGTAAAGCCGATTTCCCTTGCGCCGAGGAGCGCGGCGGCCATGGGCTTCATGCCGCCTTCGAGATGGCGCGTGATGTTCTCCATGACCACGATGGCGTCGTCGACGACGAAGCCGGTCGAGATGGTGAGCGCCATGAGCGAAAGGTTGTCGAGGCTGTAGCCGCACAGATACATCACCGCGAAGGTGCCGACGAGCGAGACGGGGACGGCGACGAATGGAATCACGGTGGCGCGCACACTGCGCAGAAAGAAGAAGACAACGAACACGACGAGGATGACCGAGAGCAAAAGCGAGCGCTCGACGTCGCCGAGGCTGGCGCGGATGGTGACGGTGCGGTCGAAGACGTCGGTGATCTGGATGGCGGATGGGATCGAGGCCTTCAGCGAGGGAATAGCTGCGTTGACGCGCGCGACGGTCTCGATGATGTTGGCGCCGGGCTGGCGGAAGATGATCATGGTGACGGAAGGCTTGCCATCCATGTAGCCCGCGTTGCGGATGTTCTGCACGCCATTGAGCACGGTTGCGACGTCGGAGAGGCGGACGGCGGCGCCGTTGTGTTGGCCGATGATCAGGGGCCGGTAGTCGGCGGCTAATTTCATCTGATCGTTGGCGACGATGTCGAGCGTGGTGTTTCCGTTGGAGACCTGGCCAAGCGCGATGTGGGCGTTGGCGAGACGGAGCGTGTTTTCGATCGACTGGAAAGAGATGCCGTAGCTGTTCATCTGCGTGGGATTGAGTTCCACGCGAACGGCGGGAGGAGAGGCTCCGACGGCGGTGACCTGGCCCACTCCGAGAATCTGCGAGATGCGCTGCGCCAGGATTGTCGAGGCGGCGTCATACATCTGGCCCTTGCTGTAGACGTCAGAGGTAAGCGCCAGGATCATGATGGGCGAGTCGGCGGGATTGACTTTGCGGTAGGTCGGATTCGACGGCAGGTTGGCGGGAAGATAGGTGCGAGCAGCGTTGATGGCGGCTTCGACGTCGCGCGCCGCGCCGTCAATGTTGCGGCTGAGATCGAACTGGAGGGTGATGTTCGTGTTGCCGAGCTGACTGGAAGAAGTCATCTCGCTGATGCCGGCGATGTGTCCGAGCTGGCGCTCGAGCGGAGTGGCGACTGACGAGGCCATGATTTCCGCGGAGGCGCCGGGCAATCCGGCATTGATATTGATGGTGGGGTAGTCGACCTGCGGGAGCGGAGCGGCGGGAAGCACCGTATAGGCGATGGCGCCGGCGATGGCGATGGCGACCGTAATCAGGGTGGTCGCGACCGGACGGTGGATGAATGGAGAGGAGATACTCATGCGCTTCCGGATGCCGGTTTACGCCGGCGATGGGCCCTCCTGCGGCGACGGCAGATTGTGGTCCGGATTGTCGGCGCCTTTGGTCGAGAAGCGCTGCGCGATGCGGTCAAAGAAGATGTAGATCACGGGCGTCGTATAGAGCGTGAGGACCTGGCTGAGAAGCAGGCCGCCGACCATGGCGATGCCAAGCGGACGGCGGAGTTCGGAGCCGAGGCCCGTGCCGAGCGCCAGCGGGATTCCGCCGAGGAGCGCGGCCATCGTCGTCATCATGATGGGACGGAAGCGCAGCAGGCTGGCTTCGTAGATCGCCTCGGTCGAAGACTTGCCGTGCTCGCGCTCGGCTTCCAGCGCGAAGTCGACGATCATGATGCCGTTTTTCTTGACGATGCCGATCAGCAAAATGATGCCGATGATGGCGACCACGCTGAGGTCCTGGCGGAAGAGCATGAGGGCGAGCAGCGCGCCGACGCCGGCGGAGGGCAGTGTGGAGAGAATCGTGATCGGGTGGATGAAGCTTTCGTAGAGAACGCCGAGGACGATGTAGACGGTGACGAGGGCGGCGAGAATCAGCAGCGACTCATTCGAGAGCGAGTTGTGGAACGACGCTGCGGTGCCTTCAAAGCCGGTTTGCAGGCTGGCGGGCGGATTGAATTTGTCGGCGAGGCCGTCGATTTTGCTGATGGCGGTGCCGAGCGAGGCGTGCGGCGCAAGATTGAACGAGATGGTGACGGCGGGGAACTGTCCCTGATGCGTGATGGTCAGCGGGAGTCGCACGAGTTCCAGATGGGTAAATGCGCTGAGCGGGACGGCGTTGGCGATCTGCGAACTGCTGGTGCCGGTGGAGGAGACGACGGTTCTGGCGAGCGCGGTTTGAAGCGGCGCGAGAATTGACTGGCCAGGCGTCGGCGTGTATTGCACGGACTGGGTGGTGGCATTCGAGCCCGCGGAGGCTGAACTGGAGGACGAGAACGACGTGGCGGCGCCCGACCCCGTGGCGTTGGCCGAGGCATTGGATTGCAGGAAAATCGATTGCAGGTTCTCGGGCGTGAGTTGGAACGAGGGCAGCGCCTCCAGGATGACGTGGTACTGGTTGAGCTGCGTGTACATGGTCGAGATCTGGCGCTGGCCGAAGGCGTCGTAGAGGGCGTTATCGATGGTGGCGGTGGCGATGCCGAGGCGCGAGGCGGTGACGCGGTCGATGGTCAGCGAGACGGCGAGGCCGCCGGTCTGCTGATCGGTGGCGACATCCTCGAGCTCTTTCATCTTGTTCATCTCGGAGACGTACTTGGCGGTCCACTGGTTGAGCTCGTTGATGTCGGGATCTTCGAGGGCGAACTGATATTGCGTGCGGCTGACGCGATCGTCGACGGTGATGTTCTGCACCGGTTGCATGTACATCTGAAACCCCTGGACGTGGTTGCCGATGCTTGACTGGAGGCGGCGGATGACGTCGGAGGCGCTCAGATGGCGCTGGTCGAGTGGCTTCAGGTTGATGGAGTAGCGTCCGGAGTTGAGGGTGGTGTTGGTGCCGTCGGCGCCGATGAAAGACGAGAGGCTCTCGACCGCGGGGTCCTTCAAGATGATGTCGGCGACCTGCTGTTGTTTATCCGCCATGGCCGCGAACGAGGTCGGTTCGGGAGCCTGGGAGATGCCTTGAATTACGCCCGTATCCTGGACGGGGAAGAATCCCTTGGGAATAAAGATATAGAGAACGACGGTGAGAATGAGCGTGGCCACCGCCACCATCAAAGTGATGGTCTGATACTCGAGCACCTTCTTCAGTGTGCGGCCGTAGAAGGCGATCATGCGATTGAAGACGTCTTCGGACCAGCGATAGAAGCGGGTCTGCTGCGACTCCGGGGTGTGCTTGAGGATGCGGGCGGACATCATGGGCGTGAGCGTCAGCGAGACGACCGCGGAGATGAGGATGGTGACCGCCAGCGTCACCGCGAATTCGCGGAAGAGGCGGCCGACGACGTCACCCATGAAGAGAAGCGGAATGAGCACGGCAATGAGCGAGACAGTCAGCGAAACGATGGTGAAGCCGATCTGCTCGGCGCCTTTGAGGGCGGCTTTCATGGGCGGGTCGCCCTCTTCAATGAAACGGGAGATGTTTTCAATCATGACAATGGCGTCGTCAACGACGAAACCGGTAGAGATCGTAAGCGCCATGAGCGAAAGGTTGTCGAGGCTGTAGCCGAGCAGGTACATCACCGCGAGCGTGCCGACAAGCGAAAGCGGCACCGCGACGCTGGGGATGATGGTGGCCGACAGGCTGCGCAGGAAGAGAAAGATGACGAGGACGACAAGGCCGATGGTGAGCACGAGTTCGAACTCGACATCGTCCACCGAGGATTGAATGCTGGTGGTGAGATCGGTGAGCTTGGTGATCGCGATGGCCGCAGGCAGATTGGCCTGCAGTTGCGGGAGCAGCTTTTGAATGCTCTTGACGACGGTGATGGTATTGGCGCCGGGCTGGCGCTGAATGTTGAGGATGACGGCGGGGGTGTCGTTCATCCAGGCCGCTTGCCGGGAGTTCTCGACGCCGTCGGTGACGCTCGCAACATTCTTCAGGAAGACGGGCGCGCCGTTGCGGAAGGCGACAACTACGTCGCGATAGTCGCTGCTGGCCTGAAGTTGATCGTTGGCGTTGATCTGAAAATCCTGGCGCGGGCCGTCGAAGTTGCCCTTGGCAGCGTTGACGCTGGTCTGGGTGAGCGCGGTGCGGACCGCTTCGAGGTCGATTCCGTACGAAGCGAGCGCGACCGGATTTGCCTGGATGCGGACCGCGGGCTTCTGTCCACCGCTGATGCTGACCAGTCCCACGCCGCTGATCTGGGAAAGTTTTGGCGCCAGGCGCGTGTCGACCAGGTCCTCAACCTTGGGGAGCGGGATTGTGTCGGAGGTAATGGCCAGCGTCAGTACGGGCGCGTCGGCGGGATTCGTCTTGCTGTAGATCGGCGGGGCGGGCAGGTTCGAAGGCAGAAGGCTCTGCGCGGCGTTGATGGCCGATTGCACTTCCTCTTCGGCGACGTCGATCGGCAGCGAGAGCACGAATTGCAGGACGACGACTGAGACACCGCCGGAGCTGGTGGACGTCATCTGGCTCAGGCCCTGCAGCTGCCCGAACTGGCGTTCGAGCGGCGCGGTGACCGTGGTCGCGGTTACATCCGGGCTTGCCCCCGGATAAAACGTGAGCACCTGAATGGTGGGATAGTCGACCTGCGGGAGCGCGGACACCGGCAGTTGGAAGTAGGCAACGATGCCCGCCAGCATGATGGCCGCCATCAACAGTGAAGTTGCGACCGGCCGCAGAATGAATGGCCGCGAAGGGCTCACTGCGATTTGCTCCCGTTCGGCTTGCCTTTGCCGGACTTGTTTTGGTGCTGGCCGTTGTTCTGGCCGGGCTGGTTGCTCTGATTCTGATTCTGACCTTGTCCCTGCGGCCCCTGCTGTTGCACGACATTCACCTTCGAGCCGTTCTGCAATTTCTCAAAGCTGCTCCCGGCGACAACTTCGCCGGCATTCAGACCGGTGACCTGGGTCAGGTTATTGTCGGTGGCGCCCGTGGTGATGTTGCGCGTTTGCGCTTTGCCGTCCTGAATGACCCAGACGAAGGCTTGCGTGCCGTTGTGCTGGATGGAGGATGAATCGACCAGCACGACGTCATGGAGGGTATCGACGAGCAGGCGAGTGTTGACGAACTGATTCGGGAAGAGTGCGTTGTCTTTGTTGTCGAAAACGGCGCGCATCTTGACCGTGCCCGTGGTGGTGTCGATCAGGTTGTCCGTGGTAAGCAGCTTGCCCGTCGAGAGCAGCTTGCTCTGGGCGCGGTCGAAGGCCTGGACGAGCAGCGATTGATTCTTGTGGAGCTGAGATAACACCTGCTGCAGATTGTCCTCGGAGATGGTGAAAACGACCGTGATGGGCTGCAGCTGCGTGATCACCGCCAGGGTTGTGGAGCTGCCGGAATTGACCACGTTGCCGGGATCGACGAGGCGGAGGCCGACGCGTCCGGTGATGGGCGCGACGATGTGGGCGAAGCCGAGCTGGACGCGGTCGAAATCGACATTGCCCTGGTCGAGCTTGACTGTGCCGCGATCCTGCAGCACGACCTTTTCCTGATCGTCGACCTGCTGCCTGGCGATGGCATTGCGCGCCAGCGCAGCCTTGTAGCGCTCAAGGTCCATCTCAGCCTGCGCGAGCAGATGGGTGTCGCGCTCGAGCGTGCCTTCCGCCACTTTCAAAGTGGCCTGGAAGGGGCGCGGATCGATTTCAACCAGCGGATCGCCCTTCTGGACGAGCTGGCCTTCGCGGAAATGGACATCGGTGATTTGGCCCGTGACCTGGCTGACTATGGATGCCGTGTAGACGGGAGTGACAGTGCCGATGGCGCTTAAGTAGACGCCGATCTGGCCCTGGCTCGCCGTGGAGGTGGTGACGGTAACCGGGCCGCCAAAGGCGCCACGTCCCATGGCTGCGGGCGCGGCGGATGACGAGCTGCTCCTGTGCCAGACCCACCAGAAGGCCAAGCCGAACACTAACAGCACAACGAGCCAGACCCAGATACGGTGTTTGGGCTTAAGCTCGGGAAGCGAGGTGTCTCGAGTGGGCGCGGGCGGCGGAAGAGCGGGTGGGGTAGGAGTGTGGGATATTTGTTCGGTCATCTTGGGTTATGCAAATTGGTCAGGCGAATTGAAAGTCTGATTTCCCCAAAACTGCAGCACGCCGGCTGGTTACGTCGTCATTCGGCATGAAGTCACTATTATGGCAAATGCGGACGAGGGTTGTCGTAAAGTCCTGTAAAGATCATTGAGATGCCAGGGGGATGGAAGAGTTTCCTTAACAAAACAGTGGAGGCGCGGCGGCGGCGTCGGTGGGGCAGGAACGAGATCTTCAAACGCCGGGGCCGCAGAGAACTCGCCGGGAGCTGGAGAAGTTCCCGGCGAGGAGATCCGTGGGCCGGCCGGCGTTTCCCTGTGCATGCCATCCGGGCCGAGCGTTAACCGTACTTGACGGTCGTGCTCTGTCCGACCTCGATGATGTAACCGTCGGGATCGCGCATGTAGCAGCGAATCTCGCCGTATTTCGGGATCGGCTCGGTGATGAACTCGGCTCCCCGGCTTTTCCACAATTCATAGCAGGCTTGAATATCGGCGACGCGGAAATTCAGGAAGCTGTTGATGTGAGTCGGGTCGGGAACGCTGAGCGTTACGGTCGGCTTATCCGGAGTCGGGCCGCCGCCCACGTTCAGAATCATCCAGATATTGGCAAGCCGAAGATATGCCGGCGCGTTGCCGTCGCCGAGGCTCAGAATGCGCGCGCCGAAAACCTTTTCGTAGTAGCGCGCCGATCGCTCGATGTCGGTGACGGTGAGAAAATGCGCGATGCTCATCCCCTCTCGCGGGGGCATCTCATAAGTGTTCTGTTCGATTTGTACGGCGTTCATTACAGGGTTCATGAGTAACTCCAATGTGGGGGAATTCGGGGCGACTCCAGGTTCGGTACAGTGTACGCCTAAGGTGAGATGCGGGGATCGCCATGCCGGTTCCATAATTTCGAACGTTCTCAGGACGACTCACTCCAAAATTCGGTCACGCCTTCGGGTAAGGAAGCGCGAAGGATCCGGTGCAGCCATTTCCGCGAACGGCTTTCGATTTTTCCCTTGGGCCAGAAAATCGTTTCGGAGAAGGTTTTATCCGGCGAAATTTCGAGTTCTATCTTGCCGTTTCCGGCTTTGAGTTCGTAGTCGCCGGGGCACGTCGGATTCCGAGTGAACCAGGCTGCAGACGGCCGCGAATAGCGACGGCGTGCGCGAGTGCTTGAGTGTGTTATCATCGACTGATAACACTTCTGGGCGGAAGTGGATCGGATTTTGAAGGAAAGGGGTGAAGCACAATGAACACTCTAAAAGTTGGAATTGCCTCCAGAGGGACCTATAAGAAGCGGACGATGGCGATCGCTCGCGGTGAGTATGTACCCCGCAAGGATGAGCCCAAGGTCTGGTTTGAATCGCTGCTGTCTTTGTCGCAGGTCTTATCGGACCAGAACCGGGAGTTGTTAAGGCTCATCATTCAAACCCATCCCAAGTCGCTGAACGAACTGGCCGAGCGATCTGGCCGTGCGACTTCAAATCTTTCGCGCACTCTGCGAACAATGGAGCGTTACGGTCTGGTTGAGCTCGAACCGGGACCCAATCGTCAATTGGTGCCGAAGGTCAACTATTCGGGTGTCGCGCTCGAAGTGTCTTTTCAAGGTTGAGGCGGGGCGCAGGTTCAAGGACGGACGGAACATATGGGCCAGTTCCGCCTGGCGCCGAATTTGGAATTTCGAGATTTCGAATTTCTGAGAAATGAGTTGGGGTACGTCCCGTCTGGAAGCTGTGAAAGAATCGATTTCTGAATTTTCGCAGGGGATCGAAAATGTGTCTCCAATCTCCGAACGTCGCTCTGCGGCCATCCAGACGCAAAGTTTCTCGCCGGTGGAAGCCGCCGAACGTCGAAAGTTAATTTTTTCACTTCCTCCTGTCCCCGCATGTTGTCCCCTCATGTTCCGCATTTGTCGCATTCGTCCCCGCATTTCCGCTTCATCCAATTGCAGCCCAGTTCAAAAGATAGTAGATTTTTATGGCGAATACAAGGCGAAATACGACATTGCGCAGGAACGGACGAGAGTGAAGATGTCACATAGAGAAGCGTACGAAATAGAGATTCACGA
>Ga0335080_10000438_pt1 | contig 37615 bp, 37 predicted proteins | sample Lox_Sample_34_FD_206720 | JGI IMG/M metagenome (GOLD analysis project Ga0335080, IMG submission 206720) | Soil microbial communities from Loxahatchee National Wildlife Refuge, Florida, United States - Lox_Sample_3.4 | ecosystem: Environmental > Terrestrial > Soil > Wetlands | place: USA... | reverse complement strand
CGAGAACGGCATCGAGCGCTCGATCTCCGGCGTGGAGTCGATGCTGCGCTCGCGGATGTACCTCGGCGAGATCCACTTCGGCGAGCTTCGCAACCTGCACGCCCACGAGCCGATCATCAGGGATCGGCGCCCTGTTTGAGCGCGTGCAGCGCCGGACCGTCTCGCGCGGGCGCCAAGCCAAGTCCGAGCGGCTGTTGGCGCGCCTCGGTTTGCTGCGGTGCGGGATGTGCGGGTCGCGGATGGTGATCAACAGCTACAGCGGCAACTACCGGCGCGGGGACACGAGCGCTGACCGGTGCCGGCGACGGGCGGCGGTCAAGGCCGACCGCATCGAGGCGATGGTGCTGGACGCGGTCCGGGCGTACTCGGCCACGGCCGACGCGGGCGCACGCGCCTCGCGCAGGCGGCAGATCCGCGAGGCGGACGAGGCGATCGAACGCGCCAAGGCGGAGCTCGATGACACGATCCGGCAGCTGGGCGAGCTTGGCTTGTTGGGCCGGCCCGCGAGCCAGGAGACCTTGGCGAAGCTGACGAAGGCCCTCGATGACGCGCACACCGTCCGGGCCCGACTCGGCGACGGCGGCGAGAGCAATGGCATCGATCCTGACGACATCGACAAGCTCCGCGAACCCACGAAGCGCTTAGCGGCTTGGCGACGGCTGATCGCCGACACCGTCGAGCCGGTGACGGTCGCGCCGGCGATGACGGCGGATGGGCGCCCCAGTCGCCTCTGGGACCCTCGACGCATCGACATCAGGTTCCTGGACCAGCATCCCTAACCAAGCCGCCAGCAGCGACCTCTCGCGCGTCCGTCGGCACCCTCCGGTCCTTACGACCCGCACAACTCTCTCGACCGTCGCCGAGTCGGACATCATCGCCGGGCAGGCCTCCGCAACCGCGAGAAGCAGCAGCTCGAGAGCTGCGTCACCGGCGGTGCGAGATTCGTCCGTCGGGAGGCGCGACGCAGAGAGCCGCGGTCGACTGTCAGCAGCCGTCGGTTGTGTGGAACTCACAATCGGGGATCGCCGGCGGTCACGGCCGCGCGCTCGGCGCGGCGATCGCAATCGTGGCAGAGCCACAGCGACGCCGGAGCCCCCGCGAGATTTCAAAGCAGTCGTGGCGCGCCCAGACCCGCGCACGCTTGGAAGTGGGCGACAGCAGAGGTACGCGTAGGTGACCCGGATCGACACGTGCCTATGCAGGTGGCTGCCGAGGCTCATGGCTGACAGTGCCCGTCCGGCGACAGACCAGAAGCGGAGCAACGGCCCCAGGTTGACGCGGATGCGCGCAGGATTTGGGGCGGTTCCGCCCGCCGTGGTTGCCGAGATCGATGCTGCTGACGGGGCAGGACCTCGTCGTTCGATATGGCGCGCCGTGGGCTGGCTGATCGGGGTACGCTTCCGGCTCGGGAGAAGGATGGAGGTGGCGATCCTTGAGCGCGGCAGGGACGCCGCCCGGCGCGTACGGTCGGCAGGCCCAGCGCTGGCAAGGGTCGCGGATTGCGTGTGGCGGGGGCAGCGCGGTCAGGATGTGGTGGAGTACGCCGGCGTGCTGGTGCTGGTCGCGGCGATCATTGCCGCTGTCGCGTCGATCGGGCTCCCGAGCGCACTCGCGCGCGACGTCAAGTGTGAGATTCAGCGGATCGAGCTGAACGCATGCGCGAGCGGGCCGGACACGGTCGCGGCCTCGCGAACCGCCGGCGCGCTGGGTGCCGCCAGCGCGCGGACGCCCGCCGTGGTTGGAACGAACCCGGCGACCGCCGAGGCGCGGGCGCTGGGATCGAACACGCTGATCGACGCGTGCGCCGGGGGCACCACGCCGAGCGTGACCGCCGAGCAGGCCGCGCCCGACAGCAACGCTTGCCAGCAGCAGCTGGCGAAGCTGGGTCCGCATTCGCTCACAATCTTGGCTGTCCTGGCCGCGATGATCCAGGCGCAGGGGCCCGGCAACGCGGGCAACTTCTTGTTGCTGCTCGAGAGCTACCTGCGGCACCCGGGGTGGGCGGTGATCGCGCTCTCGCCCCGCGCGCAGGCCGAGCAGGCCTCGGGCTACACGCTCCAACAGAAGCTTCTGCACAGTCCCGGGGATCTGTGGGACGGTTTCTTCGGGTCGCTGTGCGGTGGCTACGGCATCTGCCTCGGTGGGGACGCGGATACCCAGGCCTACCAGCGGGCCTGGCATGAATCGGCGCAGCTGGGGCGGATCACCACTCCGATCCTGCTCGCGGCCGGGATCGGCGGCGTCCTCAAAGACGTCGCCGGCGCCGGGCTCAAAGCGGCCCTAGCGCGGATCGGGGGCAGCGAGTCCAGCGATGTCGAGCAGGCGGTCAACGAGCTCGAGGCTGGCGGCGGAGTCGGCCCGAGCTCGACCGGGTCCGGCGGGCAACCAACGCCCGCCGCTGGGAGTGGCCGCGGCGGCATCGCCCCGGTGCTCAAGGGGCAGGCGGGGGTCCAGCGCGCGATCGGGGAGCTCCAGGCGCAGGGTTACTCGATCGAGGGGCAGGAGGTCACGATTCAGACGCCGGTCGGTCGCACCCGAGTCGACATCGTCGCGCGGGACCCGGACGGGAACCTCATCTTCGAGGTCAAGAACGGGCCGAGGGCGAAGGTCAACCCCAATCAGCAGCGCGTGTTCGAGTACATCAGGGAGCACGGCGGCACGCCCGTGGGCGACAACGCAGAGAACGCCGGCCTCGCGGCCGGCAAGCCCATCAAGCCGACTCCGGTCAGGGTCATACAGTATCGATAGCGATGCCTGTCATTGTCGATCGTGAAACCCTTGGGCTCGACCTCCGCACGTACGGCGAGGATGAACTGGCCCGGCGTGTGGCAGCGATCGACGATGAAGTACTCGCGCGGATTCACGAGCGAGCGGATCACTACCTGTACGGTGAGGCAAAAGGCCTGATAGCCAAGGCTGCGACATTGGCCGCGATCGAGGTGCTCGAAGGGACTGCCCGACAGCCGCGATGGAAGCGCCGCAAGCTAAAGGGTATCTGGCCGGAGGAGGCAAGGGAGCCCGTCGACGCCACCGATGAAGGCGTCGACCGGCGAGAGGTTGAGCGGGCTATTGCCACTGCCCTCAGCGAGGCGGGGTACCAGAAGCCGCCGGGAGATCGAGGCGTCTTTGTCAAGCAGCTTACAGATGATGTGAGGGGCCGAGTCGGCTACTTCATCCAGCGGCTTAGAACCGGGGAGCTCGAAGTCACCCCGACTGTGGGCGTCAGGCACGAGCGCATCCACGACCTGATCGACGGTCTTGACGAGCGCAAGGGATCGCGCACAGAGCCGACCGCCACGATCATCCTCGGGTATCTCCTACCACAGAAAGACCCGAATCTTGTCTGGCGGTTCGATCCGGAGACGTCAGCCGACGACGTGGCCGCAGGGCTCGTCGAGCACGTGGTTCGGTTCGGCGAACCATGGATGAGGGAGCGTGTGTCGCAAGAGTCCATCATCGAAGAAGTCCGTGCCGACCGGAGGGTGAATCCTGAGCGGTTACCAGCCGCGCTGTTGCTCGCCGGCAGACCAGACGAGGCGCGCGCGGCGCTCGAGGCCGAGCTGAACGAGGCACGAGGCCGCACCGACGCCGCCGCGCAGAACTTCCGCAGGTTCGCTGAGCGGTTCCGGGCCGAGGTGTTCGCGCTGACTGCCGACAGCAGCGAAACGGGCAGACAGCGGGGAGACCGGCGCCAGCGAGGCTGAAAGCCAGCACACGAACCGTATGGCTCGACCACGCTCGAAGCGTGGAGACGAACCGCGATCCCCACCCCCAGTCCGCGGGCCCGCACGCACGGCGACCGGCCGTAGAGGACTCGCACGAAAACGCGCCGTTGCCCACTTCGACGGGAAGGGAGTGCGCTCGCGTCACCTCCTTTTGCGCGGAGCAGGAGCGCGGGGCGCAGCCAATATCGCTGCTGACGTTGAGCACCCCGGAACGCAACGCCGATTCGCGTCGCTTCCGGTTTCACGAACGGGCGGCGGCCTGACAACCTGGGACATCGCTGCCGAGTTGCATAGGCACAAGGATGGGCCCGTACGCCTGAGCGCGACTCGGGTTTTCGCCCACATCCAAGCGTCCCGGGGCTTGGGCGCGCTACGACTGCTTCGACTCCAGCGGCTAGTCCACGCTCGCTGCGGCTTTGCCGCGGTTGCACTAGCTGCGGTGACCGCGTCGTCGTAACCGCTGGCGCTCGCCGAATTGTGTAGGCCGCACAACCGGCCGCTTTTGAAAGACGGCCGCCGGGTTGCCGCGTCCCCCGGCCAGTCGGGACGTCAGCGCGAGTCTCGGCCGGGATCCGATTGATTACTGATCAGGTGGCGAGCGTGGGTTCGAGCCGCTGCTCGAGGGCCGCACGGGGAAGCGCACCGACGATCCGGTCGACCTCGCGCCCGTCGCGGATCACGACCAGGAGCGGGATCGACTGGGCTCCGAAGCGCACGGCGAGCCCGGGATTGGCGTCGACGTCGACCTTGACGACCTTCAGCCGTCCGGCGTGCCGGCCGGCGAGATCCTCGAGCACGGGCGAGATCATCCGGCACGGTCCGCACCACGCGGCCCAGAAGTCAACGACGACGGGTACTGAGGCGCTGGTCTCGGCATCGAACGTCTCGGCGTCGGCCTCGATAAGCCAGGGGAGCTCCGATTTGCATCTCGGGCAGCGAGGGAACCCTGAGGCGATCGGGCCGACACGGTTGCGCGCTGCACAGCTCGGGCACACGATGATGGCCATGCCCGCGAGGGTAGAGCGTTCCCGTCTTGGCAAGCGGATCCGGGTTGGGCCAGTGGCGTGAACTCGTAACCGCGCTCGCGATCGAGGACACTCCCGCCCGGCGAGTCCCGGTAGGTGAGGTCCGCCGCCGGAGGATGTCCCGTACGGCGTGGAAATTCATGGTGACGGACGGTCCGAATAATGGTTATATAGTTGCGGCTGCCATCTCCTCTTCGGCTGATGTGTAACTCTCAAGTTGAGGCTTAGGGATCAGATCGTGTTCGATCTTGACGGCTAGGGTGGCTAGGCTGCGGTAGTCCTCGACCCTACGGAATCGGGTCTCCGCTTCGAGCATCCCCGGCGGCGGTCCAACGCAGGCACATCTCGCCTGATCTCCAGTTCTTGAGGTTGCGGTGGATCACTCGGACGGTGGAGATCATCGACTCGCATGGGTTGGTCGACTGGAGGGTGAGCTTGAGCTTGCCGGTGATCGCGAGGCGGGTGACGGTCACGTCTCCTCCATGCCCTCGCGCAGCGAGGCGGCCGCGCCGGGATTGGGCGCGGTCGAGCTCGAGCGCCAACGTTATTGAGCGGCTCAAGCGCGGACCGGTAGTTGGTGTCCTTCCAGGCCCCGGCGCAGCCGCGTCCTGGCGGCCGGGCGGTCGCGCTCGGGGAGATGATCAAGCGCGTTTCGCTGCTTGTGCCGAACGCACCGCTGCACCGGCACGTCGTTGCCGAACACCCGTCGCACGGCTTTCCGCAGCGCTTTCGATCCGTCGATCACGAACAGCAAGCCCTGCTCGACGTCGACGCCCCGGTCGAGGGCGTCACACTTTCTGTGTAAGCGCTGTGGTTAACGTAACAGTTACTCTCTCGTGTGTCAATGGAGTGACAGTGACTTTTCAGTGATGGTTAGGCGGTGTCGGGGATGCGGTCGCCGAAGTGGATTCGGAAGGCCGTGAGTGCCGTGCTCCAGTTGTAGGTGTGCCTCCATTTCTGTTGGGCGCGGGTGATCGCGAGGTAGAGCAGCTTGCGGGCGGAGTCCTCGTCGGGGAAGCTGACGCGGGTCTTGATGATCTTGCGGATCTGTCGGTTGAGCGCCTCGATCGTGTTGGTGGTGTAGACGGCTCGGCGGACTTCGGGCGGGAAGGCCAGGAACGGGACGATCCGCTCCCAGTTCTCGGTCCACGAGGCGGAGATCATCGGATACTTCGGATCCCACGTCTCCGCGAAGGTCTCCAGCGCCTCCCAGATGTCGGTCAGCGAGGCTGGTCGGCGGCTCCTCCTCTGACCGCCTGCGAGCGTCCGGTAGAGACCAGCTTCGCGGCTTGCTCAGGGTCAGCGCCACAGGTCACGGGTCTCTCCCGAGCTTGTCGCGAACGCGCTCATGCCCACAGACGAGAGCGTCATCGCCCACCAGCTCACGCTCGCTTCAGTTTCAGACAGCTCTCCGGTGCGATCACGACCGGCAGCGGCGCTCACGCGAAGCTGCCCCTGCGGCGGGACCTCCGCGTGCGGTTGGGGGCTTGGGGGGCGGCTGTCGTAGGTCGGCGGGCACGCGGCTTGGGAAACCGCGGTCGACTAGCATCCTGCGCGCCGGGCGACATGTGGTCGGAGATCGGGGGTCCCTGATGGATCAAGCGCTCACTACTGAATATGGTGTCGTGCCGCAGCGACTGCTGCCACGTAACACGAATACCGAGATCGTCTATGACGTGATCATTGTCGGATCGGGATTCGGCGGCGGCGTGCTCGCGAGCCAACTCGCGGACAACGGCGCGAAGGTGCTCGTGCTCGAAGCCGGCTCCTACCTGTTCCCGACGCACGTCGGGAACCTGCCTCGGCAGCTGCCGATCGGCCAGTTCGACAAGAACACGTGGCACATCTATCAAGACTTCGGCGTCATCAATTACCAGAACGTCGACGGCTCGAACTTCCAAGGTGCGCAGGCGTTCAACCTCGGCGGCAGGTCGATCTTCTGGGGGGCGCTGACGCCCCGTCAAGCGCAGTGGCAGCTGCAGAGCTGGCCGCAAACGATCGCCGACTACCTGCTCACCGGCGGCGGCTATGAAGCCGCGGAGAAACGGATCAACATCACCGCGCCGCCGGCAAGTGCCTTCCAGACGCAGTCGACCTCGTTCCTCGACGCGACGATCTCCGGCTTCGTCGCCGCAGACGCGCCTATGGCAATCGAGTACGTCGCACCAGCGCACTGGATGGTGCCGACCGGCCTGTTCTCAACCGCCGACCTGTTGCTCGAGGACTACCTGCGAATCGCCGCGCCCACGCCGGACCGGCAGCTGACAATCAACCTCAACACCGCGGTATGGACGGTTACCACCAACGCCGGCAAGGCGACCGGCGTTCATTGCTTCGACCTGCTCGACCAGGTTCAGCGCACGTACACCGGCAACGTCGTCGTGCTTTCGGCCGGCACGATCGAATCGGCGAAGATCGCCCTTCAATCAGGGCTGAACGACCCTACGAACCTGATCGGGCGCGGGATCACCGACCACATGATCCGCTACCGACACTTCACCGTCCCGCCCGGAACCCAGGACAGCACGACGACAGACTCAGCGAAGGTCGTCCTACAGCACCCGACCGCGACGCTCGACACGCACGCGTTCGACATCATCGTCGAGCTCGGCACCGAACTCAACCAGGGCCGGTACGTCGACCCGAACGACTTGGCGGCGGATGAGAACATCCGCAACGGGTGGATGATTTGTGAGATCGTCTTCCAGTATTACGCCGACCTCGTCGAGGGTAACTTCGTCCAACTGTCCGGCGACGACCCCGCTGATCCGATGAGCATCAACATGCAGCCGGCGACGCCGTCCGACGCCTTGCTCGCGGAGGCCGACCAGATCGCCCAGGACATCTTCGCCGCCTACAAGGCCGAGCCCGTCCTTGGCGAGGGCGGCTGGCCGGCGCTCCAGGTCGCCAACCTCGGCAACGTCGCCCACGAGGTCGGCACGCTCCGCATGACCGACGGCGAGAACGGCGTCGTCGACACTAACCTCAAGTTCCTCGCCTACGACAACCTCTACGCGTGCGACAACTCCGTGTTCCCGACGTCGCCCGCAGCTAACCCGAGCCTCACGCTCGCCGCACTGGCAACGCGCCTGGCGGGCCAGCTCGGGTAACGGTCGGCGAGTCGCCAGCCGGCAGCAGCGCGCGCCCACTACCCGATCGGCAATCGGAGGCGCTCCAGCGCTCGTTGCGGTTCGGAGCGACTCTTGTCCGCGCGACCTGTCGGTGCTCGCCAGTATACGAATCCTTTGTGCGGCCACACGCAGCCCGGGCCAGGTGGGTGCGTGCTCGTAGGCGGCTACAGCGAGTCCTCGCGGAGTTGCGCCTGGTCGCTATATGTTGCGTTCGACATATGGCGACGGAGGAGCACTCCGCCGCGGCAGAGATCTGACGAGTGCTTTGCCTACGAAGGCAGTCGCGAGGGCGAACGGAGGGCGATCGCATTCACGTGGTCCGTCAAGGACGTCCACGGAGGTCTGCTCACTGCTGGTTTGTCGCCGCCAGAGGACCCAGCCACAGGCTGCCGCTTAGGCCCGGCCGAGGATCTAGAGGAGAAGTCCGAGAGGTCCGTGCGAGCGTGCCGCTCTCTATGCGCCAGCCTCGTTCAAGAGGGCGGACAGCGTTCACGCGTAGCGCGAGAGGTGGGCGATCGATGTGCCATCGAAAGCGCCCACTTCGTCGCGCTCGACATCGAGCGTCCCGACCACCTGCCGGCCGCGGACGACCGGAAGGATGAGTTCCGATCCCGAGTCGTCGTGGTTTGCCAGGTGGCGAGGGTCGTTGTCGACGTCGTTGCTGAGCGACGGCGCCCTGCATGGGCGGTCAGCCGACGCTCACGGGCGAAGGTCGGGAACGCCGGCGGGCCCCGGCCGCTCCAGGCTCGGTCACGACAGACGAGTCGGTCACCGTGTAGATACCGACACACCGGCGGGCGGTGCCGTGGCGTATCAGGTCAGCGGCCGCCCGCGCGCGCTCTGTGCGCCTGGCTGGCATCGCGACAGCTTCGGCGATGCGTTGCCAAGCCGGCACGTTTTCGATCTAACTTAGGTTCCTAGGCGGTCGCTGCTGAGGTCGCTTTCGCGACGTAAGGCCATTATTGGGCCCCGGCGGCAGCTCATTCTCCCGCCTCGTGTCCCGTCACGATGTGAACGAATAGCTGGTCGTCCTCACACCCGACAACTACAAACTGCGTGGTCGGATCGTAGGTGTCGACCATCGCCTTGAAGTTGCCACTTGCCGGATCTCCAGCGCCTACCAGTCCGTCGTCAACGAAGCGGCGCAGCAGGTCTGGCATCCGAGCAGCGGCGTAGTACATCGCCTCGCTCTTTCCCGACGCCTTGACCTGCTCTTCGTCGCTCGTCACCCAGAACCCTCGCCCGGTTGCTTCGTATGCCTCGCGCGATGCCTTGAACATTTGATCGCCATGGTCTGCCACATTGAGCCACGCTATGTAGCGATCTCCGGGTTTGTGGGTACTCATTGCGGGCTCTCTCCTTCAGGCTTGATGGGTGACAAGGCCACAAGACGGATGAACATAAGTTTGCGCATCACGGTTCCGCATATACCGTCGTTCCAACCGGTGGGGGAAGCGAACGCCGAGCGCCAACCCTCGGGTTCGCTCCAGCTGCTCGAGCAGGTACCGACAGCCGCGCGCCGGCGGGCGTGCCATGCCCTTCGGTGTAGCCTTCCACCCCGCCGCACGGCCGGCCAGGGTTCGGCGCCCACCAGCCGATTTTGATGCCCGTTCTGGACGGGGCGAATGTCGCCACCGTCCGCCCGGCCGCGACAGTCTGGACGACACCCACGTTCGGGATGATTTCCTCCGACGAGTACCAGTATTTGCCGGTCAGCGGCCCACTCACGATCTGAAACACCATCGCAGATCCTCCGTAAGGTGTCCGAGCCCCGACGTCGCGCGCGAGCGATGGCTGCTCGCCAGCAAACGCCGCCATCGCCGGGCGGACGCAGAACAGGCCGCTTTGGGTCGTCGATGCGCAAGGCCTGGCGTCGCGACGCGAATCTCGAAGCAATCGCCGAGCGACCGGGTCTGCGCGGCTACGGGTTAGTGCGCGGCCGTCGGACGCGCTCCCGCCCGGATCCGCTGAGTGTTCGCATAAAAGCACCGCCCGAGCGGCTGCCGCATCGTCGCCTTCGCCGCACTGTGGCCCAGGTGGTTGCTCTCGGCAGGTTGCAGCTGTGTGGAGTTCCATAGAAATCGCCTACGGCCAGCCGGATCTGAAGTGTCCGAGAACGATCGTTTGTGAGTCGTGTGGTCGGAGCTTGCGACCGTTGTCCCCGCCGGGACCCGCCTGGAGCCCACTCGGTGAGCGCAGAGATCCGGAATCGCCGTGAAACGCCCGCGATCCGATGTTCGCTGCGGGTTCCTCAACGGACCCGACCAGGTCCGTCCGCTTGGATGGCCATCTGAGCCCGCGCGACGGTGGCGACGTCCTGTCGGGCGATGAGTGTCGGCCGGGGATCGGATGGCGATCCTTATTCGGAGGAGGTCGTGGCGGGGAGGCGAGCCTCGCCACCGCGGGGGTTGCAGGATTGCACTTGGCACGCTCCTGATGCTTTTCGCGGAGCGAGCCAAGGTTCTAGGCTGCGCGTGCCAGTGGCGTGGCGATGCCGGACGGACCATAGTGGGGCCGTGAACTTTCTTTGCGTATTTGTCATAAGGAGGGTGTGGACGCGGATTTGACCGACGCCGACGCGCTGGTGCGCTCGGTGGACGACCCACGCTGGTTCGCGATCGTCTATCGGCGTCACCTGCTGACGGTGGCCAGATATCTGACGCGGCGCGTTGGTAGCGAAGCGTCCGAGGATCTCACCGCCGAGTTGTTTTTGCGGGCGTTCCGCCGGCGCGCGGATTACCAGCCGAGGTACGCCACGGCGCTTCCGTGGTTGATGGGGATCGCGGGCAAGCTGATTAGTGAGCATCGGCGCGATGAGCGGCGTCGGCTGTACGCGCTGGCGCGGCTGACGAGCGTCCCGTCCGAGTGCGGGTACGCTCCCGACGGCGGCCTGGCTCCGGAATTGATCGCTGCGGTGCGCAAGCTGTCGCGTTCGGATCGCGACACGCTGCTGCTGTCGTTTGGGGGGAGCTGTCCTATGAGGAGACGGCGTTTGCGTTGGGGGTCGCGGTCGGAACCGTGCGCTCTCGGGTCGCGCGGGCCCGACGCCGGCTCGCCGAAGCGTTCGACGCGCCGACCGCCTCTGGCCACACCCGTCGAGAGGGAGGAGCACATGCGCGAGGCTGATCGGTCGCTGGAACTGCTGCGGGCGCTCGGAGAAATCGACGCGGTCCCTCCGGCCCTCGATGTCCTGGAGGATCGCATTGCTAAGGCACTGGCTGCCGAGGGGCGACGACGGTCGCGGCGGTGGTCGCCCCGGAGCAGCGTGATCGCGATCGTGCTGAGTGCTGCGGTCACGATCGCGGTGGCCGCGGTGGCATTGACCGTCCTGTCCCACCGTTCATCCAGCTCGACGCCAGCGGCCCCCCGCCCGACCTTTCACCAACCCCCGCTGCATCCCTCGGCCGCAAAGCGCCGCGCGCTGGCCAGAGACCTCGGGTCGTTCCAGGCCACGCGGTATTGCATCAGCCCGGCGAGCTATGCCCACCGAGCACAGCAGATCCTCGACGATCACGGCTGGACAGGCTGGAGTGTGATGGTGGAGGGCGCCGGGGCGTTGGATGCGCTCGGCAGCGGTCACTGCGCCCAGATCCCTCCCGGCGACGGCGGACAACCAGACATCCGCATCGGCAGTCTTTTCAACCTCCACACGCACACGCTGATCCTCAACCAAGCTCAGCCGCCCGCCGTCGACCGGGCGCGTGGGCAGATGCTGCCCACGTTGATCGCTGCCAGCGGCCAGCGCTGCTATTCCTACTCGTCGGTGAAATCCGCGGTGAGCCGCCTCGTCGCCGGCGATCGAGTGACCGAGCGGCTGACGCTGGCGTTCGCTCGAACTCAAACACCGCTCGGGATCCAATACGGTGATGGGCGCCAGGAGCGCTACCAGCAGGGCTGCGCCGTGATCCTCGACATGGGTATGGCCGCCGGCAGCCTGACACAGCTCGGCATCTGGATCGCCCAGTCGACCGCCCCACCGCTCCCCCACGGGCTGAGCGAACCGCGACCGTCCTCCTACCGGCCAGCAACCCGCCAATAACGCCGCACGCAAACGACACCGTCAAGCGCCCGACGCGGCACGGCAACCGCTCGGCGCCGGAGCGACAGCCAGAGGTGGCCGGGGTAACGGTGTGTTGCCCGCGAACGAGAGCAGCGGCAATGTGACAGCTGACCTACGAGTCGCTCGACCCGGATGAAGCGCGGGTGGCTTACGGTTCGCTGCCGGTTGATTAAGTGAGAACCCCCCGGCACCGGCGGGATATAGGCCGGAACTCAGGGCGCGCTCGAGGGAGGAGAGGTACCGTGCGGCAAATCATCAGCTCTGCCAGCCCCGGGCGACTCACTCGGACTGTGAGGACGAAGGGGTGAGTCCCAGGGCGGCCTTGCCGGCCGCGTTGGCCCACTTCCACAGGCGAATCTGACCCACGTACCGGTGGCTGGCATCGCCCGCTCGGTAGAGCTCCAGATCGGCGGCCGGCTCGTAAAGGACCGATCCGACCCAGATCGGCGCGACGAAGCTCACCCACATGGCCGTGGTGTGCGGCGGGATCGGACCTTCGTCCACGAGCGACGGCTCCGGCCCACCCATGGCGTTAGGCAGATCCGGAAACGAAACGGAGCCTGACCCGTCCGGGTTGTCAATGAGCAGATCCGCGTCGCGGCCCCCCGCCCTTGAATCTGAGCGGAGCAGCCACTCGGCTTGCGATCGATAGTCCAAACGACACCAACATGCCTCGACCGCCGGGGTACGCATCCGGCCAGAGCTGTGGATTCGTCACGCGGGTCGGGATCGCCGGGTCTCAAGTAGCTGCGCGTCGTAGCCAGGCATGTGCAGGACGTGGCCCGCATCGACGACGTTGTAGACCGTGCCGCATCGACGACGTTGTAGACCGTGCCGTCGGTGAATGGCCCCTGTCCGCGCGCGCACTTTCCTTTGCGCGCGGCTGGGGTCGAGATCTGCGCGGTCCCGCACGTGGGCAACCCCAGACCAACCCAGCTGTGGACGGTCGGGTCGGATGCCGGCACGAACGCCACGCGCGCGACGGTGACGACCAGTGTGTCAGGCCGCCGACGGCCGCGTACCGCCGCCGGCGACGCCAAGGACTGAAGACGGGCATGAGTTGGAGCAGCACGGACGCGAGCACCCGTGACTAGTCGGCCTTGGCGGGTAGCCGCTTGAACCGCGTCCGGGACGCGTCCAGCGCCGACTCTCACCGACGAAGTCGCCGCCTGACAAAGGCGGCCGCGGCCCCACGTGACGGTGGCGGCGGCAGGCGAGGAGCGCACCCGGCCGCCGCGGGCCGTTGACCAGCGCTACGCGCACTCACGGCCGAGCTGGCAGGCAGACACTGCAAGTGGCCGCGCAGCGTGCAGCTTGGCAGAACCCCACACCCCCGTATGAGCTCGCCTCGGGCTGAATTCTTCCAGCGGCGGTGGCACCGATCGAGGCGGCGGTCGGTCCCAGCGGGACCGCGTAGCCGATCAGGATCCCTTTGCGAATGACGCGCGGCGGCGATCACCGCTTGCCGCGTTTAGCCCGAGCAGACCACACCTCAATTGCGCATCTGGGGGCCGATCACGACACTGGCGCCTCGGCCCCGGTCAGCGTTGGGTGACAGCGCCGAGGCATCGATGTCGCTGCCGAGCAGGGCCAGGTCACCTTCGAGCCGGCTGCGGCGAAGGATCAGCGTACCGCTGGGGAGCTCTCCATGTTTGACGATGATTGAGATGCCAGTAGATCGTGCCACGACTGGATGGCCGTCCACTCGTCCGCGGAGAATCGTTGGGCAGCGTCCGTGAAGCGCGTCGGTTGGACACAAGAGGACCCGTTGGGGGCCGTGTCCGTCTTCGCGTTGATTAGCGCGTCAGCACGGGCACGACCTGTGGGGGGCAGGCGGGTGTGGGCGCAGAGGGGCTCGGCGCTGGTCCCACTTGGCTTGCGCTGGATCGCGTCGGGGAGCTCGAGCGTCGCGAGCTTCCGCTGCACCGCCTGGTAGGTGTGAACCTGCTCGGCCGGCGGTTTGATTTAGATCGGTCGCCGGCGCGCGCCGATGGCGTACCCGATTAGGTTGATGGGCACGTGGACGGCGACCGCGAGCCCAGCGACGGTGGCGGTCTCTCGCAGGCTGATCTTCCATATCGGTCTGATCATCAGCGCCGCGAGCGGGACCCAGTCGGCCTGGTCGACGACGGAGAGGAGCATTCCAGTTGGCGATTGCAGCCGCTCTCCAGGCGGGATCCCGATTCGGCGTTTCACGAAACTGTTCGGCAGCTCCCCGATCCACGATGCAAGCCCCAGCAACCCGCCGACGATGACAGGATTGGCGTCGCGGATCGGCTCGGGCAGGCGTCGCCGGTACGCGGGCACGCGACCGAGTCCGGCTGCGGCGAGCGTAGTTCCGATGGTCATGGCGAGCGCTCCCCGCCATGTCTTGTTCTGGCCGAACAGTCGAGCGCTGATGGGCCGCTTCAGCCTCGCCGCAAGGTCCCAGCGCAGCACCGGCCCGTGAGCAACCGGCGCACCGAGGACAGGGAGGAATACCCAGCCGGCGGACATCCGGCCATTATCGCCCGCGAACAGGCGCGCACCGTTCTCGTCGGCCGGTGGCCATCGGCTGGCGCGAGGCCGTGATGCGCAACGGCCCCGGTGATGAGAGCGGGTGCAGCGTCGATGGCACCGAGTACGCAGGCGGCCGGCCATCCGCGTGCGGCGTACACCGTGGTGGTCGTGATCGCGCCCGCGGCGGAACCGCGCGAGTAGAACGCCATGTCGCTGCCGATCGCTGTGCCCGGTCGGTCTGAGTGCGTCGGCGTGCTTGGAACGGACGGATACATCGAGATCCTGCCGTAGCCGACTCGTGTTCTCCGAGACGGACGCGACCAACGGCGAGCTCCGATCGTGGCGAAGGTCGGAGCGCACCGCTGGCTTCGCTCGTCCGCTGCATGACCGCACGCTAAATCCGGCCTCGCCGCCTTGCGTGGCTGCTCGTTCTGGGCGGGAGCGCAAGCGCGGCGCGACGTCGGCTGACGCGCGGTTCAAGCAACCGACCGCTCACCGGCATCCAGTGAGCGGCTGGTTCGCGGTGGGTTCAGGCGGCCGTGCCCATAGCGGTCGTCGGCTGGTAGCCGGCGAGCCGCCCGAGCGGGGCGACGATCGCCAGGCCCACGCGTTGCAGCCAGGCGGGTGGGAACGGCAGACGTACGGTGTTGAAGTGCGCGCGGGCGATCACCGCCAGGCGTAGCGGGTTCGGCAGGCCCTTGCGATTGGTCTTGCCCTCGGCGGCGAGGGTGAACATCGTCTCGATCAGCGACTCGAACTCGAGCGCCGGCCGGATCTCGCATACAAACCGCGCCTGGTCGGCGCCGGCGTTGGAGAAGCGGTGCGGGGTGCCGGGCGGGACGGTGGCCACGTCGCCGGGGTCGGCGATGAGCTCGTCGTGCCCGATCCGCATGCCGAGCGTGCCGGCGATCACTTCGAAGCGCTCGGTCTGGTGTGGGTGCACGTGCGCTGCGGCGACACACCCGTCGGGCTGGAGGATCGTCTCGACGACCACGGCTTCGCCGCCGGTGTCCTGGGAGGTTTGATGGAAGATGAGGATCTCGCCGGTGACCGGGTTCTGGAGCCTGTCTTCGGTGTGGATCATGGTTGCCTTTCGTCTGGCCTTGGGCTTTCGTGGGTGACCAGGACAGGCTGGATCGGCGCGGAGGGTTTGTCGTCGCCCTACGGCTGGATCTGAGGTCCCATCGCGGAAGGAACCTGTGGTCCTCCCTGGGGGGTACGGCTCTCAGCTGGCCGGTGTTGCTCCTGGCTGGGCCAGGCCGGTCTCGTAGGCGAAGATGACCGCCTGGATGCGGTCGCGTAGCGCGAGCTTGAGCAGGATGTGCTTGACGTGGGTCTTGACCGTGGATTCCTCGATCACAAGCGCCGCGGCGATCTCGGCGTTGGAGCGCCCTTGGGCGATCAGCTCGAGCACTTGGCGCTCGCGCACGGTGAGCTCTGCGAGCTGGTCGCCGACGCCCGGGGCGGGTGTGGGTTGCTGAGTGATGCGGTCGATCACGGTGCGGGTGACCGACGGGGAGAGGAGCGAGTCGCCGGCGGCGACGGTGTGGATCGCGGCGAGCAGATCCTCGGGGCGGGAGCGCTTGAGCAAGAACCCGGAGGCGCCGGCGCGTAGGGCACCGAAGATGTAGTCGTCCTGCTCGAAGGTGGTGAGGATCACCACCTTGACCTCGGGTGAGGCGCCGAGCAGCTCGCGGGTGGCGGCGATCCCGTCCAGGCCGGGCATGCGTACGTCCATCAACACCAGATCGGGGCGCACGGCGCGGACGCGCTCTAGCGCGACGCGGCCGTTTGCCGCCTCGCCGACCACTCTGACCGATGGGTCGCTGGAGAGGACCCTGGCCAGGCCGGCGCGCATCAGCGCGTCGTCGTCGACGAGAAGCACGCGGACCGGTGTGGCGCTCATGGTGCGGCCGTCTGGAAGGGCTGGTAAGGCAGCCGGGCGTGGACGCAAAACTCTCGGCGGCCGGCGCCGGCGTCAAGCCTTCCGCCCAGCAGCCCAGCGCGCTCGCGCATCCCGAGGATCCCGTACCCGCTGCCGTTGTGCCGGCCGTCTCGGGGGAGCGCGATCGGGTTTGAGACGAGCAACTCGAGATGCGCGTCGGCGTATCCGATGTGCACGTCGGCGCGGCCGGTGCCGTGGCGGGCGGCGTTGGTCAGTGACTCCTGCAGGATTCGATACGCGGCCTGGTCTAACGCGGGCGCAAGCGGCCGCACGCCGCCGTCCGTGTACACGTTGACGGCGAGTCCGGCGTCGCGGTAGCGGGCGGCGAGCGAGTCGGCCGACGCCAGACCGGTGGGCAACTCGATCGCTGCCCCGTCGGCGTCGCCGTCGTTGTCGCCGTTGGCCCGAAGCCCGCGGATGAGCCGGTCGATCTCGTCGATCGTCTCCCGGGCGAGGCCCTCGATCGTTGAGAGCGCCGTACGCACCGCCGCAGGATCACGGTCTTGCACCAGGCGCGCGCCTCCCGCCTGCACGAGGATCACGTTGATCGCGTGCGCGGCGGAGTCGTGCAGGTCCCGCGCGATCCGGTTGCGCTCCTCGGCCACAGCCAGGCGCCGCTCGCGCGCGGTCTCGCGCTCGGACCGCTCGGCTCGCTCACGCCTGTCAGCGATCCGCTGGCGGCGCTGGCGCACCTGATCGCCGATGATCCACGCGCCGCCCCAGATGATGATCGCGCCTAGGATCGGGATCGTGGGAGACCCGGCGCGCACGGTGGCCGCGACCCCCACGTGGATCGCGCCCAGCGCCACCACGGTCGCCACGGTCTGGCCCATCCGATCGGGAGTACGCCGGTCGGCGGCGAGATAGAAAAGCGCGGCAGTCGGTCCGAGCGGAGGGCCGAGCGAGTAGCCAAGGCCCTCGATCGTCGCGCTGGCGCCGGTGCACACCGCGAACACCCCTAGCGGCCAGCGGCGGTGCGCCAGCAGCGGCCCGCACGCGATCACGGCAAGCACGACACCCAACGCATCGAAGCTTCGGGTCGCGCCGGATCCGTGGGCCAGCATCCCGAGCGTGAGCGCGAACGCGACCGCCGCCACGACGGCGTCGCGCGCCGCCGGCAAGCGGATGCGCTGGGCGCTCCTGGCCGGTGCGGAGGATCGGCTGATGACGCTCACGTACGGACGAGCGTAACGCGCGACGGGTGCCGTCGAGTCCCCCGCCGGAGGGATCGCGCGTCCCCCCGCGGAGGGACGGGAGTTCCTCCCCCGGGGTGTTTCGGTGAAGACCGGACGGACGTAGCGTGGCCGGCCATGACACCTCACCGAATGTTCGACCACGAACAGATCCTGGAGGGCAAGGTGGCGATCGTCACCGGCGCCAGCCGGGGGGTCGGCGCGGCGGCCGCCCGCGCGGTGGCCGCCGCCGGTGCCACGGTCGTGCTCGCGGCCCGCACCGAAGCCGAGCTGGCCGCGGCGTCGCGCCAGATCACGACGTCGCCGACCTCGCGGGCACGCCTTGCCAGCTGACACCGATCACCCACACCGACCCGAAAGCGCCCCATGATCAGAGCCACTTCCCTGACCAAACGCTACGGCGACCGCACCGCGGTGCAGGACGTCTCGTTCACTTGTGCTCCCGGCACGATCACTGGCTTCCTCGGGCCCAACGGCGCCGGGAAGTCCACCACACTGAAGATGCTGTGCGGCCTGGCCTATCCCACGTCGGGCAGCTCGACGGTGCTCGGCCGCCCCTACGACGAGATCCCAAACCCCGGGCGCCACGTCGGCGTGCTGATCGACGCCTCGGCCGCGCACGAGGGCCGTCGCGGTCGCGAGACGCTCGCGGTCTCGGCGCAGCTGCTCGGGGTGCCGGACACGCGCGTGGACGAGATGCTCGATCTCGTCGACCTCGACACCGCGGCGGCGCGCAAGCGCGTCGCGCAGTATTCGCTCGGCATGCGCCAGCGGCTCGGGATCGCGGGCGCGCTGCTCGGCGATCCGCAGCTGCTCATCCTCGACGAGCCCGCCAACGGCCTTGACCCAGTCGGCATGCGCTGGATGCGCGGGCTACTGCGCGACTTCGCCGCCCGCGGCGGAACGGTGCTGCTCTCCTCCCACCTGCTCCACGAGGTCGAGGCGATTGCCGACCGCATCGTGATCATCGCGAGCGGGCGGATCGTCGCCCAGGGCACCCGCTCAGAGCTCGCGGGCGGACACGCCGCGACCCGCGTGCGCTCGACCGACGACCACACGCTGCGCAGCGCGCTACATAACAACTCGATCAAGGTCTCGGTCGCCAACGACGGCGCGCTGCTCGCCAACGCCTCCGTCGAGACCGTCGGCGACGTCGCGCTGGCGGCCGGCGTCGCGCTGCGCGAGCTCGGGGCCACCCGCGACGGTGGGCTTGAGCAGCTGTTCTTCCAGCTCACCGAGAAAGCCCCTGGCGAAGCGCGAGACACCGATGCGCCCGCGTCCAGCCCGCCGGCCCCACCCCCGGTCACACCTGTCACCACGACCCTCGAGGAGGTAAACCGATGAGTGCGCTCGCCACTCCCGTCTATGAGATTCGCGCCGAGGCGCGTCGACCGGGCTTTGGCCGGCTGACGCGCATCGAGCTGCGCAAGATGCTCGACACCCGCTCGGGCCTGTGGTTCAGCCTCGCTGTTGCCGCCGTCACGCTCATCACGGTGATCATCACCGCGCTGGTCAAAGGCGGCCACGACGCGACGCTCGCCAGGATGTTCAACAACTCCGTCGAGCCGGCCGCTATCCTCTTGCCGGTCCTCGGGGTCCTGCTCGTCTGCGGCGAGTGGTCGGAACGGACCACGCTGACCACGTTCACGCTCGTCCCGGACCGGGGCCGGATCCTTCAAGCCAAGCTCGCCGCCGCGATACTGCTCGCGATCGCGGCGCTCGCGGTCTGCCTGGTGTGCAGCGTCGTCTTCGGCGAGCTGTTGCCGGCACCCGGCGGCGCCGGGAGCGTATCGATCGTCGTATTCGCCCAGGGCCTTGTGTTCCTGACGGCCACGATGGTGATCGGCGTCGCGTTCGGAGCCGCGATCATGTTCTCCGCCCCAGCGATCGTCATCTACCTTTTGCTCCCGACGGCGTGGGACGCCCTGTCCTCGACGATCCACCCGCTCAAGACCCTCAGCCACTGGCTGGCCGTCGGGCCGACGCTCGGGCCGCTGGCCACGCACTCGTTCAGCGCCACCGACTGGGCGCACGCCGGCACGACGATCGCGCTGTGGATGATGCTCCCGCTCGCGATCGGGGTGTGGCGGTTTTCCCACTGCGATGTGAACTGACGGACGGCCGCACGGCCGGGCGCTGTTCAGGACGCGGAGAGGGCCCCGCGCGATATCCCGGGACGAACCAGCCTGAACGGGATGACCCTCACGGCGTCGACGCGGGGGGAGGATTAGCCGGAGCCGGCCTTCCGGTAGTGAGAAACAGGAACGTACGCTCAGGCGATCGCTGGCGGCTAAAAGCAGGCGTTTGTGCCGAGCTGGCGACGAACCATTACTTTGAGCCCCCAGACAGGGCGCGGGAGACAGCCTCGGTGATGTGACCTCGCCAGCCGGTGGGCAGCATCGTTCTTGACCGCCAAACCTCACCGCGGAGAGTTTCTGATGAGCGTAGATGAGGCGGGCGCACCAAGGCGGCTCGTCGAGCGCTATTTCGGGATGTGGAACAGCGGACACGCGTCGATCGCGGCGGAGGTGCTGAGCGAGTCCTGGTGTGAGCACAACCACCGCGAGCTTCCCGTCCGGCGTCGAGTGCACCTCGAGATGCTCCTCCCACGACCGAAGCAGGTGCGGGAGGCGCATCGCGGCGACGCTTAGTCGTGCATTCCGAAGCCTTCCATGATTCGGTCCTGCACGCGCTCGATGCGAGCCGCGCGTGTCGCCGATCGCTTGGCGCCGTTGAAGTGGAGCAGGTAGCCACGTTGGCGACCGGGTGTCAGCCGCTCGAATGCGTCGCGAAAGGCAGGGTCTGCGTCCATGAGCGCCGCCAATTCGTTCGGGTAGTCGCGGTGGATTGGCGGCGCAGGGGTCTTCACGCCCAGCCCGGCCTGTTGTACGCGTATGGCGTCGGCGACAAGATCGCGAAGTGCCCTCTTCACGCTCGTCACGTCGGCAACCGAGCGAAACTCGAGCCTGAGCGATGAGCGGCTGTTGTCGCCTTGTTCACGCAGCAAGGCGTTCGGGTCATTGAGCAACGCGCCCTTGAAGAACATGAGTGCGCACAGGTGGTTGAACGGCTGGAAGATGACGATGTTCTTGCCAGCATGCGTGTAGCAGGGCTTGTGCCACTTGAACGCTTCAGTGAGTTCGGTGTCAGAGAGGATCGTTCGCAGTGCTGCGAACTCGTCGCGCCAACGTTCGAGGCTGGCAGCGTATTCATCGACTCGGCTGTCACTCATCGCGCAGCGACCCTTCCGCGAACTCCACGATCAGCACTAATTCTATCTCCGGGCGTGAGGTCACGCATTCCATCGTTCCGTTCTCCCCTTGCCCTGTTGGGGCGCAAGGCCCGGAGAGGAACACGATGTCGCATGACAAACTGAAGGCGGCGATCCGTGCACGGATGGCCCAACTGATGAGCCCCAATTTCGGTGGCGCGGCGGGCGGCGCTCAACGAACGTCCGGCTGACGGCGGCGAGACTGCGCGGCCGAGCTCTCGCTGGTTTGCGCTGCGCCACGACGCGAACGGCTTGAACGGACTGACCGCGTTCCTGGACGGCGTGTTCTCGCTCGGACGCCCGAAATCGGGCGTCGAGGTCGCCCCGGACAAGATGTGCGTGCGGTGCCTGGCTTCGAGCAGCGCGCTCAGACAATCAGGCGGCTGGCTGAAGCATCTTCGCGGACACAGCACGCCGACAGCTATCCGTGCGTGAGCGCTATACGAGTCCCGAATACGAAGCGGAACGTCCGCTCGGTCACCGACGCGGATGCCTGATGGGTTAGGGCGACCTTCCCGCGATCGCCGCGAGCGCGTCCGACGACCTCCCGGGCGGCCGACTGGACCGGCGACTTCCCTGCTCGCCGCGCAAGGCGGGGCTGATGTCGGTCAGTCGAGGTCGTGATCTCGTTCAGGTCGCACAAGCGGCAAGAACACGTCGTCGACGATCTGGACGATGACCTCGCGGGTGGGTGGCGTGCGGGCCACGACTACTTGGTGGCGGAACAGGTCGGTGGGGAGCGTGGCGACCATTGGCGGGATGTCGTCGCGGGCTTCGCCCCGGTCGACGGCACGCTTGAGAATGGTCGCCATCACGCTGGCGCCGATCTGCACGACCTGTCCGTGCAGCTCGGCGAAGATGTCTGGGTTACCGAAGTAGTCGGCAAGCAGGCCGTATGTGAGCTCCGGGCCGCGCTCGGTCAGCCGGTCGCTGCTCCGCTGTAGGAGCGCGAGCACGTCGCCGCGCAGGCTCCCGGTGTCCGGCACCTCGCCGGAGAGCATCGGGGCATGGTGGCGCACGGCAGCGATCACGAGCTCGGCCTTGTTGCGCCAGCGGCGGTAGAGGACCGCGCGGCTGGTGCCGGCACGATCGGCGACCGCGTCCATCGTCATCGCCCTGTAGCCGGCCGTCTCGAGCTCGTGCCAGGCCGCCTCGAGCAGCGCCTCCTCCAGCGCCTCGCCTCGCCGCCGCGTCTTGCCGCCGGTGTGCGGGGCGCGTTCAGCTCGACGCGAGACGGCGGGCATCACCGGCAAATGATAGCTATAGGGGACGTACGTCTCTTATTTGTATATTAGAGACGGATGTCCCCTATACGGTCAACAGAGCCTGCCGCGATTCCAAGCACTCCGGTGGCGGTTGCGGCTCCTCGTCGCCGTGGGCTGTGGCCGCTGGTGGTGATCGCCTCCGCGCACCTGATGGCGATTCTCGACACGACCGTGATGTTCGTCGCGCTGCCGTCGATCCAGCACGGGCTTCGGATGAGCGTCACCGGCCGCCAATGGGTCGTGACCGCCTACACGCTGGCGCTTGCCGGGCTGCTGTTGCCGGGCGGGCGGCTTGCGGACCGGTTCGGCGCGACGCGAACGCTGCTGGTCGGAGTGATCGGATTCGCGAGCGCCTCCGCAATCGCGGGCGCCGCCATCGACGGCGGCATGCTGATCGCCGCCCGCACGGTGCAGGGCGCGTTCGGTGCCGTGCTGATCTCCTCGACCAAGTCGCTTCTGATCAGCGTCTACACCGACGAGGACGAGCGCGCCCGGGTGATGGGGATCTTCACCGCCACGCTCACGGCCGGCGCGGCCGTCGGCCTGATCCTCGGCGGGGTGCTCACGAGCGGCCTTGGGTGGCGGTGGTGCATGTATGCCAACGTGGCCCTGTCGATGGTCGCGATGACCGCCGGCCCGAGGGTGCTGCCCAACCTGCCGGGACGTAAACAGGTTCGGATAGACATCTTGAGCGTGGCGCTCTGTTCGATCGGGATGGCGGCGCTCGTCTACGGCCTCGGTGAGGCCGCCTCGCTCGGCTGGCGAGACGGGCGGATCATCGGCGCACTCGCCGCCGCGGCCGTGCTGCTGGCTGGGTTCGTGATCCGGCAGACTGGCAAGCCGAGCCCGTTGCTTCCGCTCCGGGTCGTGTGGGACCGCAACCGCGGCTGGGGAATGGTCGCGCTGATCGTCAACGCGCTCAGCACCTTCGGGATGATGCTGATCCTCACCTACCAGCTGCAGTCCGTGATGCACTACTCCGCGCTGCGAACCGGGCTCGCGCTGATCCCGTTCGCGCTGGCCGCCGCAATCGGCTCGGCACTGCTCGCGCCGAGGCTCATGCTCAGAGTCGCGCCACGCTGGCTACTCAGCGCAGGCATCGCGGTCGAGGGCGCCGCCCTGGTACCGCTGATCTGGCTCACGCCACACAGCGGGTACGTGCCGCTGATCTTCCTCAGCACCATGCTCGAGGGCCTCAGCACCGGGCTCGCCGCGCCGGTCGCGCTGAGCACCGCTGTGCGCGACACCTTGCCGTCGGACACCGGCGCGGCGGGCGCCGGCACCAGCGCCGCCAGCCAGCTCGGATCCTCGATCGGCGCCGCGCTGCTCAACACGGTCGCTGCCAGCGCCGCCGCCGGCTACTTCGCCGCGCACGCGACTGCCGGGATCGCGGCCGCGACCGTCCACGGCTTCACGACGGCGATGATCTGGGGCGCGGCGATCCTGATCGCCAGCGCGATCCCCATCGCCGCCTTCGTCAACGCCGAGGCCCCACACCGATGACTGTGGCTTCTGGCGGTGGTGGCGCGGCGATCGTGGTCGATGGCCGAGCGAAGCAGTTTGGGGACCGGATCGCGGTCGACGGCGTGTCTTTCATCTCGCCGGCCTCTACGGGTCCTCGACAGCCGGCCGTGCGCCCGGGCGCTCCAAGCGGTCGGCCTTGCGCAGCGTGCGGGCGATCCGTGCAGGAGTCTGTCGAAGGGCTTGCGCCAACGGGTCGCGCGGCGCGGGCGCTGCTGAACGATCCACGAATCCTCTGGGCTTGACCCGGTCGCGGCGCGCGAGGTGCACGAACTGATCGACGGGCTGCGCGATCGGGCGTCACGATCTTCCTGACGACCCATCGCCTCGAGGAGGCAGAACGGCTGTGCGACCGCGTGCATCGCGAGTTCGATGAACCCGGGTGAGCTCGCGCGGTCGGTCAGCCGGCGGGCGGCGATAGACCGCCCGGACCTCCCGGGCGACGGCGCGCACCCACCGCGGTCGACGATCCAGGGCGCGACCGCTCGATCAACCAGCGCGCTCATTCCGGACGCCGGCGAGGAACGCGTCCGCCAGACACCGGGCGAGGAAGGCTCTGGCGCGCGCTGCCTACATCGGACAATCATCGCGACGTCGCGCGCCGACTGCACGTCGTCGTGCGTGCCTGGAGCCGCTTCCGACCGGATGCAGTCGAGGGCTTCGCAATGCGCTGTCCTGGTCACAAAGGTATCCCCGGGGTAGTCCCGGAGAGGACTCAGCGCTCGAAGGCGCCTCGACCAACCTCGGTCGCGCGACGCCGCGCCGCCAGACGCTGCCGGACGCGTGGCCGATCAGCGACCACCGACCCACACGAGATCGTGGGTGCTCGCTCGGGAGCGGCATCGGCTTCGTGTGGATCAATCCCGCAGACAGCATCAAGTTGGTCCCGGGATCAGCCGATGCGATGGGCGTCGCGGGGGCGAGTCCCCCCGCCCGAGTGTCTCCGATGACTGCCCACGACGTCAGCATCGCGCTGTTCGCGCTACGAGCGATCGCCTTCTTGCTCGGGTTCGCTGGATTGCCCCTCTGGTCTTGCGCGATCTGTCCCGCGGTCGAGGTGATCGTTTGGGGAATTCGCCGGCTCAATGCCTCTGTGGCTGACGATATGAAGCATGCGTACCTATTGGTCGGACTGATCTTCGCGGTCGCGAGTGTGATCACGTGGGTTGGCGGTCGCATCATCTCCGCGTGGATGCGATCGGCCTTCAGCAAACCGGCGGCGAGAACCAAGAAGCCGCCTGTCTAACCGGACGGCTGCTCGTTCGGAACAAGAAGCCGCGGCAGCAAGACGATTCCGATCCGCCCTTCCGCCGAGCGTTGGTCTACGAACGCTGTCGAGCCGTCCGCTTCGGGGTCTCGGTTGAGCCGAGCGAGGACAGGTTCTGTCCGCCTGGCCCGGCTGTGCGTGCCGGGGCGCGGATGACGATTCTCGTGGATCGCCGCCTAGATGCGGCTGATATTGGCAGACGGGCGTGGGGTGCCGCGAGCGGAGGCGGCTGCTGATGCTGGTGTTTCGGCCGGACCGGATGCGGCCGGTACGCTCGGGTCATGAGCAGCTTGGTGGCGCTGGAGGCTCTGGGTGTCGCGGTGTCGGCGGGGGTCCCGGTGCTGCTGTGGGGCAGTCCCGGGACGGGGAAGACGTCGGCGGTGGTTGCGTTGGGTGAGGGCCTTGGTTGGCCGGTGGAGACGGTGACCGGGTCGATCCGCGAGCCGAGCGATTTCGCGGGGCTGCCGGTTGTGATCGATGGGTCGGTGCGGTTGTCGCCGCCGGGGTGGGCGACGCGGTTGTGTGAGGCGGGCGAGGGGCTTTTGTTCCTGGATGAGTTGACGACGGCGCCACCGGCCGTGCAGGCCGCGATGCTACGGGTGGTGCTGGAGCGCGTGGTGGGGGACACGAGGCTACCGCCGGGCGTGCGGGTGGTGGCGGCGGCGAATCCGCCGGATGAGGCGGCGGATGGCTGGGAGCTCGCGGCTCCGCTTGCCAACCGGCTGGTACACGTCGATTGGCCGGTCGATGGGAAGCACATCGCCAAGGGCCTGGCGGTGGGCTTTCCGTCACCGGTGCTGGCCGGGGTGGAGAGCCGACCGAATCGAGCTCAGGTGATGGCGGCGCGTGCCGCGGTGGGGGCGTTCTTGGAGGTTCGTCCGCCGTTGGCGTTGCAGTTGCCGCGCTCGGCCGGGGATGCTGGTCGGGGGTGGCCGAGCCCGCGCAGCTGGGAGGCGGTCGCGCGTGTTTTGGCTGCTTGCGAGGCGGCGCATGCGTCGGAGGCGGCGCGTGCGGTGCTGGTCGAGGGCGCGGTCGGAGACGGCGCGGCGTTGGAGTTTTTGGCGTGGCTTGAGCATCTGGACTTGCCCGATCCCGAGGCGGTTCTTGCTGATCCGGGCAGCTTCGTCCTCCCAGAGCGCAGCGACCGCGCGTTCGCGGTCCTGATCGCGGTGGCGTCTGTGGCGGTCTCCGATGGCGGGGAGGAGTGCTGGGATCGGGCGTGGCGGGTGGTGGCGCGAGCGGCCCAGGGCGCTCCGGACGTAGCGACGTTGGTAGCGCGAACGCTTGCCAGTCACCGTCCCGCGGGTGCCGAGGTGCCCGAGGCGTTGATCGAGCTGGCGCCGGTGGTGCGTGCGGCGGGGTTGTTGCGGTGAGAGGAAGCGTGCCGCTGGCGTATGCGGTTCTTGCGAGTTGACGAGCTGCCACCGGCGACGCGGCGACGGTGGGCGGCGGGGCGGGTGTGGGCGGCGCACGAGGCGCCTTACCTGGCGAGCGCTCTGCTTGCGCTTGATCCCGTGGTGGTTGTGTCAGAGGCGCGGGATCCCCCGATCGATCTTCGGGCCTTTCCTGCCGATCGCGCCTGGCACATGTACCTCGATGTGGGGGTGCTCGAGCGCGTCGAGGTTGGGGAGGTGGGCTTCTGGCTGCTGCATCAGGTGAGCCATCTGCTGCGCGAGCACGCTGCACGCTACCCCGGGCGGCAGGCTTTGTGGGGGCCGGATGCCGGTCCGCTCGGCTCGCGAACGGCCGAGCAGCGGCGGTGGAACGTCGCGGGCGACGCGGAGATCAACGACGATCTTTACACGGCGAAGCTCGAGCTGCCCGAGGTCGCGATTCATCCGTCGCGGCTCGCGCTGCCTGAGGGATGGACCTCCGAGCAGTATTGGGATGCGCTCGACGCCGGGGAGACCACGACCGACCCCGATCGCCCCGCAGCGCCGGGGGCGCGCCAGGACGATGGAGAGGCCACGGGCCCGTGCTCCGCCATGTCCGACACCGCACGTTCTGGCGAGCACGATTGCGGTACCGGCTGCGACGGGCAGGATCGTTGCTGGAACTGCAACAAGCCGGGCCTGAGCGTGGTTGGCGCGCGCCTTGTCGCCCGCGACACCGCGCGGCGTATCCGCGAGCACACCCGGCAGCGCGGCGTCACGCCGGCGGGGTGGCAACGGTGGGCGGATGAGATTCTTGAGCCGAGCGTCAACTGGCGCCGTCAGCTCGCCGCGCACGTACGGCGCGGTTCGGCGGACATCACAGGACGGGTCGACTTCACCTACCGCCGGCCCTCTCGCCGCGCTGCCGCGGTCCCAGACGTCGTGCTTCCGAGCCTGCGACAGCCGCTACCGCAGGTCGCGCTCGTGATCGACACGTCGGGGAGCATGAGCGACGCGATGCTCGGCCAGGCGCTCGCGGAGGTGACCGGGGTGCTGCGCAGCCTCGGCGTAGCCCGGCGAAACTTGCGGGTGATCGCGTGTGACGCCCAGGCCTACCGGACGCAGCGAGTCCGCGACCTTGGAGCGATCCGGCTGGAGGGGGGCGGCGGCACCGACATGGGCGCTGGGCTTGATGCCGCCGCTGCCCTCAGGCCGCGCCCGGACCTGATCATCGTGCTCACCGACGGCTACACGCCGTGGCGCCCCGCGCGGCCGCCCCGGGTTCGTGTGGTCGTCGGGCTGATGGATCGCGGCGGGAACACTCCGGACTGGGCTGAGACCGTGCTGATCGGCGACGCCGCGGGCATGTGACCGAGACGACGTTCGAGCAGCCCGAACCGGACGACCGGACTGGGTTCGATCCCGACCCGTGGACGACGCTCGGCATATCCGAGGACGACGGCTACCTCTGGTGGAAGCACCGGATCGACCCAGGCAGCGTGCTCCGCTGGCGACGCGCCGGAGTGCCAGACCCCATCGACGCGGTGCGCTGGAAGATCGCGGGCGTCACGCCCGACACCGTGCGCGAATGGACCTACGCCAAGATCGACGCCCGCGAAGCGGTGGGCTGGACCGAGCTCGGGTTCAACGTAGCCCAAGCGCGCAAGCACAAACGCGCCGGCCGCACCCCAGTCCAAGCCTACGGTCGCCAACATCGCCTACACGCCGTAGCAGCACCCCCCGGCCCAGCGCCACCCAGCGCGATCGCCCGACCGGGCGTCGTGGTGCAAGGGGCCGTCGCCCATCCCGCCGGCGCTGGTCCGCACCGGTTCATGCAGGCCGTCGGGCGCTGCGATCCACGGGTCATGCACTCCTACGTGGCGCGGCAGTGGTTCGACGACGAGGCGATCGCCTGGGCCATGCACGGGATCGAAGCCGGCGAAGCCTTGGCCTGGAAAGAACTCGGTCTCACCCCGGTCGAAGCCGAACGCCAACAATCAACCGGCGCGACCGCGATGCAGACCGCGAAAGCGTGGTGGGAAGCCGGCATCCCGTTCGAGGAGGCCGCCGATTGGATCGGCGCGGGGCTGACCCCGCAGGAGGCAGCCGACCAACGCGCAAAAGGGCATCACCGTCGAGCGAGCCGCCGTGATGCGCAGCCTCCGGAAAGATGACAAGCCCGCATCATGACGAGGCGACCAGCGGGGCGACGAACGGTAGCCCCGGCGCACAGCTCAACGCTTTCAGGATCGGACCGGCGTCAGTCAATTCTCAGGAGGGTGTCACCCAAGGCAACCCGGTCGCCGGGGCGCACACGGCATCGGCGAACGCGAACGCCGTTTACCCTGGTCCCGTGCGAAGAGCCAAGATCACGTATCACCCAATTGCCGTCCCGAAAGGAGAGCTGCGCCTGCCTCCGGACAGGCCCCAACACTCGTGCATGCGGCGCTCTCGCGATGTGCAGCACCCACAAGCCATCCAGAACGTTTGCTCAGCCGTTTCGGGCACCTCGCCGCCGGTGGTCAGCTCGCACTGAAGGTGGAAGCTACGGTTATCGGATGGGGAGGTGGAAGGATGAGCGACGGTTTGGGCCAGGCCCGTACGTGCTCGGACTTGAACGCTTGCACGGGGGCGACAAGTTCCCGTTCAGCGTTCCCGCCGTCGCGAACATCGAGCAGCTGAGCCTCGGCGAGCCGGTGACGCTCTTGGCTGGGGAGAACGGGACCGGCAAGTCAACGATTCTCGAGGCTATCGCCGCAGCGATCGGCTTCGCGCAGCACGGCGGTGAGCTTTCGCGCCTCGGTGAGCTGCCGGCCGTGCCTCGTAACGTCCTCGATGATCAGCACACGCCCTTGCTGGCGCCGGTGCTTAGCGCCACCAAGCCGCGAAACGGGTACTTCCTACGAGCTGAGAGCTTCTTCAACGTTGCCGAGTTCGTCGACAGCGGTGACCGGTTCGCTCCTGACCTTTCGTTATATGGCGACGTTCCGCTCCACGCGCAGTCGCACGGCGAGTCTTTCCTGGCGCTGGCCGCTAACCGATTCGGGGGGGGACGGTCTCTACCTGCTTGACGAGCCCGAAGCGGCACTGTCGGTCACCGGTGCGCTCGCACTGCTCGCGATCGTGACCCGCGCCGCCAACTCCGGCGCCCAGTTCGTGATCGCCACCCACTCGCCGGTCCTGCTCGCAGCACCGGGCGCCCAGATCTATGAGCTAGACGAGGAAGGCATCAACAGCGCCGTCTACGACGATCTAGAGGGCGTGCGGCAGATGCGCGGCTTCCTCGACGCGCCCGACCGCTACCTACGGCAGATCATGATCGATTCCGAAGCGGGCGATGGCTGAGCATCGCTGATACCGCGCGTCCGTGAGGTAGGAGGCGGCGCTCTCGCCGGTGACTACCGCTCGCCGCGCCGTCCAGAAGCCGCCAGGGTTGCCTCTCCTGAGGCCTGCGCGAGGCGAGCAAGGAGCGAACCGCGTGACGGCGCTTGGCTCCCCGTTGCGACGAACAGGGCTGCGGAGAGTTCGGCTCGCTGTTCGGGGAGCGTTGCGGATGTCGTACGCATTCGCGATCAGGGCACATTGAAGGTGAACTTGCCGACTTCGCGGCCGACGCTCTGGCCGGGCGCGGCACCGGTCGGGGCGGGCGATGTGGGACCTGTAGTGATCACGAGCGGGACCGTGCACGGTTCCACGGCGGCTGAGACTTTCGAAGAAGTACTGGTTGACGAGCTGGCCCTCGCGGTAGTCGGAGTTGCCCCGCCCGAAGTCGCCGTTGTTGGGACCGCACGCTTCCCCGGGGTGGGCGCTGTTGCCCTGGGCGCGAAGGACGATCAGGCAGGCACCCCCGGCCGTGGGCTCGCTGGCCAGTCGACCGCTCGAGGTCTGATCGCTGATGCTGACGGCATCAGAGCCGAGCAGCCCGTGATGGACGTCGCGCAGGTCTGAGGTCTTGCAGAGTGGCTGGCGGGCAGGTCCGACTTGGCGGCCACGCGGCGCGAGGTGCCCAGGTCGGCCGTGGACCCCCGCAACCGCTAGCTTTCGCGAGGCGTCCCCCACCGATGATTTCTCGTCGATTCGGTGGTCTTGGTTCACATGACACCAACCACATGCCACATGTCCATCTCGCTCGACGGCTTCGTCGCCGGCCCCGATCAGAGCCGCGACAACCCGCTCGGCATCGGCGGCCTGGAGCTCCACCACTGGCACCTGGACGAGCCCTTCCATGAAGCCGACGCCCGCGTTCGCGACGAGCTCATGACACCCTGCGGAGCGTACGTGATGGGCCGCAACATGTTTGGCCCGGTTCGGGGCCCGTGGGACGTGAACTGGCGCGGGTGGTGGGGCGACGAACCGCCCTATCACGCCCCCGTGTTCGTTCTGACCCACTACCCGCACGACCCGATCGCGATGGAGGGCGGGACGACGTTCCACTTCATCACCGAAGGCTTCGATGTCGCCTTTGAGCGCGCGGAGGCGGCGGCCGGCGACCTCGGCGTCGACATCGCCGGTGGCGCCTCCACCGTGCGGCAGGCGTTCGCGGCGGGCGTGATCGACGAGCTGATGCTCGACATCGTTCCCGTTCTACTCGGCGCCGGCGAGCGCCTGTTCGACGGAGTGCAAGACCCCGGCCTGCAGCCGGTCGAGGTGATCCACTCCCCACGTGCGACGCACGTGCGCTACCGCGTCGGCCGTTGACTCGCTTGCCTCCCGGCAGAAGCAGGTCTGCTGGCCGGGCGCCGGCGTCCGCGCGGACTCCACGCCGGTATACGAGCTCTGATCAGTTCGCGCCGCGTGCGGCCGCCCCAGCTGTGCCCGGTTGTCGCTCACTGGGGTGATCGAGCAGCCGTGCTCGCCCCGGCCGGGTCCCGGTGAATGCGTCGATGCGCTCGACGTACGCGATCGCCTCGGCGCGCAGGACGGCGAGATGCAACCGGGCATCAGGTGCAGCTCGGCGCGTGGGATGAGGCGGGCGAGCTGGCGGCTGTCGGCGATGGGCACGAGGCGGTCGCGCCGACCGTGCAGCACGAGTGTCGGGACGCTCACGTCCCGGAGAGGGCCTCTGATGTCGTAGCCGTTCCCGGCTTCGAGCTGGCGGCGCAACCCGTGCCCGCCGTCCCGCTCGGCGGCGGCGGCGATTGTGGCCAACAGTCTCGTGCGCCGGTGCGAGCGACCTGCGGGACGGCCGGCAATGAGCGTCAGGGTCCGCACCCGCTCCGGGTGGGCGAGGCACAACTCGATAGCGATGCGAGCTCCCATCGAGAAGCCGACGATGTCGGCGCCGCCGCCGCCGGCGTCCATCGCCGCGAGCGTGTCCCCCGCCATCATCTCGTAGCCGCTGTCAGCGCTCAACATAGCGCCGCGCATGCGCCGGGACCGCGGAGCGAGCCCTCGTGGCTGGTGACTTGGCGACGACGCGTTACGGGGTCAACCGCCGTTCACGGCCAGCCACGGCATGGCAGAAGGACGGCGAGCGTAGTCGTCAGATGTGCGAGCTAGCCGAACCTGCAGAACGCGCGGACGTCCGGACCGTACGCAGGGCAGACGCGACATCGACACCTTGCCCCAAATGCGCTCAACTCTGGTGCCTCGCGCCTCGGCGCGCTATCGGCACGTGACTTCGACCAAATCGCGACGTCGCGTTTGCCCAGGCTTCGGGCTAGGTCCATGTGATCGTCTTGATTACATGGCCGTTGGCGGCATGCCAGACGAGCTTGGTCGGGAAGCCGTCGCTGGGGAGGCGGTCGCTGGGGTCGTGCAGGACGAACACGTTGTCGATGACGAGGACGGTAAGCGGGTTCCCCGGGTAGCGGCCCTTGTAGTAGAAGGTCACGCTGCGGACGCCATCCGGCGCCAGTCCGTAGACGACGGGGACGCCGCCCGGCGCGCCGCTTGACAGCGTGTGCCCGGTTTCGATGTCGCTGTCGGCGTAGCAGCTGGCGCCGTCGCCGTTGCCGGTGCTGTTGAGCGCCGACAGGCAGACCCCTGGATAGGGCTCCGTGCTGCGCCGCTCGTAGTCGAGGTAGGTCGCCTGGAGGGCGAAGATTCCGGGCGTGAGGCGGTGCGGGATCTGAGGCAGCTCCTGCCGGAGCGCCGTAACCTGCTCGTGGTAGCAGCGTGCGGGCACGGGCGTCCGCAAGTTGACGTTCTGGGCCGGCACGAGGTAGTAGTTCGCGCCGTCGCGGTGCCGGGCGTAGCGGATGTAGCGAGCGTAGATCCCGGTCACGGGAGGGTACGTCCCGTAGCGATAGGTGCGCGGGGTGCTGTTCGGCCCGTCCCAGATCTTGCGCGGTGGAAGGCGGTCGGCTGGTGTCTCGGGCCGGCGCAGCGTTCCGATCGTGGCCAGGATCGAGGCGGTGGGGGATCCCTGGCTGAGGCTTGGCTTTCGGCCCGGGTCGCCGATGAGACCCGGAACGGGGGCGCACGCACGGTCGCGGCGCGAGGTTGTGCCGTCGGCCTTCATGACATAGACCAGCTGCTTGCGCTGGTGGCCGGTGAGGTTCGGGAACGCCGGCGGGCCCGACGCGCCCGGGGGCGTGCCCCCGGGCGGGGTGGTCGGCGCAGCGGGGCGTTTGGGTTGGATGAGAACCAGCGCAAGGGCTGCGATGAGGATGCTCGTCCCGACCGCGAGCAGCACCGGAGTGTGATGACGAGCCGAGCGGGATCGGGACCGCCGCGTGGTCCTCCTGCCGTGGTTGGCGGAGTCCTGGGTTCCTCCTGTCGCGTCGAGCAGTGCTTCGGCCCGCTCGTCCAGTCGGCCGAGCAGCTCCCCCATGGGGGGCGCGGCCAGCGGCACGGGAACCGGGTCGAGACGCCGCAGCCGCTCGATCACGTCGTCCATCACAAGACCTCCATCTCCGGCGAGCGCCCGCGGGCGTCTGGTGTCGATTGCTGCTCGTTCGCCAATGCGCGCTCGAGTCGGCGCCGAGCGCGATGCAGGCGCACGGCGACGGTCCCCCTCCTGAGCCCGAGAACCTCTGCCACCTGCAGGCTGCTGAGTCGCTCCCAGGCGACCAGCAGCAGCAGTTCCTGATCGGTGGCGCTCAGCGATCCAAGCGCCCTCACAAGGCCCAGATCGAGCTCGCTGTCGCGCGGCGAAGCGTTCGCGAGCTGCTCGCTCATCAACCGAGCGATCAGCGCGGCATGTCGGTCCTCGCCTCGCCGGCGGTTGGACAAGACCCCGCGGGCCATACCCAGCAGCCATGGCACGGGGTCCGCCGGAACCTCATCCAGGCGCCGCCAGGCCGCGAGAAACACCTCGGCGACGACGTCGTCGGCCTCCGCAGCGTCCGCGCGCCGGCGAGCGAACCTTCGCACGATGCCGGCGTGAGCCCCATACAGGCGCTCGAATCGCTCGCGACGCTCCATATGGCTTCAAGAGTCCAGCAACCGTCCGGGGATTACACCAATGGGCAGCTGAGGGCTGTCACAGCGGTCGCGCACCTGATCTGTTGGGGGCGAGTCCAGGGGCAAGCGCAGCGACTGCGAGCTGCTGTGTGGTGCGCGTGAGCATCCCGACGCGTTTGGCGAGTGCTGCCGCCGGCACGCGCTTGCCTTGGAAGGTTGGATTCGCCGACGCACCAGCGGGCCGAGAGGTGTCCCGGTGCAAACCCCATCTCGGCTATTGCGACGATGAACAGGGCCGTGCTCGACCTGAGGGCCGGCGCGGTTTCGTGCGAGGAACCGGGTTGACGTCAGGTGCGTATCCGTGTGTGATGTGGCGATGCCCGACGACCACATTCTGCAGTGGGGAAACCCGGCGCTCTATGAGCAGGCGCGGCCCATCCAGGTCTTCGACGATCTGGTGCACGCCCAGGCGGCGCGACTGTGCCGCAAGCTTGAGGCTGCCGATGGCGCGGGACTGGCGGCCACCCAGGTCGGCTCGCTGCGGCGCATGTTCGCCTTCCGGTTCAGCCCGGAGCATGAGACCGACGTGCTCGTCAACCCTCGCATCGTGTGGCGGTCACATGAGCAGGAGCTCTTCCACGAGGGCTGCCTGAGCTTCCTCTCGGTCGTGGTCGTGGTGCGCCGACCGGTTGCGGTTCGTGTTGTCGGCTACAGCATCGACGGCGATGAGCGCGAGCTTGAGTGCGAGGCCTTCGAGGCGTCTCTGATGCAACACGAGATCGACCATCTCGACGGCGTCCTGACCTTGCATCGCGCCGAGCCCGAGGAACGCTACCGCGCGATCACCGCCCTCCTTGCGGGCAGGTCGGCTGACAGCAGCCAAGCTGCCTGGCCGATCACAACGCCTCGGTCCGTAGGCGGCGGCACAGCCGAACGCGACCAGCGCGCAAGCCGATCGCCATTAGACAGACGGCTTGGCGGCGGCGTCTCCCTTGTGGGCCCCGTGACGGGGAGGATCTAAAGCGTTCGGGAGCGGCCGGCGACCCATGCGCCTGGCCGCCCGAGCGACTGCGGCCCAGATCAGACATCTCCGAGCGCTGCAGGTGCGCTTACGGCCCCGATTTCCCGGTACGAGGTCGCGGTTGGATTCGGGCAGGCCGGGGCCGGCGTGGTAGCCGGCGGCCAATGCTCCAGCGCGAGGCTCGGTGATAGGCGGGTCGCTGTGGGTGAGGCCGAGCGAGCGGTCGCCCCTCCGGCAGGGCACGGTAGAAGCGTTGCTTGCCGAGCTCGACAAGCGCCAGGTAGATGACGACCATCCCGACGAGGAAGCCGAAGAAAGCGGCTGGTAGCGGCCGGAAGCCGAGCACGTGTGCGGCCGGGGAGTAGGGCAGGATCGCTCCGACCGCCACGACGACGAGGGTGGTGATTGTCAGCGGTTTGCTCGCGCGGCTGTGGAAGAAGGGGACGCGTCGAGTCCGGATGGCGAAGATCACGAGGCTTTGCGTGGCTAGCGACTCGACGAACCAGCCGGAGCGGAACAGGGCCGCGTGTGCGTTGAAGACCCAGATCATGATCCCAAACGTCGCGAAGTCGAAGATCGAGCTGATTGGCCCGAAGAAGACCATGAAGCTGCGGATCATTCGGATGTCCCAGTGCGCGGGCTTCTGTAGCTGCTCGTGATCGACGTTGTCGGTCGGGATCGTCATCTCGCCGATGTCGTAGAGGAGGTTATTGAGCAGGATCTGGCTCGGCAGCATCGGCAGGAAGCTGAGAAACAGCGATGCACCGGCAGCGCTGAACATGTTTCCGAAGTTCGACGAGGTGCCCATCAGGACGTACTTGATCGTGTTCGCAAAGATCCGCCGCCCTTGGGCGATGCCGTCGGCGAGGATCCCCAGGTCCTTGTCGAGCAGGACGATGTCGGCGGCGTCCTTGGCGACGTCGGTTGCGGTCTGGACGGATATGCCGGCGTCGGCGTCGTGCAGGGCGACGGCGTCGTTGACGCCGTCGCCGAGGAAGCCGACATCGTCGCCCAGGTGCTGTTGGGCTCTGATCAGGCGCGATTTCTGCTCGGGTGTTACGCGCGCGAAGATCGTCGTTTGCGGAAGTCGGCAGGCGAGTTGCTCGTCATCAAGCGTGTCGAGCTCTGCGCCGGTGATCGTTCCGAGGACCTTCAGCCCGAGGTCCTGGCAGACCTTGTTGGCGACGATCGCGTTGTCGCCGGTGATCACCTTGACTTCTACGCCCAGGCGGCCAAGCCGGGCGAGAGCGTCGCCAGCGTCGGACTTGGGCGGGTCCAGAAATGTCAGAAAGCCGGCCAGCTGAAGGCCGCGTTCGGCCTCCGGGGTGAGCTTCGTGTGGCCGTCTGCGCCGCGCGTGGCCACGGCGACCACGCGGCTGCCCTGGGCAAATAGCTGGTCGAGCACCGACTGCGCGCCCGGCGCGACGTTCTTGGTCCGGGCAAGCACCGCTTCCGGTGCTCCTTTGACGATTACCCGGCGTTCCCCGCCGTCTTCCTGGACTAGCACGGAGCACAGGCGGCGCTCGTAATCGAACGGCAAGAGGTCAAGTCGTTCGCTCCGGGCGGATGTCAGCCGGGTCGCATCCGGCGATGCCCACAGAGCGCGATCGAGCGGGTTGCCGCCGACGAGCCGGCCGTCGCTGAGCATCGCCTCGTTGCACAGCAGCCCTTCCCGCAGCACCTCATCTGACTTCTGACCCGCGGTGTCGAGCGCGGAGGACAAGGTGATCTGTCCTTCGGTGAGCGTGCCGGTCTTGTCGGTGAAGAACACGTCGACGTTGCCGAGGTCCTCGATCGCGACAAGCCGCTTGACCACCACCTTGCGCTGCGCCAATCGCCGCGCGCCCGTGGACAGGCTCACCGTGACGATCGCCGGCAGCAGCTGAGGCGTCAGCCCCACGGCGATCGCCAAAGCGAACAGGATCGAATCCAAAGCCCCGTGACCGAGTACGAGGTTGAGCACGAGGATCGTGCCGGCCAGGATCGCCGTCACGCACACGAGCATGATCGAGAACTTGCGCAGCCCCAGCTGGAACGCGGTCTGGGGCTGGCGCTCACCCAGCCGCACCGCGATCTGCCCGAACGCGGTTCCCGCGCCGGTCTGCGCCACAATCCCCACACCGCTCCCGTTCCGCACGACTGTGCCCATGAACGCGCATGACGGCAGCGCCAGCGGTGACTCCGGCGGTCCGACCGCCTCCACCTGCTTCTCAACCGGGAGAGACTCGCCCGTCAGAACCGACTCATCGCACTCCAAGCCATCGGCGCGCAGCAGCCGCAGATCAGCCGGCACGACGTCCCCAACCGACAGCTGCACCACATCCCCCGGAACCAGCAGCGTCACGTCGACCGCGCGTGGCTTGCCGCCGCGTAAGGCCAACGCGGTGTGCCGCAGCTGGGAGTGCAGCTCCTCCACGGCCAGTGCCGAGCGGTACTCGTTGAAGAACCCCAGCCCGACGCTCAGGCCGATGATCGCCAAGATGATCGCCGCGTCGGTCCCCTCGCCCACGAACGCCGACACCACGGCTGTCGTAACCAGCAGGATCAGCAGCGGATTTCGAAGCTGACGCGCGAAGATGACCAGCGGCCTCGCACCGTGGCTTCGAAGCGCGTTCGGGCCCACCATCTCGACCCGCCGAGCCGCCTCCTCGCTGGGCAAGCCGTGCGTGCTGGAGGCCAGCGCCTCCACGACCTCATCGGCACCCATCGTCGCGGCCGCGGGCAACTCCACCGCATCCCACGGCGGAGCAGATGCACGGCGACCCTGTTCTTCTACCGCGAGCGCCATCTCAAGCCCTTAGCGCAGCACTCCCACAGCTCGAAAGAATCCGCGCAAACCACCGAATGGCGACCGTAGAGACCCACCCGGGGCGCCTCTCCACGAACCACTGACGAACCACGAGTCGTGCTGACCGCGACAAATGCCCGACTCCGCGTTGACCCCCGAGCCGGCACCTGCTTCGCCTGCGGCG
>Ga0335080_10000435_pt1 | contig 37824 bp, 33 predicted proteins | sample Lox_Sample_34_FD_206720 | JGI IMG/M metagenome (GOLD analysis project Ga0335080, IMG submission 206720) | Soil microbial communities from Loxahatchee National Wildlife Refuge, Florida, United States - Lox_Sample_3.4 | ecosystem: Environmental > Terrestrial > Soil > Wetlands | place: USA... | reverse complement strand
GGTATAGCTGTGCTGCTTGCGCTCCATGCGGTGCAGTGACTCTCGCACAAAGTTTTGGCGATCCTGCCAGTGTTCCACTGGGACAAAGTGAATCAGATCCTCCACCGAGTCTCTACGCATTAGGCTCAGATTCTTTGCCTTCTCTATTTCTGTTTTATCTATTAGATATATTCTCGACTCATCCAAAGAGTAGATTTTTCTGCCGACTCGCTGGAAGCGGTTGCCTAGATACTTGGGCACCTCTTGCCACTTCATTTTAGCAAGGCTCTTTTTCCACGAAGAAATGCGTTCGCGAACCTCTGTAGGTGAAATCTTCACGCGTCGCAGTACAGCCCGGAGCAATTCCTCCGCTGCCAATCGAGTGGTGCGGAGCTGGCGCTGCCAAGGCAAAAAATATACGCGGAGGACGTGGACATACTCCTGGTCGGTCGCAAAGCGATCCTTGAATCCCGACTCGCCTGGCGTCATGTCCAACACTTGGTAGCCTTCTGCCACGGCTTTTTCGACGAGCAACAGGTAGTGCAGCGTAATCGGCGATTGCTCCGCGAAGAATGGCGAAAAGATCGGCATTGCTAGAATGAGCTCTTTTCCGCTGGCTATTCCGAACTGTGCCGAAACGATCTTGCCACCTGCTCGAAATACCGTAACGTGCAGCAGACCGCGCTGCCGCATCATGTCCAGATGAAATTCCCTTTTGACGCAGTCATCATGAAACGGTGCTTCGCCATGCATGGCCAACTGACGGGAATCGTAGTAGCTGATAAGTTCGTCTATAACCTCGCGGAGCTCCGCTTGGTCTTCCACTCTTGTGAACTCCAGTTCACCTATCTTGCGAAGTTGATTGTAGTAGCTTTTAGTACTTCTCCTTTTCCTCTTCTGCGCGAGGTAGTCCTTTACAAATGTTTCGTCATTTAGTCTGACGATCGGCCGCCTCCACGCTTCGATTGCACAGTTCGCAGACCACGCTGATGCGCCGCGCGCCCATCCTGTGGGCGCGGCCGCTGGCAGATAACGGAAGGTCAGACTTTTTCCCGGGAACCTGGCCCTAACTGCGTCCAAGGCCTCGGTGACAAACCTTTCACCTTCCTTCGGCTCCGCCAACCAAACCTGATATTCGGCTTGATGCGTTCCCGCAAGTGCCAATTCGCCGGTCTTGCCGTGCCTCGCTAGGAACAAAAGTCCCCCGGCCTGGTCATGCGTTGGCTCTTTCCAAACGACCAAGGGGCTGTAGTCTGCCCGATAGTTCTTGTACCAGGTGACTAGGAACTCCGGCGTTTGAAATGCAGTGGACCAGGGGCATACGGCGAATAGTTTGAGCCACGCCGCCCGAAATTCCTGGTCCTCTAGCTGTTTCCAAGCTTCTTCGTCTTGAATGAGATTGAGACTCATTCTGTCTGAATTCCTCCTCGATGATATCTGTCAGACCTGAACTTTGGAGCCAACGCAAACGGAGGATGGGCAGGAAAGGTGATAACCCTGCCATAAGTCTCCATTTTCGCCTGACACCAGGGATCGAGCGCAACATTTCGTCTGTCAACGATGCAGTGGGCGCAATGCTCCCGGCACCGTCCGTACAGCTTTCGAATAAGCCAGGTGTTTTCCTGCAGTGACGCCATAAATCTCAGATAACATAGACTTGCCCGTGGCGCAGTTCGTGATATCTCGTCACATCTCCTATGCTCAATGCCCTCACGATTGATTTGGAAGACTACTACCAGGTAAGCGCCTTCAACGATTCGGTTGACTATGGTACATGGCAGACTCGCGAAAGCCGTGTGGAACGCAACACCGACAAGCTACTGCAGTTTCTTCACGAAACTGGCCAAAGCGCTACTTTTTTCACGCTCGGTTGGATCGCCGAGCACTACCCGAACCTCATACGCAAAGTGGCCGACCAGGGCCATGAGATCGCATGTCACAGTCTCCGTCACCGAACTGTATACAAGATGACGCGTTCGGAATTCCGCGAAGACACCTTGACCGCCAAGAAGCTCCTGGAAGACTGCAGCGGAACGCCGGTACGCGGCTACCGCGCGCCCAGCTTTTCTATAACCAACGATTCGCTTTGGGCTCTGGAGATTCTCGCCGAGCTGGGTTTTGCCTTCGATTCCAGCATCTTCCCGGTAAAGCATGCCCACTACGGAATCATAAGCTCTCCAAGGTCTCCGTACCGTGTGGATACGCCTAGCGGTCCATTGGTCGAGTTTCCCATGACTACCCTTGAATTTATTGGCTTGCGCTCTCCTATTGCCGGCGGCGCTTATTTCCGAATTCTGCCGTATTGGTATACGCGTTGGGCTATTAACTTTCTTAATCACAAAGAGAATCGGCCAGTTTGCGTTTACCTTCATCCGTGGGAGATTGATCCCGAGCAGCCGCGGATGGATGGAAAAATGTCGGCTCGTCTGCGTCACTACATCGGTTTGGGTTCCGCTCCTAGAAAGTTCCAGCGCCTTCTGCGGGACTTCCGGTTCTGCAATCTCGGTCTCCTCGCTTCGCGATATTCGGATGCTGCACCGAGCTGAAACTTGCCATTATGTGGTCAACCGTCCTGCGAACATCCGGCCGACCGATCTTATAAGGGTTTGGTAGTATCTGGTGCGCTCTTCCGAATCCAAGCAGACTAGCCAATAACCGATTGGCGCGAGCGGGAGAGCGATCAACACTTGTGCGAAGAACACCACCAGGTTATTGGCCTGCCAATAGTGCTCGAACAGATAGCTCCCGATCACAAACGGAATTGCCCCCAACCAAGGTCTGACCCACGACGATTCGGCATACTTTGCGATTTTGATACCAAACGTCCGTCTGATGTACCAGGGCCAGAAGAGCACCGAAGAACAGAATCCCGGAATGACCGTCCCCCAAGCTACGCCCAAAATTCCCATTTTGCGGATGAGAATGATACTCAAAATCAAGTTGGTAATCCCTTCGCCCAAAAGCACTGGAACCAGCGGCCGATGTTTGCTGACCCCCAAAACGCTTCCTGCCGTAACCGCGTTTGCCGCCCACAGAATCAGGGTCAGAGACAAGATCCTTAACACTTTTCCAGACAGCTCCGCATACTGCGGCCCCATCCACAGTCCAATGAATGTGCTCCCGCGCAGCAGAAACGTAATCGCAACCGGCAGCATCACCATCGATCCTGCTCGGCTGCTTAGCAGCACGATTCGTTGCAGCTCTGACTGGTTGTGTCCCGCCTCGGTAGAGCTGGCCACCGGCGTCATCGTCTGAGAAATCCCACTGACGAGCGCCCGGGTGTAGTCCGCAAGATTTCCCCCGATTACATAGAACGTTACGGCCGCAACGGGCAGGAAACTTCCGATTACTACATTGTCGGTCGCATATATGAGGCTGCCGCTGACGTGCAGCAAGAAAGAGAAAAAACTGAACGAAAAAATGAGTCTGATCCCGGCGCGATCCACCTCAGTAAGGCGCAGTTGTAGCTCTGGGTAGAGCTTATTTGATAGTGTCAGATTGGCCGCCAGCCGTACTAGGGTAAACCCCAGCTGGATGAAAGCTAGAGTCACGATCCCATAGCCGAGCCGCAGCGCGACCACGATCGTGCCTGCGCGCAAAAGGTTGTTGGTCATTTCGATCAGGTTGCTCAGGTCGAAGCGTTGCAGACCGACCAGGATGCCTCCGAAGACTCCGTTCACCAGCGACGCCGCGACGCTTAAGCCCGTCACGATGACGACAATCCGTGCTGCCGACTGAAACTGTTCGGGGATGTGCACGCGGGGCACAACGAACACTGCCATCAGAATGGATACGAGAATCGCGAGGATGCCGGCAGTCGCGAAGATAACCAAGGCCGACGACGCGACATTGCTGGATTGCTTATGATTCAGCTGGGTGTGGAATTTGGCCACGTAACGGGTGACGGCTCCGCGCACACCCAGATCAAGCAGCCCGAGGTATCCGGTCAAGGAAAGGATCAGAGTCCAAACTCCGTAGCCGGTATTACCCAAATGGCGCACGACGTAGGGTGAAAGGAAGAAATTTACCATCATGGCCAAGGCATACGCCCCCCAGTTGGAAACCACGTTGCGGGCGATGCTGGGCCTTTTGGTCCTTGTTGGCGGGTTTTCCGCGCTTGCACTCGGTAAGGGCATTCTCTCCCTAAGAGCTATCAAGTCCGCACGTTACGCGCCATTAATGTCTGGGTGTGGCACTCAGCAAACAAAGGGTTTACGTCCCCTAGCTGTGTCAAAGGTCCTCCGAATGCCACTGCGCCCCCGCCGGCCTGTGTAAATTCCTGCCACTATTGGGAACCTGCGAGTACAGGTAGGGCACTTGGCCTATCCCCGCTCTTTGCGTGCAGTCTATCTAAGACTTTTAATTTCAACTATATACGGGGACGTCTGCAAAGCTGGTTGTGGCGTCTCTTTTGCTTCCCAAGTATTATCTAAGGGCGCTTGTCGCAGAACGTGATTTGGTTCACTAGGTAGGGTCGCAAGCCTCCCGCAGAGATATTCGACTTCGTCCCTTTCAAATTTCTTCAAAGGGGCGTCGTAGCACGGTCAAACTTCGACACAGCGTCTCAAGGTGACACGGTATTTATGGAATCGACCACAAATTCTCCAGAGACAGCTCCTGCCAGCGGCATGCCGTCAATCGACGATCAGCGCAAATTCTGGAATTGGCACTGGCAGAACTGGGAAAGCAGAAAGGTTCTCAACGATTGGACCGAACGGCGGGCTAAGGAGATCCTCGCCATCATCCAGACCCTCCATCTTCCTGATCCGCGCATGCTCGATTTTGGCTGCGGCCGCGGCTGGTTTACCGAGCGTCTGGCCGATTTCGGGGAGGCCCATGGCATCGACCTTTCGCCGGAAGGCATCGCCGCCGCCAAACTGCGCCGTCCGGATATTCACTATTTGGCCGGGAACGCCTATGATGCAGATCTCCCGAAGGCCTACTTCGACATTGTCGTTTCCCAGGAAGTGATAGCCCATGTCGAGGACCAGCAACGCTATGTCGACCGAGCTGCCCAGTTGCTAAAGCCCGGGGGCTATTTCATCGTGACCACTGGAAACAAATATATCATCGACCGCCTGGGCGATGTCGGCTGGAACAAGCAGCCGCCCGAGCATATTCGCCACGAGCTTACGCGACAGCAGTTGAAGTTGATGCTCTTGCCTTCCTTTCGGGTCATCAACGCCTTCACCATCATCCCCCACGGAAGCCGCGGAATCCTGCGCATCACAAACTCGTACAAGCTCAACAGGATCCTTGCTCAGGTGATTCCTGATGAAACGCTATCGCGCTTAAAAGAGAAGCTCGGCCTGGGTTGGCAAATGATTTTTGTAGCCCAGAAAAAGTCCTGAGCAGGGACTGAACTGCCGAGGCTCTAAGTAACTCACTATACTCGAAGCTATGACAAATGCGTCCCCCATCAAGAGAATCGGGATTTTCGGTCACGTCGGCACCCAGAATATGGGCGACGAGATCATTATCGAGGCTGTAATTCAGAACATTCGCAGCCGCCATCCCGGCGCGGAAATCCGCGCTTTCACTTTCAATCCTGACGACACGCGGGCGCGGCATGCCATCCCTGCCTTCCCCATTCGACGCAGGAAGTTCTCCGCTTCTCGACCAGTTGCTGGCGCTTCCATCGAAATCCAGTCCGGCACTGCGACCTCGTCGGTTGGCCTGCCGGGCGGCGGTGTGAAGGCCATCCTGAAAAGGATCCCGTTTCTTTTTGCTGCTTTGAAAATGGTTCGAAACGGACTGCAAAACGTACGTGCGGCTCTTGAAGAGATCGCCTTCTTGGTCCGCTCCTCCAAGAATCTCAGAGGTGTCGACCTCTTACTGATTGCGGGCTCGGGCCAACTCACCGACGCCAGCGGCGGCGCCTGGGCTTATCCCTACACCTTCTTCAAGTGGTTTTTGCTCTCTCGTCTTGTGGGCACCAAACTCGCGTTCGTCAGCATTGGCACGGGCTGGATCGATTCTTCGCTCAGCAAGTTTTTTCTCCGCACGGCTCTCCGGGGCGCGGACTACCGCTCATTTCGCGAGGAAAGCGCAGTTCAACGCGTGGAAGCTCTGGGCGTTACCGGCGAAAACCCGATCGTTCCAGACCTGGCCTACAGCTTGCAAATGCCGTCCGGCGATTCGGCCACGCTGTCTGCTAGTTCTGCGAAAACTGTGGGTATCAATCCGATACCCTTTTTTCACCCGGTTCTCTGGCACGAAGCCGATCCGGCGCGCTATACCACTTACACTGACGCGCACGCTGATTTTGCGCTCTGGCTTATCGACCGCGGCTATTCCGTCGTGTTCTTCCCGACGCAATTGCGGGCCGATCCGCCGGTCATTGCGGACGTCATTGCGGCCATGGAGCGTCGCAGGGCCGGTGTTTCGGCGCAGCTCTTGCCGAGTCCTCAACTCCACGCCGGCGACGATCTCCTCGCTGCTATGGCTAGAATGGACTTCGTTGTTGCGGCGCGTTTTCACGGCGTGTTGGTTTCGCATCTGCTCGGAAAACCGGTTCTCGGCGTTTCCTATCACCAGAAAACGGCAGACCTCATGGCGCGCATGGGCCAGCAGGATTGCACTCTCAAGATTGAAGAGTGCAGCTCCGAAACGCTGAAGCAGACGTTCTGTTTTATCGAATCGCATCAGGCCGCCATCCGCGCTGAGTTTGCGCGCCGCGTCCCGGAATGCCGCGCCGCTTTGGATTCTCAGTACGAACGAGTGTTCGGCTTGCTCGAGCCGCGCACCGCTGCCACGAAAACTCTGAACACATCCGCTGTACCGGCAAAGGAGCCATCGAATGCGCGTATTAATTACGGGTCATAGAGGATACATCGGCACGGTTTTGGCACCGCTTTTCGCCAAGGCTGGCCATGAGGTCGTGGGCCTGGATTCCGACCTCTTCGAGCACTGCACTTTCGGCGATGAGCCGATGGCCTTTCCCACGCTGCTTAAGGATCTTCGCGATGTCACCGTCAGTGATCTGGATGGCTTTGACGCCGTCGTGCACCTCGCCGGACTCTCCAACGATCCGCTCGGGAACATCAATCCCGATCTCACTTACGACATCAACCACCGCGCTTCGGTGCGCCTCGCGCAACTTGCCAAGCAAGCCGGGGTGAAACGCTATCTCTTCTCTTCGTCCTGCAGCACCTACGGCGCTGCTGGCGACAAGATCCTCGGCGAAGACGCCGAGTTCAACCCCGTCACGCCGTATGCCACATCTAAGGTCCTCGTGGAGCAAGACGTCCGCAAGCTCGCCGACGACAACTTCAGCCCGACTTTTCTCCGGAACGCAACAGCCTATGGCGTCTCTCCTCGCCAGCGTTTCGATCTAGTGCTGAACAACCTCGTCGCCTGGGCCATGTGCACCGGCCGCGTACTTCTCAAAAGCGATGGCACGCCCTGGCGCCCGCTCGTGCACATCGAAGATATTTCCCGCGCCTTCCTTGCCGCCATGGAAAGCCCGCGCGAGCAAGTCCACAATCTCGCCGTCAACATCGGCCGCACCGATCAGAACTACCAGATTCGCCAAATTGCCGAAATTGTTGAAAAGACCGTGCCCGGCTCCCGCGTCGAATTTGCCGGCGGCGCCGAACCCGACAAGCGCAACTATCGCGTCGACTTCACTCTCGCCACAAAAGTTCTGCCGGCCTTTAAGCCGGTGTGGGACATCCCCAAGGGCGCGCAAGAACTCTACGAAGCCTACAAAAAGGTCCAACTCACCGTGGAAGACTTCGAAGGCATTCGCTACAAGCGGATTGACCACATCAAGAACCTGCTGGCCACCGGCAAGATCGACAGCGCTTTACGCCGCATCGCTCCTGTTTCGCAAGATCTGGCTTCCGCCAGAGCGTAGTCACGCGATTTTCCTGGAGGAAACGATTTGCTCTTCACTGAAACCAAGCTGAAAGGTGCCTTCGTTCTGGAAATTGAAAAGCGCGAAGATAACCGTGGCTTCTTCGCGCGCACCTTCTGCCAGAACGAATTCAGAGCCCATGGCCTAAATCCGCTGGTTGTGCAGTGCAACATTGCCTACAACAAGAAAAAGGGCACATTGCGCGGGATGCATTTTCAGAACGCGCCACACGCGGAAAACAAACTGGTTCGCTGCACCAGAGGCGCAATTCACGACGTCATCATTGACCTGCGGCGGGACTCGCCGACCTATAAACAGTGGGTCAGCGCGGAACTAACCGAAGACAACCACAAGCTTCTCTACGTTCCCGAAGGGTTCGGACACGGCTATCAGACGCTCACGGAAACCGCCGAGGTTATCTACCAGGTCTCGCAATTCTACGCCCCGGAATCAGCCAGCGGTGTCCGCCACAACGACCCGGCGTTCGGCATCACTTGGCCGCTCCCGGTCGCCGCGATTTCCGATTTAGACAAGAATTGGCCCGACTTCAAAGGCTGAAATTCGATCCGGCTCAGCCGATGCAGTCGCTGAAAAGCTAAACAAAGGGAGCAGGAATGCTAATCGTTGATACCGCACTTGAGAAGCGCCAAACCGAAGGCAACCCGGTTCGCGTCGCATTGATCGGCGCCGGTTTTTCGGCCAGCGCTGTTGCGCTGAACATCATCACCGGCGTCCCCGGAATGAAATTGGTCGCTATCGCGAATCGGACCGTCGAGACCGCTCGAAAAGTTTATTGTGGCGCGGGCGTGGAGTCCGTGAAGACTGTTGAAACCGTCGCCCAGCTCGAAGAAGCCATCCACAACGGGCAATATGCCGTCACGGACGACGCGATGCTCGTCTGCCAGGCAGCCGGCATTGACGCCATCATTGAAGCGACCGGCCAAGTTGAATTTGGCGCGCGAGTCTCGATGAAGGCTATCGAGCACGGCAAGCATGTCGTGCTGATGAACGCTGAGCTCGACGCTACCATCGGCCCGATCCTCAAGGTCTATGCCGATCGCGCTGGCGTGGTTTTTACGGACACCGACGGCGAAGAGCCAGGCGTCGCGATGAACCTCTATCGCTTCGCCAAAACCATGGGCTACAACCCTGTGGCCGCCGGAAATATTAAAGGCATGCTCGACCGCTACCGCACTCCGGAAACGCAGCGCGAGCGCGCCAAGCAATACGGGCAGAACGCCCAGATGATCACGTCCTTCGCCGACGGCACCAAGCTCAACATGGAATGCGCCATTATGGCCAACGCTATGGGCTTCCGCGCCGGCAAGCGTGGTATGTACGGCCCAGCGACCCCGGACGTCCGCGATGCCGCCAAGCTTTTCCCGCCGGAGCAACTGCTCAACGGCGGCCTCGTGGATTACGTCCTCGGGTCTGAACCGGGCACGGGAGCCTGGGTCCTCGGCTATACCGAACACCCCGTCAAAAAGTTTTATCTCGATCTCTTCAAACTCGGAAAAGGTCCGTTCTATTGCCTCTACACGCCTTACCATTTGCCGCCGCTCCAAATCGGCTCTTCGGTCGCCCGCGCTGTTTTGTTCCACGACGCAACGGTCGCTCCTCTCGGTGCGCCGGCTTGCGATGTTCTCGCCGTCGCCAAGCGCGATCTGAAAGCCGGCGAAGTCATGGATGGCATCGGCGGGTTCATGGCTTATGGTCTCATCGACAATTCCGACGTCGTCCAAGCCGAGGGTCTCTTGCCCGTCGGCCTTTCCGAAGGCTGCCGTCTCAAGCACGACGTTCCCAGAGATTCCGTCATCCGTTACGCCGACGTAGCACTGCCCGAAAATCGCCTTTGCGACAAACTCCGCGCGGAGCAAGATAGCTACTTCTCCACCGCTGTCGCGCCTCGCGCTGCCGCGCGTTGAGAGGGATGACTCGATGAAAGTAGTTCTTTTCTGCGGTGGCTTGGGACTTCGGCTGCGGGACTACGCCGAAAACATTCCTAAGCCTCTCGCGACCATCGGCTATCGCCCGATTTTGTGGCACGTCATGAAGTACTACGCCCACTATGGCCACAAAGATTTCATTCTCTGCCTGGGCCATCGCGCCGACGCCATCAAAAATTATTTCGTCCACTACGACGAATACGTTTCCAACGACTTCACGCTCACCGGCGACGGCAAGAACATGAATCTCATCAACCGGGACATCCACGACTGGAAAATCACTTTCGTGGATACCGGCATTAATTCGAACATCGGCCAGCGCCTCAAAGCCGTGGAAAAACATGTCGAAGGCGAAGAGATGTTCATGGCCAATTACACCGATGGGCTCTCCGATTTACCTTTGAACGAGCACATCGAGCATTTTCGCCGTCACGGGAAAACCGCCAGCTTTCTGTGCATTCGCCCCAATTGGAGCTATCACCTCGTCACGCTAAACGGCGGTGATTTGGTCACTGGCATCGAGGATGTTACCCGCACCAATATCCGTATCAACGGCGGATTCTTCCTCTTCCGCAAAAACATATTCAAGTACATGCGCGAAGGCGAAGAACTTGTGCAGGAGCCGTTCCGCCGTCTCGTCGCCGAAGAGCAGCTCCTTGCGTACCGATACGACGGCTTCTGGGCCTGCATGGACACATTCAAAGACAAGACCCAACTCGACGAACTCTACGCCAGAGGCAACGCTCCCTGGGAAGTCTGGAAGCACGCTGGGGGTGCTTGAGCCAATCCATGCTCCCTCTTAGCCTGCCGAAAAAAGCGCGTGGCAATCGCTCAATCCTCTGCCTCGGTGCACATTCCGATGACATTGAGATCGGGTGCGGCGGCACCATCCTTCAGCTCCTTCAAATGTACAAGGACCTGGAATTTCACTGGGTCGTCTTCAGCTCTGGACACCAGCGCGATCGCGAGGCGCGCAGAAGTGCCGATCTTTTCCTGAAGGGCGCAGCCAAAAAGAACGTTATCGTGCAGGATTTCCGCAACGGTTACTTTCCGGCCGTCCTCACCGACATCAAAGACTATTTCGAGGAATTGAAAAAGGAAATTTCGCCGGACTTGATCTTCACCCACGCGCGCCACGACCTGCACCAGGATCACCGGATTCTTAATCAACTCGCCTGGAACACCTGGCGCAATCACGTGATCCTCGAATACGAGATTCCCAAATGGGATGGCGACTTGGGCACGCCCAATCTGTACGTCTCTTTTGATCAGCGCGTTGCCGCACGCAAGATTAAACACCTGATGGCTTGCTTTGGGACGCAGCGCGATAAACACTGGTTTACTCCGGATACGTTTCAGGGGCTGATGCGTATCCGCGGTCTGGAATCGAATTCGCCGGGCAATTTCGCGGAAGGGTTTTACGCCCGGAAGCTCGTATTGGGTAGCTGATCGGAAGCCACGTTACGGCAAGGAGCAAGTTCTCTTATGGGTGACGGCAATCACAAACCCCGCGTAAGCGTCGGGATGCCCGTCTATAACTGCAAAAAATATGTGGCGGAAGCGATTGAATCCAATCTCCGTCAAACGTTCACGAATTTCGAGCTGGTCATCACGGACAACTGCTCGACAGACGGTTCGGCTGAAATCTGCCGCGCCTACGCCGCGCGGGATTCGCGCGTCAAATATCATCGCAATCCCGAGAATATTGGCGCGGGAGGCAACTTCCGCCGATGCTTCGAGTTGTCCCAGGGTGAATATTTTCGCTGGACTCCGTCGGACGACGTAGTCGGCCCCGAACTTCTCGAACTTTGCGTCGAGGTCCTCGACCGTGATCCTTCCATTCTATTGGCCTATCCACGCACTCGGCTTATCGACGGAGAGGGTCAGATTATCCGTGACTACGATGAGAACCTCCATCTTCTCCAGGAGAGACCCAGCACCCGATTCAAGGAGGTCTCTCATCGGCTCCGTCTCTGTAACGTTCAGTACGGCCTCACGCGGCGCGAAATCCTCGGCCGAACCGGCCTGATGCGTAATTACGCTGGTGGTGACATCCCTCTGATTCTGGAGATGTCCTTGTATGGAAAGTTTTACGAGGTTCCGGAGCACCTCTTCTACCGCCGCATGCATGAGAGCGCTTCCAGCGCCATGAAAGACATAAAAGACGTGATGAATCTCTTCGATCCGAAGAAGCGTGACAAGCTCTTTCTCTACAACTGGGTTCACTTAGGGGCGAAATACAGATCCATAGCGCGAGCTCCTATCTCGTTCTCCGAAAAGATGCGTACTTTTTCGTTTTTAACTCGCTGGGCCATCATGGGCCGCAATGCTTACGCCCGAGAGCTAGGTGAGGCTGTGACGTACTATACTCATCGAGCCAAGTGACCCAAACAAATGTCGGCTATAGCCGCCTGTTGCGGGTTGAGTGTCTTATGATCAGCTCCTGTCGCCTCTGCATTGCCCGTTTGTCTCTGCGCTACCAGTAACAATGTTTTGATGTTTCTTGGTATTTACAAGAAGTTAGATAGCACTACGAACACAGACTAGGCTGGCCGTACTATTCCCCCAATTCTAGCGTTCTCGGTACATTGTCTGGGTGACGATCCCAGCCGGTTCTAACTCCTCGCTTGGTGCTGGCTTAAATCCCCATCGCCCCTACTTGAGTTCCACACCCAGGATCAGCCCAAACTCTCGATGAGAACGACCAAACGCATCCTCTGGATTCTCGCGTTGCCTATTATCTGCCTGGTTATCACGGCGGCGGCTTCGTCGCATGCTCCGACCGACGTGGCTTGGCGCCTCGCGGTCGTCAAGTACAAAATCACCGGCAAACTTCCCGAAATCCCTTTTAACCTGCTTTTGCGCTGGATTCGCCCCGGCAGTCCCGTCTATCTTGGAGGCCTGGCGGAAAATCCCAACGTCAACGAAGGGATCACCAATCTTTTCAGCGATCCGCAAACGGTTTCCGCGGGAGCGAAGGTGTACGGCCGCATCTGCGTTGAGTGCCATGGCGACAATGCCACCGGTCGCACCGGCCCTAACTTGCTGAGTGCCGTCGCGAACATGACCGACTGGCGCTTCTTTTCCACCGTGAAATGGGGACGTCCCCGCACCATCATGATGGGGCAGCCGCTCAGCGACCTAGAAATCTGGCAAGTCAACGCATTTATCAAGAGAACCGCGCTGGACGTTGCTCTCTCCCGACACAACGGCAACTCGGCTCTTGCATCGTTTGCGCCCATTACTCCTGAGATGCTGCGGGCCTCCAATCATTCGGACGACTGGATCGTTCACGCCGGGAACTACTCGTCCCATCGTCACAGCTTGCACAACCAAATTACTCGCCAAAACGTTCAGAATCTGCGCCTCATTTGGGCCGCCCAGCTCAATTCTCATGATCCTTCGCTCGAATCCACTCCCATCGTAGCGAATGGAAGGATGTTTGTGACTCACTCCCCCGAAGGCGTTTCGGCTCTCGACGTCACCAACGGCGACACACTTTGGGAATTCCATCGCCCCGTACCGGATAACATTCCGCTTTGTTGCGGCGCGCAGAACCGTGGGGTGGCGGTCTGGAATGACACGCTCTTGGTTCCCACGTTGGACGCTCACTTGATTGCCCTAGAGGCGAGCTCCGGTCGCAAGCTCTGGGACGCGGTGGTCGGGGACTGGCATGGAGGCTACTCCATGACCGGCGCCCCGCTCGTCATCGATGACCGCATTATCGTTGGCGTGGGCGGCGGCGACTTTGGTATTCGAGGTTTAGTGGCGGCTTACTCCGCAAAGGATGGTTCGCTCATCTGGCGTTGCTACACCATTCCCGGCCCGGGTGAGCCTGGCAACGAAACGTGGACCGGTGATGCGTGGAGACACGGCGGCGGCGCTACCTGGACCACTGGCTCTTACGATCCGCAGCTCGGGCTCATCTATTGGGGTACGGGCAATCCCGCTCCCGTCTTTACGACCGAGAATCGCGCCAACGGCAGCCTGTTCGCCAGTTCGGTGCTCGCGATCGACGTCAACAGCGGCAAGATCCGTTGGTACTATCAATTCACGCCTGCCGATGATCACGATTGGGATGCCACGCAGCAAATCGTCCTCGCCGACGTGCCGATCAATGGACAGGTCCGTCAAGCGCTCTTCCAGGCGAATCGCAACGGCTTCTTTTATGCTCTCGACCGGACGAATGGTAGCTTTCTCTTCGCGCACCCGTTCGCGAAGCAGACTTGGGCATCCGGCTTCACTCCTCAGGGGCACGCTATCGTTCGTGAGGATTCTCACCCAACTCGCTCCGGTACCGTCGTGTGGCCGGCAGCGGGTGGCGCCACCAATTGGTGGCCCAGCTCTTTCGATCCTCGTCGGAAGCTGCTCTTCGTTCCGTCCGTGGATGCGGCCTCAATTTATTTTCACGATCGCGAACCAAAATATGAATTTGGCGAGAATTTTGGCGGAAGTTCTTATCAGCGAACTGCCAATGTCCCCGTGACAATCGCCATTCGCGCTGTGGACGTGACCTCCGGCGCCATCCGCTGGGATCTCCCGCTTGCCAAGGGCAACAATGATGTCCGGGGAGAAATGGGCGGTCTGCTGTCCACCGACGGAAACTTGGTGTTCGGAGCATATGCCGGCAAGTTCTTTGCCCTCGATGCCGATACCGGTTTACGCATTTGGGATACGCCATTGGGCGCACTAATTCATGCGCCTCCCATTACTTACATGGTCCACGGCGTCCAGTACGTTTCGCTTGTCGCGGGTCGGGAGGTCTTTACTTGGAGCCTGCCCAGCGAGCCTCAAGGTTCCCCTGTTCGTTAGCACCCTGGCACACGTCGAGCGATAACTCACGCGTTACCCAGACCCTACGGAAAGATGAAGGAACAATTTGGCTCACATTTGACATTCCACTTCCTTCGTTTGCCCAATTTCTGCTTTGGTTCGGATGTAAGTTACTGTAAATAAGGTAGTTAAACTAGGGACCTTCTGGTACGACGGCTGCTCCCTTCTTTGCCGTCATGAATACTCTGCAAGCGTTCTTTGAATCCCTCGCTGAACCCGCCAGATTGGCCCTCATCGGTGCCACGCTGGTGGCCAGTGCCGTCCTCCTCCGCAAGCTGCTTCTCCCGGGCCATCAAACCTTGGATTCCGCTGCCAAGCATGCGACAGGAGACACCTCCAAGTAGCCCCTAACCCGGTCGGCTGGACCCGTTCTTGAGGCAGTTTAGCCTTCACAATGTTCCAGGCTGCTGGTGTGGTACGCCATGCGCTCTGCTCCAGACGGGGTTTGTCACCGGCTGGCTTGAGTACCACCTCGGCAACGCAGAGCACAAATTCGTCTAGCGGACAACCGGCCAAGCTACAATGACCCCGAAAAACGCGGGACTAACTCCTTTGCGCATCGCGATCATAGGCTGCGGCCACGTTGGCTTAGTCACCGGAACCTGTCTCGCTTCGCTCGGCCACACGGTCGTATGCGTGGACCAAGATTTGCCTCTTGTCGCGCGCTTGGAACAAGGCCAATTGCCTGTCTACGAGCCGCACCTGGAGTCACTGTTTTGCCAGGCGCGCTCGGCCGGCCAGCTGAAATTCACTGCTGATCTGGCGACAGCAGTCAAGGAAGCTGACGCTATCTTTTTGTGCGTCGGTGTCCCCCAACTCGAGAGCGGCGACTCGGATTTTTCCGCCCTGGATCGCGTCGCCCGCCAACTCGCGCAAACGGCCGACGGCCCAAAGCTCGTGGTAATTCGCAGTACGGTTCCCGTACAGACTGGTGAACAACTGGCTCATCTTCTGGCTGTATACTGCGGCGAGCCAGGTGTTTCCTTCACGGTCGCGGCCAACCCTCAGTTCTTGCGCGAAGGAACCGCCGTGGTCGACTTTTTTCATCCAGAGCGCATCCTTCTGGGGGTCAACGACCCCTCGACGGAACGGCTGCTGCGGGAGATTTACGCTCCGCTCCTGCGGCAGAGCTTCCCTTGTCCGATGCACTCGGGAAAATGTCCCACGCCTGCGCCCCAGCTGCTTGTGACGCGGGTGCACAGCGCCGAACTTATCAAACAAATTTCCAATGCCTATCTCGCCGTGAAGATCTCGTATGCAAATGTGTTGGCCGATTTATGCGAACGTCTGGGCGCTGACGTTCAGGAAGTCACCCATGCCGTGGGCCTTGATCCGCGGATCGGATCTCCCTTCTTGCAGCCAGGGCTGGGCTTCGGCGGTTCTCGCCTGCCTACCGACCTCCGTGCCGTCTGCCAACTGACCCGGCGGCTCGAAGTAGACGGCGGAATTGCCGAGGCAGCCGAAAGAGTGAACCGGGAACGCGTAGACATCTTCTTTCAGAAAATCCAGCGCTCCCTGTGGGTGCTCAAAGGCAAGCGCATCGCCTTACTGGGTCTGGCCCACAAAGCAGGGACGGATGACGTTCGCGGGTCCGCCGCCTTGGAGCTTTACGAAAGGCTCACCGCCAACGGTGCGAGTGTCCGTGCCTATGATCCGCAGGCGGTCAGCCGTGCCCGTGCGCTTCAGCCGACGATTGTTGGTGCCACCGACCCGTATGACGCCGCGGCACAAGCCGATGCTTTGGTCATCGCTACGGACTGGGTTGAGTTTCGCAGTCTCGACTGGCAACGCATCCACAGCCTGATGTCCCGGCCGATCGTATTTGATGGCCGCAATCTTTTATCCCCAGCTCAGATGAAGGCGCTCGGATTCGAGTATCATTCTGTCGGACGACCGGTCTAGCAGTTCGCCGAGCCTTCAATACCTAATCTATCGAAATCACTCTGCTAGTCGGCTGAGGCTTTTCTTGACCCGGAATCGGTTTCCTTGCTATGACGCTTGTAGCTATTCGCGAGGAGGTTCCATGGCTAGCAATCGACGCAAGTTCATCCGCAGTTTCGCCTCAGGTGCTGCCGTCACCGCTGCGCTGCCTGCCATCGCCGACCTGGCGCTAAGTGAACTGGTTCCTGGCGCCCGGGCGAGCGAACCCGGCGGGCCGATTATTCTTAGCCGCAACGAAAACGCCTATGGGCCTTCCCAGAAGGTCATCGCGTCAATGCAACAGTCATTGCAATTTGCGAATCGCTATCCGGACCCGAGTGTCACGACGTTACAGGAAAGAATTGCGGCTTCGCATTCGGTGAAGCCAAATCAAATCGTGATGGGCTGCGGTTCGGGTGAAATTCTGAACACCTCTGCCGCGGCGTCTCTTGGCCCCGGAAAGAAGTTGATCACCGCGCTGCCCACGTTCGAAGCGATTGGTCGTTATGCCAAAGTGCTGGGCGCGGACGTAATCGAAGTTCCGCTGACTAAGGATTACGCGCACGATTTGGCGGCTATGCTGGCCCGGGCGGATTCTTCCACCGGACTCGTATACCTCTGTAATCCCAATAACCCGACGGGGAGCCTTACGCCGCGAAAGGACCTGGAGAACTTCGTCCGCCAGCTTCCGCCCACAACGAACGTGCTGCTGGACGAGGCGTATCACCACTTCGTCGGCGCCAACCCCGAATACGTTTCCTTCCTTGATCAGCCGATGAACGACGATCGCCTTATCGTGGCGCGAACCTTTTCCAAGGTATTTGGCTTGGCCGGTATGCGCATCGGCTATGCTGTGGGTTCACCGGACAAGATCCAGGCGCTTGCTTCGCGGCGTTTGGCCGAAGGACTGAATGCGGTGGGCGCTCGGTGTGCCCTGATCGCTTACGATGATGCGGATTACGTGAAGTTCAGTGCGAACCGCAATGCCGACGACCGGCAAGAGTTCTTTGCGCAGGCCAAGTCCCGAAAAATCGAAGTTATTCCGTCATCGACGAATTTCGCCATGTTGCAGACCAATCGCAAAGCGACCGCCGTGATCGAGCATTTCAAAAAGAACAACGTGGCCATCGCGCGCTTGTTTCCGTCCATGAGTTCTTTTGTGCGCGTCTCCTTCGGCAAACCCGACGAAATGAGAGAATTCTGGCGCGTGTGGGATCTGCAGAAGTCCTGAGTTCGAACGAAGGCTACTCGCCAGGTCTTCGAAAAGTTATTGGACCTCGACAGCTTCGCCGACAGAAAAGTACGTGCAATCCGGGTGAACATAAACCAGTGCACTCACGCTAGCTTCGGGATCCATCATGAAACCCTCGGTAAGTTGGACGCCGATTTCTTCCGGCTGCAGCAGCTTCCAAATTCCCGCTTGATCTTCGAGGTTTGGGCACGCCGGATAGCCGAAGCTGTACCGCTTGCCGCGATAACGTGAAGTAAAGCGCTGAGCCATGGTCATGTCCGGCGGATCGGGAAAACCCCAATCTTCGCGGATGCGGCGATGCAGCCATTCAGCACAGCCTTCGGCGGATTCTATAGCCAGCGCCTGCAAGGCGTGCGACTTGAAGTAGTAGCCGTCGTTCTTGGCTTTCTCCGACCGCTCCCGAACTCCTTCACCCGCCGTTACGACGAGCAGTGCCAGATGATCGCGCTGGCCGTTCTGCGGCGGCAAAATGTAGTCGCTCAGGCACAGAAAATCTCCGGAACGTTGGCGCGGGAACTTGAACGAATGCAAAGGTTCAGCTACGCCAGGAGCGAACAAATGAGTCACATCGCCGTCCGCTTCCGCTTCAAAAAATTGCCAGACCGCGCGAATCTTCATGAATTCCGCTGCTTCGCGTTTCACGTCTTCGACATTTTCGTAGAGCTCGACGGCTTTCGGCTCGCGTTCGCCGAAACGTTTCTGAAAATCACCACGATAGCCGAGATGCTTGCTGAACAGCATGTACGGATTCACGTAGCTCCAGACCTCGTTGAGATCGGGCACGAGGCGCACCTTGCGGTCCAGATAGCCAACTTTGGCGATCGGCAAATCGGTGCGCACCTTGGGCGAGCGCTTGGGCACGGCCGACTCGGCAACACGGACAGTGGTAGCCACCTCAAATCCGTTGCCGGAAGCAGTGTGCTCGTGCAGAACTCTGTCGCGCGTGGCCGGATCCATGAGTTCGTTCATCAGGCGCAAACCAGTCATCGCGTCTTTCGCATAACACACTGCCTTGCCGTAGCTCGGCGCGATCTTGGCCTGCGTGAATTTCGCGGAAAGCGCCGCGCCGCCAACGAGTAGCGGAATGGCGATCCCTGCATCTTTGAGATCGCTTGCAGTGGTCACCATTTGTTGCGCGCTTTTCACCAACAAGCCGGACAAGCCAATTGCGTCGGGATGGTGCGCCTGATAAGCCTTGATCAAATCTTCCGGCGGCACCTTGATTCCGAGATTCACCACCTCGTAGCCGTTGTTTTTCAAAATGATCTCGACAAGATTTTTGCCGATATCGTGCACATCGCCTTTGACCGTGGCCAGCACGATTTTCCCGCGCTTGGTTACGTCAGACTTTTCCATGAACTGCTCAAGGTGACCAACAGCAGCCTTCATGGCTTCCGCGGATTGCAACACTTCCGCGACGATCAGTTCATTGGCGTTGAAAAGCCGCCCCACTTCGGCCATGCCGTTCATCAGTGGGCCGTTGATGATATCCAAGGGTGGGATGCCACCGCCGCGCTTGAGTTCAAGGTCCGCAATAAGGCCGTCGCGCGTGCCTTCGATGATGTAGTTGGCCAGGCGCTCGTCTAACGGCAGATCTGCCGCGCGCTTCTTCTCTTTTTTCTTCGCGGTGCGGAAGTATTCGGCGATCGCCGCGATATGAAACTGGTTGACGGCTGCGCGCTGCGCTTTGCTCTGCTGCCGCCAGTCGGCGGGTGCATTTCGGAGCAGTCCCGCATTCGAATGATCCACAGGAACAGCCTTCGGCGGATGCGAGAACAGTAGATTCTCCGCCAGTTCGCGTTCCTGCGCGATGATAGATGCAAAGCGCTCCAGCTTCTCGGTGTTCACAATCGCCAGATCCAATCCAGCCTTCGTGCAGTAGTACAGAAACACCGAATTCACCACTTCCCGTGCGCCCGCCGGCAAGCCAAACGACACGTTGGAGATTCCCAAAATAGTGCGCACATCGGGCATCGCTTGCTTGATCAGCCGGATGCCTTCCATTGTTTCGACCGCCCCGCCTATGTAGTTTTCGTCGCCCGTCGCGCAGGGAAAGACCAAAGGATCGAAGACAATGTCTTCGGATGGCAGCGCATATTTCCCGGTCAGCAGCCTGTAACTCCGCTCGGCCACCGCCAATTTGCGCTCGCGAGTAAACGCCTGCGCCTGCACCGGATCTTCATCAATGCATCCGACCACCACCGCCGCGCCAAAGTCGTGTGCAATCGGCACTACTCGCTCGAACTTTTCTTCGCCATCCTCCAGGTTGATCGAATTGATGATCGCCTTGCCCTGGCAATAGGTCAGCGCCAGCTCAATCGCCGCTGCGTCCGTCGTATCAATCATCACCGGCGTCTTCACTTTGCGAATCAGCTTTTCGTAGAACGGCGGAATGTCCTTCTTTTCGTCGCGATCGGTGCTTTGCAGGCACACGTCCACGATATGCGCCCCGCCCTTCACCTGCCGCCGCGCGATTTCGCTCGCTTCTTCCCACTTTTCTTCTGCCACCAGGTTCTTGAACAAGCGCGAACCGATCACGTTGGTCCGCTCACCGACCAGCAGCGGCCTGGTGGTTTCTTCTGCCTCGATCGTTTCAATCCCGGAATACACGGCGCGATGCGCATCCGCCGGCCGTACGCGGGGTTTCTTGCCTTCCGCCATTTGCGCAATCGCGCGGATATGCTGTTCCGTGGTGCCGCAGCATCCGCCGACCAGGTTCAGCCAGCCATGGTCCACGAATTTTTCGAGCTGTGCTGCCAACGAGCTGGGTGTTTCGAGGTATTTGCCTTCTTCGTCCGGCAAACCGGCATTCGGATAGCAGGACACGAACTCCGTCGAAAGCTGGCTCAACGTCCGGATGTGATCGGTCATGAACTCAGGTCCCGTAGCGCAGTTCATGCCAAACGCCAGCGGCTTGGCGTGTTTCAGCGATGCCCACATTGCTTCCACCGTCTGCCCAGCCAGCATCGTGCCCATCGGTTCGATCGTCACTGAGATGATCGTAGGAATCTGCGTGCCAATCTCCTGCGACAGTTGCTGGATCGCCAGTAGCGCCGCCTTGATGTTCCGCGTGTCCTGCGAGGTCTCCACCAGCAGCAAGTCCACTCCGCCATCCACCAACCCCTTCGCCTGCGTGTAGTACGTCTCCCGCAAACCATCGAACGTCACTCCGCCCGTAACCGTGATCGTCTTGGTCGTGGGCCCCATCGAGCCCGCCACAAACCGCGGTCTTCCGGGCTTCGCAAACTCGTCCGCCGCCTGACGCGCGAGTTCGGCCGCACTCTTGCTCAGTTCGTACGACTGCTCCGCGAGGCCATACTCCGCCAGTACCAGCGACATGCTACCGAACGTATTCGTCTCGACGATGTCCGAACCCGCCTCGAAATACTTCCGGTGAATATCGAGCACGACATCCGGTCGCGTCCGCACCAGGTTCTCGTTGCAGCCTTCCAGCGCCGCTCCGCCAAAATCCTCTGCCGTCAAATGCCGCTGCTGCAGCATGGTGCCCATGGCCCCGTCGAGCACAAGAATCCGCTCCGCGAGCAGTGCCCGCAGCGCCTTCCCGGATTCGATAAGATTTCTCATATTCTCGAGAGCTGCGCGCCTCTAGCCGCAAGATCTGGCGCGAGCGAGACACCTGCGCCACACCCTGTCCAGATAATCCTCCATTTTACGCGGCAAGCGGGTTGCAAATCGAACCCCTTGCAGTAAACCGTTGATTCTTAGGGTTAAACGGCCATTAGCCGCACTGAACGGCAGCACTCCCGGAGGCTTGGATGCTATACTGCCCTCGACCAAAATGGCCGACTACCATTCATGACCCGTCCTCTGCGCATCATCAACATCGTTGGCGCGCGCCCGAACCTGCCGAAAATCGCCCCGCTCATGCGAGAAATGCAGCGCTATCCGGAGCACATCGACCCCATCCTGGTCCACACCGGCCAGCACTACGACGAAGCCCTCTCCGACATTTTCTTCCGCCAGATGGGTATTCCCCCGCCGCACTATAACCTCGAGGTGGGTTCCGGCTCGCATGCCGCGCAGACCGCCGAAGTGCTGAAGCGCATTGAGCCAGTCCTGCTCGAGCGACAACCGGACTTGGTACTCGTCGTCGGAGACGTCAACTCCACCATCGCCGTCTCCCTGGCCGCCGTAAAGGTCGGCATTCCAGTGGCGCACGTCGAAGCTGGCCTGCGCAGCTTCGATCGCTCTATGCCCGAGGAAATCAATCGCATCCTCACCGACGCGCTCGCAGAATATCTCTTCGTTACTGAAGAAGACGCCATCGTTCACCTGCTTAAAGAAGGCCGCCCCCGTTCCGCGATTCATCTCGTCGGCAACGTCATGATCGATTCGCTGCGGCACTTTCTGCCCCTCGCCCAGCAATCTCCGATCGGTGATGATCTGGCGCTCAAGAATTCCCACGGCTGGCACCGCTTCGCCGTCCTGACGCTGCATCGCCCGTCCAACGTCGACGACACCAGCAAACTGGCCGAGCTGCTCGGCGCCATCGACTCGGTCGCCGCGCAAGTGCCGGTCATCTTCCCCGTTCACCCCCGCACCCAGCAACGCCTCGCTCAAGCCGGCATTAAGCACCACGACCAGCTGCGCCTCATCCCGCCCGTCGGCTACCTCGATTTTCTCTGCCTGCTCAGCAAAGCTACCCTCGTGCTCACCGACTCCGGCGGTATTCAGGAAGAAACCACGGCACTGGGCGTCCCGTGCCTCACCTTGCGCGAGAACACCGAGCGTCCAGTCACCATTTCCCAGGGCACGAACCAACTTATTGGCACGGATCCCACGAAAATCGTTCCAGCAGCCAACGAAATTTTGAGCGGCAGAGGCAAGGCGGGGCGCATCCCGCCATTTTGGGACGGACATGCAGCCGAGCGGATCGTCGAAATTCTGCTGAAAATCCCGGTCCGCGGCGGCTCTTAAAAAGCTCCGTACTCGTCAGTAACAATTCGTGAACAGTCCTTTCCAAGCTGCTTGCCCGTTGGGACAGTTTTCTCTAGTCTGAGGTCAATGGCCACGAAACGCGCTACCGCAAAGCTCTCTGTCTGCATTCTGTCGCCGCACCCGCTCGTGCTCAGCGAATTCGAACGCGTGCTGGCCAAAGCAAATTTCAAGGTGTCCGTTAAGCAGCTCGAATCCACGCTGGCGCCCGATATGCGCAATCTCGAACCGCCCGAAGCCCAGGTTTACGTCATTGACGGCCACGCCGCGCGGCCTGCTACCGGCGCACTGCTTTCCAACATCATGGAGCGCCATCCGGAATCGCGCCTCATCGTCGTCGGCGAACAGCACAACGACGCGAACAGCTACCAACTTCTGCGCCTCGGCGTGAAGGGCCTTCTTACCTATACCGAAGCACGCGAACAGTTGGTCCGCGCTTTGCCGCTCGTCGCCAGCGGCGGCTTCTGGGTCCCTCGTTCGGTCCTCTCCGGTTTTGTCGATTCGATCCTCACCAATCAAGGCCGTCGGCTCAAGACCGATTCCGTCACCAATCTCAGCCGCCGCGAGCAGGAAGTGCTCGATTCGCTGCTCGAGAATCTCTCCAACAAAGAAATCGCCAACAAGCTCAACATCGCCGAGCGCACCGTCAAGTTCCACGTCTCCAACCTGCTCAGCAAATTCGGCGTCCGCCGCCGCGCCGACCTCATCCTGCTCACCTTCCAGCGCCGCATGGCGACACCGTAGGGTCATCCGCCCGCAAATCGTGTAGCGTCATCCTTCTGAGGATGACCTCAGTCTGCCGCCCTCCCTATCAAAGCCCGCTACGTTCTATACTGCTAACCGCGAATTTCTTCATAACTCGTAGTGAGGCTCTCTTGAACATTCTCGTCACCGGCGCTGCCGGCTATATCGGCAGCATCTGCTCCGAAGTGCTGATCGCCCGTGGCCATCACGTCGTCGCTCTCGATAATCTTCAGGAAGGCCACCGCGCGGCCGTCCCGCCGCGAGCCGTGTTCTGTCACGCTGATCTTGGCGTCCGTGCGGAAATCGAAGAGGTTTTTTCGCGCCACAAAGTCGAAGCCGTCATGCATTTCGCCGCCGAAGCGCTGGTCGCGAAATCGGTCCGCGAACCCAGCACGTTTTACGCCGCCAATATCGCCTGCGGGGTCAATCTCCTCGACGCGGTGATTCGCCACGGCGTCAAGAAATTCATCTTCTCTTCGACCGCCGCAACTTACGGCGAGCCCCAGCAAGTCCCCATCCCGGAGGATCACCCGAAAGCCCCCATCAATCCTTACGGCAAATCCAAGCTGCGCTTCGAAGAAATCCTCAGCGACTATCGCGGTTACACTGGCCTGCATTACGCCTGTCTGCGCTACTTCAACGCCGCCGGCGCTTCCGTCGAGCGCGGCGAAGCCCACCGAACCGAAACGCACCTGATCCCGCGCATTCTCGATGCGGCAACCGGCGCAATTCCTCATCTCGAAGTTATGGGGGCCGACTATCCAACTCCCGACGGCACCTGCGTCCGCGATTACATCCACGTGCTGGACATTGCGGATTCGCACCTCCGCGCTCTCGAGTCCATCGAGCGCGTCTCCGGCGAAGCCTTCAACGTCGGCAATGCGCGCGGCTTCTCCATTCTGGAAGTGCTCGCCGCCGCCGAACGCGTCACTGGCCGCAAAATCCCTCGCAAAATGTCTCCCCGCCGCCCCGGCGATCCGGCCGTGCTTGTCGCCAGCAAGGAAAAATTGCGCCAAACGCTGGGCTGGGAAGCGCAACACTCCACCCTCGAAGAAATCATCGCTTCCGCCTGGACTTGGAAGCAAAAACACCCCCACGGCTACGCCGAAGCCGCCGCCGTGTAAGCCTGCTCGCCGCCAACTAAACCTGTTGCGCTTTTTGCTTTCCGTGGATTCTAGCGCGGAGACGGATCTTGGGCTGAGACTCTCTTCCTTTCCGCACTATTCACTGCCCACTATTCACTTCGATCCGACGAGCGGATTCTGAGCCCCACCAGAGACCCAGCCCGAAACAGCCCTAGTCTCCAAACTTATACCGAACAATGCACCACAACGCCTGCACGCCATCCTTCCACGTAATCTTCTTTCCTTCTTCGTACGTCCGCCCCGCGTAGCTGATGGGCACTTCGTAAATCCGCCAGTTGCCTTTCGAAATCTTCGCAGTGATTTCCGGCTCAAATCCGAACCGATTCGAACGCAGCGTAATCCCTGCCAGCACTTCCTTCCGGAACACTTTGTAGCAGGTCTCCATGTCGGTCAGTTTCAGATTGGTCATAATGTCCGAAAGCAGCGTCAGAAGTTTATTGGCCACGTAGTGCCAGAAATAATGCACGCGTTGCGGACCAGCCAGAAAACGCGAGCCATACACCACGTCAGCTCGACCATCCACAATCGGCTCCAGCAGCACCGCATAATCCCGCGGGTCATACTCCAGGTCCGCGTCCTGTACCAGCACCACGTCGCCCGTCGCTTCCGCAAAGCCTCGCCGCAGCGCCGCTCCTTTTCCGTAGTTCCGCGCCTGAAAAAAAATCCGCAGATCGGCCAGCTCCACCGGGTCGCCGCCGTCGTGGGAATCGATATGCGTTTCGCCTTGCTCCTGCGCACGCTTCATGGCTTCGAGGTATTGTCGCGTCCCGTCCGTCGAGCAGTCGTCCACGATCACCACTTCTTTGCGAATCGGCGTTTCCAAAACGCGCCGCAGAATCTCTTCGATGGTGTTTTTTTCGTTGTACACCGGAATGACTACGGAAATTTTCGCGTTGTCGAGCGCAGAAGGGTGTCGTTGTCGCCGCATTGCGCACATTGTCTGGTGTCGGCATCCATTCTAGTTTCGGTGTGCATGGGAGTAAAGTCCGCCTCCGGAGGTTGGCATGCACTCGCATGTCGCAATGGTCGCTGGCTTGCCCTCACCGGCGCTTCCCGTAGGCGGATCGTGACGCTATCCTAGTTGGTGCAGGTTCGTGCATACCAAACCGTGTGTCGGCGTCTCTGATGGCTAGCTTTTTCATCCAACAATTCGGTTGCCGCGCCACGCAAGCCGATGGCGCCGCGCTTGAATGTCAACTCTTGGACCGCGGCTGCACGCCCGTCACCGATCCCGCCAAGGCCAGCATCGTCATCCTCAACACCTGCACCGTCACCGCTGCCGCCGACGCCCAAGCCCGCGACGCCATTCGCAAATTGCACACCCGAAACCCCGCTGCACGTCTCATTGTCACCGGCTGCTACGCTCAGCGCGCCCCCGAAGAACTAGCCGCCCTTCCGGGCGTCACCCATGTCGTCGGCAATTCCCACAAACCGCAGATTCCTGACTTGATTACCGCCACCCTCCGCCCCTCGCCCGTAGGGGCGCAGCACGCTGCGCCCCAGCTTGGCACCCGACCTGGTCCAAGTCGCCCCGGCTCTCCTGCCCACATCTTTCCGCCGCAACACTCCTCTTCGCTTCTTCCGATAGCGAATCTCGCTCCCGACTCGGCCATTCCGTTCCATTCCTTCCTGACCGAATCGGTTCCCACTTCGCGGCCAGCCCAAATCCTGATCGGCGACATCTTTGCCAATTCCGAACTGCTCTCCGCTCCCTTGCTGGGCGGCGAGGCCGGGCACACGCGACCCACTCTGAAGATTCAGGATGGCTGCAATCTCCGTTGTTCCTATTGCGTGATCCCGTACGTTCGCGGCAAGTCCCGCAGTCTTACCCCCGACGCCGTCATTCGCGAAATTCAGAATCTCGCTGCAGTGGCACAGGCATTCCTGCCTGTGCGCTTTTCTGCTCCTAACCCAGGCCAATCTCCACACCGCAACTCGACCTCCTTCGAGCCCGCTTTGGAAGGAACCAAATTCACGGCACGTGAGACAGTTCTCAGTGGCATCAACCTCGGCACCTACGGCCGCGACCTCACTCCTCGCACTAATCTGCTCCAGTTGCTCCGTCGCATCCTGAAGGAAACCTCACTGGAACGCCTGCGCATCTCCTCCATCGAGCCGCAAGATGTAACGCGGGATTTTGTCGACCTCTTCGCTTCCAACGAGCGCCTCGCTGAACACTTTCACATGCCTTTGCAATCTGGTTCCGACCGCGTCCTCGCTGCCATGCACCGGCGCTACCGAATCGCCCACTACGCGCGCCGCGTCGAACTCATCCACGACCAACTGCCTCACGCCGCGATCGGCGCCGACGTCATCACTGGCTTCCCCGGCGAAACCGACGCCGACCATCAAGCCACCATCTCTTTCATCGAGCAGCATCCCTTCACCTATCTCCACGTCTTTTCCTTCTCCGCGCGTCCCGGCACCCCCGCAGCCTCTCTCCCGAATCAAGTTCCAGCGCGCATCATCAAATCCCGCGCCCGCCAGCTGCGCGCTCTGAGCGACGCCAAGTCCGCCGCCTTCCTCCGCGGGCAACTCGGCCGCCAACTCCGCGTCCTCACCCTCCGCCGCAGCGAACACGACGAGCGCAACGCCGTCACCCCCGCCCTCTCCTCCAACTACCTCAAGCTCTCCGTCCCCGGCATCCACGAGCCCAACCAATGGTTCGACGTGCAAGCTTAGTTTGATCTAAGACGAATTGTCATTGTTACGCCAGCGTTACACTAGCGCCCGCAATGTTGACCGTAAGCTCGGGAAGAATCGGAGCCACAGCTTTGCGAAAAACCATCTTTATCTTTCTGGCTTTTGCTGCACTCTTCGTCATCGGGACGCCCCGCGCTCAATGGAAGACGCCGTGGAGTTACGAGGGGCCACGCGGCCCGGAGCATTGGGCGGCGCTCGATCCTGCTTATGCCGCGTGCGATGGCCGCGAACAGTCGCCCATCGACATTCGCGGAGCACAAAAAGCGGCTCTGCCGCCGCTACGCTTTGAATACAAAAACAACCCGCTGAAATATCTGTTCAATAACGGCAAAACGATCCGCGTGAACTACCACGGCGCCGACAACGATAATCTCCTGATCGTCGGCGACGAGCGCTACCAGTTAACCCAATTCCATTTTCATCGCCCAGCCGAAGAGTTGGTGAACGGCAAGCAGTACGACATGGTGGCTCACCTCATGCACCAAAGAAGCGACGGAAAAGTGGTTGGCGTGGCTGTGCTTTTGAAGACCGGCGCGGCTAATTCCCTAGTCCAGCAAATCTGGGATCACATGCCAACAGTCGAAGGCCCGGAGCACGAGATTCCTGGCGTTCAGGTTAATCCAGCAGCCCTGCTGCCCGAGAGTCTTTCCTACTACACCTATCGCGGTTCGCTCACCGCGCCGCCATGCACCGAAGGTGTTACCTGGTTCGTGATGAAAACTCCCGTGTCGGTTTCGTCAGCGCAAATCAATGCTTTCGCCGCTCTCTATCCGCACGACGTGCGTCCGCCGCAGCCTTTAAACGGTCGCATCATCCAGGAAGGCCAATAGCTGCAAGCCTTCTATTCAACCCTCAAAGATAACTTGCGCCAGCGCCTGGCTTTCCGTGTGCGTGATGCTCAGGGCGATGCGCAGAACGCCCAGTTCCGCCGCGATTTTTTTCGCTTCACCCGCGAGACGGACCGTTGGGCGTCCGCCCAACTCCCGCACCACTTCAAAATCCACCCAACGCACCCCGCGGCGCCAGCCCGTCCCCAGCGCTTTCATCGCCGCCTCTTTCGCCGCGAAACGTCCCGCATAACGCTCATATTTGTTGCGGAAGCCCTCGCAATACTCCCGCTCGGCCGGCGTGTATACGCGCTTCAGAAACGCCTCACCATGGCGCTCAATCGCCGTCCTGATGCGATCGACTTCGGCCAAGTCCACACCCATTCCGATGATCACTACCTCTCCCTTACCGCTCTACTTCGGGTTTGTCCCACCGCAGGCCCAGCGCTTCTCCGCCCGCTCTTCCTCTTCGCTACCCTTCATGCCCTTCAGGACGACTTTGATTCGACTCACCTTCGTCGCCAAAAATTCGTACGGATAAGAGCCCATATGGCCGAACCGGCCACTACTCCGAAACGTACCCACGATGGTTAAGTTGACGATGGCCGCGCCTTTCGGTGTATGTTTAAGTGCTTTCTCCGAGCCTTCGTCGAGGTCGTCCGAGAATTTCAACCAAGTCAAATTATTCCGCGGCGAACAGTCTATGCAGTAGAGATCTGACCATTCAAAGCCATACCTCCAGGTAGCGCGAACAGTCACTTCCTTGCCGTCATACTTTTGGGGATCTTTCATTAGGTCACAAAAGGCCACAGGCGACTCCGAGACGCCGTGTGGGGTGACCAAGAACCCTGCCAGCGTACAGACTATCCCGAATCTCGTGAAAAAGTTCATCGTCTTCAAACTCTCTTGCCGTTGCTATCTTCCGCGCGAGATACGATGCCATACAAGCATTAAATCTGTACGCATAGGTTGACTGTCTTTTGCGGTACGTCCTAAGATGCCGATTCGGGGTGTGTCGGCTAAATCCGGCGCTGGGTCCTGAAATGGAAATTGCTTATTCCGAGTTGGGTGCTTCCTCCCTCACGATGAGCTTTGGCAGCAAACCGAGGCTGCTTTTTTTGCTGCAAGGGTGCGCGCTGCTGCTCGGGGTAGCCAGTATTGTTGGTTCTTTGCCGATCCTCGTAATTTCGTTTGCCGCGTACTTGCTGGCACTGCCGCTCGGCAAGATTTCTCCCCTCCGCTCCACTTACGAATTTCTTTCCCGGCAGTACGACCGGCTGCTCGCGCGCCTCGGACAGAAGATTCTGCGAGACCAGCGCGATGTTCCGGCACTTCGGCTGATGGTTTCCCTCACATTTACGGTCGTTCCTGTTTTCATTGCGCAGCTCGTTTTAGGTCGCCCGCGGTTGCTGCTGGTTGTTGCGTTCTATCTGGCACTGTACGGCACGAAATTTCAGCGGTTCATTCGCATGTTCAGCGCGAGCCATCTCGAAGCGCACCGGCCGCAGGGCTATTTTTCCGGAACCGCCCACAAACTGTTCGGACGGTATCTCGAATTCTTTCTCGGCTTTTTCTACGGCAACATTCCGGAGCTGGGCCGCACCGCGCACGTCCGTTTGCATCACAAAGAAAACAGCGGGCCCGACGATACGCGCAACACCATCGGCTACGACCGCACCAGCCGCCTCGATTTCTTGTGGTATCTCTCGGACAACATGTGGACCGTCCTGGGGCTCGCTCCCTACGCTTATTTTCGTGCGCACGGCGACGATAAAAACCGCAAGCGCATGCTGCGCGGCATGGCGGTGTACTACGCGTATTTCGCGGCCGTGCTTCTCTACGACTGGCGCATCAGCATTCTGTATGTGCTCATCCCGATGTTGTCCATGAACTTCATCAATGCGATTACGGCGTGGGTACAGCACGCGTTTTGCGATCCCGAACATCCCGAAGATTATTTCGCCAATTCGGTTACGGTGATGGACGAAGTGAACTTCATGTACGAGGGCTACCACCTGTGCCATCACCACCGGTCCAGCATGCACTGGACGGAAATGCCCTTTCATTTCGAGCGGCTGCGCGAACGCATGAAGCAGGCCGGCTCGCTGGTTTTCCGCGACCTCGATTTCATGGGCCTGTTTCTCAATCTCACGCTCTTCCGCCGCATGGATTTGCTCGCCGAAAGGCTCATCCCCTGGGAGCCCATGACCCGCGAGCAGAAATTGGCGCTCCTTGCGAAACGCACCAGCCTCCGCACCGCCGATTGAAGCGACACGCTCGTCGTGCGGCGTTTCGACTTCTCGGTCGGTTATACTTGGTTTTCTATGCCCCCCGTGAAGTCCTCGCGTTCCAAAAACAGGTTGCGTTCCCAGTTCGCCAAAATTGGGAAAAAGCCCGCCAGGGCTGGCGAAAACCCGAATAGAACCGAACCATTGCGCGTCGCCGCGTTCTCGAAGCTCGCGTGGCTGGTGCATGGGTTCTCGACGGTCAGCGGTGGAACTTCGGAGCTCGACGGCAAGAGGGCGCTGAACCTCGGCTTCACCGAATGGGACACGCGAGAAAACGTGTCCGAGAATCGGCGGCGTTTTCAGGCGGCGCTCGATCCCGCTGCCGTGAAATTGCCGCTGGTGGCGCTGAAGCAGTTTCACTCGGACGTAGTTCATGTCTTTAACTCGGCGCCGGGCGAACCGTCCTCCGGCGATGCTTCCATCACCAACAAGCCCGGACTGCTGCTGGCGGTGCAGACGGCCGATTGCGTGCCGATTCTGCTGGTGGACACGAAGAAGCGGGCGGTAGGCGCGATTCACGCGGGTTGGCGCGGGACGCTGGCACGGATCGTGACGAAAGCGATTGGCGCGATGCAGATGCACTTCGGAACGAAGCCGGGCGATCTGCTGGCGGCGATTGGTCCGTCCATCGGACCATGCTGCTACGAAGTGGGCACGGAAGTGGCGACGCAGTTCTTTTCGCAATTTGAAGATGCGCAGAGCTACTTTGACGAACTGCGGACCGGCGACGAGCCGAATCCGCTGCAATGGCTGAACATGATGCCGCCCGGCCACCAGCCGCCGCCTAAAAACGTGCTGCTCGACTTGCGCAAAGCCAACCGCTCGCAACTCCTGGCTGCCGACGTGCGCCAGAAGAACATTCATACGCTCGACCTGTGCACCGCCTGTCGCCCTGACCTGCTCTTCTCCTACCGGAAGCAAGGCCCAGCGACGGGGCGACTCATCGCGGCCATCGGAATCAAGCTCTAAAGTTTGGGGGTGCCTCGACACGCCAGTCTCCTACAACGGGCGCGCGAGGGAGATCGCGGGATCCGCGGCGGTACTGAGTGCGTTTTGTAGGTTGAGCTGTTTAGATCTTCACGCTACCTGCGCGAAGGGCTGTTTGCTCTAGGCAGCCAGCCGAACAATGCTGGGAATCAGGACTTTCGCCAGCTCAGCCTTGTCTAACAAAATCGCTGCTCCAAAACTTTCCGCCAGGTATTGCGCATCCTGATCATTACGCAACGACATTGCCAGAAGCCGCGACTCGCGATTCAGATTGGTTCGGACGCGCTGCGGGGTGAACTCGCGTTCGTCAGGCATGTGCAAATCCATGAGCACCACGCGCGGGTTCAGTTCCTGCGCCATCTGAATGGTTTGGCTGAAGCTGGCTGCTTCGCCGACCACCTGGATGGCCATATCGGTGGCGAGCAGTTGGCAAATGCCGCGGCGGATGATTTTCGAGTCGTCTGCAAGCAGCAGTTTGATAGACGAATGATTTTGCGGCGAACCTGAAAACACGAGCTTCCTCTGCACCAGAACCGCATCGGTCAGTGCATGACGCATACCAGAACGCGAAACAATTCAACTTACATGGAAACTCAACACAGGATGGCAGTATCGGTTCTTCGCCGCACTGAAAAATACAGTCTTCTCTGTAGGGAAGACTTTTTTTGTCCGCAGAATTTTTGCCAAAACCGTGTAAAAGCGCATCAGTACTGGCCGAGAATGTCTACAGGATTTGCCCTAGCGAAACGCTATCGACAATAGGGTACTTTCGTTGTGTCGGCTGACCGACAAAGTCGAAAGCTCATTGTGAAGCGCATTCTCATTGCTGACGACAGTGAAGTAGTTCGGGGACTGATCCGCACGTTTGTGGAACAGCGCACCGACGTGGAAGTCTGCGCGGAAACCTCGAATGGACAGGAAACGGTCGACTGGGCTCTGGCGCTGCGGCCGGATTTGATCATTCTGGATGTGCTGATGCCGAAATTGAACGGCATTGAAGTGGCCTCGTTGCTCCGAAAAAATCTGCCGGCGACGAAAATCATTTTGTTCACCATGTATGGCGAGTACGTGCAGACGCTGGCAACCGCCGCCGGTGTGGATGTCGTTTTGCCCAAGCCGGACGGCCTTACGCCCTTGATGCGAGCCGTAGACGCCGTACTTAGCTAGCGAGCTATTCACCAGAAATAGACTCGGTCCCGTTTTGGCCGTGTGCGACGAGAATGTCCCCGGCCTGCACCGAAATATTCGGCACCAGCCAGCGAAACAGCAGCGTTGCGGCGATGCCTCCAACAAATTGCCCGGCCACGAACCACGGAACGTCTACCGGCCGGATGCCGGCGAACGTATCACTCAAACAACGCGCGATCGTGACGGCCGGATTAGCAAATGATGTGGACGCGGTGAACCAATACGCTGCGGTGATATAGGCCGCCACCGCAAAGGGCAACACGCTCGGCTTTGACCGCGAAGCCCCCCAAATCACACAAATCAAACCGAACGTCGCAACGCCTTCGCTGAACACTTGGGATGGCCCGGAGCGGATGTGTGCGGAGAGCGAAACGATGCTGAGCCCAAACATCACGTGCGCAACGACAGCGCCCGCTATCCCGCCGAGCACTTGGCTCAGCACATAGTGTGGCGTTTCACGCCAGGGTAGCCCACGCTCCCACGCGTCCACCAAGCTGACGACCGGGTTCAAATGTGCGCCGGAGACTGGTCCGAAGGTAAGAATCAATGCGGCGAGTGCCGCTCCGGTGGCCAGCGTATTCGCGAGAAGAGCCAGGGCGACGTTGCCGCCAGATAGTCGTTCGGCCATGATGCCGGAACCAACGATGGTGGCAACCAAAAGCGCGGTTCCGACAAACTCAGCGACGCAACGACGGGGCAAGGACGTCATTCGTGGCCGATTTGCTCGATCTTCGTTTGGATCGCTAGCCGGTCGAGGCTGGCAAGCGGCAATGACAAGAACAAACTAATCCTGCGCTCAAGCATCAGGAACGCATCGCGAAAAGCTCTCTCCACCTGCTCCGCCGTACCCTCCACAGCCGCAGGATCCGGGACGCCCCAATGCGCCGTCATGGGTTGGCCGGGCCAAATGGGACAGACCTCTTGGGCCGCGTTATCGCATACCGTAAAGACAAAATCCATCTTCGGTGCGTCCGCCATCGCAAATTCGTTCCAGCTTTTGCTCCGGTAGCCATCCGCCGCCATTTTGGCGAGCTCAATTTGTTTCAACGCGGCGGGATGAACGTGGCCCTTGGGAAAACTTCCTGCGCTATACGCCCTGAAGGTGGGCGCTCCTTTTCGATTCAGAATGGCTTCGGCCATGATCGAGCGCGCCGAGTTTCCGGTGCAGAGAAACAGGACGTTGTAGGTGCGCGCCATGAGTTCTCAGTTGCAGCAACTAGATCCGCAGCAAGCAGCTGGCTTCACGGCTCTGACGAAAGCGCTGAAGAATCTGCCGTCCACCTGCGGCGCCATCGCATCCACATCCATGTTTTGGCCAGAGAGAAATTCGCGAGCGTCTTCGACGCGATAGATTCGCGTGGGTTCCAGATCGATCTGTTCGAAGCCGGCGGAGGCGAGCTTGTCGCGGTAGTCGGTTTCGTCCAGTGCGCCCGCAACGCACCCCACCCAGAGCAGCACGCTCTTGCGAATCTCCGGCAGGATCTCGCCGCGAGTGACGACATCCGACACAGCGAAGCGTCCGCCCGGCTTGAGTACGCGGAAAGCCTCTCGCAGCACGCGGTCTTTGTCGGAAGAGAGATTGATCACGCAATTGGAGATGACCACGTCAACCGAGTTGTCCGGAAGCGGAATGTGCTCGATTTCTCCTTTCAGAAATTCCACGTTTTCGATACCCGCTTTACGCTTGGTTTCATTGGCCAGTGCAAGCATCTCGTCCGTCATGTCGAGCCCGTAGGCTTTGCCGGTAGGGCCCACGCGCCGCGCGGAAAGCAGCACATCAATCCCGCCGCCGGAGCCAAGATCAAGAACAGTTTCCCCGGGATTCAGTTTCGCGAGCGCGGTGGGATTTCCGCAGCCAAGCGAAGCCTGTAACGCCTCCTTGGGGATTTGCTCGGCTTGGGAAGACTCGTAGAGATTCGATGTGATGGGATCGCAGCAGGACGTGGCGGGAGCGCCGCCGCAGCAACTGCTGCCGCCGGTTCCGACGCGCAGAGCAGCCTGCCCGTACTTCTCCTTCACGATTTCTTTGATCTCGCTCGCTCCGCCGCTCATAGCATCTCCTACCTGCAAATCTGCACGACGTCTTTCGGTTTGACCGCCTTGTTGCGGGTGCAGCATTCCGCGTACAGAAATTTCAGCAATTCCTGCAGCGCCTCGGTGTTGACGGTGTAGCGAAGAAAGGTACTCTCGCGTGTAACGCGGACCAAATCCTCGTTTTTCAACTTGTCCAGGTGATGGGACAGCGTCGAATTGGGAATGTCCAGCTCTTCCTGGATCTCGCTCACGACCAGGCCATCGGGATGCGCGGAGAGCAGCAACTGCATGATGCGCAGCCGCGGTTCCGTGCCCATGGCGGAAAACATATCCGCATAGCGGGTCACTTGTTCGCTGCTGGTCTTGCCGATTGCCGTCGTCATATTTCGATATTTGCAGAAATACGAGGACGTGTCAAGCCGGATGAACTTACGGCAGCGGCTCGAAAACGACGATGGGTTGATACGTGCGCGGGACGACCGCTTCGGCGATGGCCACCAGCTTGTTGTCCTGCCCGAAAACGCGCAGCCGCGGCGTCTGCGGCTGGCCCGCGTCGAGTTGGAGCGTGGCCCCGGGAGGCAGTTCGGCGTAGCCGGGCTGCAGCTGGGCTAGCTGGATGTTGAACTTGGCGCCGTGGCGCACACGCTTTTCGACCACCGGCAAAACATTGACGCGCGGCAGGCTCGGCAGGAGATTTTCCAGCTTAATGACGTAATCCGCGAATTTTCCCGCGCGCGCAGCCTGCGCCAGTTCTTCCAGTTTAACCGCCTGTTCCAGAGAAAATTCGCCGACAGCGGTGCGCGTGATTTCACAAAGATGCGCGCCGCAGCCGAGCTTGCGGCCCATATCGTGTGCAAGCGAACGAATGTACGTGCCCGAAGAGCACTCAATCACGAATCGCGCAATGCTGCCCTCAATGCCGGTGAGGCGATATTCGAAGAGCTCCACTTCCACAGGTTTCAGTTCAACAGGCTTCTGCTTGCGCGCCAGTTCATAAGCAGGACGGCCCTGAATTTTCTTGGCGGAATACGCCGGAGGCGCCTGCTCGAAGCGGCCAATATTTTCGGCAGCAAATTTTTCCAGGACCGCAGGATCGAGAGACGGCGCAGCGTCTGGGCCTTGCGCCTGCCCGTCGGAATCGTAGGTATCCGTGGCGAAACCGAAGCGGAAACCAGCCGAGTAGCGTTTACGGCGGCCGGTATAAAAGCGGACGAGGCGCGTGGCGCGACCCAGCAGCAAAACCAGAACACCCGTGGCCAGCGGGTCGAGTGTGCCAAGATGGCCAATCTGGCGAAAGCCCGCGAGGTGGCGGACGGCATCGACCACATCGTGGGAGGTTTTGCCTTTCGGCTTATCGATTACGAGCGCGCCGTCAAAGGGCGTAGGTTGCGGCTGGCGTGGCATAGGTCCGGCGTAGTTTTGTCGATTTGCCTTTTCGTAGGGATTCTTGGGTGCGCATGTAGCCCGGCTTGGCGCCGCGGCATCGGCTCACGCCTTGGGTTTGTCTTTCTTCATTTCTTTCAAGAGCTGCTCGATACGCTCGCTGTATTCCTGCGAATGATCCAAAGCGAAGTGCAGCTCCGGCAACCGGCGAAGTTGCAGGCGCTCAATAAGTTCGCGCTTGATGAAGCCGGCCGCATGTTCAAGGGCCTTCACGGCGTCGTTCTGTTCCTTGGCCGAGCCTTGCGGCATGCTGACGAACACCCGGGCGTGCTTCATGTCCGGCTGGACACGAACCTCGCTGATGACCACGTTGCCTTCGAGCCGCGGATCCTTGAGTTCGCCGGCCAGCATGGCGTTAATTTCGTGAGCGATTTCTTCGCCGACACGTTCGTGGCGATGATTGGTGGTGCTCATCTTCGTGCGCGAGCTTTCTAAAGAATGTCGATAGCCTGGTTGATCAGCATAGACCCGAGAATGCGGTCCGCCTCGTCCAAAACTTTTTGCAAGACTTCGTTCAGGTGCTTCTCCTCGTTCGAAAGCGTCACGACGCCGATCACGGACCGCTGCCAGACATCATGATGTTCGAGCTCAGCCACCGCGACGTTAAATTCACGCCGCAACTTGTCCTTGAGGCTGCGCAACACCTGGCGCTTGTCCTTCAGCGATTGCGCGTCGGGAATGTGCAGCTCAAGAGTAAGCAGACCAACCGGCACGAGCGCCTCGGGGGCTAGCTTTATTTGCGGGCGGCAGCTCCGCCGGCCTGCGCCGCGGCTTCGCTCGCGCTGAGCTTCTGGACGGTGAAGCATTCCAGGAAGTCGCCGACCTTGACGTCATTGAAATTCGCGATTCCGGCGCCGCATTCGAAACCGGTGCGCACTTCGCTGGCGTCATCCTTGAATCGCTTGAGCGAACTTAGCTTGGAGGTGTAAATCACCTGGCCGTCGCGCACGATGCGAATCTGCGCATCGCGCTTGAGCACGCCATCCACCACGTAGCAGCCGGCGACCGTGCCGGAACCTTTGATGCGGAACGTGTTGCGCACTTCGGCGCGGCCGAGATAGGACTCCTGGAAGACCGGTTCCAGCAGGCCTTCCATCGCTTTCTTAATTTCGTCGGACACTTCGTAAATGATGGAGTGCGTTCGAATGTCCACGTGTTCCTGCTGCGCAAGATCCGCGGCTTTGCGATCCGGGCGCACGCCAAACGCAATGACAATCGCGCCAGAGGCCGAGGCCAAAAGAACATCGTTCTCGGTAACGGCACCCACACCGGATCCGATGATCTTGAGCTTCACCTGATCCGTCGAAAGCTTGGGCAGCATTTCGCTCAACACTTCGACCGAGCCCTGCACGTCGGCCTTGATGACGATACCCAGTTCCTTGACGTCACCCGCTTTAAGCTGCTCGTGCAATTGGTCGAGCGTGATGCGGCCGCCGCTGGAGCGTGCCATGGCTGCGTCGCGCTGCTTGCTCTGGCGGTATTCGACAATGTGGCGCGCCTTGGCTTCTTCGGTGACCTGGAAATGGTCGCCCGCTTCGGGCACGCCTTGCAAACCGAGCACTTCAACCGGTGTCGCAGGCGGCGCCTCTTTGATGGTGCGGCCGCGGTCATCGAACATGGCGCGGACTTTGCCAAACACCGCCCCGCAGATAAAGAAGTCGCTGGCTTTCAAGGTGCCGTTCTGCACCAGAACGGTGGCGACCGGGCCGCGGCCTTTGTCC
>Ga0335080_10000434_pt1 | contig 37828 bp, 36 predicted proteins | sample Lox_Sample_34_FD_206720 | JGI IMG/M metagenome (GOLD analysis project Ga0335080, IMG submission 206720) | Soil microbial communities from Loxahatchee National Wildlife Refuge, Florida, United States - Lox_Sample_3.4 | ecosystem: Environmental > Terrestrial > Soil > Wetlands | place: USA... | reverse complement strand
TACGGAGCTGGTCATAGCCCCCGCCCCATTGAACGTATCGATACGGCCCGGGGAGTCAACGCCTTGAGCGTAAGTAAAGGGAATCGCAGCAAGCAGGAACAGACTCGTTGCCAACGACCTGCGGAGGTGGGACGACCCCATTGTGCGCGGACTGATCATAAAGCGGCGCCGGCAGAAAGTCTCTCACGCCCGTACGCGAAGGGTCAATTGTCTTTGCGCCTCTTTGCTCACAGACTTAGAGACGACACTTTGCTCACTAGATGCTTGTGCCTGGCACGAGATGACTCGTCAGGCGGCGGGCGCCGCTGGGTCCGTCTCCCCCGCATGGTGGCTCTCAACCGACAGCTTCCGCAGAGACAGCCGCTCATGATGGGCCAGGACCAGCCCCAGCGGCACCACGGCCGCGAACGTAACCAGCCACAGCAAGATCCCGCAACTCGCCGCCATCTCCGGGGGGGCGTCAAACACGCTCGATAAGACGGCAATTGTGGCCATCTGCGAGCCTCCTCCTACCGCCGGTAGTTGCAGCATCGACCCCAGCATGCTGGCGAAGATGAGAATCAGAAGCTGAGAAACAGGGATATCGAGCGCGGGAGCCGCATAGGAGAGCGTCACTTCCTTGTACGCCAGCGCGATCATGTACCACATGCCCACCGATACCACGCTCAGCCATAGCAGCGATATCGGCCCGTGAATCGTGTTCAGCCCTGCCCCGAATTCCCGAACTCTCTCTCCCACCTTGTGCGCCAGACTCGTTGAAATCCGGGAGGCGGTCCGTTCGGCGAAACCAGCCGCGGCCTCCCCGTAACGCGCAATCAAAACTGCGACAACCGCCGTGCCAGCCACGATCGCTATCAGAAGAAATCCGGCGAAGCGAAATTTCTGGTAGTACTCCGGATGCGGAATCGACGGCAGCGCAGTGGGCAGGAAAATCGCCAGCGCCATCAGGACTCCGAACGCGCCGATGTCAAAGATCCGCTCCACCGCCCAGACCGCAAGTTGCGATGAGAAGGGAAGATTGGTCCGACGGGCAATCAGGTACGGGCGGATGAACTCTCCCGCGCGCCCCAGCAGTGCCAGTCCCGTGAATCCGATCACTGTGGGGGACACCAGGTCCCAGAACTTGGTGCTTGGCCGGACCGGTCTGAGAAAGATCTTCCACCGGATGGCTCGCACAACGTACGCGAGATAAATCAATGCGATCCCGTGGAACACGTGCAACTTCTTGACCCGATGCGTCTGGCTCCAGAACGCGCCCCAGTCGAATGTCCGCCAATGCCGGTATTGGAGATAAACCAGAACGGCCAGAATGCAGAGGACTACCAAGCTGGCCAGAATGCGCTTCTTATCCATGAAGGGGAAGACTCCGCGCCGCGGCCCCGCAACGCGAATTGGGAAACGGCAATTCCAAGGTAAACGACGTAGCCATCAGGGTCAAACGAGGCATCAGTACGGATCGATCCGCAAGATGCAGGCAGGGTGCCAGCCAGGATCTACTTGTTCTGAGCCGACGCCACCGTGGTCTTCGCGCCGCTCTTGGGACTACTCTTCGCCGTGGAACTCTGATTCACCACGCTGCTCTTCTTTGCCGCAACGCCCTTCTGCGGCGCAGACGCCTTACCCTGCGCGATTTTCTTCCGGTTGAAGTCCTTCACGATTCGCGCCACGTACGCCCGCGTCTCAGAATAAGGTGGCACGCCGCCAAACTGCGCGACCCTCTGCGGGCCCGCGTTATACGCAGCCAGCGCCTTCACCAGATCAAAGTTGTAGCGTTCCAGCAATTCGCGCAGATACTTCGTTCCGCCTTCGACATTCGCCTGCGGATCGAACGCGTTCGGCACTCCCAACTGCGAAGCCGTTCCAGGCATCAGTTGCATCAAGCCCTGCGCCCCCTTCGGCGACACGGCCCGGACCATGAATCCACTCTCGGCCTTGATCACGCTATTCACCAGATCCGGGTCCAGCCGATACCTGCCGCTCGCCTCATTCACAACCTGCGAGAGATCGGTGACTGGCCGCGCTGGGAATAGCGTGCCCTTCTTGCTCGTGGTCGACTTGTTTGCCGCCGTGGCAAACAGCGGATTCGCGGGTTCCTCCGGCGCCGCCTCGAAACGGTCGATCTCCGACGTTGGTACGTCGACGAAGCTCGATCCATCGGCGTTCACATATAGCCGGGTCAATTCTCCGACAATCTCCCGTCGCTCATGCTTGATGGAGAAGCCATTCTTCAGAACAGCGACTTCTCCCGCAAAACAGGGAAGTGCCGTCGCCACCAGCATCACGATCCACGCAGCGGATTTGGGAAGTGAGAATCTCATCACTCTGAGGACCATGTATCGGGACCATCGCTGCGGCCGCCACGATTCTCGCGAATCACCAACCCAACGACCTATCCCATCGCGAGTTCCACTGCGGCTGCCACCCCACACTCATGATTCCCGCGCGTGACCTTCCACCCGCGGGACCGCAGTTCCTCGCACGCATTTCCCATGATAACCGGATGCCCCGCGAACTCAAGCATCTCCACGTCATTGTGGTTATCACCAACGGCCATGACCTGCTCGCGACGGTATCCCCGGTGTTTCGCCCAGCGTTCCAGCGCGTGTCCCTTGGAACAACCCGCTGTCAACACATCGATCATCAATAAGTCGCGCTCCGGATATTCCGTCCGCAATACGGTCACCAGCCGGTCCATGCCCGAGTTCTCCAAAACCCGCAGCGCCTGGTTCATCCTTTCAATCGTTCCGCAGAACATCGCCTGCACCGGGTTCTTCACCAGCGCCTTCTCGATCGGCACCACGAACTCGATGTACTCCAGATTCTTCTCCAGCCATTTCCTGATGCTGGCTCCAATTTCCTCCAGATGCTCCAGCACCAGGGCTCCTTTCGTCTCCTGGTCAAAGGTAAGAACGGTGTTGCCGCGAAACTCTTGCATCGCGCCGCACAACTGGCGGCAAGTATCGGCTGGCATCATGTCGCGATGAAATGTCTCTCCGTGCAACGAACGCGTTACTGCGCCGTTCGAGCTGATCAACCACAGATCAAACCCAAGCTGCTTCGCGATCGGCAGCGCGAACGTGTGCCGACGTCCGGTGACCAGCACAATCTCAATACCGGAAGCGTGCGCCCGCCGCAGAGCAGTCAGATCGCCCTCAGAGATCTGGAATTGTGGATTGAGCAGCGTCCCGTCGATATCGGTCGCCAGCAGCCGGATGGAATTCTCGGAAAGCTTCACCGTTTTTTCATGGTACCATCCGCCCGCCATCCAACTCCGCGCGTTACACTGAATGGACGGCCTTGGGAAACTCAAATCTCCCCTGCGTCCGCACCAATGAGGTGTCCGATGCAAGTTCGCCCCGCCGCCGTCCTTGGCGTTGTATTGCTCGGTCTCGCGCTAGTCTCCTGCAGTTCGGTGAATCCGAATTCGGGCCGGGTGCTCACCGCCATTTCCGTCTCTCCTGAGAACGCAGACGCATCGCAGTTTCCCAATGGCCAGGTGACCTTCACCGCAACGGGACAATTCAGTCTGCCGCCGCTGAGCGCCCCGGTCACATTCAAGAGTCCCTATGCAGGAAGCTTTATCGTGGACAACCCTGGCGGTCAGACCATCGCCAACATCGTGTCGACGGGAACCGGAACGATCACCGTCCAGTGCGCTTCGGGCGTAACTGGGACGGTCAACTTGATTGCCAGCGCGTCAGCCAACAACGGAACTCAGATCGTGGTGACTGGCCAGGGAACCCTGAGCTGCCCGTAAAAAAACCGCCGTTGTTGGATAAGGGAAAAGAGAAGTCAGGCGCCCCGAGGCAATCTGCTCAGTAAACCGCTAGCCCTGCGAAACCAAGGTCTCTCTCGCCGCCGTAGATATCGCGGCATCGTAGGTTTCTTGTCCAGAATCTTCTGCGCCCAATCCCGCGCCTCTACCGGGCGTCCTTGCGACTCCAGAAACGCCGCGTAATTATAGTAGGTCTCCGACAGCGTGGAAATCGTTGTCGCGTCGCGGAACATCGCGTCCGCCTTCTCGTTCTGCCCGGTGCGGGCATACGCCCACGCGAGCAATCCCTTGACCCGATGAAAATCGTAGTCAGGCTCGGACTGCACCGTCCGCTCTAGGTCCGGCACGGCCGCGGCGAAATCTCCCAGTTCTGTCTCAGCCAGTGCCCGCCGATAGAACGGATCTTCGTGATCCGTTCTCGATGAGATCGCCTTGTCGTAGCAAGCGCGAGCTTTTTCGAACTTCCGGTCGTCCAGATACAGCAGCCCCAGCTCTTCGTAGTTACCAGCCGACGGATTGTCGAGAATTGCCCGTTCCAGCTCCTGAATCCTCTTCCGCCGCGGAAACACCTGAAGGGAGTTCCGCAGCAACCCCGCATCCGGGAGCACTTCCACGAAGATGTACGCCAGGGCTCCGATCGGATGGATCAGGATGATCCATAACCAATAGGAATCAGGCCGCCGTCGAACGAAGTGGACGATCGCCACGCCGCGCAGGATCCATGACCACCACGAAAAGGCGAAGAAAAGGAACGATCCCATGGTGAAGCCGCAATATAGCACGCGGTAAAAGCATGTCCAGATTACCGTTGCGGCAACCGCGTTCTGCAGGAACTTCGAAGATACGAGGCCCAGCCCGGGAGCAATAGCGAGCCGGAGGCGCTCCCCAAGGCAGGCCCGGAGCGACGGGTTCTACTTCTTGACCACTGGAGCCGGAGCAGCCGGCATTGGAGCGACCGGCGCTGCTTCCACCAGAACATCTTTTGCGCTGGCCGGCAGCTTATCCGCATTCGCACACAACAAGCTGACCTGCCACATCTGGGTGGTCGTGAGTGCTTTCGCAAACCCCGGCATCCCTGTCATCCGGATTCCTCCCGCCACCTTCCAGTAGGTTTCTCCGGGAGGATCGTCTGTCACCCCGATCCCCTCCATCAGCTTCGGAGGCTTCGGGGACATGCCGCTGGCAATCGCCGTCTGGGGCTTCCCCGGCAAGCCATGGCACACCGCACAGTGCTCTTTATAAAGTTGAGCTCCCGCGGTGAGCGACGATTCATCCGCCGCAATGGGAACCGTCTTCGGAACTTCTTTCTCCATGCGCGCGTGCAACGCCATGCGCGCGAGGTTCTTCTCGAATGGCATGGGCGGCGCCGAGGTCGCGACCGGCGCCATCCCCTTTGCGAAGTACAAGTACACGACAGCTGGAATCAACACCAATCCGACGACCAGCCCGAAAAGAAACTTTCCCATCGACTTTCTCCAGTGGAATGGCTCGATAGTATCCTACAGGACCATGCGAATGCGACCTTGTCCCTGCGACTGCCTGGTCAAGAATCGATACAATTCGCTGGAAGCCATTGCCGCTCCCAGCGGTAAACTTGTATTGCCTGTTTTCGAACCTCATCCCCCGGAGGCATAGCCAAGCATGTCTGACCCGCAAGCCGATCTCATCCATTCCTTTCGCGCATTCATCAAGGCAGCCGAGGAGGGCGCTTCCATCCCGCCGGTCGAGGAACACGACCTTAAAGCCCTGCACGAGCTGTGCGTCGAACGCGCCAAGCGTTACTGCGGCAAAGACGGAGTCATCAGCATAGAAATGACTGCGCGCGTCTGCAGCCCCACCGCGAATCTGCCTGCTGTCTGGTTGCGCCACACTCAGTTGCGTTCCCTGTACAGGCAGGGTCTGCTATCGCCATGGCAGCACGGGACGAATCTCGATGATGCCGTCTTCCGCGTAGCCTCCAGCATTCCCATGAAAGGGACTCGCCTGGACGCGCAGGCGTTTATTGAGCGCCTCCGCGCTCCCGCGGCGGTGTGAGAAGGCAACGCAAAGCGAGTGGACCGATACCGCAGACCATCCTTTGACAAACTGTCGACGTGCACATGACAAGGCCTTTTTGCGCCTTCGCTACTCTGCCCGTACCGTGACTCGAATCCCTGCCTGATTCGCGGAATTCAACTCAACGAAGTCGGAGTGTGGAACCATGAGCAACGCAGTTGACCGCTCAAGCCTCGACCCACAAACAGAACATGAGAAGCCTGTCTCCAGCCGCCGTTCGTTCCTCAAGAACACGATGGTGGCCGGAGCCGCTGCGACCGCCGGCGGTGTCCTCCTCAGCAAGGGCACTCCCGCGTTTGCGGAAGAAAAGCACGGATCGCTCAGCAAAGGTGACGCCGCCATCCTTCGCTTCGTCGCTGCCGCTGAAATCATCGAAAGCGACATCTGGCTGCAGTACAACGAACTCGCCGGTGTGCAGGACGGCGAAGTCTCCAAACTCGCGAGCAAGCTGATCCCCGGATATCCGTCGCAACCCACCGGCGGAAGTGGTGACTACACCGAAGCCGTGAAGGGGCTCGACGAGGACATGGACCAGTACATCTCGGATAACACCGAAGATGAACTCAGCCACGAAGTATTCCTCAATGCGTACCTCGCCTCCAAACGCGCCGACACCGTCAATCTGGATGCCTTCCGCACGCTTCCATCGAGTCAGGCAACAGGATCCAACAAGGGATTCGGCCGTCTCACCAACCTCACCCAGCTCACCGTCCACACCGATTTCTGGACGCGCTACCGCAGCCGTCGCGGCAATCCCGATCTGGGCGACACGTTCCCCAATGCAATTCCCGCGCTCGCGGTCGGCCAGCACACCGCAATTCCGCGTACGGATTCCGACCTGAGTGACTCCAACTTCCTGCAAGCGATCGCTAACACTGCCGGATTCCATTTCCCCTGGATCGAACAAGGAGGAACCAGTCTCTATCCCATGCTCGCTCAGCGTGCCAGCGATGTCGAAGTCCTGCGCATTCTCCTCAGCATCGGCGGCACGGAAGTCTGCCACTTCCAGACCTGGCACGACAAAGCAGGCAACGCTCCTCCCATCCCCAGCGCCATCGACCCGGTCACCGGCGTGTCCGTAACGTTCCCCGATCTGAACTCTCCGCCGTTCGGCGGCGAGGATTTCCAGACCAATCTGATCATGCCCGAACCGACAACGTTCCTCAGCCGCCAGTTCCCGGCGTGCTCCATCATTCGTCCGACGGAGACCAAGGGCGCAGCCATGGGCGCATTGAATGCATTGACGGGAGACGGCCTGTTCATCGGTCAGTCGAAGCATTTCATGCAGTTTCTCCGGGATCTCGCAGAAGACGCCGACGCGGCTCGCCGCGGCGGGTACTGAGCTCGCCGGCTCGAAGAAGTAGCACCGTCCCGATGTCATCCTGAGCAGCGCGCAAAGCGCGGTGCGAGGGACCGTACGAACGCTGAAAGTGCCCGCGCAGTAAGCGGGGAGACGAGGAAGCGGAATTGGCCGAGGTCTCCCGCTGGCAATACCTTCGACTGTTGTTCTATGCGAAGTGGTCGTGCGCGAAAGCGCACGGCCACGCAGTCGAAGAATCTCTACCCAATCAACAATGTGAAGGAGACCACATGTTTGAAGGCCTGTTTCAACCGATGCATCTGCTCGTAATCGCGGGCATAGCCCTGCTCGTCCTCGGTCCCAAGAAACTCCCCGAACTAGGCAAAGGCCTGGGCGAAAGCATCCGCGGATTCAAAAGCGCCATGTCCGAAAGGCCCGCCGAGCCCAGCCAGAAAGCAGAGGAAGGGAAGTCCGCAACATAACCCCAACCGCCGGGCCCGACTGATCACTGACCGTTCGCTGGGTACTCGGTACTAGGTACTGATAGACTCGCATTCGTCATGCTGACGCATCTCGAATGCACCCGCTGCGGAGAGCACTACCCGGCCGACCGTCCGCAATCCGTCTGCCCCAAAGACGCCGGCGTTCTCTACGCGCGCTACGATCTCGCCGCCATCAAGAGTACGTTTTCCTCCGCGCGCCTTCTCGGACGCACTCCCACCATGTGGCGCTACGACGCCATCCTTCCCGACGCCAATCCCGTTTCGCTCGGCGAAGGCTTTACGCCGATGCTCACCAGCCGCGAGTATCCCAACGTCTACATCAAAGACGAAGGCCTGAATCCCACCGGATCCTTCAAGGCCCGAGGCCTCTCCGCCGCCGTAACCATGGCGCGCCACTTCGGCCTAAAGAAGCTCGCTATCCCCTCAGCCGGCAACGCCGCCGGAGCCCTCGCCGCGTACGCCGCCGCTGCCGGACTCGAAGCCCACATTTACATGCCAAAAGATGTCCCGGCCGCCAACCGCATCGAATGCGACTACTACGGCGCCCACGTCACGCTGGTAGACGGCCTCATCAGCGATTGCGCGAAGAAGGTCGCCGAACTGAAGAATTCCGACACGTGGGAAAAAGACGGATGGTTCGATGTCAGCACTACCAAAGAGCCCTACCGCGTCGAAGGCAAAAAGACCATGGGATACGAAGTCGCCGAACAACTCGGCTGGCGCATCCCGCAAGGCATCATCTATCCCACGGGCGGAGGCGTCGGCCTGCTCGGCATGTGGAAGGCCTTTGAAGAAATGGAAGCCCTGGGCTGGATCGGTCCTGAACGCCCGAAGATGATCGTTGTGCAATCAGCAGGATGCGCCCCAGTAGTGAAAGCATGGGATGAAGGCAAGCCAAACGCAGAAATGTGGCCAAACGCCGCCACGCTGGCCTCGGGCCTGCGAGTTCCCAAGCCGTACGGCGACTACCTGATTCTCGACATACTAAAGAAGAGTCAAGGCACAGCCGTCAGCGCCACCGACGAAGAAATCGTGGAAGCCACGCGTCACTGGGCAAAAGTCGAAGGAGTCTTCGCCGCCCCCGAAGGCGCCGCCTGCCTGGTCGCTTATCGAAAACTCCTGGCGAGCAGATTCTTCAAGCCGGAAGATGCGGTAGTCCTGTTCAACACCGGCAGTGGCCTGAAATATCTGGACGTGCTGGATACCAGTGCCCGCAAGCCCCATGTGGCCGCGGGCGACTCGCCCGCGAAGGTGTCAGCAGCCAAGCCAGCCACTCGCCAAATCGGCGGCATAATCGGTCCGTACTGAGCCGGCGCAACACCCCATTGTCATCCTGAGCGAAGCCGTTGCAAGAGCGAAGCGAATGCAACGGCGCAGTCGAAGGACCTTATGTCTCGGCCGTCGCACCCAAGAGTGCGCCCCTTGCCGGGAACTCCGCACCTGAGTCGAGTAACCTTGGATTTCGACGGACAACGATCTACGATAAGTCCATGACCAAGCGTCTCGCCCAGCGGATCGCACTCGCAATCATAGTCCTGGGTCTCTCCAGCTCTCTTCACGCAAGAGTCGCGCCAGCAAAGTTCTCGACGCTGGTAAGAGAAGCGGATGCTGTCGTGTTGGGCCGGGTCGTAAGCGTGGACACCGTCAGCGGAGTAAGAATTGCCCGCGTGAAGGTTCTTCAGACCTACAAGGGACGCCGGCTCGAAGTGCTGTCCTTCGTCGCAGAGCCCACTTGGATGTGTGATATTAGTGACGCCGTGCCAGGCGAGACTGCGTTGCTGCTTCTGCATTCGTATATCGACTCGCACAATGCCTCGGAGCAGCCGCTCTTCTCGCCACGAGCCTCACCTGAACAACTCGAAGCCAGTGGCGCTGCAAAACCAATTTTCTTGCTTATGCACAGTGGTCGAGGCAGGATGCCAGTGCGCATGATCGCAAAGCGGCAGTACGTAACGCTCTGGGTCGATGATGTGCGACTGCCGGCGTCAACACGAACCGTCCCTGGTCCGCAGCCGAAATCCCACCAAATTCGGTCTCTTGCGTTGAACGAGATTGTGAAGCTGATGGAGACCGGCGTGGCTTCCGTCGCGCCCCCGCAAGAGTAGCCCTGGCGCAATCTCCCAAACCAGCACCGCCAGATCGGCGGCAGAGTAGGCCCGTACTGAGTCGGCGCTCCCCCAATTGTCATCCTGAGCGGAGCCGTTGCAAGAGCAAAGCGAATGCAACGGCGCAGTCGAACGACCTTGTGTCGCTGCGCGATTCATAACATCTCCTCGTTCGTGGCAATGGTGACTATGGTCGACCAGACAAACGATAGTCGTAACTAAGAGGGTTCGCGCCCAGCCGCTCGCTGTGGTGAAATGGTGTCTCCTATGACCGAGCGCCTTTACTACCGGGATTCCTTTCTTTACCAATTCGATGCCACGGTGGGCGACGTAATTCAGACGCCGCGGCCCGCCCTATTTCTCGACCGCACCGCCTTCTATCCCACCAGCGGCGGCCAACTCCACGACACCGGACTGATCCATGTAGGGGCGGACGCCTTCGTCCGCCCCGCTACCCTGAGCGACGCGAAGGGGGGCGTGCCCGAAACTCTCAACATCACCGAGGTCGCCGACGCCGAAGACGGCCGCGTCATCCACTACCTCGAAGCCCCACCCAAGGAAATCAAACCAGGCACCAAAATCCACGGCCAGATCGACGCCGCCCGCCGTCGCGACCACATGCAGCAGCACACCGGACAGCACGTCCTCTCCGCCGCCTTCGTCCGCCTTTTCAACATGCCCACCGTTTCCTTCCACATGGGAGACGACTACTGCTCCATTGACCTCGACACGCCGAACCTCACCAAAGATCAACTCGAACAAACCGAGCGCCTCGCCAACGAAATCATCCTCGAGAATCGCCCGGTCCAGATTCGCTTCGTCACTCGCGACGAGGCAGGGAAGCTAGGCCTGCGCAAACTCCCGCCGGCCGAGCGCGACGAACTCCGCCTCATCGAAGTCCACGATTTCGACCTCAGCGCCTGCGGCGGCACGCACGTCAATCAGACCGGCCAGATCGGCTGTATCCTCCTGCGCAAAACCGAAAAAGTCCGTCAGGGATGGCGCGTCGAATTCATCGCCGGACAGCGCGCCGTCGCCACCGCCCGCCGCGACTTCACCACGCTCACCGAAGCCGCCGGCCTCTTCTCCGCCCACATCTACGACATCCCGCAACAAGTCCGCAAATCGCTCGACGAAGTCCGCACCCTCCGCAAACAGCGCGAACAATCCCAGGAAGAACTGGCCGAAGCCCAGGCCGCCGCAATACTTGCCGATACTTCTGAAAGTAATGCGCGCAAGCTGGTAATCCGCACCTTCGCCGACCGCGACATGAACTCCCTGAAGTTGCTCGCCCAGAAGTTAACCCGGCAAGCCCCGAACGTCGTCACTCTCCTCGCTGCCACGTCCCCGCAGCCTTCGCTGGTCTTCGCGCAGTCCGCCGGCCAACCCACCGACATGGGTGCGCTGATGAAGGAGACGATGTCAAAGTTCGGCGGACGTGGCGGCGGCAGCAAAGATATAGCTCAGGGCGGCCTTCCGACCCCAGACAAGGTTGCACCCGCGATCGACTACGCCACCGCGGCCCTCCCGAGTTAGCCGCTTTCATCCAATTTTCAGGTATCCGGTGAACAATCGCCGCCACGGCTGATTTGAACAAGGGGCCGGTTTGCCGGCCGATGGCAAGCTCCACGACCTCGATGGCTCGTCAGCCTTCCCCCTAGCGCTGGAGCGCCGCCAATCAGTTCGCCTTGGAATGGCGGCGCTCACGGCGACTTGCTTGAACCGCGGTGCTACAATTCTGTCGTAATTCGACTCTCTGTCTCAGGGAGGTTCCTGTGTACCGATTTGCACTGGTTCTTCCGGCTGTATTCCTTCTCGCTTCCGCCCTTCCACGTCAGGACCAATCTTCCAGCAGCGCGCCAGCCCAGAAGCCCGGTTCCGTGGTGTCGATCCCCGTCGAAGCCGCCAAAACCCCGAATCCCGTGAAGCCGTCGGCCGAGTCCACCGCCCGCGCCAAGAGATGGTGGACGCTCGACTGCGAAATGTGTCACGGTAAGAATGGCGACGGCAAAGGCGAAACCGCCGTGGATATGAAGCTCAAGATGATGGACTTCACCAACCCCGCGACCCTCAAGGAACGCACGGATGGCGAGATCTTCTACATCATCAAGAACGGCCACAACGATATGCCCGCCGAAGGACCGCGCATCAAGACCGAAGAGGCCTGGGACCTCGTGAACTACGTCCGCGCTTTCTCGAAAGGGAAGGAAGAGCCCAAGCAGTAACGGCGGGATGCGCAACCTTCGCAGAGAATGCCCCACCCTTGTCTTCGCAAGGACAGAGTGGGGATTTTGATTCTGCGGATTCACCGGGACTGAAACAATTTCAGCCGCAAAGCTGCCCTCCGTATGAACAAAGTTGCCTGCGCAACCTTAGTCGTGATTCTTGGCACAACAGGACTTGCACAAGTCTCTGCCAGACCCGCGCGAGATGGAGTGGAGCACCTCTGCATAACCGCTCAGGTGATGAAGACATCTCCCCTCACGGACTTCTCGGGCAAAGTCATAGCGGTTGACCCTGATCCCAGATTTGCCTTGATCCTCAAGATTAAATCTGTGCAACCGCGCGTCAAAGATTTTGCTCAGGACGCAGAAGTTACCTTCGCCATTCACAGCACGTCACTGGTCTTTTCGGGAGCTCCGCAGAGGGGACGGACTTACGGTTTCTGTCTGACCGCTAGCACCGAGCGCGACGTAACCCGGTATTCACATCTCACGGTCGCGACAATGGGGCAAACAAGCGAACCCGGCGGCGCTACGCATGGCGAGTGCGCCGAGAACGACCAGAACGTGGGATATCCGCTCAAGGGCTGGGTCGGCTACACGAACACCGACGAATCGGTTCCTGACATGAAAGTGGATCTGCTCGCCAGTTCCGATGGACCGCCAATCGCCACAACCACTACTGACGCTGTTGGAAGATTTTCTTTCCCAACGGCGACCGAGGGACGCTTTTTCTTGAAGGCAACCAAGAAACTCGTCGGGGAAATCGTTAGCGCTGACTCAGTTGTAGTCGTACGCAAGGGTGAAACTCATATCGTGTGTCTGGTTGCCGAGGGCGAATACGTCGAGCAGACTAACTCTCACTAACCACCCTCACCCCGCCCGCCGATACCGCCCCGCCCCGTCGTCCTTCCCCGACCCCAACAACCCGGCAACTCCCCGCAGACCCTCCCAAGCTGCCTCGTTCAACCCGGGATCCGCGCTGACCAATTCCCGGATCATCTCCCACGCCACCATATTCAATGCGCCTTCGGGCGGCAACCCCATCGCCAGCGACACCGCACATTGTGGGCAAAAGCAAACCCGGTTCGCCGCCGACTTCTGCCTCGGCCGTACCCCCACCGTCTGCGCAAACATGTAGACCGCAACCGACTTGTCCCCCGACTCAATCTCGCGTCTACAACGCAGGCAATGCATGGATGTCAACCCCCTCGATATCCCGGATGCCCCACTCTCCTAAACTCCCTCCTGTGATCACAAGTACTCACATAGATTCCGCTCAGCCATTGGAAGCCGGGCCCCTTCCTTTCCCGCAACTCTTGGCGTACAACATACATTTCCGTGATGTCGGATTTCCGTTCGAGGTGTGACGCTTCCATGCCGCTCGTCTTCCGTCAGATTGCTGTCCTTATCTTTCTCGCTGCACCCCTGAGCGCCACCGATCCCTTGAGCGGTCCGTCGTTCTCGGTCGATCCGGGCGCCCTCCGTCAGGCCGCCGATGCCATCAAGCCCGGCAAGCATGATGAGGCCACGGTCCTGCTGAATGATGTGCAATTCACCTTCGATGCGGCTGGCAGGTCTGTCGAAACGAATCATCTGATCTTCCGCGTCGACACCCAGCAAGGAGTGGAGAACTGGGCCGAAGTCAGCGGAGAGTGGGAGTCATGGCACCAGTCCAAGCCCGAGATCAAAGCTCGGGTTATAACTGTCGACGGAACGGTCCACTGGCTCGATGGCAAGACCCTGACGGATGTTCCCGTGCACGAAAACGCCCCCGACCTTTACACTGACGAGCGCCGCTATGGCGGCCCCCTGCCTGCCGTTGCGCCGGGCTCCATCGTCGAACAGGAAGTCATCATCCGCGATACCTCGCCGCTCTTCTCCGCCGGAGTCGTTCTTCGCTGGGGGTTGGCCTGGTCGGTGCCGGTCAACCATACGCGCTTCGTCCTTGCACATCCTGATTCTCTACCGCTGCACTACCAGGTCCACCTGTTGCCCGATGCGTCTGTCGTCAAGTCCCTTCAGAGTGGGATCGAGACCATCACTGTCGATCAGGGCCCGCTGCCCGCTTTCCAGGACGCGCCCGACCATCTTCCCTCCGACGTTGTCATACGTCCCCAGATCGAATTCGCCACTGGTACTTCCTGGCAGCAGGTTGCCTCGGAATTCGCCCGCCTCACCAACGAAAAACTCCGCACTGCCGATGTTCAACCCCTCATCGCGAAACTCAATCTCAAGGATAGTTCGCGCAACGACCGGATTCGCCGTATCGTGGCCGCGCTGCATAAGAACATCCGCTATACCGGCGTCGAATTCGGTGAATCCGCCCTCATCCCGCAGTTTCCATCCGAGACACTGAAACGCAAGTACGGCGACTGCAAGGACAAAGCCGCGCTCCTCGTCGCCATGCTTCGTGCCTCGGGGATTCCCGCAAGCCTCGCTCTCCTCGATTCCGGCCCCGGCCGCGACGTGAACGCTGATCTCCCAGGCATCGGCATGTTCGACCATGCCATCGTGTACGTTCCGGCGTCGAACTCGGATCCTGATCTCTGGATTGATGCCACGGCCGAATACTCCCAGGTCGGCACCCTGCCCTGGATGGACTACGGACGCTCTGCGCTCATCGTCGCCGACGGAACCGCGACCTTAAAGCTGACGCCCCCGCTTACGGCGGAGCAAAACGTGACCCGTGAATTCCGGCTCTTTTCACTCCCGGAGTACGGAAATGCCACGATCATCGAAACGGACGATGAAGTCGGACCGGCAGAGGCCGACTTCCGCGACTACTACTCCGGCGATAGTAAGGAAGTCAGGAAGAACAGCGAGGACTACGTCAAGGATATGTACCTGGCGGAAGCGCTCACATCGATCGAGCATGGGGACCTGACTGATCTGGAAAAGCCTGCATCGGTTAAGTTCGTCACGAAGGGCCGCCGCGGCGATACCGACCTTGACCACGCCGTCGTCGCAATTCGCACCGAAGCGCTCTTCGACCGCCTGCCCAAGTACTTCAAAACTCCAGAAGAACAAAAGAAGACCGCAACGTCGAAGGACAGTCAACCCGCAGATGTTGAGGAGGAGAAACCCGAACCTCGCACCGCAGACTGGCAGATCAACCCCTTCCTGAACGAATGGAAATACGAAATCACGGCCCCGCCGGGATTCAAACTGCGCGCCCTGCCCACCGAGAAGCACGAGCAGGTCAGTCTGCTCAAGTTCGATCAGGAGTACTCCGCCAATCCTGAGGGTACGGTCGTCAAGGCTATCCTCCGGGTCGAATGCAGCACTCCGCGCATGACGGCCCAGCAGGCCAAAGACCTGCGTGATGCCGTCATCAAGGCTCGTGAGGCCGATCCCATTTACATCACTTTCGACAACATCGGGCAGGCCTTCATTGCTGCCGGAAAAATCAGGGAGGGCCTGGCCGCACACCGCCAGATCGCCAATCAGCATCCCAAGGAAGCTCTGCACAGAGTTCAGTTGGCCCGGGCTCTTCTGGCAGCCGGCCTCGGCGAGGAGGCCCGCGCGGAGGCGAAAGCCGCGACCACACTCGAGCCCAGCTCCGCGTTGGCCTTCAGCACGCTCGCTCTAGTCCTTAAACATGACCAGATCGGCCGCTTCCTCAAGAAGGGCATGGATTTTGACGGCTCGGTCGCGGCTTATAAGAAAGCCATCGCCCTCGACCCGGCCGACAAGGAGAATCTCGCCGAACTCGGAATGCTCCTCGAATACGATGCCGACGGCGTGCGCTATTCGGCAGGCGCTCACCTCATAGAAGCAGTTTCCGAAATGCGTGCTCTGAAGAAACTGGACCAGGACTACGCCCGCACCTACGACGACAACGTGCTCTATGATCTCTGGTACGCGCACGATCCCCAGGGAGTCATTGACTTTGCCGCAACTCTTCCCGCCACCGACGTTCGCAAAGGTCTCACTGTGGCGTCGATCGCGTTGCTGAGCGGTACCGAAGCCGCCCTGAAGAAATCCGTCGAAATCACAACCGATGACAAGGCACGCAGTCAGGTCTTGCTCAACGCAGGGGCTGTGCTCCTTCGCGTTCGCAAGTATCCGGAAACGGCTGCCATGTTCCGTGACGCAGCTCGTGGCCAGGCCAACGCCAGCCAGCTTGCCCGCAGCGCCGACCTTTTCGCCAATGCCCGGCCGTCCTCCGAACTCAAGTTGCCGGCAAGTGATCCGCGCAGTCCCGTGCAGCAACTGTTTGACGTCCTGTTTGCTGCCAAGCCCTCGCTCCAGGAGTTCAAGTCCCTGATCTACTTCGACCCCCATGCCGAGGATGACTTTGATCAGAAGCAATTTGACCACCTCCTCGCGAATGTCCGCGCACAGATGCGCGCCGTCAACCTCCCCCTGCCGGTCGTCGCCGACATGGCACTGTCCAACATGAAGTACACGGTCGATGGTGATGACGCTCTTGGTTACAAGATCATCGTCGAAGCCGTGGGAGCCGCCGCTCAGGACTTCTTTGTCGTTCGCGACGGCACCCAGTACAAGGTTGCCGGGGCGTCGTCGGCCGAAAACACCCTTCCGGAAGACTTGGCCTACGTTGCCCTCACCGCTCTCGAATCCAATAACCTCGCCGCCGCACGAAAATGGCTCGACCGCGCCCGCGACAAGATCCATGTCAGCGGAGGCGACGACCCACTCTCCGGCACTCTGTTTCCGAATTTCTGGACCAAAGGCCAGGAAGCAGATGCAGCCTCGATTCGCCTCGCCGCTGCCGTCCTTTCGCGTTCCAGCGAACTCAAAGGCTCCAGCCTCAACGTCGTAATCGCGGCTCGCGATGCTGCCAAGACCGATCTCGACCGTGCTCGTCTCAATCTTGTGCTGGCCTACGGATACCAGGCTCAGGAGCGTTGGTCCGACATGCTCCAAGTCTCGCTGGATCTAATCAAAACTTACCCGGCCTCTCTGCGCGCGTTCGCGCTGGCCGAGGAAGCCTACATCGGACTGAACCGGATCGACGACTGGGACCGGTTGGTCCAGGCGCGCCGTTCCGAGCACCCGGACGAACTTGCCTACGTCCGTTCTGCCGCCCGCATCGCCGTTTATCGCCGTCAATTCGGCAAAGCACGCGAGATCATCAAGACCATCATGGACAAAGGGCAAGCCGACGGCAACGATCTCAATCTCTACGCGTGGTACGCCCTCGCTCTGTCCACGCCCATCGATCAGGAAGCCATCGACACCGCGCTTCGCGCTACCGACCTCCAAAAGGCCTCCTTCGCCATCGAACACACGCTGGGCTGTGTCTACGCGCAAGCAGGCAAAACCACGCAGGCAAGGGAACTTCTTCTCAAGGCGATGGACGACGCACATCTCGAAGAGCCTAATTCGGAGATATGGTTCGCCTTCGGCCTCATTGCCGAGCAGTACGGGGTCACCGATGCCGCCGGGAAGATATTAGCCAGAGTTGAGAAGCCCAAAAGGGAATATCCGGGTTCCTCCTATATGCTGGCTCAACAACACTTGGCAAACCTGAAGAGCCCACCCCAAACGCGGTGAAGCGGTTGCCGGAGGCCTCTGTCGCGAAGCCGCGAAAGAACTGGGCCCACGCTGTAAAGCGTGGGCCGACATAGAGCAGTCAAGCTGCCTCACCGCCGCGAGACCTTCACCTCCGACGCGTAATTCACCCGCCGCATTTCCCGGATCTGCCCGCGCTCGACCGCGCCTTCGACCATCTCATACCCCATCAGCGCGACGATTCTCCCGTGCAGGAACAGCGGCTGCGAGTTGCCGTACCAGTCCACGCACGACGCGCGGCAGCCGTCATCTTTCGCGTTCTCCGGCTGGGCTGCCAACTGGCCGACCTCCTCGAAATGCAGGCTATCGTTCTTGAGGAACACCACCGCAGCGGAACTGTCGAACAGGTGATGATATCCCGCTCGCACCGGCACGCTGATCGGCAGTCCCAGCATTCCAGAATCCTCGTCTTCCGCCTTGTAGAAGAATCCATGACTCCGCAGCTCGCCCTGCGACGCGCCCTTTTCAACGTAGTCATCCACCGCCGAAGGCACGTTTCCGAGTCGCACCGCCGTAAAATGCAGATCGCTCCCATCCGATCCCACAACCACCGCATCCGATCCCATCGCCTCGATTCGATCCACCCCATGATCGAGGATCACGCGATGCACATCGCCATTCGCCCAGCGCACCGCATAAAGCCGCGACCGCTCGGTCTTCTGCGGATATCCCCAGCCGCTGCCCCCTCCGTACAACAGGTATTGGCCCACGAACCGGTTCTGGAAGGCCCATCCATTCACGGGCGGCAGCTCACGATAATTCGTCGCCGGAACGTCCGCGCTGCCATCCGTGAAGCTGTCGACAGCAATCCGCATCAGCGCCGCGCTCCCGCTCGTCCTCTCTGCACTCCACATGCCGTCGCCCGTTCCGTCCGATCTCACCAGTACGTTTAGATAGCCGTCTTCACTTTCGAGGAAAGAGAACTGATCCACCGGGCTTCCTGACACGCGCAGCGCACTCGGCGCCGATCCATCCAGCGGCATACGGTACAGCAACGACTTCGCGTGGCTCTCCTTTTCTCCGTACCACCAGCTCGTTACCCAGATATAGACCGCATGCGGCGATACATAAAACACGCGTCCCGCCGGTCCGACCACCGACGTCGCCTTGCAGTCAAAGTCAGCACTCTCCAGATCGCACACCGTCACCGTGTGCAACGCCACGCTGTAGTCGTAATCGACCGCATATGCAGGCTTATAGACCTGGGTTGCCGGCACGATCCGCTTGAACTCGCTCGCATTGGCTCCCTTATGCCACTTGCGCACCGCCGGAAATTCGTCGAAGGGATTGTTTGCCTCAGGACTCACATATAGCGGCGAATAGAAGATCAGCTTGCTGCCAATCAATCGGCTCGCGTAGTTACGCGACGAGTAGTAATCGTTCGACCGCAAATGATACGTCGAGCGATACGTCAGCTTGCCCGCGTCGCCAATGTGAAATAGCCCAACCTCCGTGCCGCCGCGCTCATAGCTGTATCCGATCACGGCGATCGTGTCTTTCGAGATCAGCATTTCGTCGTACCAGGTCCCCGAAGGATTAATGTCCGGGCCAAACGCATCGACCACTGAAACCGGACGAAGATCGCCGTCCTCGATCGACACCGTGAACAGACGCCCCCTCCGCAGGACCACGAGGTAGTTGCCATGCAACTTGACGATCCCGCCCTCGTCCACTCCGGCGTGCTGTACATTGGTGATGGATTCGGCTTTGTCGGCGTCAGCAGATGGCGCATTGTCGGCCAAAGTGGGCGAAGCCAGCCCAGCCGAGGCCGTCATCCGCATCAGTTTCCGCTGTTTCAAAACGATTTCGTGCAGATATTTCTTCAACTCTGCATCCGACTGAAAGGCCACCATCGTTTTCGGCGGCTGCTTTATCGGAGTTATCCCTTGAACCTTCGGCGCCGTAGTCGAGATTCCATCGCCCGATCCGCTCGAACAACCAGCCGCCCCAAGAATCAATCCCAGCCCAACCAGTGCCAGCAAAGCTCGTTTCATCGTCCACCTCGCCCCTTGTGAGAACGCGTCCACGTGCCAGACTTGCAGTCAGAAGAAGTCACGCAGAAGTAACGTACGGCCACAAAAGTATGGACACCGCAGAAGACAAATCCGGATTCTGTGTTCGGAGATGCGCTTTACCTCACGACGGGGATGAACGAGTGGAATGAACGACGGTGCGTGAACCGTTCGATCCAATCTGCGAAACGCTGCCCTGAGCGAAGTCGGAGGGTCCAGCCGCGAAGCGGCGAAAGAATGCAGCCCACGGCGCAAGCCGTGGGTCGCTGCGAATGGTCTGTGTAGGGGGGCGGACGCCTCGTCCGCCCCGCGATCCTGAGCGTAGCGAAGGGTCGCGTGCACGCTGCAACCATCTCACCAGCAGCGAAGCGGCGAGCGAAACAGCTGACGGGAGGGCGCGGTCCACTTGACAGAATCCCGCCCCCCTCTCTAGAATTAGCACTCGACAGGTAAAAGTGCTAACAGCACAGTCTGACCCAACCAAATCATAGGGTTACAGAGATTCAATCGCAGCAAGTCCAACTACCAACTACTTGAAAGGAGTACACATCATGGCGAAGTTTGCACCGCTCCATGACCGCATTCTGGTTCGTCGCGTGGAAGAAGCTACCACCACCCGCGGCGGCATCATCATCCCCGACTCGGCCAAAGACAAGCCGCAGGAGGGCGAAGTCGTTTCCACCGGCAAGGGCCGCACCAACGACGAAGGCAAGACCTTCCCGCTGGCCGTCAAAGAAGGCGACCGCATCCTGTTCGGAAAATATTCCGGCACTGAAATCAAGATCGACGGCGAAGAGTTCATCATCATGAAAGAAGATGAAGTGCTCGGCATCCTCACCGGATCCAACGCCCCGGCCAAGAAAGAACTCGCCGGCTCGAAGAAGTGACGCCGCTCAGCGGGCGTCTGAGCCCGCTGGCGTCATCCTGAGCGCGTTCTTTGCGCGAAGGATCTCGCGAGTAGTGGCAAAGTTGCATAGGTCCTTCGCAACGCAAACACCCGCGCTGCTCAGGATGACAAGAGATTTAGCTAGAAGCTAGCAGCTAGAAGCTTTTCTCATAGCTCATAGCTCGCAGCTCAAAGCTCACAGCTAATAAGGAGATTAAGCAATGGCAAAGCACATCGTTCACGGAGAAGAGTCGCGTCAGGCGATCCTCCGCGGCGTCAACCTTCTGGCCGACGCCGTGAAGGTCACACTCGGCCCCAAGGGCCGCAACGTAGTCATCGAAAAGAAATTCGGTTCGCCGACCATCACCAAGGACGGCGTCACCGTGGCAAAAGAAATCGAACTGAAGGACGGCCTCGAGAACATGGGTGCCCAGATGGTTCGTGAAGTCGCTTCCAAGACGTCGGACGTCGCTGGCGACGGCACCACCACCGCCACCGTTCTCGCCCAGGCCATCTACCGCGAAGGCGTCAAGACCGTTGCTGCCGGTGCCAATCCGATGGCCCTGAAGCGCGGCATCGAGAAAGCCGTCACCGTTATCGCCGGCAAGCTCGATAAGGAAGGCAACCGCCTCCCTGGCGACCTCGACAAGCTGTCGAAGCCTGTCAGCGGTGAAATGATCGCCCAAGTCGGCACCATCTCGGCCAACAACGACGAGACCATCGGTAAGATCATCGCCGAAGCGATGAAGAAGGTCGGCAAAGACGGCGTCATCACCGTCGAAGAGTCCAAGACTCTTGAGACGCAGCTCGAAGTCGTCGAAGGCATGCAGTTCGATCGCGGATACCTCTCGCCCTACTTCGTCACCGATCCGGAGCGCATGGAAGCCGCGCTCGAGAACGCCTACATCCTGATCAACGAAAAGAAGATCAGCTCGATGAAGGACCTGCTCCCGCTGCTCGAGCAGATCGCAAAGTCCGGCAAGCCGCTGCTCATCATCGCGGAAGACGTCGAGGGTGAAGCGCTGGCGACGCTGGTCGTCAACAAGCTGCGTGGCACGCTGCAAGTCGCGGCCGTCAAGGCCCCTGGCTTCGGCGATCGCCGCAAAGCTATGCTGCAGGATATCGCCATCCTCACCGGCGGCAAGGCCATCACTGAAGATCTCGGAATCAAGCTGGAGAACGTCCAGATCTCCGACCTCGGCCAGGCCAAGAAGATCACGATCGACAAGGACAACACGACCGTCGTCGAAGGCAAAGGCAAGCACGCCGAGATCGAAGGCCGCGTGAAGGAAATTCGCAGCCAGATCGACAAGACCACCAGCGACTACGACCGCGAGAAGCTGCAGGAGCGGCTGGCGAAGCTGGTCGGTGGCGTGGCCGTGATCAAAGTCGGCGCCGCGACCGAAACCGAAATGAAAGAAAAGAAAGCCCGCGTGGAAGATGCGATGCATGCGACGCGCGCAGCCGTGGAAGAGGGAATTGTCCCCGGCGGTGGCGTAGCTCTTGCCCGTTGCGCTTCGAGCCTTGAGAAGATCAAGTCGGAAGGCGACGAGCAGATCGGCATCAACATTGTGAAGCGCGCCATCACCGAGCCGCTGCGCATGATCGCCGAGAACGCCGGCGAAGAAGGCGCAGTGATTCTGGGCAAGGTGCTCGAGTCGAAAGAAGCCAACTTCGGCTTCAACGCCTTCTCGGGTGAGTACGAGGATCTGGTTAAGGCCGGCGTGCTCGATCCGACAAAGGTCGTCCGCACCGCGCTGCAGAATGCCGGCTCCATCGCCAGCCTGATGCTGACGACGGAAGCCCTGGTCGCCGAGATTCCCGAAAAGAAGGAAGCCCCGGCAGCCCCAGGCCACGGCGGCGGCATGGGCGACATGTACTGACGGCGCTTAGCGGGGCGTCTGAGCCCCGCTGCCGTCATCCTGAGCGCGTTTTGTGCGTGAAGGATCTCTGTCGCTAGTCGTTAGTCCTTAGTCGTTAGCAAGACCGTAAGGTGCCCCACGTCTCGCCGCAGTTGCGAGACGTGGGGCTTTTTTGCGACAGGGTGGGGATTCTTGTTTGTGTAGGGCGGACGCTTTCGTCCGCCCCGCCGGACGCTGAGCGAAGCGGCGTCCGACGGAATGCAGTGCCGCGGCCGTCGCGTCTGCAAAAATCGGGAAGGGCACGAGTTCACTCGTGCCAGTGCCGAAACTGAAACCACAGGGCTTGTCATCCTGAGCGGCGGCAAAGCCGGCGCGAGGGACCGTACGACGCGTCGAAGCTTTGCTGAAGTCTCCCAGGATACTCAGGCAAAATGTTCCTGCGGGAACACAATGTCATCACGGAATGGGGTAGACAAAAATGTCATGACAGCTAAGCCCAAGAAACAAAAGAAGGAAGGGCACGACGGAGAAGTGGAGGATCGGACGTCTCATCGAAGTTTCAATTCTGGGTTGCCCCATCCATGTCGCGCAGTTTGCGACAGGGTGGGGATTTTTGTTGGGATCAGCAATGACCATGTAGGGACAGCCGCCTCGGCTGTCCGGCCGAGCGCAGCTCGGCAGCAAGGCTGACTGGGAGTCGTGCTCCCGGTCGGAGCCCACCCTCCCGCCAAGAACGCGGGAAGGGTGGGGCAACCTTATTTGAGAACTTATGAAAGGCTGGACCAGCCCCCAGCGTCCGGTCTGTCACCGGATTTTTCGGATTTTAGTGGGGACTTCCGCTTTCCGTCGATTCACCCAGTTGAGGCGCGCTATCTGCTATTCCCAATTCGTGTCGTAGCGCTCTGATCACAGCCAGGTACTTTAGGGACAATTCTCGGAATGCATCGTCGTAGACCTTCACATTCTTAGTCTTAGCCATCTTGGAGCATACTGTCGATGCGCTGATAGAATAATCGTGCACGAGTTTCGCAGCGTTATCGCTACAGACAATGTCAACGAGCATTCTTGCTTGGTCAAATGAAACAGTCGCATCCCGAAATGCTTTTGTGGCGGCGTAAAAGCCTTTCATCCACTCATTGGTCTCAGGTTCCTCCCGTACCTGAAGCGCAGATTTCACCCTCAGCATCGCCTCTTCCATTTCCGAGATTGCTTTGCCCATATCAATAATCATTTCTCGCTTCAATTCCCATTGCTTCTGGCGATCCCAGATCTCATTTGAGATTCTTGCTTTGATCTGCTCTGTTACCGTGGTGACGGCCTGAACTTGATCCACGAGTTTATTGATGTCCTCGTGAGTAGCAAGGTGTTCGGCTTTCTTGTTCAAGTACGCGGGCAAGAACGACTTCCAGAACAGTAGCAATATCGCTACTCCAGTCCATCCTGCGGCAGCTGCCAATCCTACGAGCGACATATGTTTCACCTTCGCGTCGTATTCTAGATCAGGTGGGGACGGGCGGGTGAGTGGGCGGGCGGCCGCCCATCCTTAGGTTGTCATAATGGGGTTGCCCACCCTTCCCGCGTTCTGTGCGGGAGGGTGGGGCGCGGGTGGCCCGTCCTTTCGCGCTTTTGGCGAAAGGGTGGGGATCGCGTTGCATTAACCCGCTTCCCAATTTGGAACTCAAAACTCAGTACTTCGCATCTGGGTAGACCTCTTGCGCCTTCACGCTGGTAGATTGTCCGGTTGCGCGATTACCAGCGGCACATTGACAAGCTATACAAGAAGCATGTATACATCTAACAAGATATCCGATGGTTCGCCTAATCCCGAATCCCGGAAGCTGGTTCCCATTGTCTTTCAAGGCGATTCACGGCGGGCTCTTCAGGGCTTCCCGGATGGAGTCAAAAGCGATCTCGGATATGCTCTGTACCAGCTGCAGCTCGGTCAGGCGCCTCCGGACCAAAAGCCGGTCCAAGCGATCGGGCCGGGCGTCTACGAACTGCGAGAGAGCGACGCCAGGGCGTGGTATCGGGTGCTCTACGTGCGGCGCGAAAAGGTGATACAAGTTCTCCATTGCTTCGAGAAGCGGACGAACGCCATCGAACAAAAAGACATTGAAACAGCCAAGGCGCGCCTAAAGCGCGTACTCGAGGCCGAACGAGAGGAAAAGAGGAATGCCAAACAATCGCTCCGGAAGAGATGAATACAGTGTAGTGGGGAGCGTATTGGATGAACTCGGGCTCGATCGGCAGGCGGCGCTGGAACTGAAGTTAAAGGCGGCTCTGCATCAGAAGATTCTGCAGTTGGTGAAACGTCGGGGGCTCAGAGCCCGCGATCTAGAACGAATCCTCGAAATTCAGCAACCGCGAGTAAGCGAATTGATGCGTGGCAAGCTCTCAACCTTGAGCGTTGCACGTTTGCTGTTATACGCCGACCTCCTCGGCGCCGAGGCGGAAGTAAAGCTCAAGTCCAGAGCGCACGCCGCAGCATAGATCCCCCTCACGCGGTAAAGGGCGGAGTGGCCCGGGCTGAGATTCTGATTTCGTCTCTCGTCCGAAACTGTGGGTGGCCCGTCCCTTCGACTACGCTCAGGGCAGGCTCTTGCGCTTTGTGCAGGGGCGGGTATCGATGCTGCCGATAGTGTGCGCTGTTCGACGTCCGCTTCCGTGGTACCCGCCCTTCGCAAGGGACGCGAAGGACGGGGCATACGCACCTGTGGTGGCCCAAGAAACGAAGGAACATTCGGGACGTTCCACTTTTGCTCTTTGCGACGCGGCTTGCGGTGCGCCCTTTCAGAGGCTCTTCTGCCGTGGGCAGTGAGTATGTGGTTGAGACTGCACTGAAGCTTCGACGCCTCGTACGGTCCCTCGCGCCGGCTCCGCCGCCCCTCAGGATGACAATTCCTGTGGTTTCAATTAGGTGGTATCGGCAATTCAAGGTTGGGAAATGCGAGGGCGTTCGGCGATTGCTCTCGCACGGCGCGGCCAGCGGCCCTCAGCGGCTGAAGCCGCTCATCTGTGAGCGCGTCGGCGGCACGAGTGAACTCGTGCCCTTCCCGGTTTTGCCGCGTCGGCATCGGTGATCCTTTGCGTGCTTGTCCGATCCGGCTCACGACGAAACTCAAATATCCCAAATGTCGGGGCGGACGATCTGCGGCAACGGCCCACCCTCCCGCAAAATGCGCGGGAAGGGTGGGGCAACCTCAGTTGAGAACGTATGAAAGGCTGCCCCAAGCCCCCCAATTGGAAATTCGATGGGAGCCCGCTTTGCTTTCTTGGACTTGTCTGTCATGACGTTGTTGTATAGACCATTCCGTGATGACATTGTGTTCCCGCAGGAACATTTGGCTGGGCGGCAGGTGGCTCGATGCGCCGCGAGCGGACGCTTCAGTGTCCGCTCATGCTGCGCATCAGGTTTGTGGTCAGGAAACTCATGCGGTTGTTGAAGGCCGCAAGGTTGTCGGCAATCTGTTGTTGCTGGTGAACGGCTGCCGCCGGATTGGCCGGCGGCGCAGGGGCCGAGTATCCGATCGGTGCGTTCTGCTGCGGCACTTCGTCGAGATGAGACAAGTGCCACACCTGTTGCTGACGGGCGGTCTGGAGCACGGGTTCGACGAACTGAAGCACGGCGGGCAAGGAGACGGCCCACGTCTGCCGCCACATTTCCCGCGCATAAGGGGGCATCTGCGGCCAGGTGGCGTTGATCTGAGCCAGGCCGGCGGGCGCATTGGCAAACCACAAGCGGTCCGGCGGCGCCAGCATTGGATAGTATTGCGCCAGGTAGTTGCGCCAGATCTGGCGCATCTCTTCGGTCACGTCGATCAGGTCAACGCCGCGCACCACGGCGGCCATGAAGTCGATCATGCCAAGAGCGCAATCCGCAGCGTATTGCGTGAGAGGCGGGGGCCCATAAGCCAAAATCTGATCTGAGCTGGACATGGTCATCTCCTCCCGAGAAGGTTGTGGAGCATCGACAAGCCCGGCCGCAAGGTAGGATCGTCCCCTCGACCGTACCTGATGGTGTCCCCAAGGGTGCCACCGTATCACAAAAGTCGAAGGAAGTTGTCGGTACTGGAGTTGAAAAGGCAGCGTACAGAAAGTCAGGCTTCGGCGTTCGCGGGATAGCGTGGGAGCAGAAAGTTGCCCAGGGCCATCACGGCGAGCGCTGCTGCGAGCAGCGTGAGCAGGGAAGTATAGGAGCCGGTGAGGTCGAAGGCGCGTCCAAGGATGACGGGGCCGATGGCTCCGGCGGCGGCGTAGAACGTCCAGGTGAAGCCGTACAACGTCGAGAACGCGCGCAATCCGAAGTAGCGGGTTAACAGGTAGGGGGTGGTGGCGGCTTCGCCGCCGGCGCCGATGCCGATCAGTGCGGCGGCGAGGCTTCCTGCGATGAAACTGTCGGCGTGGGCGAGGGTGAAGATTCCGACAGTGGTGATCGCGTAGATGGCGAACGCGACGCGCGGGCCGAAGAAGCGGTCGAGGAGCCATCCGGCACAGATTCTGCCGAGAACGCTGGAGCCGCCGAGGATGGAAGCGCACAGGGCGGCGCGAGCGGTGGTGAGGCCGCGATCGGTGAGCAAGGCAGAGAAATGAGTGACGGCTCCGTTCATGCTGACCGAACTCACGAAGAGGATGGAGGTGAGGATCCAGAACGGCGCCGAGCGGAGGCCTTGTTGCCAGGAGACTCCGGCGTGCGGCACGGGAGCCGCCTGGCGGTTGACCGCGCCGCGCTCGCGAATGTAGCGCCAACTGAGGGGAAGTCCGAGTACGAGGGCGATGGCGCCGAGGGAGGCGTAAGCGGAGCGCCATCCCGAATGGGTAATGATGGTCTGCGCGACGACGGGAAAGATCATGGCGCCAAGACCGGCTCCGAGCATGACGAAGGCGAGGGCGGTGCCGAGGCGGCGATCAAACCACGTCGAGATCGAACGCGAATACGCGAGATGCGCGGCGCCGTTGCCGACAGCGCCGAGGACGAAGCAAGTCAGATAGAACTGCCACAGGCCGAGCCGAAGCGTCGCCAGGGAGAAGATGGCGCAGACGTAAATCGTCATGCACGGCAGAATGATGCGGCGCGGCCCGAGGCGGTCGATCCATCGGCCGAGCAAGGGAGAGATGAGTCCGAGAGTGACGGCGGCGATGGCGAAGCCGGTGGAAATGGATTCGCGGCTCCATCCAAACTGGCCGGCGAGGGGCTTTACGAAGACGGAAAAGGTGTAGACGAAAAGAGAGCCGAAGCCGGCCATGACTCCGAAACAGGCAGCCAGGACGACACGCCAGCCGAAGTAGGAGAGGTCGCGTTCGGTCGCGTCGTGATCGATCAGCGGGACCGAATGGATGCCGTCGGACTGGCCGACTACCGGGACGCTTTGTCTCGAAGCAGACACGGGTGCGATGCTCCTGCTGCCACTCTTAAATTTTGACTCACCCCAATACGCGGAAGGGTTCTCGGGCGCATGCGTTCTGGCGCAGAGGAGTGGAATCGTACAAGATTCGTGCGCCGGTGATCTCTAGTGTTTTTGAAGTACCCGAACGAAACTAAGCAGATGCAAAGGGGAGCGATCGGGTTGATGGCTCCCCTCAAACCTAGTCGAACGTGCGGAGGATGGCATTGAGCGCCTTGAATTCTTCGGGGAATTTCTTGGCGATGAAAACGGCGCAGATCCTGCAGAACTTCTGTTTGCCGGTAATCACTTTGGGGTCGCGACGGGGGTTATAGAAATTTGGGCAGTCGCGGGGCGGGCGATTGTGGGAATCCACGTCCGCCAGGTAACCCGTAATGCCCGTGACGGCGACATTCGCCAAGGCTCGATCGGTGGCGGGTCCTGTGGGATCGAGCCCGAGACCCTTGGTGGAGAAAATCAGGACGGGAGGTTTGTGTGCCGATGGCCACCAACCGTAGATGTTGTAAGTGGGTTTGCCGGTGGCGACATCGGTTACCATCCAGTCGTCCACAATGGCACTGATGTAGTGAACGCCTAACTGGGAGATCTGTGGAGCCAGGCGGTCAGCGAATTTGTCAGCGTCCAGATATCGTTGCTTCGCGGTAATGTGCCAAGCATCGATAGGTACGGAAAGATCGACAATCTCGAAGCCGAAGACGGTCTGGGCAGCGTTCATGCGATCGAGGGTCGAATGCAGTTCGGGGAACTGGGAATGGACGTCCCACACGGCGATTCGCACCTTGTGCTGGGCGACAGTGCGCCGGGCAGAAGAGCGCACGGAGGGTGACACTACCGTCTGAAGATCGCGAGGACGTTGCGGGCAGAGCCGACTGTCTGGATCGCGGGCATAGACGACTGGGACGGCCCAATCGATGGAATCGCTGGTCAAGGAATAGTTCACGGCAACTCTGGCTTCGCGAGCCGCCTCACCCACGGACATGCCGTGCGCCAGGGACCAATAGAACTGTTGCGCGAAGAAGGTGGCGGAGACGTCCAGGACCTTGTATTGATTGGCGACGACGATGGGAACGCCGCCCTTGACCAGGGACGGAGCAACACCACTGTTGAAATCGGCATGGCCGCCCTGTCCGGTTTCGCAGGCATTCAGAAATACCAGGCGGAGTCCGCGACCGCACAGGATCTCACGCAGGGAGCGATCATCAACGGGGTACGGGTTTCCTGAATCGTCCTGGAAGATCAGAAATCCTTTGTCCTGATCGCGATCGTAGCGACCATGGCCGATGAAATGCATGACGGAATAGCGTCCAGTGGATACGTAGCCGTGCAGAGAGGCCGGCGTGGCGCGCGGCAAAACGTCGACGTCAGCAAGTCCGGCGTCGACCAGGGGCACAAATCCGCGCCGGATGACCGCAACCTCTTCATCGATGGAAAGCTTCCCCGCGCCAACCGGCATTGCGGCGGCGACCAGGATGCGCAAACGCTGCTGATCGTCGATGATCTCGGCGGGGATTGCGGTCATCACGTTGCGGATGAAATGCAGCTCTTCAGTAGCGAGAGAGGTCTTGCGTACGGGATCAAAGGCGAACTCCCAAGGCTTATCAGCTACCCACGGAATAGTGGAAGTGAAGATGACGTTGAGCTTCCTACTGCGCTGCAAGGATCGAGCGGTGTCATAAAGCCGTCGGGTGGCGCCAGGCAAGATAGTTTCGAAGAGAACCCTGCCAAATTCCTGAAGCTCGCGGGGTGTGGGCATGGCTCCCTGAGCGTTGTCGACGTAATTCCGGATGCGCTCGTTTCGGCCGATGATCGTGTTCCAGCGCTTGCCAGCGTTGTCGTTCGTGCCGCCGAGATAGAAATCTTCAAGTACACGTGCCGATCCGTACTGTGCCAGGACTTGAGAATGCGTTTTGTCGCTCTCGGAACGGGGCAAAACGAAGAGATGAAAGGTGTCGGATGTTTCCACCGGTGCACCATCGACAAGGGTGGGTGCGACTAGCTCTCCGGGAGCGGCGATGGGAGCTACGGTTGGAACTACTCCGCCTCCGGGTGAAACAAGAGAAGGTTCGGCAGCAGCCACGCCGGCAGAACGCAAGAGCCTGCGATCTGGCAAAGGCTTGGAAGTGTCGATGGCTCCGAGCGGCTGCGGTTGACCGGAAAGAGCAGTGACCAGGAAATTGACGGTTTCAACCTGAGAGAAGAAATTGACATGAGTTACTGCATTGGGGGCCAGATTGCCTCCAGGGCCGAAACATCCAATACGGCTTCCTGGAATGAAGGTAACGCCCGAGTGATCGACACGCCAGCCGCCTTCTGAGGGGACGACCAGATCGTTGGCCGAGCCGAAGAACTGATCCAGTCCGGCGTCCAAGGCGCGCTGCAGAATATTTCCGCTGGGATTGAAGTTCGATACGAGAGCGGAATATCCGTCAGGAGGCGGACCGGGAGGAGCCTGGATCTCGGCAATGGGGTCGCCGGCTGCGTCCATAGCGTGCAGGCCGGGCAAGTCACCGGAGGCATGCTTGGCGAGCCACACCAGGCCGTTTGCCACGAATTCAGCGCCTGTCGTAAATGGATTGTCAGGGAACATCTCCAGTAGGTTGGCAATCCAACCCACGGTTTCTTTCCAGCGCGTCGGTGTAGCCAGTGGAGTTCCGTCGTTTGGCGACGCTACCAGTACGGCATGACCCAGTTTGAACCGCCGTGCCAGCGAGCCGAAGACGGATGCGCGCTCGACTAAGTTACGCAGTACGAGTCCACCACGCGAGTGTGTGATGACGTCGAGAGTGAAGGTCTTATCGGGCAGGCCTTGCAACAGCATGCGCGCGTTTTCTTCGGGAGTGCGGCTGAGGGAGAAGTGATTGAAGGCGAATATGCGGTCGCCGTAAAGGCCGGCGACGCGGTCGAAGAAACTCGACGAAGCGAGTGGTCCGAAGGCGGAGGCGGCATTTGAAAAGGTGCCATGAATGAACAGGAGAGTTCGGTCTGTAGAACTCGGGACACCGACCAGGAGCTTGCCGCTGGCCAGGGTATCGCGCGTAACCTTGAGCCAACCTTCCTGCAGACCACGCTTGTTCCACGCCGCCTTTTCGACGACCGCAGCGAGCTTCGGCAGAACGAAGTCGACGGCCTTGTCGAGCACGATCTTGCCGACTTTGACCAGTACGGCCTTGACGGCGGCGCTAACGATGCCTCGCCTGCCGGTCTCGACGTCGACGGAGCGGACCGGAACGGAGAACCGCACCTGACCGGCTTTTCCCTCGCCGCGGCGCGTAGCCTCGACCGGGAGATGAAATGTGAGAGCGCCAGAGGGATGGCGGATCGCCAGGAAGGCGGTCTCGTCCTCTGCGACCGGGTAGGAGAAGTCGAGTGCGCCAGGAGCGGTGACGCCACGACGGAGAGCGGTTTTCGGCTGCGCGGAGAACTCTTCGGCAATCGAGGAGTCGGCAGTGAGAAATTCCTGAGGAAAGGTCGAAGCAACCGCACCTGATCGCCTTCCGGACGTAGCTGAAGCGGCGGTCCGCTGAACCTGCCAATCGGACGAGTGAAGCTGGATGTTGGGCATAGGAGTCTCCGGTCGATTGGGCCTGCGTTACAGGTGAAAGTGCGCTCCGCTACTGCAAAGCGGCTCATACGAACCATCAAGAATCAGTCACCCTGCGGAGATGGAATGAACGAAAAGAACCCGGAACCTGTTCCAGCCGCGAAGTCCGGAGGAAGTACGACCTCGGTCGGCGGAAGCGCAGCAATTGTGCCCGCCGAAAATCGAAGTGTCAACAGGAATTTCGTTTTAGTCGCGTTAGTGAACGGGCGGAGGAAGACGGCGCACGAGCGGAAGATGCTTGCGGAGATTTGCATCGCCTTCGCACAAAGGAGCACTATCTACGAGCAAGTTAAGACTTACGAGGAAGAACGATGGCTAGACACGAAGAACATCACGTGAATCCGAACGGAAAGTCGGTGACACGCGCCGCGGATCCATGCAGTGATGCAGATTCAGCGGCCATTGCGCGGGACGAGCCACAGGCGGCGCGGGATGCGCGGGAGAACCGGCACAAGTACTTCATGAACATCGCGCTGGCGGTGCGGTTGCGGGCGAACTGCAAGGGGAATCGCGTGGGAGCGATCATCGTGCTCGACAACCGGATCATCTCCACCGGTTACAACGGGACTCCAGAGAATATGGTGAATTGTCTAGATGGAGGCTGCTACCGCTGCGCGAACCGCGACAAGACTTACAAGTCAGGTGAGGCTTACGACCTGTGCATCTGCGTGCACGCCGAGCAGAACGCGATCCTGGCAGCGGCGCGGTTTGGGATATCGACTTCAGGCAGCACGATGTATACGACGATGCGTCCATGCTTCGGGTGCGCCAAGGAGATGCTGCAGGCGCAGGTGCGGAGCGTGTACTACCTGCACGAGTGGACTCCGAGCGTGAAAGACGACGTGCTGAAAACGGCGGCGCAGACGGCAGAGTACGAGAAGTTGATGATCCGTTTTCCGGGCGGCGTGCATCATCTGCTGGTGCCGGACCCGGACGTGGATTGGGCGGTTTCGAAAAGGACTCCGGCGACCGTGAGCGTGGATCGGCACGGAACGCTCGATATCTAGCATAGGGGAACGATCATGCGGCAATTCTTCTTGGGTGCAATCGCTGTCTTCTTTCTCGCTGTTGGGGCGGGTGGACAAACTCTCAATCTCTGGCCCGGCGTGGCTCCTGGGTCGGAAAACTGGACGCAGAAAGAAATCGTTACGACCGACACTCCTGTCGGGACAATCATCAACAACGTGGTGACTCCGACGCTGACGGTGTTCCTGCCGGAGAAGTCGAATGCGACGGGAACCGGCATCATCGTTGCGCCCGGCGGGGCATGCATTGCGTTGGCCATGGATCACGAGGGATACGCTGTGGCGCGGTGGTTGCAGGCGAGAGGCATTGCGGCATTCGTGCTGAAGTACCGCATACAAGAGAAGAAGGGCGAGGGAATTCCGCCGGGGATGAATTTTGACGAGGCGTGCAAGTACGGGATCGCGGATGGAATTCAGGCGATGAAGGTGGTGCGCGCACATGCCGCGGAGTGGGGCATTGCGGCGGACAGGATCGGGTTCATGGGATTTTCGGCAGGCGCAATGGTGACCTGCGGCGTGCTATTGCAGGAGGATGCGGCAGCTCGTCCGGCGTTCGCGGCGCCGATCTATGGAGCGCCGTTCGGGGTGATGCCAAAGATTCCGGCGAATCTGCCGCCGATCTTTATGGCGTGGGCTCAGGATGATGATCTGGTGGGGCCTCCGGTGAACAAGTTTTATGATGCGTTGAAGGCCGCTGGAAACAAGCCAGAGTTCCACATCTACTCGGCGGGACACCACGGGTTTGGCATGAAGCCGCAGGGGACGACCAGCGATCACTGGATTGAAGAGTTCTATTGGTGGCTGCAGAGTCAGGGATTTGCGAAGAAGGATGGGAAGTAGTCTGCGAGATCGACATGGCAAGCTTTGATTTCCGGTCGGTGAACTCGGATGTTCTGGGCCTGGCGTTTGCCGTCCTCATGGCGGCCGCGCAGAAGACGTGGCGCGGATATCGGGAGAGGCGCGCGGACACCTGGCCGATCAGTTATGGACGCATCGATCGCGTCACGCTGGATGCAGAACACAAGAGCGTGAAGTTCAAGTGCTACTACACATACCGGGTGGGAGAAGAAAGTTTCGTTGGTTCGTTTCGGAAGACCTTCGAAGATCCGGAAGAGGGTCGGGCATGGCAGGACGCGCTCGAGAAGAAGCAGGTTGCTGTTCGGTATGATCCCGAAAAACCCTCCCGGTCGCAATTGCGTGAGTCTGAGCTCGAACCGATCGTGCGGTCGGCGGCACCAGTTATCCCGAGCCACGTGGCAAATGAATCAGGCGGCATCAAGGTTTCTGCGGCGAGGTTGTGCTCCGTGGTGTGCGCTATCGGTTTGGCGGTCACCGTCGTGATGATTGTCGAAGAGTACTCTGGCAGGACCGTGATCGCTCCCAGGATTGCATTCTGGACAGGGTGGGCCGCCCTTCCCATGTGGTTTCTGGGATTGTGGATTGGAGGTAAAGACAAGCTGTCTGCCCGGACTCCGGCGTGGATGAAGTTTCTCGGGTACGCACTGCTGTACTACGCAGTGATTTCGGCGTTTCTATACCCACACGGCCTGAAAGAACGGCGCGCGTACTGGGGTGAGCCGCGCTATCAGCTGTTTCTGTACTTCTCCGCGCTGGAGTGTTGTTACCTCCGGCTGCAGCATAAGCGGCGAGCCGACCAACAGGGGTATGGAGTGCTGGCTGGCCCGTCGACCTAACTGTCCTGACCGCCGATAACCAGTGATGACACCTTGCGGTGCGGGTAGGGATGCTCCGGCTCCGCTCAGCATGACAAAGGCAGCGGCCTTAGCTCGCGTATGATATGGGGGCGAGCCGGACCGTGGGTTCCGGGCTCCTTCAGTCGCACCGCAAGATTTCCCGAGAGCAACGTTCTAACTATGAGCCAGAGATTTCGTGTGTTTGCCACCTGTGATATTGGCGAGGCGATCGATCTGCTGCGCAAGCGGGGATATGACGTGGAAGTGTATCCGCACCCGGAGGCGCCGCCGAAGGGACTGATCGTGGACAAGGTGAAGTCCGGGGTTGACGGGCTGATCACGACGTTGCGTGATTCGATTGATGCCGAGGTCTTCGAGGCGGGGAAGGGCACACTGAAAGTTGTGGCGCAGATTGCGGTCGGGTTCGACAACATCAACCGCGCGGACGCGAACCGGTACAAGGTGCCGTTCACGCATACGGCGGATGTGCTGACGGAAGCGACGGCGGAGTTCGCGTTTTTCATGATGGGGACGCTGGCGCGGAAGATGTGGACAGCGGAGCATCTGACGCGGGAGAACCAGTGGGGATTCTGGCATCCGTATTTGCCGTTTCTGGGGGATGAGGTTACCGGCAAAACCGTGGCGGTGATTGGCACGGGGCGCATTGGGCTGGCGTTTATCAAGAAGTGTGTCGGGTTCGATATGAATGTCCTGTGCTACGACCCGGCGTATGAGAATCAGGAGTTCGTGAAGGCGATTCAGGAGATTCACGATCTGCGGTTTGCGCGCGGGCTGGTGAAGGAGAAGGCGTGGATCAAGTACGTGCCGATTGAACAGGCGCTGCGGGAAGCGGACTTTGTCAGCGTGCATGTGCCGCTGCTGCGTAAAGGGGAGAGTGCGACTCCGACGTATCATCTGTTCAACGAAGAGACGCTGAGCTGGATGAAATCGACGGCTTACCTGGTGAACACGTCGCGAGGTCCGGTGGTGGATGAGGCAGCGTTGGCGCGGGCGCTGCGGGAGAACTGGATCGCCGGGGCGGCCCTGGATGTGTATGAGAAGGAGCCGCTGCCGGCGGATTCTCCGCTGCGCGATCCGGCGATTGCGGACCGGTGCCGGTTGATGCCGCATTTTGCCAGCGCGGCGCGGATTACGCGGCTGTCGACCGATCCGGACAAGGGGATGGCGGGCCGGTGCGCCCAGGGCTTAATCGATGTCCTAGAGGGAAACTACGGCGGAGATGTCACGAAGATGCCATACGTTGTGAATAAAGAGGCATTCAAATCATAGAGTTACAAGAGCGAGTCATTCCGTCGTGTGCCGGGTTATACAAGGTGTGGGCGTGTTTGTCGTGCGATTGTGCGTGCTGACAAGTACAATAGGGTTCAGTTTCTGGCAGTCAGAAACATTATGACGAAGCGATACTTGGCCGTTGCAGTGTTGGCGCTGGCTTGTGTTCCGTGGCTGGCGGGACTGGACTCACCTCGTGACAAGGTGTTGAGGCTCGAGCCCCCGCCGAAGGAAGTGCAGCTACGGGAGGGCGACTTCCGCGTAGGCCCGCGGACCAGGATCTTCGTGCAATTGGGGCACCAGTCGGAAGACCGCATCGCCGCTGAGACGCTGGCGGAGGAAGTGCAGTACCGGTCCGGTCTGAAGCTCGACATTCTTGGCATGAAGCCGGAGGGCAAGGCGGAAGACGGAGCCATTGTGCTGGCGCGGCTGGAGGATGAGCGGGTACGGCGTTTTCTGGCACGCAACGGGCTGAGGGCCGATTCATCGCTGGGCAGCGAAGGGTACCTCCTGTTCTCCGATAGAGACCATCTGATTGTCGCTGCGAACAGTGGCGAGGGATTGTTCTACGGGGTGCAGACCTTGCGACAGTTGTTGCGTCCCACGAGCAAAGGCGTGATGTGCCCGGCGGTGGGGATCCGGGATTGGCCTAGCTTCCAGCCCACAGCCGAAAGTCTGAGTCAGTTGGCGAAGCCGAGGTTCTCGAACCACGAGTAGAGAGATCGTTGAGAAAGGTTCAGGCGTCCTGATTGGACGCCATTTTTGTTGCGCATAAGCCGATGCTGATGCGAGCCGCATGGCCTGCGCGTGCTTTTTCCTCGATCATGGTCTCCGACGACCGATCTTGCTTCGCGTAAAATCCATCCATGTTTTCTGATCGAACGAACTGGCGTCTGACGCAGAACCGGTACACGCAGGCGGTGGAGGAGGTGCGTGCGCGGGGAGTTCATTTGCTCGATCTGACGGCCTCGAATCCCACGCGGGTGGGTTTGAAGTATGACTCCACGGCGATCCTGCGGGCTCTGCAGTCGGAGCGGGCCATGGACTACGATCCGCAGGCCAAGGGGTTGCTTTCCGCGCGTCAAGCTGTAGTGGACTACTACCGGGTGGATCACGAACTTCAAGCCCTCGACCCTGAACGAATCGTCTTGACGGCCAGTACCAGCGAAGGGTATTCGCATGTGTTTCGGCTGCTCTGCAATGCTGGGGATGAGTTGCTGGTGCCGAAGCCGAGCTATCCGTTGTTTGAGTTTCTGGCGGATCTGCAGGACGTGAAGCTGGTGCCGTATCCACTGATCTATGACCATGGGTGGCAGATGGATTTTCACTCCATGGAAAAGGCGGTTTCCGCGCGGACTAGGGGCGTGGTGGTAGTGCATCCGAATAATCCGACCGGGTCGTATGTGCATGCGTCGGAGATGGGGCTGTTGAATGAGTTCTGCCGCGCGCACGGGCTCGCGCTGATTGTGGATGAAGTGTTTCTGGATTACGACCTCGGGACCTCAGGGGCTGAAGCCCATCTTCCAGGGGAGCGCAACCGCAGCGCTGAAAGCGCTGCGCCACTCCAAAGCCCGAGTTTCGCAGCGAATCAAGCAGTGCTCACGTTTACTTTGAGCGGGTTGTCGAAGATTTCGGCTTTGCCGCAGATGAAGGTGGCCTGGATCGTCACCAGCGGGCCTGAAGACCAGGTGCGCGAGGCGATGGGGCGGCTTGAGGTGGTTGCCGACACATACTTGTCGATGAATGCGCCGGTGCAGTGGGCGGTGCCGGTCATGCTGGAGCAGAGGGCGGAGATTCAGCGGCAGTTAATGGAGCGCGTGCAGACGAATCTAGAGGAGTTGGACCGGCAACTGGCGGGACAGAAGGCTTGCCAGAGACTCTGCGTTGAAGGCGGATGGTACGCCGTGCTGCGAGTGCCGGTCACGCGATCGGATGAGGACCTGGCGATTGAGTTGGTGCGGGAGAAGTCGGTGCTGGTCCATCCGGGGCATTTTTATGATTTTGAGAGCGATGGGTACCTGGTGCTGAGTTTGATCACGCCGACCGATGAGTTTAAGCAGGGGACTTCGAGGTTATTGGGAGAATCACGGTACTTCGTGTTGTAAAATTCCACGCATCGACTTGAGGGGTATGGATGTTTCTGAAAGTTCAAGTTACAAAAGATGAGTTATGCGCGGTGGTTAAGCTTGATGGGCGCGTCATGTTGGGCGAAGAATCCTCACTACTACGGGATACGGCAAGAGCGATTATCGCTTCCGGGCAGCCTCGGCTCGTGTTTGATGTTTCGGATGTTACCTACGTCGACTCCACAGGACTAACTACACTATACGCTGCCGTGGGGGTCTGGGCGAAAAACGCAGGTGGCGAGGCCGTCTTTGTAAATCCGCAGAAGAAGGTTCTGGACTTACTTCAAATTACGAAACTTCTTACAATTGCCCAGATCTTCGCGACCACGTCGGAAGCCATCGAATACTTTCGTAAGAAAGTCGCACAACCGCGAACGCAGGCTGAAAATGCGCGACCCTCTCGTTGATGCCCTTTTCCGAAGACCCGTT
>Ga0335080_10000433_pt1 | contig 37891 bp, 36 predicted proteins | sample Lox_Sample_34_FD_206720 | JGI IMG/M metagenome (GOLD analysis project Ga0335080, IMG submission 206720) | Soil microbial communities from Loxahatchee National Wildlife Refuge, Florida, United States - Lox_Sample_3.4 | ecosystem: Environmental > Terrestrial > Soil > Wetlands | place: USA... | reverse complement strand
GCGAACGCCTCTCCAACGAGGTCCACGAAATCCTTGCGCCTTCGGCCGACGGCGGCCAGCCCGTGCGCGGCATCGGCCAGCTCCTTTCGCGTCAGCAACTTGTGTGCGTGTTCCAACATTTCTTTTCGACGAGGAATTGGGTGCCAAAGGACCAAATGTGAACCGCCATGTTTTAGCCTTTGCCATCGGACTAGTATTTGCCCTGGTAGCTGGTTGGGTCGTTTTTCCCCGGGTTCTTTATTCGCATCAGCAACAGCCCGTCGATTTTCCGCACAAGACCCACGCCGCAAAATCCGGCAATGCCGATTGCGATGGGTGTCATCCCTTCAACAGCGACGGCTCCTTCGCCGGCATTCCGAAAAACGACACCTGCGCTGCCTGCCACACCGACAAGCTCGGCACCTCTCCCGCCGAAGCGAAACTCGTCGACGATTATCTTAAAACCGGCACGACAACGCCTTGGCTGGTCTACTCGCGCCAGCCCGCGAATGTCTGGTTCTCGCACGCCGTTCATGTGAAGCGCGCGGGACTCGCTTGTGCTGACTGCCATGGCGCGCTCGGCACCTCTGACGAAAAACGCCTTTACGAACAAGACCGCATCAGCGGTTACAGCCGCGACATTTGGGGTCACTCCATCTCCCGCCTGCGCCGCGCTCCCCACGACGGAAGAACCATGAGTGACTGCGAAGATTGCCACCACAAGCGCCACATTGAGGTGGGATGCTTCGGCTGCCATCAGTAAGGAGCCAACATGAAAGTCTCACGGAGGGACCTGCTGCTTGGGACAGCCGGACTGACCGCCGGCATCTTCTTCACGCCTGTACCCTGGAAAGTTCTCGACGATGTTTCTATCTGGACGCAGAACTGGGCCTGGATTCCGCAACCGCCCCGCGGCCCGGTCACCACAAAACTCGCAGCCTGCACACTTTGTCCTTCCGGATGCTCCTTGCGCGTTCGGATGGCTGGCGGCTTCCCTGTGGGAGTTTCCGGCTCACCTGCGCATCCTCTGACCAAAGGCGCGCTCTGTCCCCTCGGTTTCGCCGCGCATCAACTGAATTGGCATCCCGCTCGTCTTCAGGAAGTGCGGCACCAAGGGCGGGCCGCCTCTTGGGAGGAAGCCCGCTCGGCATTCGAGAAAGCCTGCGCCGAAGGGCCAATCGCGATAGTCGACGGCCGTTCCGGCCGCGCTGCCTCTATCGTTCTTCAGTCCTTCGCCGCAAAACATAAAGCCAGCTACGACGCGTTGCGCAACGCCGAAGAAAAGTCTTTAGCGCCGTACGCGAAGTGGGCGAACGTATCCGTCAGTTCCCTTGGCTACGATCTCGAAAACGTGCGCACCATCGTCAGCTTTGGCGCACCACTGCTTGACGGCTGGGGTGTCCCTGGTCGTTTTACACATCTCTGGGCCGAACGCGCTGCCGGCGAATCCGATCCGCAACTCCGTTTGATACAGATCGAGCCGAAGCTCTCGCGGACCGCGTCGGGCGCTTGGCGCTGGATTCCGATCTGCCAGGGTAGCGAAGAGTTGCTCGCCGCATCTCTCGCCAGCGTATTGATCGAAGAACATCTGGTTCCTGCGCAAGGCCCAGTGCCGCCAGCGTCTGTCACGGATGCCGCGTCGCAAACTGGCTTGACGCCTGCCGCGATTCGTGAATTGGCTCGTGCCATCGTCGACCGAAAACCTGTGCTCTGCATCAGCGATGGTGAGAGTCCCGCTATCGCCGCGCTCAACCTCCTTCTGGGCGCGGTAGGCACTCCCGGAGGCATCCTCCCCAAATCCGGTCACCCTTTACCGATGCCTCCGGCGAGTGCTAACGACAAGCCACTCCGCGCGGTTCTAATCGATTCCACTGTGCCTTGGGAGTACGTGGCACCAGAGGGTGCCGAGGCCTTCCGTTTCGCCGCCTGGGACGGAGGCGGCAGCCGGGCCGAATGGCTCCTGCCCGCACCGGGCTTTCTCGAAGAACTCTCGGATCTTCCGTCGCCCCCAACCTGTGCCGTTGCAACTTATGCGGTTGCGCCGAATTTGTTATCGACCTCCGCACAAACCAAGACAGCCGCTGAGTTTCTATTGCAAATCGATCCCACATTACCCGCCATCGATCAGACCATTCGTGCGCGTTGCGAAGAAATCTTTCGCGCTCGCCGTGGCACGGTGCATGCCGCAAAGCCAGCATCGATCGCCAGCTTCGAGTCCGCCGCCAAGTTGGAACAAGCTCTTCGCGACGGCGGCGTTTGGCTCGATGATCCACCGGCCCATTCGCCGCTCAAGTGTTCGCTTAGGGAGTGGCCCGGCAACTCCGGTAATCGCGCTCCCGCCAATTGGGCGACCACCTGGGCTCAGCCTGTGCTGCCGCCGCTTGCCGCCAAGCTCTACCAGGAGTCTTCGCTCCGCGAAACGCCGCAAAGGAGCCAGTCATGAGCGCGCGTTACGGAATGGTGATTGACCTTGACCGCTGCACTGGCTGCGGGGCGTGCATGGTTGCTTGCGCCGCCGAAAATAACGTTCCGCCTCTGCCCGCCCGAGCCACCGACCGCACCGGCCTCACGCCAATGCTGGTCCACAAAGTGAACAATGGTCTCGAAGGCGCAGGTCGCCGCGAAGCTTTCATCCCCATTGCCTGTATGCACTGCGCCAACGAAACGCCCTGCGTCAGCGTTTGCCCGCAGCAGGCGGTCGAGGTCGACAAGGCCACCGGCATCGTCATGCAGATTCCGCAGCGCTGCCTGGGCTGCCGCTATTGCATGACCGCGTGTCCCTATCATGCCCGCTACTTCAACTGGTGGGACCCCAGTTGGCCGCCAGGCATGGAAAAGACCCTCAACCCCGGTGTTGCCACGCGCATGCGCGGCGTGGTCGAGAAATGCAATCTCTGCCATGCCCGCCTGCATACCGCGATGGAAAAGGCCGCAGCCGCGGGCAAAAAAGAAATCGAGATGACCGACTACATTCCCGCCTGCGTCGAGGCCTGCCCCACGAATGCCATCCAGTTCGGCGATTTGGCCAACCCGGACGATCCCGCCAGTCAAGCGGCTCACTCGCCGGAAACATTCCGTCTGCTCGCGCGCCTAGGTACCGAACCAAAGATCTATTACAAGTCGCGCCAGCCCTGGGTACGAGCGCTGGCCGAACGCAGCGCCAGCGGTCATGCCACGGAGGGCCAGCATGTCTGATCTTGCCATTGTCGATCGCCGCTTTATCGCGCGAGGAGAAGAGCGCGCCTCCACCTTGAAATTTGCGCTGTGGCTCGCGCCGTGGGTCGCTCTGCTCGCGTTCGGCCTTTACGCCGCCTTTCTGTGCCTCTTTTACGGCCTGAACCAGACCAACATGGACAACCGCTTTGCCTTTGGCCTCTGGATCTTCGCCGATCTTTCCGTCATTGCCATGGGCGCCGGCGCCTTCTTCACCGGCTTCCTCGTGTACATCCTGAAACAGGAAGAATTAAAACCCGTATTGAATAGCGCTGTGGTGGTCGGCCTGGTCTGCTATAGCGGCGCGGTCGGCGTGTTGATGGTCGATGTGGGCCAGCCGCTTCGTGCCTGGTTCACCTTCTGGCATCCCAATACGCACTCAATGCTCACCGAAGTCACCTTCTGCATCAGTTGCTACCTGATTGTGCTGATCCTCGAGTACCTTCCGGTTCTGCTGCGCAATCGCCAACTGCAAAAGGTTCCCTCGTTCCTCGTTTTTGAGCATCAATTCCACAAGCTGGTTCCGGTGCTCGCCGCTGTCGGTGCCTTCCTCTCGTTCTTCCACCAGGGCTCGCTCGGTGGACTTTATGGCGTGTTGCGCGGGCGCCCGTTCGCCTTCCGCGAACACTTTGCCATCTGGCCGACCACTTTCTTCCTCTTTATTCTCTCCGCGATTGCGGTGGGTCCTAGTTTCCTGCTGCTTGTCGTCGCCAGCGTCGAGGGCGTCACCGGCAAAAAGCTCGTGGAAGAATCCGTTTTGCGCAAACTCGGGTTTATCTCTGGGATTATGCTGGGTGTTTATGTAGCCGCAAAATCCGTCGACACCCTCGTCTGGCTGAACATCACTTCGCCCTCCGTTGGATTCGCTCCCTGGGAGTATTACGCTTACAAGCCTTTCGGCTCAGCCATCCTGTTCTCGGAGATCGTTCTGCTCGGCTTGCTTCCGGCGTTCCTGCTCATTTTCCCCAAGACCCGCGCGCGTCGCGGCTGGTTGCTCTTCGCTGCGGTTCTCACCTGCGGAGGCGTTTTGCTCAACCGTTTCGTCCTTACCGTGCAAACGCTCGCGCTGCCCACTCTGGCGTTCGACGACTTCCTGAAATACATCCCCAGTTGGCAGGAAGTCGCGACCTTCAGCGCGGTCGTCGCTTACGGCGTCATCGTCTATTCGCTCTCTTATCGTTACCTGCCGCTGTTCGGGCATTCCAAAGGAGAAGATAAGCGTGTTTCCGTGGGTTGATGGTTTTCATTGGACTGTAATGCATGTCGTATTTCTGACCATCTTTGGCCTCGTCTTGCTGACGGTGCTCGCGACTTTCGCGTGGTCTATTTTCCGCACTGCGTCCGATCTGCGTTCGCACCGCGCCACCGAAGTCTGTTGGCAAGACAATTTCTCACAACTGCCGGAGGCCGAGCGTCACTGCCGCCACGAATTCAGCGGTCGAGTCATCCACCGCGTCTGCCCGAACGCCTTTGCTTGTCAGCATTGCGACATGTATGAGGCTTACGCAGCTATGCCCGCCCCCGCGTTGCGCTTCAATCCCGGCGTTGGCTATTCGGACCAGTTGCTCTATCACCGCGGCCACACCTGGGTAAGGCCCGAAGACGACGGCAGCTATCTGGTTGGCTTCGACGATTTCGCGCAGCATCTGATCGGCACGCCCGACAGAGTGAAACTCCCTCGCAAGGGCAGCCAGATTCAACGCGACGCCATCGCTTGGCGCGTGATCAAGAACGGCCGCGAAATTCGCGTGCGCGCTCCGCTGGATGGAACTATTCTCGCCACGGGCGGCCCGCAATCGGCTTGGTATCTGCGCGTGAAGCCGCGCGGTCCGGTCGACCTTCGCCACCTCTTACAAGGCTCAGAAGTGGCAGGTTGGCTCGAATCAGAAATGGATCGTTTGCAGATTCAGCTCGGCGCGCCCGGTTCTCAACCCGCTCTTGCCGACGGCGGCGCGATGATGCCGGACTTGATGGACAGCCTCCCGCAAGCCAATTGGGATGAAGTGTTGTCCGCGACGTTCCTGGATGCCTGATCCGCGCGCTCAGTGCACAATTTCGTAGCGCTTTAGTTTGTCGTACAACGTAGACCGGTCGATTCCCAACGAGGCCGCCGCCTCTTTCACGTTCCCCTTCTTCCGCTCCAGCACGGCAATGATTGCTCGCCGCTCCAATTCTCCCAGCGAAACATCGGGCACGTCCCAGTTCTGCTGCTGGGGAATTCCGCGCTGATTCAACCAGGTGAAGTCCTCCGCCTCCAGCGTGTCGCTGTGCGAAGTCACCATCGCCCGTTCGATCACGTTCTCCAGTTCCCGCACATTCCCCGGCCAATCGTAGCCAATCAGCACCTTCAACGCGTCGGCGCTGATCCCCGAGATGTCCTTGCCCAGTTCCGAAGCAATCTTCTCCACGAAATGCTCCGCCAGCAATGGGATATCTTCCCGCCGCTCCCGTAAGGCCGGCAGGTGAATCTCGATCACGTTCAACCGGTAATACAGGTCGTCGCGGAAACGCCCCTGTTGCACTTCTTCCGGCAAATTCTTGTTCGTCGCTGCAATCACCCGTACGTCCACGCTTACTTCTTCTGTGCCGCCTACCCGGTAGAAACGCCGCTCCTGCAGCACGCGTAGCAAATCGGCCTGCAGCTTCGGGGAAATGTCGCCGATCTCGTCCAGGAAGATCGTTCCGCCATCGGCTAGCTCGAATTTTCCTTTAGTCTGTCCCGCCGCGCCCGTGAACGACCCCTTCTCGTGGCCAAACAATTCGCTTTCGAGCAGCGTCTCCGTCAGCGCCGCGCAACTCACCGTCACAAACGTTTTCTCCGCCCGCTCCCCCGAATAGTGAATCGCTCGCGCGATCAGTTCTTTCCCTGTTCCGCTCTCTCCCCGGATCAGCACCGTGCTGCGGTGGCTGGCGATCTCTTTCGTCAGAGCCAGAATCTCTTCCATCTTCGGATTCTTGGTAATCACGTCGCGGTAGTGATACTTCCGGCTGATCTTCTTCCGCAGAATCACGTTCTCGCTTTGCAGCTTCTTCAGTTTCAGAATCCGCGACACCAGCATCGAGATTTCCTGCGGATGACACGGCTTCACGATGTACTCTTGTGCGCCTTCTTTCATTGCTTGGATAGCCGTGTCCACCGTCGCGTACGCGGTGATAATGATGATCGACGCTTCCGCTCGGACCCGGTGGATCTCCATCATCGTCTCAATGCCGTCCATTCCCGGCATCTTCAGGTCTACGAAACAGATCGCATAGTCCGTCGTCTTGGCCAGTTCCACGGCTTTCATCCCGCTCGACGCGGTGTCCACCCGATAGCCGTCTTCCCGCAACCATGCCGCCATCGACTCGCACATCACTTCTTCGTCATCAACTACCAGAATTGGCCATACCTTCTTCATGTTCTTTCTCCGTCAACGAACTGGCTTTTCGTGCCAGCCGTATGCCGCAATTCATGCAGTAACTCTCATCTTTCGAATCCACCAGTCCTACATGCGTCGATAGACTCATGGCGCATTTCGGATCGTGGCAATGGGTCAGTCCAAACGTGTGCCCCAATTCGTGCAGCACCTCTTTGTCTATCCGCTCACGAAGCAGCGTGTCGTCGGCCGGCAATCCATAGAACTCTTGCCGCAATCGCGCCAGTGACACCACCGCTACAGTTCCATCCAGTTGCGCCTGCCCGAACAAGAACGTCAGCGTCGGAATCGCCAGGTCGGCTTCGGTGATTCCCAGAACGCGGCACGCATCCTTCGGCACGTGTTCCGCAATCGTTCTCATGATTTCTGCCGACTGATACTGCCCGCGCTTCGCGTCATACGCGGCCTCCGGAATCGGCACTGCCGCCAGCCTTTGCGACGGCATTGGGAACCATTCCGCCACGATGCCGTCAACCCATTCGAGCACCTGCGCCGGCACAGCACCGACCGGGAGCACGTAGAGGATCCTCACCCCGCATGTACCTGCACTTCCCTCTGCTCCAGCGCGCTAGTCCGAGGCTTCAATGGGATCGTCACGGCGAACGTGGTACCGATATTTTTCGTGCTGCTTACTTCCACTTCGCCGTCGTGCGCCTTCACAATTCCATACAGCACAGCAAGCCCTAGCCCGACCCCTTTGCCTTCCGCCTTCGTCGTGAAGAACGGGTCGTAAATCTTCGAAAGGTTTTCCGGCGAGATTCCTTCGCCGGTGTCCGTCACGCTCAGCTCCACGCTGCCTTCCTCTTCCAGCAACCGCGTCCGCACCGTGAGTTGTCCCCCACCTTTCGGCTGCATCGCCTCCGCCCCATTCATCGCCAGATTCAGGATCACCTGCTGCATCTGTGAGGGGTCGCACTCTACCTGCGGCAAATCCGCTTGTAGGTCCAGAAGCGCTTCGGCGTTATTCATCTTCAATTTGTGCGCCACCAGCCCCACCGTGCTGACCACCAGCTTGTTCAAATCCGCCGGCACGCGCTGGGGTTTTGATCGCCGCGAGAATGCCAGCAGATCCGACACAATGCGCCCGACCCGCGCGGTCTCCGCCGATATTTGCCCCAGATACTTGCGGAACTCTTCTTCCCGTCCCGCCGGGAATTGCCCGCTTGCCATCAGTCGTTCCAGCAAAATCGAGAGATTCAATACGCCGGAAATCGGATTGTTGATCTCGTGCGCCACGCTCGCCGATAACTGCCCAAGCGACGCCAGCCGGTCCGCCTGCAACAATTTCCGGTTCGCCGCCTGCAACTGCTTCCCGCGCTCCTCCACCTTGCTTTCCAGCGTCTGCTGCATCTCGTTCAATTCGTCCACCGCCACCTTCAGCCGTTCGCGCATCTTGTTGAACGAGTCCACCAGTTCATCTAGCTCCTGGCTGCGATGGGAAATCTCCACCGGGTGATCCAGCTTCATCACGCTCAGTGCTTTCGTGCCCGTAATGAGTTCGCGAATCGGCGTGGCCACGAATCGACGCGTGAAAAAAATGACGAAGCCTGCGCCCACCAGTACCACTAACCCCGTCGTAACCACCGTCTGCAGCGTCACCGCTCGCGTCTGCTGCTGCACCGGGTCCAGTTGCAGTGCCACGTCCAGCACTCCCAGCACTTTTGTGCTCGCCAGATGCGCGTGGCAACCAGCGTTGCTACACGACGGCTCGTTGTAAATCGGTGTCACGATATTCAGCGTCTTGCGCCCGTCGAGAGACGTGGCATATCTGACGCGCGAGTTCACCGCCGGCTTCGCAATGATCGGTGTAGACCCGTGGCAGCTCACACACACTTCGTTCGTGGTGCTCGTTGCTGTCAGTTTCTCTCGTGTGTCCGTCGAAAACGCCAGCTGCCCTTCCCGGTTGAACATGCGGATGCGGTCCACTCCGTGTTTGTCCGCGATCACCCGCATCGATTCGTAGGCCGCCTTGCGATCGTCATCCAGCATGGCGTGCCACGTCGCGCTGGTGATGCTGCGCGAAAGCTGGTCCGCGCCCAGCACCATGGTTTCCACCAACCGTTCCTGCTGCATGCGGTAGGTGAAGTACCCCCCGATGCAACTGATGGCCACAATCAACACGGTCAGCGAAAGGATCAGTTTGATGTCGAGTCGGCGTAGCATGAGGCTTAAACCGAAGTGTCGGCTTTTCCCTCACCAACTTACGCAGGCGTAAGTGCGGTCACAATGACAGGTATGCGCGCAATTTGTGACCGGAGTCACAAGGCCGGTGTTAGAGCCGCACGTCTCCCGCACCCTTACAGCCGGAACCCTCACAGAAGGTTGGAAATTCCCTCGTCGATCGCAACGTGCGTCACTTCTTCCCCGCTGATTCGATAGGTCTGCCCATCTCGCTTTGAAAAATGGAGGTGCCGGCTGATCTGATAGTCCTCATCCAGTCCGCCAAACACTCTCTCCGTCTCTGCCGCCGACAACCCAAACTCCGCGAGCGACACGGGGCGCCCCCAGGGCCCGGCCAGCTCGCGATACCGCTCCACGACCATCTTCAGCGTCATCATGAACACTCGACTAGACAGTCTAACAACTTCCTCGAAAGGACCAAGGTCGATCCGATCGGGAGCTCTGCCGTCCAGCTGTTAGTGTCTTTGTAAATTAACTAGAACGCAACGAACAAGACGACATTCGCCAGCAGCTTACTTGGAGGCCTTGGTGCCCAAGTTCAAGGTCGTAATTACCGGATTTGCGATGATTGGCGTTCTCTTGGCGTTACCATACTTCGTCCCGCGACGGAGTAGGACAATCAATCTACGTGGCGATGAGATACCATCAATCTTCTCTGGGGCCCGGAGTAATGCGCGTCTGGCCAAACTATACAAGGGTCTTAGAAACCTACCGAGCAGTTCTCCGCCATGCACGGCTAAGCAAGCAGCCCTGAGGGAGGCGGCTTTTGATGCGCATTTTCTCAGAATCCAATCAGATACGTGTCGCGGTCATTATATGCTCGGTGAGGATCGTTTCTGTGGCTCGTGTCTCGGGGGAAACGAGACTTGGTGCTACTCCGATGCAACTGAGGAGCCTTATTCGAAAGGTTATGAACTTGACCACGCCGGCCATTGCACAGAAGAACACGAATGCTGGAACGACTAGGACGCGGATTATGCGACTATTGACTCCTCTTATCTGCCGTGGTCGACATTCTCCGCCAAGCTTGATTCCGGGCCCGAGATACACGCTCAGATCCACTGTTCTGGCGATTCGGTCACCGTGTATAGCTCGACGGCATGCGCGTATGTTGAGATGAGATACAGCGAGGCATCGCCAAGAGTTTATTAAGTGGCCTCTCCTCCCGAATTCAGGTTCATTGGTTTTGCTGCTAGTGGCCCCAAGCAGGTCTATGGTTCCTTTTCTCGTTCGGATTTCGGCGGACTTTAGTATCTTTCGTTCGATCAGGCTGGAATACCCGTCAAGTGGTCTCCAGTGCAGGGCACGGTCGGCCGGCTGACCGACCCAGGGGTGATCAGCGGCCTATGGGGAGCGGACGGGGATCGACTACTGGTTAGCCGCGAGGACGACAGCATTGGCGTCCAAGCCGTACACTGGGCTCGGGTAGTAGACCACTGACTCGGTAAACCTTCGGATTGGGTGAAGGAACAGCAGCAGCGGAATCCTCCAGATACCTGCGTCGACGAGAATTGCTTTTCATCAGGGGCTAGAGACATCTTCACCGTCTCGCTAATTTCGCGTTTGCTCCCCCGGCGTTTGGCGCAAACCCAATCCATTCGGTAAACTCTCAAGGCGCGCTTACACAATGGGAGGAACCACATGATCTTGAGCGTCGGACAAACCGCACCGGATTTCACGTTGAAAGATCAAAGTCAAAAAGAAGTAAAACTCTCGGATTTCGCCGGAAAGAAAAATGTTGTTCTGGTGTTCTATCCGCTCGATTGGAGCCCTACCTGCACCAACGAGCACGCCTGCTTCGTCAATGACATGAGGCGGTTTGAAACTCTCGACGCAGAAGTCCTTGGCGTCAGCGTCGACAGCGTTTGGTCCCATAAGGCATACGCCGAAAAAATGCACATCAACTATTCCTTGCTCGCCGATTTCCATCCGAAGGGTGCGGTGAGCGAAAAGTACGGCGTCTATATGCCGGAAAAAGGCATCAGCGGCCGCTCTATTTTTATCGTTGATAAGTCCGGCAAGGTCGCCTGGGTCAAAAACTACGACATCCCCGTAGTCCCCGACATCGCGGAAGTCGCCACCGCTCTGTCCCACGTGAAGTAGAGCCCATTAACACCACCTGTCATTCCGTGCGAAGCGAGGAAGCTGCTTTTCACCGAATCAAGCAAGAAACAGATTCTCTAGTAGCAAACACCTCTCTCGGAATGACGTGGTTCACTTCTTCTTGGGGACAACCCGCATCAGGACTACTTCGGCTTGCTCGACGGCTCCGGCTGCTTGCCACCCGGAACGTCCGGCTGTTTCGCAGGACCCGGGGTACCCGGTTGCCCCACAAACGACCGCACCAGCATCACCAATTGCCAGCGCTGCTCTTCCGTCAGCTTCTTCTTGAACGACGGCATGGGTTTGCGACCTTCGCTGATCTGGTAATAAATCTCTCCGTCGGTCACCTTGCTCATCTTGGCCGCGTCCGTCAGGTCCGACGGCGCGGGATCATACATCATGGCGTCCGACCCGTCGCCTTTCCCCGAATCGCCGTGGCAGTTCGCGCACTGGTCGCCATAGAGCTGTTTCGCCGCTGTAGTGTTCGCATCCGACGGCGTCAGCGGATTCTTCAGCGTCTTGGCTTCCGGCGGAACCGCCCACGTTCTGTTGTGAACAAACGCCAGCGCCACGGCCAAGCCGATCATGCCCAGGAGCACCACAAGCACTCCCAGCCGCATCGCCTTCTTTTTATTTGCGCTTTCCGCCATATCGGCAGTGTCGCACAGGAGCCTTCCGTAGCATAGCCTTCAGCCCGGCATTCTTCTTTGTTGCCAGTAACGCAGGCTCTCAAACGAACTCGCTGCCCAACACGCTTTTCACTACGTCCCCCGAAAAATCAGCCACAACAGTTCCCCGTTAAAAAACAAAATCCCGGCCGCCACCACCCACGCAATCGCCGTCGTCAACCGTGAATTCACGAACACGCCCATCTTCGCCTTCTCGCTCGTGAACTGCACCAGCGGTATCACTGCAAATGGCAACTGAAAACTCAGCACCACCTGGCTCAAAATCAGCAACGACGTCAACTTCCCTTCCCCCGCAATCGCTATCACCAAAATCGCCGGCACGATGGCAATCAGCCGCGTGACCAGCCGCCGGATCCATGGCTTCAGCCGGATCTGCACGAATCCTTCCATCACGATCTGCCCGGCCAGCGTCCCCGTCAGAGTGGAATTCTGCCCTGACGCCAGCAACGCGCATGCAAACAGCGTGCTTGCCAAACTCACGCCCAACACCGGACTCAATAATTTGTACGCTTCCGTGATATCCGCCACGTCGTTCAACCCGCGCGTGTGAAACGCCGCCGCACCCAGTGCCAGAATCGCCGCGTTAATGAATAGCGCGAACGTCAGCGCCACCGTCGAATCGATCGTCGAATACTTGATCGCTTCGCGCCGCCCCCGCTCGTCTTCGCCAAACGCGCGAGTCTGCACGATGCTCGAATGCAGATACAAATTGTGGGGCATCACTGTCGCGCCCAGAATCCCTATCGCGATGTACAACATCTCCTTGTCAGTCAGAATCTGGAGCCGCGGCAAAAATCCCCAAGCCGCTTCCAGCCACAACGGCCGCGCAAAGAAAATCTCGTACGCAAAACACATCCCGATCGTCCCGATCAGCGTCACCACAAACGCTTCGATCAGCCGGAATCCCTTGCCCTGCAGCGCCAGCACCAGCAAAACGTCGAACGCCGTGATGACCACGCCCAGCAATAGCGGCACACCGAACAACAGCTTCAGCGCGACTGCCGACCCAAGCACTTCCGCCAGGTCGCACGCCGCAATCGCCAGTTCGCACACAATCCACAAAAAGATAGTGGTCCGCCGCGAATAGTGATCCCGGCACGCTTGCGCCAGATCGCGTCCCGTTGCAATGCCCAACTTCGCGGAGAGCGCCTGCAGGAACATCGCCATCAAGCTGCTCAGCAGCACTACGCTCAACAACGTGTAACCGAACTTCGACCCGCCGCCCAAATCCGTGGCCCAATTTCCTGGATCCATGTACCCGACCGCGATTAAATAGCCCGGTCCGGCAAATGCCAGCACTTTCCGGAACCAGGACAGATTAGGTCCAATTGGGATGCTGCGGTGCGCCTCCGGCAATGACGGCAGCGTCAACGCCCGTCGCCACGCAGAGCCTTCCTGCACGACCGGGGCAGGCTGCGAGGCAAGCGACTTGGAGATCAAGTCCGACATATTAACTATAGTGAACTTCATTTATAAACTAGACTTAACTACCGCCCCTGTCAATAGGACTTTCCCTGACCCACGCGTGGACGCCACCCCAGACGGGAATGTTCTGCTAGGCCGTGTCTCCGAATTCCATCTAATTCGCAAGCAGCCCCCAAAGTCCGGCGAGGCCCAGGATGGACAGCAGCAATGCAATGGTGATGCTCAGCGGCCATTTGCTGACCGGGATCGATTCATCGCACCGGATTTTTCGCAAGCTCACCCAGTGCGAAACACCAGACAGGATTGTGGCCAACAATCCAAGGGCTACCAGCGCAGTGCCGAAATGAATTGCGGCCTGGTGCAACGCCTGCGACTTTTCGGTCTGGGCTTTCTCTTCTAGCGCTCGAAAGAAACCGATCATTCCGAATCCAAAGGTCGCCATGGTCAGCGTAGTGCGAATCCAGGCAAGCGTCGTGCGATCGAGCGCCAGCGAGGTTCTGAACTTCGCCAGCTCCGTCCGATCTGGCGGTGTGGCGTCCACTCTCATCGCTCCCTCCTCGAAGCCGCCAGGTTCATTCGCTTCGTCAACCCAACATCTTCAGCAACGCTTGCACAATCTCATATGCCGGCGTCACCATGAGCACGACCGGCAGCATCGGCAACGCGGCAGCCAGCGCCAGCGTGAGCAGCGTCGGTTTGTCGATCGGCACGATACCCATTTGACGAATCACGGCGAAGCTGCCCCCCAAATCGACCAGCGAAGAAGCGTCGGGATTACCAAGAATTACTTCTTCGGTTTTGTGCTGCTCTCCAATCCACTTCGCGTCGAACAACTGATTGTGTTTCGTAACCAGCCCACCGTAATCCCACAATGCCTTGCGTTTCACTTTGGCGAGCAGAGGCGCCACCACCAGCAATGGCACGACCAGGAGCAGTACCGCCATAACTCCGTAAGCAATCATGGCTGTCTTTAATGACGATAGCGTTTGCCCCTCATACCGGATGGCATTCAGAACTGATCCTGCGATCACGGTTCCACCGGCAAACACAATCGGTCCATACGCTTTTTGTCCGTCCGAGAGAAAACCCAGTCCGCCGGCGAGATCGGTATGCGTCGCCACCACGTACAGCCTGAGCCTCGAAACGCGTGCCAAGAACAGCGTCCACAGAACCATCCGCCAAAACCAGCGCAGTAAGAGAAAGCGGAAGATTGGCGCACTGACCAGCCGGAACCATAATCCGGCCACCCCGATATGCCAATTGGTAATTCCTCCCATGAGCACTTCTGTCCGGCCCAGGAAGAGCGGTGCGGCATAAGCCAGCGGCAGCATCAGGAGCTCAGGGAACACACTGTCGCGGAGGCGAGTAATTCGCTCGATGATCGCTTCAAACTTCTCGATTTCCTCATTGCGCACCAGGCCGGTTCGCACGAATTGACCAGCCAGGGTACGCCAGCGCCGGTCGATCGAGGATTCCGCTAGGATCAGGATAGGTAGGGCAATTAGAAATCGCAGATGAACGACGTAGTCGAACAGAAACGGAATCCGGACTTTTGTGCCGAAAGCCACGCCGAGCACCAGGCTGAGGATCAATAGCGGCAGCCAGCACAGCGTAACAGCGGCGATGGCCCGAACCACGACTTTGCGGCGCTCGTCGCTGCTCTGTCCCAATGCGGCAAGCACACGGTGGAATGGGCCGCCCCGAATCAGAGAGAAATTCTCGGAGACAGTCAAATGCACTTCGCTCATTCCTGGGCTCGCCTCGTAGAGACGGCGCAGCCCCTCAGGCTTGTCGTCACTGAGGGGTTGCCACCGAATTTGGATTCCGTACTATGGCTTCGACTTGTTCACTGGCGATGCTTTCTGCAATGTCTCCAGCAGCGTCGCCGCACTGGGTGGCGCTTTCACCGTGCCGTCCAGGACGATTTCCTTAGCCTCGATTTTCTTGCCGTACAGGCTTTTGTTTGCATCGTTGTCTGGACGGAGAGTAGAGCCGTCCAGCGAGACTCCTGCGAACGCGCCGCGAGCTCTCGAGTACGACAAAATCTCAGCGCGCATGGTCGCGTCGGTTTCGGCGGATGCAGTACGTCCAACGGGTCCAGCTGCCGCCGAAGCGTCGCCACCGAGTTTCACTTTGCTCGCGAGTACTCCGGCGGCGGAACGCGAATTCATCATCAAGAGCACAAAATCTGTTGCCTGTCCGCCGATCTGCAACCCGGCGCTACCCCCTTCCAGAGCCATCATGGTCGGCGCTCCCCATTTCCCGTGAAAATCCTTGCCGCCGCGGCATGTCATGACCCCCCGGCCGTAACTTCCGCCAACGATGAATGCGGCCTTCAACACGGAAGGAAGAACAACCACGCAATCAGCCTTGTCGAGTACATCCTGCGGGATGCTGTCTGGCGCATTTAGAATCTCTTGCATCACTTTCCCGGAATTCTCCACACGTTCTTCTTCTTTCTTCTGTCCATAAACTGGCAACGCCAGTGCCGCCAGCAATCCTATACCGATCAGTTTCCTCATAGAGCCTCCTCAGTCTGTTTCGAACCACTCAACCTAGAAATTCCGATGCCGAAGGAGGACAAGGCTGCTCCCCTGCCGCCATTCCCTGCCCCCGTCGCCTCAATTGCAGCTAGAGCCAGGGTTCTCCATCCGCGCTGACGTTCCAGATACCCAATGCCGTCGCCAAAAATCACTACGATGTTTGGTCTTGCGTTCTGAGCCTGCGCAGGTGCACCGAACAGAAGCAGAGCGCACACCAAGGCCACGAGAAAGCAAAATCAGTGCGCGAATGGATTGCATATCCATTCCCCCTTACTTTGTTTTGTTTTGCCGAACGGGCGGAGCGCCTATGGGCCGAGAGTACCCGGCCTGGAGAGATCTGCTCGGGCATATAGGCGCAGCGACAATACTATAGGTACGCCAATTGCCGGAAGAAAATAAAACGCGGTGCAATGGGGCCGCTGCGCCTACCGCTGGCGCGCTGTGCCGCCGCCCTTGGCGCCCACCTTGCTCGCCGATGCGGCTGCTTGCTTCGCCTTCTGTGCCTGCCCTGCCTTGGTCTTCAAGCGCGATTGTTCGTACATCTCGATCCATCTCTCGCTCGAAATCGCCGAGATCAGCTTGCCAATCGCTTCGAGCGGCAACTCGTTCGGCGACTCGAAATGAACGCAGCACTTCCCCATGTCGAGCTTCTTCCCGGCCGCTTTGAACGCCGCCTTCAGCTGCTCGAGCTGGCTGGCACTCCAAAACGCGCCCATCAGGTAGAGTGAGCAGTAGTTCTTCTGCGACGAAAGCGCGACGTAGCAGATCGGCTGCTTGTTGTATGTGTCTGGATATCGAGACAGGGGGATGGTCCAGCCGATCGTGCCCCAGACGAGGCACTCATCGTAGCCGGCCGGAATATGCTTGTTCACGAATGCGCGCACCGTCGCGATGGTCTTCGCCCGATCGGCGGGGAGTGAGGCGATGTATTGCGTTGGCGTCTTGACGTGCGATGGTGGTTTCATGGATTTGTCGTCAACAACAACTATCGGATCTCGGAAATGATCTTCTTGTATTCATCTTCCGTGAAAGCACGAAGCGTTTCCGTCTGGAGGTTTCCTTGGGAAGCGAGGCTGAGCAACGCTTTTGCCAAGGTTGCGTCATCCGGCGCCTCAACAATGCTCACCTGATCGTATTGCCCCATAACCATGTAGAAAGTCTTTAGCTTTATGCCAGCCGATTCGAAAGCCTTCTTCCCGGCTTCGAGGCGTGACGGGCTCTCTTTGATCTTTTGCAGGCCTTGGTTCGTCCACCGAACAAGGAGAATGTAGGTAGGCATGCGACACCCCCAAAAGTAAGACTTTGCGCTCCGTGAGAGAAAGTTTTATATCAGATTTCCGTGCGGCCGGCTAAGGTCCTGATCGTCGGTTGCCATCGTTTGTGCTTTGCTGGCCATCCACCGGTTTGCTTTGGTGGCTTTTGCGGAATGAGCAAAGCGAATGGCTGTTTACTTGCCTTCGCCGGGCCCTTCTTCCGGAGCCGGGTAGAAAAGAAGCTCGCGCACCTCGCCCACCGCATCGCACGAGATGGCACCCTTGCGCGCCCACGCGAGTGCCTCTTCCATATTGGCGGCTTCCAGTATCCAAAACCCGCCGATATGCTCCTTGGTCTCGATGTATGGCCCGTCGGTGACAAGCACCGTGCCATCAGTCTGCTTGCGCACCGTCTTTGCGTTGCCGGCCGGCGAAATTCCACAGGCGAACTTCCTCACGCCCGCAGCAATCATTTCGCGGTTGAGCGCGTGGATCTCTTCGATCATTGCTTCGGTCACCGTGGACGGGTCGAAATCATCGGGGAGGTAGCTAGCGACCAAATATTGCGGCATGGTGTCTCCTATTTAGGGTCTTCGGGTGGATGGCCGTGCTTTCACTATATCGTCGAACGGCTGCGCCGGAATTCGACAGATCGTCCAAAAACATTTCCGCCGGCGCCTTCGCCGTTCCCTCCGAGTAGGTCCCTAAAACAGGGTAACGCCCGGAAGTTGCACTGGAACAAATGGTTCTGGTTTTGCGAACTGATCGGGAGGCTGTGATAACATGACCGCAAGCGCTCTGACGTTGTGGGAGATAAGCTGGCATGCGGAACTGGATGACCGCTCAGAAGGCCTACGACAATGCGCTTACCTTGTATCAGCGCCTCGCTGGCTTGTTTTGTGGGATGTGGGTCGCTGGAGGCATTTGCCGCCGTTGGCCATCGGCGAGCGACTGGCTGAGCGCCATAGGCGCCGTCGCTTGTATTTCTTGCGCTCGGGCTATCGCATTCCAAAACACTGAATCAAAACACCGCTAAATTTCGGAGCAGATAGCCTGCACCGCTACTAAGGGTCACTTCTCCGGTGGCGCGCCTATCGGGAGAAGCAAGACGACCGCAAAATTCCCCCCTGAAGCGCGACCAATAGTATCCCTATAGCTAAGTACCTTGACAGGAACGGAAACGAGAGTATTCTTCCCAGAACCGCGTTCCCTTCGGAACAGTATGCCGCGGCCCCGAGACTCTTTTGCTGGATCCGGGCGAAACGCGATTGCAAGCGGACGATCGGGCCCCTGTACGCCCCAAGACTCAACTCACGATGCGAAGCTTCTGAACAGCACTGCCGGACAGTTGGCGGTCGGCTGTGTCGTTCTTTGTCGCTTGAATCGTTAGTAAGTGAATCGATACTTTGAACGGCGCAAGACAGCCACAGGAGAGGAGTTTCCTTTGAAATACAAGATTATTGTTGCATTCGTATTTACTGCATTGTGGATCTCAACCGCGTTTGCGGAAAACGGCCCGTCCGTTACGGTGAACTGCGCCCAAGGGCAATCGTTGAATGGCGCGCTCTCCAAGCTACCAAAATTGTTGCCGGTAACTGTTTTCGTGAAAGGAACCTGCACGGAATACGTAAGCATCAACGGCTTCACAGGTCTCACCCTGAAAGGCCTGCCCGGCGCTGCCTTGCAGCAGCCGAGCACCAGCCCGGGCAACGGCGCTCCAGTCTACGTCCTGCTGATTCAGTCCTCGCAAAGCATCACTGTCGACGGGTTCGCCGTTCATTCCGGTTCGTCCGCTTTGGGCGGCATCGCGATTGGAAGAAACAGCATCGATGTGCAGCTTCGAAACCTTTCCATGGATGGTGGAGCATCGTTTCAATTCTTCATCTACGAGGAGAGCCAGGTCTCGCTCGCGCGGGTCACGGCGAATAATCTCGGGTATGCCATCCTGGGTGCGTTCGACGTTTCTGACGTGCATATCGAGAGCAGTTTGTTCGACGGCGGGATTGCCGGCATTGTGGCTGGCACAGGCCACGTGACGATTCAAACCACAACCATCCGCAACATGGCGACCGGCATAAGCGTGGTGAATCACGGGGAAGTCGATATCCAGAGCTTTAACAGCTACTACCCGCTTAGCTTACCTACCGATGTGGCCATCGACAATGTCTCCCACAGAGCTGTCGAGATGATAGGAGGAGCTCACTTCAACCTCGGTGATACCAATCTACGTATAACGAATGCGGGCCGGCCGTGGGACAGCGGCTCTGCCGCTATCTGGATTACCGACGCGAGCAGTTTGACCGATTTCAACGGTCACCTCAGCATCTCAGGTAGCCGAGGCCAGGGCATTCTCGTGAGCAACAACTCTCACGCAACCTTCACTGGCTCCAGCATTACTGGCGGTAGCCACGGTGGTTTGGTTGTAACTAACCTTTCCTCTGCATCCATAGGATCGGGCAATCAGACTCTCTTCGGTGGCAACGCAACGGATGTTTTCTGTGACTCGCGATCACTGATAACGGGGAGTGCGAACTTGGCCGGTGCCCCTGTTTTGAATTGCAGCAACTTGCTATTCGGTGACACTGAACCATTGCCATAAGACTACGAATCTGCCGCTGCCGCAGAAAAACTCCGAGCACGTGTTGCGTCGACCGTCTGAACCGGCAGTCTTACGCGAGAATGCAGCATGCCGCGCGGTGTGCGTATTCAAGCTTGCGTCTCCGTTCTTCCTGGAGTTCCGTTGGCATCCCCACGATCCGCCCTCGAAGACCTGGGATGGTGCGTCCGGTTAGGAATTCGTAGACGTCCCATGGTCTAAAAGGTATATACTCCCCCGCAGCTTCTTGGGCCGGATCCAGGTAATCCCACTTTGCTTTTCGAGAATGATTGAACAGCCACATGGTCTGTTCCGGCGATCTTTGAGAACTGAACCGTCGGGTCACCAAATTTTGTCGGAGCCGGGGCAGCAGGAAAGGAACAGCTAGATGAAGATTAGGAGTGGACAAATCAACCCAGGAATACCGCGCAGGCAACAGGAAAGTGTCCGGCGGTTGCCGCAACCGGCTGGCCTACTCATATTTGCCGTCGCGGTGATTCTCGTCGCAACCGCAGCGTCCGCCTTAAATCGGCCGCCTGCCAATCCACAGGCTCCTGAAAGCAAGCCCATCCCAAACGTTAAGTGCGTCATCGGCCTTGAGAACGTAAAACCCAACACGAGAGGCACGCTCAGCGCCCTGCCCAACGGTTTGGAATTTGCCACCGGGAAGACCAAGGCTACTATCAGCACCGCTTCCATCCTGGACATATTTACGGGCCAGGAGAGCAGGCAAGACGTGAGCGGCCTCGTAGGAACAGCGGCCAAATCGGCCATCCCTTACGGAGGCGGCCGGTTTGTGAGCCTGTTCTCTCACCAGGTAGAGGTACTTACCGTGGAATACGCGGACTCAAACGGCGGTTTTCACGGAGCGATCTTTGTGCTTGGTCAAGGCAAAGCCACTGCGGTCAAAGATCAACTGGTCGCGAACGGCGCGAAGGCCAACCCCCACGTGCAAGCCCCGCAGCAGGAGCAGAAGCCATGAAAACTCTCACTCGAATTGCATTTCGGTCCATTTTCTTCGTGACCGGCGGGTGCGCCGCGCTACTGATCACCGCCTCCCTCATGGCACAGTCGGCGCCATCGGGAAAAACTGGGTCTGCTCCGCAGCAGGCAACGAAGCTGACTGCTTCCGCCATTCAATTGGAACGCAGTGGAATAACAACAGACAGCGATCTGGTGATCCCGGAGGACACGCGCATCTCGACGTATGAGAACCTGATCATTCAGCTAAACAAGACCAAGAAGTTTCAGCACGTTTATCGGAGCGGGGACCACAATGCCGATACCGCGCCCGACCTCGTTATCATGCGTTTGATCCCCGAGACTTTCAAACCGGGCAGCCAGAAGTTACGCGAAGTCACCACGGTCATGGGATCCACCTCGATCAAGGTGAAGGTTCAATTTAGTTCGCGCGACGGGAAGATCCTTCTCGAGAAGGAAGTCAAGGGAACGGTCCGCTTCTATGGAGAGAACCTTCGGGCCACGTCTGATCTGGCCAAGAAGGCCGCCGGCGTAGTCAAGCAAACATTCTAGCCAAAGACAGCAGGCAGCTCGCAGCAAAGAATCTTCCTTCGCACGGGCGCTGAATAACGCTGCCATTACTTATGCAGCTCAGCTACAGCAAGTCGATTGAGCGCCAATATTACTGCGCCTGCGAACGAAAATATCAATGATTTGCGGCGCGGGAATTCACCCGTGGGCTGCCCTCCAATCGTCTGTGATACCTTGGAGGGAGTCTTCCTGGAGATTCCCGATGGATGAGAAGCAGCAGCCGCAACAGCCTCCCGCTCCCGGCCAGGTCCAGATCAAGGCCGACGAAAAAGAGCTGCAAGGGGCGTACAGCAACTTGGTCATGATTCAGCACCACGCCGAAGAGTTCACCATGAACTTCGTATACGTCTTCCCCAACGGCGCGCAAGGCAAGCTGCTCAGCAGCATGATCGTCAGCCCCGGCCATGCCAAGCGCATCTGGCGCGCACTCGGCGAAAACATTTCGCGCTTCGAAGCGCAGTTCGGTGCCATCAAGGAAGGACCCGAGCAAGGCCCCAATACCAACATCGGCTTCGTCCAGTAACCGGAGTCGCACATGCGCTTCTGCAAGGCGAGCGATCAATCGTTGCTCATTTACCTGGGTGATGAAATCTCTCTCTCGACGCACGAGCGTGTCTTGAAGCTTTTGCAGCTCTTCCAGAAGGAGCCGCCCTCCTGGCTCTGCAACATCCAGCCCGCTTATTGCTCGTTGATGGTTACTTTCGACCCCTGTCGCGTCGCCCATGCCGAAGTCGAAGCCGTCGTGCGCAAGCTCGAGCAGCGCGCCGAATCCCTTCGCCGTCCCAAGTCTCGTACGGTTGATATCCCGGTCTGCTACGACGCCGAATTCGCTCCTGACCTCGAAGATGTCGCCCGAGCTCATCAACTGAAACCTGCAGATGTGATCCGCCTGCACGCCTCGCGCACCTACCACGCCTACTTTCTCGGCTTCGCTCCCGGCTTCGCCTATCTGGGCGATCTTGCTGACGAAATCGCCACGCCGCGGCTCGACGTTCCCCGCAAAAAAGTTCCCGCAGGCAGCGTCGCCATTGCCGGCAGGCAAACCGCTGTTTATCCCTTTCCGACTCCCGGCGGCTGGCGCCTCATCGGCCGCACGCCTCTCACGCTTTTCCGCGCGGACCGCAAGCCAATGGAGCTCATTTCCATCGGCGATCAGGTTCGCTTTCATTCCATCTCGCCAAAAGAATTCTCGAAACTGGCATCCGAATGAGTTCGCTCGTCGTCAAGTCGCCTGGGATGCTCACCACCATCCAGGATCTCGGCCGTCCCGGCTACGGTCCAATCGGCGTCTCGCCGGCGGGCGCCGCTGACCCTGTCGCCCTTCGTTTGGCCAACCTTCTCGTGGGTAATCAGCCCGGCGCTGCAGCCCTCGAAATGACCTTAGTTGGCGGTATTTTCGTTTTTCCGAATGGCGGGGCTTTTGCTCTCACTGGCGCGAACATGTCTGCGACGCTCAACGGCGATTCCATTGATTTATGGACCACTTACATCGCTCCCTCCGGCGCCGAACTGTCCCTCGGCCCGACGAAAGACTACGCGCGCTCCTATCTTGCCCTCTCTGGCGGCATCGAAGTTCCCCTTTTCCTCGGCAGCGCTTCCACGCATCTGCTTAGTAACACTGGCGGCTATGAAGGACGCGCGTTGCGCAAAGGCGATGTTCTGCAACTCGGCACAATGCCACCCAAAATCACCCCCAAACACGTCTCCCCAAGCGCCCTCTTTGCGCTCAAACCCCGCAAAATTCTTCGTGTTACCGATGGACCTCAGGCCGATCAGTTCTCGGTAGACGCTCGCAACGCCTTTACCCGCCAGATCTTCCGCGTCACCGAACACAGCGACCGCCTCGGCCTCCGCCTCGAAGCTCCTCCCATTCCCACCCCCTCCCCCGCTACCATGACCACCGAAGCCGTTTCGCTTGGCGCCATTCAGATCACCCCGTCCGGTCAGGCCATCCTTCTCGGCGTGGATCAGCAGACCACCGGCGGCTACCCGAAAATCGCCAATGTCATCGGCGTCGATCTCCATCGCGTCGGCCAGCTTCGCCCGCGCGTCGAGATCCGCTTCGAACGCACGTCGTTCGCGGTCGCCCGTGCCCTCTGGATTGAACAGGAGCGCTTGTTGAATAATCCGAGTCAGCTCTTCGTATGAAATCCATCGACCTCAACTGCGATATGGGCGAGTTGCCGGAAGCTATCGCCGACGGCACGCAGGAAGCTTTGATGCAATACATCACCTCCGCCAACATTGCCTGCGGCGGCCACGCGGGCGACGATGAGATGATGCGCGCGACAATCGGCCAGGCGCTTCGCCACAACATCGCTATCGGCGCGCATCCGGGCTACGAAGATCGCGCCAACTTCGGCCGCGTCGAATTGCAACTGGGTCCCGAAGAAATTTCTGCTTTAGTTGATCGGCAAGTCTGCGCGCTGGACACTATTGCGCAACAGTGTGGCCCGCAAATCGTTCACGTCAAGGCTCATGGCGCGCTCTATAATCAGGCCGCCCGCGACCGCGTCATCGCTAGCGCGATCGCCGAAGGCGTCCGCCGCTGGCGCTCCAGGGTGATTCTCGTCGGTCTTGCTGGCTCCGTGATGCTCGACGCATTCCAGGCCGCCGGTTTTGCCACCGCCGCCGAAGCCTTCGCCGACCGCCGCTACGAGCCCGACGGCTCTCTCCGCCCGCGGAAATTTCGCGACTCGCTGCTAGCCGATCCCGAACAAGCCGCCGCACAGGCTTTGCAAATCGTCGAACAAAGCACGGTCATCGCTTCGAATGGAGCCGCTATTCCCCTCCACGCTCAGACTCTTTGCCTCCACGGCGACACCCCTGGTGCCCCCTCCATCGCCGCCGCCATCCGCGCCCGCCTCTCGGCCGCCGATATTCAATTCACTCCGCTGATGTTCTGACAAGGAGGAAGAAAAATGCCCACAACGACGCGTCGCCAGTTCATGCTGCAAGGCGCAACCAGCGCAGCGCGATTCGGCCTTCTGTTGAATGGCAAGCTCGTCGCCTTCGAATCTACGCCGCTGCCCAAGCCTGCCCCCGCGAATGATCGCGTTGGTCTCGGCTTCATTGGTTTTGGCATTCGCGGAAACATTCTGCTCGAAGCGGCCCGTCAGACGGGCCAAGCCGACTTCATCGAAGTCTGCGACTGCTATCAGGGCCATCTAGAGCGCGCCAAAGAACGCACCGACGGTAAAATCGCAACAAACTTTGCGCAATATAAAAAGCTTCTCAACCGAAAAGACATCGACGCCGTCGTCGTCGCCACTCCTGATCATTGGCACCTACCCATCGTCCTTGACGCTCTCAGCGCTGGAAAGGACGTGTACATCGAGAAACCAATGACCCACCGCATAGAAGATGGGCCAAAAATCATCGCGGCAGCGCGGCAACACAAACGTATCGTGCAGGCCGGCAGCCAGTGGGTTTCCGGCGATCAGCACAAGAAAGCTCGCGAAATTGTTGCCTCCGGCAAGCTGGGAAAAGTCACGAAAGTAACAGCCTCTTACAATCGCAACAGCTCCACCGGCTCGTGGAACTACCCGATCGCTCTCGACCTCCAGGACGGCGTCAATTTCAATTGGAAGGAATGGCTTGGCCCCGCGCCGAAAGTTCCTTACAACCCCGAGCGCGTTTTTCGTTATCGCAAGTATTGGGACTATTCCGGCGGAATCTCCACCGACCTTTTTGTCCACCTCATCACCTCTATCCACTTCATCCTGGGCGCAGAGATGCCGAAGAGCGTCGTGGCCAATGGCGGCATTCTGTTTCGCAAGGACGGTCGCGAAGTCCCCGACACCCTCGACGCGCTCTTCGACTATGGCGACTTCTGCGTGAACATGGCCGCTACGTTTAACAGCGCGTCCACTGCTGGTCAAGGAATCCAATTCCTGGGCACAGACGGCTCACTCTCCATCGCACTCGGCGGACCGATGACCGAGCTGGCCGAGTACAAAGCGGAAGGCTACGGCTATTCCACCGACAGCTGGCCAAAAGCGATGCAGGAAGCTTTCATGAATCAGGGAAACCATCGACAAGAATCCGAAGGCTCCGGTGTAAAACCGGTGCAGGAAAACATCGACTTCGACAACAAGGCCGACGCCACCGCGCTCCATCTTGCAAACTTCTTCAATTCCGTACGCACGCGGCAACCAGGCTACGAAACGGCGGAAGTCGGGCACCATGCTGCCGCAGCAGGCCACATGGTGAACCTCTCGTACCGTTCCGGCAAGCGCATCGGGTGGGATTCCGCGACCAACTCAGCGAAAGCCATGTAACCAGGCGTCTACTTCAATGTATCGCTGACGTATAGCTGGCTGACCTGTGTGCCATATTGATATGCCATCCATCGACCGTCCGGCGTTATTGCCACGGCATTGACCATCGGCCGCAGCCCGACCTGATCCTTCGGCTTGATGACCTGCCACAGTTCCGAGCGGCCCGTCTCGAGATCCACTTTATAGAGGTTCACGCCGGTCGCAGTCACTTCTTGTGTAAAAATGTGCCGGCTATCATTCGCCCAGGAAGCCGGGAATTGCCCTTGGGGCAACGTTGGCATTGGTCTGGTTCCGTTACTGGTTGTGGATTGTACGATTCCTCTCCCGTTCTGAATCGCGAGGATCGCTTCGCCGTCTGGAGAAGCTCCCAGTCCTGCGACCACGCCAGCCATAATCAGTTTCGGCGCAGCGCCCTTGGAATCCGTCGCGTATAAGCCTGGGGGACTTCCTGGCGGCACGCTCGCCTGCAAGAGAATCCGCTGACCGTCTGGATACCAGAACGCCCAGATAGGCTGGACGCCATCCCAGTGCAACTCCCGCTTCTGGCCTGGGCCTACGGGAACCAGCTGCACGCGTGCCGCAGGGTCGTCCGCGCGCATGATCATCGCCCATTTGCCATCGGGCGAAATATCCGAACCAAATCCGCCTTCGCCAATTCGGACCGCGGGCGAACCATCTCTTTTGCGCACGTACACGCTGTATCCTCTGCCAGCGTGACCTGACTGATCGGTGAACAGGATTTCGCTGCCGTCCCGCGAAAGCCTCGGATTGTAGGCGAAGTCCAGGAACGAAATGTCTTGCTCCATGGCGGCGCCGCGTTCCAACACGGACATCGACACCCGCTGTTGTTCCGCAGACACGAGCGCTTTCCCGCCCGCGCTAAAATCCTGGATCACCGTGGGCGCCGTTCCGCAGTGTACTGTTCGTTCTTTTCCGCGCAGGTCCACTGCATGAACACAATACTGTCCGCCAGCTTGCGTCGCGGAAAACCATACTTCTTTTCCTGACGGCTCCCATGCCAGTCCTTCCAGCGATTCCCAATCCTTCGATAACGGCCGCGCTTTGCCGTCGGACTCCATCATCATCACGTCACCGCGATCGTCCACGTTCGGTGGATGCAGGAAATACGCCAGGCGCTTTCCATCCGGAGAGACTCGCACGTCGCTGATCCAGTTCTCTCCTTCCCATAAAGTTTTCCCTAATGGGTACTGCAGCCGCCAGCTTGTTTTCTCCGCGCTGATGATCGCCATCTGGCTTCCGTCCGGCGACCAGTCCGCATCCGAGACGTTCTCCAGGATTTCTCGCGGTGCGCCTCCTCCCAGCGGGGCCGTTGCCAACGTTCCGAACCAGGCGCGGTGCGCGAAATAACGTGGGTTCGTCAGCACTGCCACTTGCCCTTGCTTTGACACCGATAGCAGTACCGCACCCTGCAGGCCGGCCGCCATCGGCTCTGGATACTCTTCGCGCAGAACATACGTATCCTGCGGTCCGCCGTTCAGCCTCGCGGTATACACCAGTGTCTTCCCATCCGGTGCGAACCGCGCATGGATCACTTCGCCCCGATGAAACGACACTTGTGTAAATGTCGGTGGCGCTCCTGGTCCGGGTTTCGCAAACCAGCCGATCAACAAACCCAACGCCAGCGCAAGCGGCACTGCTCCCGCCACCAGCATCCACTGCCGCGATTTTGTTTGATCTTCAACGGCCTTGTGGGCCGCCGACTTGGCGCTCGACCCGCTTAACGCCTCCAGCGCAAACGCCAGATCCTTCGCGGATTGGAAGCGCTGCTCCGGCTTCTTTTCCAAACATCGCCGGATGATCAGTTCCAGCCCAGGCGATACGGGGTGCGATATCTGATCAATTTCCGGCGGATCTTCTTTCAGGATTGCCGTCATCGTTTCCGCGGCGGTGTCGCGTTGAAACGCCCTTTGGGCGGATACCATCTCAAACAGCACCGTCCCGTAGGCAAAAATATCTGTTCGTGAATCCACCGCGGCGCCACGAACCTGCTCCGGCGCCATATAGCCGACCGTGCCCAGCACTTTCCCGGCCTCCGTGGTCGCCGGCGCGAAGGTCATCGTGACACCTTCTGAGTTGGTGGAGTCGCCGTTTTGCGCCAGCTTCGCCAGCCCGAAGTCCAGGATCTTTACGCGTCCGTCGTTTGTCACAAACACGTTTTCCGGCTTCAGATCGCGGTGAACGATGTTCTTTTCATGCGCCGCCGATAATCCCTGCGCGATCTGCACGGCGTACTCGATCGATTTTCGTACCGTCAACCTGCCCTGCTCGATCTCCGTCCGCAAGTTGCTGCCCTCAAGCAACTCCGACACGAGGTACGGCACACCGGCTTGCTCTCCGATGTCGTGAATCGCCAGGATGTTCGGATGATTCAACACCGCTACGGCTTTCGCTTCTTGCTCGAAGCGGCGCAACCGGTCGTTATCCTGCGCGAAAGATTCGGGCAGGATTTTCAGCGCGACCTCGCGTCCCAGACGCGTGTCTTTGGCGCGGTACACTTCGCCCATTCCTCCGGCGCCAAGTGCCATCACAACTTCGTACGGCCCCAGCTTCGCTCCCGCTGCGAGTCTCATAAATTTCAGGATTATATAAGACTCTTCGTGCTTTCGCGGTGATGAGCCGTTCCCTTCGCGGATTCACCGTCGAGGGTTCTGGCTCACCGCGGGTGAAACACTTCCCGGCGAATATCCGGCCAGAACTCCCGCATCACCAGTGTGAAGGTGTGGAAGGCGAGCTGCGATCCCCAAGTGGACGCAACGCCGCTGAGGCTGTGGTCCTCGGCAGGGTGGTAACTGTAGGCCGAGATGCTCGCGGCTACTGCGCTGCCGACGATTTCCGAATAGTTGAACTGTTCCTCTCCGGAGTCCGTGCGGGTAATGAAGATGCGGCTGACTGCATAACGAAACCGAAGTCGTTTGAGCCCGTGAGCCATGCGGTAATAGCGCGGGTCCTGATGCAGCAATGAGGGGAGCGCCGCGCCGGCCATGAAGTTCTCTACCGTGCAATCGGCGAACGTCAGCGCGTAACGCTTACCGTACCCTGACAGCCCCTGCTCATAGCTGGATGGCCTGTCTTGCGCCTGGATGAGACCTGCCCGCAGACCATATAAAGGAAAGGCTACTGGGTCGAATGTGGTCCGCGCCACAAGCTTAAACTTCTGCCCCGCCGTGAGAGGCGGCAACCTGCGCGTCGACTCCACGGTCATAAAATTGGGAATCGCGAAAAGTAGCCGTCCGTTCAAAGTGGCGGGCGGCACGATTGGCTCAATAGCTGAGCTGACATTCACGTGCTCATTCGCCACGTCGGTTAAACCAACACTGGGAATGCCCACCGCGCTCAATTGCTCTTGTGCAGCCGAAGGGCATGGCACCATCAAGAGCATCATGAGCCCGATCCCCAGATTCAGAATCGCGCCAGGCCAGACTCGAACGCCCGTCGGTGCCATTGGACCTCGCTGGAGTTGCCGCCTGCGACGACGCCGGCAAATATTCCTGCTGACTCCAGTTGTGCCGAAATTGTTGATGCGAAGTCGGTGTTTTCTTTAACGCTCGGTCAAAGTGTCCAAAACGTAATCGCTGGCACTATAAATGGGAGAGAAAAGCGACTGTTCACTCGGCGCGTAACGATGTCATCGGGTCGCTGTTCGTCGCGCGGCGTGCAGATGGCAAGCTCGCCAGGCTTGCGGTAATCATCGCTACGAGGGCGACGCCTACCAACGTCAGAGGATCGCGAGCGCTCGCGTTGTACAAGAGATTGTCTAGCACGCGGGAAAACAACACAGCGCAGACCAGGCCGATTGCTACACCGACTCCGGTGAGCAGCACACCCTCCCGGATGACCATGACCATCAAATTCCAGCCGGTCGCGCCCAGCGCCACCCTCATTCCAAATTCCGGCATCCTCTGGCTGACCGAATAGGAGATCACTCCATAGATGCCAATGGTCGCCAGCACCAGCGCAAGCGCCGCGAACAGCCCCACCAGGAAGAGGGCGAAACGCGGCGTCGAATATTGTTCGTCTAGAACCCGATCCATCACCCGGATGTGAGCAACCGCGAGCGACGGATCAATTTCGCGTACTGCAAGACGCAAACCATCCGTCAACAACACCGGATCGGATTCCGCACGCAACACGACTTTCATGCCTCCAAATCCAAACGGCTCCTGGGCCAACGGCCACCAGAATGCCGGCTCTGCCGCGCTGCTTCCCGGCGTATCCTTCACGTCTCCGACAATTCCTACGACGGTGAACCAATCGGATTCTTTTGGGTTATCGTCGAAGCTGAGTCGCCGCCCAACGGGGTCTTCTCCCGGCCAATACGTTTTGGCCATCGCATCGTTGATGATCAAAACGCGCTGTGAGCGTTTCACGTCTCGGGCGTCAAAGTATCTTCCGCTGAGCAGCGGAATTCCCACGGCCTTGAAATAGTCCGGAGACGCGACGTGATACCGTGCGTGTGATTCATTGTCCGGGCCGGGCTTTCTTCTTCCCTCGAAGACAAATCCGCCCATGTTGTCGTCGTAACCGGTCCACGGCAGGTCCGTTCCGGCACCAGCCGCATGAGCACCCGGCAAGGCACGCACCTTGTCGAGCAAGCTCTGGTAAAAGCTGGAGATGCTCTCGGTCGTTTTGTAGTTGGCCTCAGGCAGCGCAATTTCAGCGGTTAGCACGTGCTCTGGCCGGAAGCCCGGGTCAAGCCGCAGCAGGTTTACAAAACTCCGCAGCATTGCCCCCGCACCGACAAGCAGCAAACACGCCAATCCCACTTCGCCAGCAACCAACGCTGCGCGCAACCGAGTCTGTCTCCTGTTTCCGCCCGAACCTCTTCCCGCTCCATGCAGCCCTTTCTGAGGATCGGTCCGCGCCGCTTGGACCGCAGGAACCAATCCGAAGATCAATCCGGTCCCTATCGCCACAGCCGCTGTGACAGCAAACATTGTTCCGTTCACATGAATCGAATTTGCTCGCGGGAATCCCGGCGGCAACAGCCCCACCAGCACGCGCACTCCACCAAAGGCGATCAGCAGTCCCACAGCCCCACCCATCAGCGAAATCAGCAGGCTCTCCGCCAACATCTGCCGAATCAGCCGGCCCGGCCCCGCTCCCAATGCTGCACGCACCGCAATTTCGGCTTGCCGCGCTGTGGCCCGCGCCAACAGCAAGTTGGCGGCATTCACGCACGCAATCAACAGCACCAACCCCACCGCTCCCAACAGCACCACCAGCAGCTTCTGCACCGGGCCAACCACTTCCCGGTACAGCGGATTCATGTAGATCGTCCAGCCCCGATCATTCGAGTGTACGGTCGCCAACTGCGCCATGATGCTGTTGAAATCTGCGGCAGCCTGCTCAGCTGAAACACCGGGCTTCAGTCTCCCGATGCCCTCAACGTAGTGGGAACCCCGACGATTGGAATCGCCTTCAAACGTGAACGTGGTCCACGCATCCACCGTGTCCCCATACGCCACCGCGTTGTATGTGTTTCCCGGATGGTCGACCCCCGGAGGCATTACCCCCACAACCGTGAACGGCTGTGAATCCAGCATCACCTTGCGGCCTAAAATATCCGCCGCGGCTGCAAACTGATTTCGCCACAGCCGATCGCTTAAGATCACTACATCGCCACTGTTCGGACGTTCTTCCTCAAAATCGAATTCCCGCCCTCGTGCGGGCTGCACGCCCAATACCCGGAAATATCCAGAGCTGATGCGGAACACCGACAGCTTCACCGGGTCGCCGCCCGCTCCGGACAGTTGCAGGTCCGCATGCGTATAGATCGCCATACTTTCGAACGAGCGGTTTCGCGCGCGAAAATCCAAAAAGTCCCAGGGATTCAACGGAAACTTCGGATAGTTGTCGCTGCGATAGAAAATCCGCACCAGTCGGTCTGCCTTCGGATACGGCAAAGGCTTCAGCAATACTCCGTCAATCACACTGAAGATCGCGCTGTTCGCTCCGATGCTCAGCGCCAGCGTCAGGACAATGACGACAGTGAAGCTAAGGTTTTTCTCCAGTGTGCGTGCCGCGAATCGCAAGTCTTGCACGAAGTTCTCGAGGTATTGCGTTCCGCGCATGTCCCGGCACTCCTCTTCGACCTGGCTGACTCCCCCAAACACCCGCCGCGCCGCTTCCCGGGCTTCGCGCTCGTTCATACCAGCAGCCATGTTCTCTTCGGTCTGGCGCTCGAGGTGGTAGCTCAACTCTTTTTTCAGTTCGGTCTCAACGCGACCGCGTTGGCCGAGTGACCGCAGCCTTAGCCGAAGCAATTCCCACCAGCGCCAGCTGCTCATTTCACACCTCTTGCCCGCGAGCGGCACTGATTACCAGGACAACCGCATTCGACAAGCGGTGCCACTGCTCCAGTTCTTTCTCGAGTTGCGCTTTTCCCGCCTTCGTGAGGCTGTAGAACTTCGCTTCCCGCCCGGTTTCGCTTTCCCGCCACGCACCACGCACCCATCCTTGCTGTTCCAGCCGGTGCAGCGCCGGATACAACGCTCCTTGCGTGATTTGTAGCACCTCGTTGCTCACTTGTTGGATGCGCTTGGCGATCGCCCAGCCGTGCATCGGTTCGAGCGCAATGGTTTTGAGGATCAGCAGGTCGAGGGTTCCCTGAATCAGGTCGGAAGGCTTGCTCATGACCGGAGCAGGATACCTAAATCAATTACAATTAGATACCTAAATTATTGACACTTCCGCTTGTGTAGTGCAGAGGCAGGCAAGCAGAGATCGCGTTTCTATCAACTGGGTCCTTGCCCAAATCACTCGACTACGTCTCGCTTTTGCCATGGCCAGGTGACGGTGGACACAGATTGCCGCTTCTCGTTTGCGGTAAACATCCGCAATTGACCTCCCCGGAAGTAACTCCCTCCAGCACACGGGGGCGTACTTCCTCACAGGCCAGTGTCGTCCCCGACAAGTCTCATTCCCAAACTGCCGTACTCGAACTCGGCTCAACCCTGGTCGGCCCCTGCAACTCAATCTGTGTTTCTGGACGGAGGCGCTATGAAACGAATTGCCTTTTCCTTCTTGGCTGTAGCAATTCTCGCCGTGGGCTTCGCGCTCGCGAACTGGGCACAACAACCGGCAACGCCACTCTGCAAGTCCCCGTACTATGAGACCTTTAACCAACCGTTTCTGAGCCCTTCCAAATGGATACCGAACGGCCCAGCCTGCGGGCAGTGGCTGACTCTGGAATGCGTACGCGAAATTCAAAACAACCGTTTGCGGCTGGCGCTTCGCAACATCGGAGCCATGGATTCCAATGTCGGCTCGCAGTTCAGTTACACCGACTTGAATTTCGTCAACCCGAATACGATAACCGGCATCACCGCTGATGTTGCGCTTACACGCTACAGCGGGATTAGCTGCCCCGCGAACGGCGATCAACCCTCGCGAACCATCGTCAAAGTTGCCGGTGCGTTCTTCAACACCGGCAGTGGCGATCCCGCCGATGACGTCACCGATGATTTGTACCTTTGGGTCGATCCCACTGATCCGAAAACAATGCAAGTGGCCAACTGGATGACGGGCGGGGGCGCAGGGGTCTCCACTCCCATCGCGTCCTATCCCATCGGTACTCCGCTCACCTTGACCAATATCTGGGACAAAACAAACCATCAGTTCATATCGATCGTGCATCCCGTCGGCGAACTACGCCCAATAAATAAGGTGATCGTGCCCTATTCGTCTTTCTACAATTCGGACAGTTTGGCGCCTGTGAACCCCTACAAATCGTTTTTTGCCTTGGTTTACAGCCAGAACTGCACCAGCATTCAGACACAGTCCTACGTCGAGGCCTTCTTCGACAATGTAATGATCAATGTGCCGCTTCGTGCGGAATAATTGTCTTTGTATTTGGCAATCGCCAGGGTCGCCGGATGAGATTTGTTCGATCGAATTCGGCGATCCCGCCGCGACGGATTAGTTCTCTTCTTTTGGTTTCATCTGCCCGCAGCGCAGATACCGCTGGTGCCATCCCAGCGATTCTGTTAAGAGATGTGGAGTGTGCTTCCCGAACGACAGCCGTTCTGCGCGGTCCAGATAATCCTTCAGCGACGGCTTGTAGTCGGCGTGCGCGCACTTCTCGATGATCAGGTGCGCCCTTTGCCGTGGCGATAGCCCGCGCAGATCCGCCAGACCCTGCTCCGTCACCACCACCTGCACGTCATGCTCGGTGTGGTCCACGTGAGACACCATCGGCACAATCGTCGAGATAGCGCCTTTTTGTGCCAGCGACGGTGCCATGAAGATCGACAAGTACCCGTTCCTCGCGAAGTCGCCCGATCCGCCGATTCCGTTTTGAATGCGCGAGCCCATCACGTGCGTTGAATTCACGTTCCCATAAATGTCCGCTTCGATCATTCCGTTCATTGCAATTACGCCAAGCCGGCGAATAATCTCCGGATGATTCGATATTTCTTGCGGCCGCAATACGATGCGATCCCGATAAGACGCCATGTGCGCGTTCACTTCCGTCAGCATGTCCGGACTCAGCGAAAACGCGGTAGCCGATGCCGATACCAGCTTTCCCGACTTCAGCAAACGGATCATTCCGTCCTGAATCACTTCCGTGTACGAGGTCAGCCCCTCGAATGGGCCTTCTTCCAATCCAAACAGCACCGCATTCGCGATATTTCCCACGCCGGATTGCAGCGGCAACAGGTTTGCCGGCATGCGTCCCTTCTTCACTTCCCAACTTAGAAACTCCAGGATGTGCCCCGCGATTTTCTTCGATGCCTCATCCGGCGCCTTGAAGGGACTGTTCCGGTCGGGCGCGTCCGTCAATACAATGGCCACGACTCTCTTCGGATCCACTTCGAGATATGGCGATCCAATGCGCTGCCCGGGACTCGTCAAAGGAATCGGCCCGCGGTTCGGTGGCGGCTGCAATCCGTAATAGATGTCGTGCATGCCTTCCAGCGCCATGGGCTGCCACGCGTTCACTTCCAGGATGACGCGCTCTGCCTGATCGATCCACGTTTTGTTGTTCCCGATCGAGGAGCTGGGAATCAGCCGGCCGTCTTCCAGCACCGCCGCCACTTCGATCAGTGCCACATCCAGCTTCCCGAGGAACCCGTACTCCACAAACTGGGCAACGTGGCTCAAGTGGATGTCCATGTACTCCATCTCTCCGGAGTTGATCCGCTTTCGCGTCTCCGGATCCGACTGGTACGGCAGACGCAAGTGAATCCCACCGGCCATGGCCAGTGCGCCATCCAGTTCTGGCCCGGTCGACGCGCCAGTGAACACGCTCACCTGAAACTTCTCGCCGCGGAAATGTGCTTCCGAAATTCGCCGCGCCAATTGCACCGGCACGGCCTTCGGATAGCCTGAGCCGGTGAATCCGCTCATTCCCACCTGATCTCCCGAACGAATCAGCGCTGCCGCCTCGTCGGCGCTCATGATTTTTCGCTCGAGTGTCGGATTCAAAACACGTGAAGTGGCGGTAACCGGTGACATAGCGACACAACCTTTCTTAAGCCCAGAGTGGCCTGATTCCAACGTAGCGAGGCCATTGGTACGGGTCTGTGCGCAGGGTCACAGGCACTTTTCCCGTGATTACTTCGCGCCTGTGATGTCAACCTCGCCGAAACATTTCCGTCAACCGAATTGCGCATCCACTCGTCCCTACGGTAAAGTAGAAGCAGTCTTTGCCACCCATTTTCGGGCCTGTAGCTCAGGTGGCTAGAGCGCGCCCCTGATAAGGGCGAGGTCGGTGGTTCAAGTCCACCCAGGCCCACCATTCAATTCAGAGACTTAGCGCCGGTCTGTGAGTTAGCAATCGTGGTTTGAGGAAGTTTTGCCTGAAGCAGCGAAACAAGCTGCTGGCGTTCCCCCCTCTCAGCGCCATGCCCAATCACAACCACTCCCACGCTGTGCGCAATGTGGTCAAATGCCTGCGTTTGATCACAACCCAACACAAAAATGACCCTGCATCCTGAACGCCGCAGAATCGTTTCGCGGTCTTCGAGAAATCTCGGGAGAGAACTCGATCTGCAAGACGGTCTTCATGGTCCTTTGACCTTGCGCTAACGTTACGTCCGGGCTCCCGCCTTCCCAAGGATTGTCATCATGGGGCACCAATTGGTGAAAGCTGACTGAAACAGATTCAGCCCCACAAACGCGGTGAACAGAAGCCAGTACGGGCTCACCCAGTAGCCCAGCGCGACTGAAAGAAGTACAAAGAAGCCTGCGATTAACCGAAGATATCTTTCTACCGTCATGATATTCCTTTCCGATCTATGCGTTGATGCTTAGAGATTCTTGTACTGCGGAAACCATACGAGTGTTGGACCGCTGAGACATGTAATAGAGAACTGGAACAGCCATTCGGGATAAAACGGTAGAGGCAACTTCGCCAGCCATGAGCGAAATCGCCAGCCCCTGAAAGATCGGATCAAAGAGAATTACGCCCGCGCCAACCACAACGGCAGCAGCGGTCAGTAACATCGGGCGGAAGCGCACGGCGCCCGCATCGACCACAGCTTCTTCCAGTGACATGCCCTGCTCGCGCCGGAGATTGATAAAGTCAACCAAAATGATGGAGTTTCTAACGATGATTCCGGCGCCAGCAATGAAACCGATCATCGAAGTTGCCGTGAAGAACGCACCCATAGCCGCATGCGCCGGCAGAATCCCGACCAAGGTAAGAGGGATGGGAGCCATGATGACCAGCGGCGTCTTGAACGATTTGAACCAGCCAACAACCAGGACGTAGATGAGCACCAGGACCGCGGCAAACGCGAGCCCAAGGTCGCGGAACACTTCGTAGGTGATGTGCCACTCGCCGTCCCACTTCACACCGATTTTCTTTATGTCGGGCGGCTGAGTCGCGGTGAACTGTTCGATACGGTAACCCTCCGTGAGTTTGAGGTTAGAGATCTGTTCCCACAGTTTGCCGATCGAATATACAGGGCTCTCTTCCGAACCCGCCACGTCGCCGATTACGTAGACCACTTCCCTCTGGTTCTTCCGATAAATGTTTTTGTCGATGATGCTTTGATCGGCTCGGGTCAATTCGCCGAGCGGAACCATGGAACCGCCGGGGGAGTTCAGATACAAGCCCTTCAAAGATTCGGCGCTGGAGCGGCTCGCACGGGCGAATCGCATTCGGATCGGTACATCTTCGCGTTCATTGGGTTGGTGCATAAGACCGAGTTGCGATCCGGCGACTGCCGTAGCAACGGATTGTGCAACTTCAGCTGCAGAGATCCCGTTGAGGGCAGCCTTGTCCTGTTGAACCTGAAAGTCGATTTTCTTCTGATCGGCAACGACATACCAATCGACATCCACGACCCCAGTGGTCTTGTCGAAGATATCGCGGATCTGCTTCGCGACTTCGATCTGCCGTTCATAGTCCGGCCCATACACTTCCGCGACGAGAGTCGCTACAACAGGTGGACCGGGGGGAACTTCAGCCACCTTGACGCGCGCATTCCATTTTTTTGCAATCGCCTGGATGGGCCCGCGCATTTGCTTGGCAAGATCGTGGCTTTGGCGCTTGCGGTCATCAATTGGGCGAAGATTCACTTGGATATCGCCCTGGTTCGGACCGCGACGAAGGTAGTAGTGCCGTACGAGACCGTTGAAATTATACGGCCCGGAAGTGCCGGCGTAGGTTTGATAGTTCAAAACTTCAGGCTGGTTGTGAAGATAAGCACCGATCTCCTGCTCCAAAGCCAGTGTGCGTTCGAGTGGAGTGCCCTCCGGCATGTCCACGATGACCTGAAATTCGCTCTTGTTGTCGAAGGGTAGCATCTTGACGCGGACGAGTTTGAACGCGACTAGAGAACACGCCAGTAACAAGAGCACAACAACGGTGCCGAGAAACGCCCAACGTTTTCCGGTGTTCTGAATCAGCGCGCTCATCACCTTCCGATAAAGCTTGGTGGTCTTCGCTTCAGCCTCGCCGCCTTCATGTTTGCTTGCGTGTCCACGCAGGAGCCGAAGCGCGGCCCAGGGAGATACAACAAAGGCGACGAACAATGAGAACAACATGGCAGCCGATGCTCCGACGGGAATCGGACGCATATAAGGGCCCATCAAGCCGCGGACGAACGCCATCGGGAGAATTGCGGCAATCACCGCAAAGGTCGCGAGGATGGTTGGGTTGCCCACTTCATCGACGGCCTCAACGGCTACATCTGTCCAAGATCTGCCCCGGCTCTCCGGCAACCTGAAGTGACGAACGATGTTTTCGACGACGACGATAGCGTCGTCCACGAGGATACCGATCGAGAAGATCAGTGCGAACAACGTGACACGATTGAGCGTGTACCCGTAAGCGTAAAAGATAAAGAGCGTGAGGGCGAGCGTCACGGGAATCGCCAATAAGACCACCCCTGATTCGCGCCATCCGAGCGCCAGAGCCACAAGCAGCGTTACGGAAATAGTCGCGAGGAAGAGATGTTTCAGCAGTTCGTCGGACTTGTGCTTGGCGGTCTGCCCATAATTGCGGGTGATGGTAACTTCGACGTCCTTCGGAAGAATGTAGCCCCGGAGCGAGTCGACTCGCGCCAGAACATCGTTCGCGACATTGGTAGCACTGGCGCCCTTGCGCTTCGCGATGGCCAACGTGACCGCCGGATACATCCCAGACGGAGTGTTCGTTGCGCCGAAGAAGACGTAGTCAGACGGTTCCTCTG
>Ga0335080_10000432_pt1 | contig 37892 bp, 39 predicted proteins | sample Lox_Sample_34_FD_206720 | JGI IMG/M metagenome (GOLD analysis project Ga0335080, IMG submission 206720) | Soil microbial communities from Loxahatchee National Wildlife Refuge, Florida, United States - Lox_Sample_3.4 | ecosystem: Environmental > Terrestrial > Soil > Wetlands | place: USA... | reverse complement strand
ATGCGCTTGCAGGTTGCCTTTCTTCAGGACGTTACACTTTACGGAAAGGTCTGCATGAGCAAGGGCGGGCGCGCAGCGTCACCCGGCAATCTCGTCCGTCACCCGGGGCGCGCTTTTTAACCCCTGTTCCAGATGTCGAATCTCGGTCTCGAGCCAGGTCTTCAGTGCGGCCTCCACTTCGGCGGGCGTGTACTGTCGACTCATACTGTGCACCGATTCGCCCTCCCGGTTCAAGGCGATGAAATGACACGCTTCCATTTCCTGCCGGAAGTTCTCCGGCACGAATTGAAACAGCCAGCACTGCGAACATGGCGTGGCACGCTCTTCGTCCAGGCGGTTCGGACACGACGGCGAATCCAGAAACATTGAAACCGGCCTCCAGGGCAAGGTTCCCCCATATCCGCCGTGCTCCAGAAATGCCAGCTCTTTCTTCAGTCGATTGATGATTTCAGTCTTCGAAAGTGGCACGATCAATCTCCAGAGACACCAACCCCCGATCGGTAAACCTCAAAAATTATTTTGGAATATCTTCGAACCCGTCGCCGTGATTCTCAATACGGCCGGAAGTGACCCACCTCACAACGGCATCCTCTCCAACGAAAGACTTGCCCCGAACCGCTCGCGCCGGCAACTTCTTCAGAACGCCCCGCCGCCGCCACCGCCAAAGCCGCCGCCGCTGAAGCCTCCCCCGGAAAAACCCCCGCCTCCACTGAAACCCGATCCCATCGAACTCGAACGTGGCGAAGATACAAACACTTGGTGCATATCGCTCGCCATGCTATGCATGGAGCTCGAAAAATAAAGCGGCGTGAATCCTGTATAGCCGTTCGGTGAAACGTACCAGCTCGGCGGATCCTTCACGATGCCGTCGAAAGCCTGTGCCCAGTGATGCTCCACCCCCAGCGCCATCGCGTATGGCAGATACTTTTCGAACGTGTCGGCCGGCGCGCGCTCGATGTGATCTTTGTCCACGCGGTTCATGAACTCCTGGAATCCGAGCACCGCAATCCATGTCCGTGTCCCGGCCAACGTTTTCGCGGTCATTTCCCGCGCGAATAACCACCAGATCACCGCCGAAATCAGAATGCTCACGACGGCCAGCGGCACCGAGTAAAACAGATTCAGCCAGCCCAGCACTTGCACCCCAACTACCAGAATCCCGATAACGACTGCGGCCCCTATGCTGTATCCGTTGGCCGATTCCGGGTCCAGCGCATAGATCCCCTTGTTCTTCAGCGCCGTCATGATCTCCCCGCGGATGGTGGGTATCGCCGTGTAGAAACGATTCTTCAGGCTCGAGAGCCGGGTCTCCGTTCCGCCCTGAAAAATGTTTATCAGCATGACCCGCTCGTGCGGCGCCAGCTCCGGACCCCATTCGCCCGGCGCTTTCAGCTGATGGAAAACGTAGTCCTTGTGGTGGAAGACGAGAAAGGTGTCTACCTTCTCCTCGATCTTGATGTACCCGCGTACTGCAAGATCCACGATGGTCGAGGTTATGTCGCGCGGATGAATGCAGTCGCCCACCAGCGTGCCCGCTTCCGCCGGCGTCAGGCCTTTCGGCGGTTCGTACTGCGGAGCCACTGATACGCCCGGGTCAGGATCTCGTCCCACCCAGTACCAGAGCCCGCTCATGACTGCCAGAGTAAGCAGCGGCAAAAATACGATCGGATTGCTGCCGATAAACCAGAAGAATTTTGTCAGGCTGCCGGGAGCCGCTACAACCCCCTGCGGAATATAAACGTCAACCGTCAACCCGTCACGCATCGAAAGCGCGTGCGTGGTTTCTACCCCGATGTCCGCTCCGTTCACTTGCGTGTCGGCGTCGCTCTGTTTCGATCCGTAGGCGCCCGTGAACGCCTGCGCGCGCACTCCGCTCGCATTTTCCGGCAGCGTCACAAACGCCGAGGCATGGTCGATGGGCACCGGCCAGTCGTTGCCCGTCACATTCCAGTAAAACTCGTCATACCCGTCAAAATAACGAATGCCGTTCCGAACCGAGTAGTCGATGTTGACCGCCCGGGTCGTGTCCACCGCTCCCGGAATATAGATCTTCAAGTCGCGGTTCGCTCCCGACTTGCTCGATTCATACTTCAGCTTGTTTCCGTTTTCGTCCGTTACGCTCTGCACATGAACAAAAAGCGTGTAGTTGCTTCCATTCGGTCCCGGATACTCAACCGGAATCGTGCGGTGAATGCCGTGCCACTCCCCCTTGAACACCACCGTAATTTTTTCGCTCACCAGCGCAGACCCATCCGCCGAGACCGCAATCGTGTCTTTGAAGTCCTCGATGTGCCAGCTATGAACCTGCGCAATCGCCGGAAGCGCCGCAAAAAGCACGCTCAGGAATCCACGCCAGATTCGGGAGGGAGATCGAAGTGTCAGCCGCCCCATGACGAGATGAACCTAGAATTTCACGGCCACCGCTTCGCGGTCGGTCGCTGCTGCCTCGAAGAACTGCTTCTGCTGGAACCCGTACATGCCCGCCAGAATGTTGGTCGGGAACGACTGAATCTTCGTGTTCAGGTCCCGCACTACGGCGTTGTAATAACGCCGCGCATTCTGGATCGCGTCTTCAATCTGGCTGAGCGAATTCTGGAGCTGCGTGAATTCTTGCGAAGCCTGCAGTTGCGGATAATTCTCTGCCACCGCAAATAGGCTCTTGAGTGCTCCCGTAAGCTGGTTCTCAGCCACGGCCTTGTCGGCGGGCCCCGTCGCCTGCATCGCCATCGACCGGTACTTCGCAATATCTTCGAATGTCCCCTTCTCGTGCGCCGCATATCCCTTCACGGTTTCAACCAGGTTGGGTATCAGATCGTGGCGCCGCTTCAGTTGCACATCGATGTCGGACCATGCCGACTCGGCGCGCACCCGCAACTGCACCAGGCTGTTGTACATCCCGATCAGGAAGACGCCTAGCAGGACGATGACCGCTATCAGGACAAGAAACATCATTCACACCTCGGCGCAGATTCAAGGCGACGGTAGCACAAGCAAAGTAGACGCGCAATGCACGCGCAGATTCGGTCGTGGCTCACTTTGAATCTGCTTTGAAGGGCTGCAGCTTTGCTGGCGATCCCTCGCCCCTCGCCGTTCGCATTCTGGGGCGGAGGCGCGCCGCAAATCCGCGCTCCTTTGGCGGGCGCGCAAAAAATCGGCTTGCCCCGTCCGACTCTCACTTCTTCGACGTGGCAAGCCGCGCGGAATGGCCCCTTCTTGCTTACTGCGCCGCTGGTTTCTTGGCGGGCTTGGTTGCCATTGCCGCCGCTTTCGGTTTCCAGAACTCCGGATCGGCCTTGACCCAATCTTCCGATACGTAGCTCATCCGCGGATTGAACGCGAACAAATTCGTCTCGCTTGAGTCCACGGTCGCCGCCGTCAGTTCGGCCAGCTTCTTCATGCCGTCCTCTCCCATCGCCGCCATGAACTTCGGCCAGTCACCTCCAAACTCGCGGTCAATCTCGTTGGCAGACTTGATCGGATTAAAAATAATGTACGTTCCGTCTTCCCGCCCGTATACCACTTGGTACATCGCCCAATGTGCTTCTTCGATTTTCTCGAATCCCATCTTGTACATCTTTACCAGTTCTTCCCAGTCTTTATCGTGTCCCTGCTTCACATGGAACCGTGAGATCTCGAAGTACCGCATGTGCGCTATATCCACATTCGCCCGCAAGCTCAATTCTTCCCTGTAAGCCAGCATCCCCTGATCGGTATCGGATAACAGTTCGCCGTCGGCTACATTGGCTCGATCCAGTTCCGCCATCAGGGCCGCGTTCTTCTCCGTAGCCTTCATGTCTTTTTCCCAGGCGTCAAACGTGTCGTAGCCGAAAAAGAACAGCGTGCGGGGTCGCCCTGACAACGAATCTGCCGCCAGGTAATGCGTGGGCCACTTGGCCTTGGTCACTGCCTGGACGAAAGCACTTTCGGTCTTCTCGTGCGACATGCCATTTTTGCCCGGCTTGGTCCACTCGCGCGTCACGCTCAGGACCTTCGGTGGTCCCGCATGCTGGGCAGCCGCCAGCACGCAGCTTGCGATCAAAAACACTCCCAATAGCAAACTTGTCATTCGTCTCATAGTCTCTCCTTAGTTTGGTGGGACGTCTCCCGCATGCTTTCCCCAACGCCCCTCGATTCGCATGCCCGGAACGGCGGCCATTGTACACCCGCCGGCTCGCTCAGCAATCTGTCGGATGAGCGCACGAACGAGTCAACGCCGTGGGCTTCAAGGATTTACCACTGGGAGTCTTCTGAAGGGCCTTACTGCCGGGGCGCGTAATATCCTCGCCGCGCCCGCACTTGCAGGTCTTTCTTCAATGCCGTGATCTCGATCGAGTGGAAGCGCCCGTCGGCACTGAAGTCCGAAGGCTTGTAGGAAACGTCGTACTGGCTGCGCAGTTCTTCCTCAATGGCCGCGAACGAACGCGTGATGTCCTTCATCTTGTACGGGAAAAATGCCCGCCCGCCCGTCGCCGACGCCAGGTCTTCCAGCACTTTGTCTCCGCGCAGAATCAATCCGCTGTCGTCCGTCGAGATCGCGTAAATCAGAACCTCGGAGCGCTGCGCCATTTCAATCGCTTGTGCGCGCGTTACTTCACTCTGGTTGTCCTCGCCATCGCTGACCACGATAATCGCTTTGCGAATCGGATGATCTGCGTGCTCGTGCAGCAGTTTGTCCCGGCAAGCCTTGTAGATCGCGTCGTAGAGCGCCGTTCCTCCGCCCGCTCGCAGCCGCTGCACCCCCGCTGCCAGCGCCGGTACGTTGTCCGTGAAGTCCTGCGTGATGCGGCTCTCTTTGTTAAAGCCCGCCACGAATGCCTTGTCATACCCGTGCCGCACGATGTGTTGCAGAAATCCGGTTGCCGCTTCCTTTTCAAACGCGAACCGTCCGGTGACCGATCCGCTTACGTCCATCAGCAACCCCACCTCAATGGGCAGATTCGTTTCCGGCCGGAAATTGACGATCGATTCCACTGGCTTGTGATCGTCGAGAATCGCAAAATCCTTCTGGTTCAGGTTGCGGACAAACTTGCCATGCCGGTCGGTCGCAATGAAAAGCACATTTACTTCTTCCACCTGCTTGCGAATGGTAAGAATTGGATCGTTCGGCTCGCTCTCGAAACTCGACGCCGATGCCTCACCCATTGTCACCACTGCCGAAGCCGCGACCCCGTACTGCACCGTCTGGGCCGAACCCGCAGTCAGCAGACCTAGCACCGCCACCATTCCCAACCAGATTTTCCCCGGATTCTTCATGCCTGTGTAAACCCAAGATTCTATTGAAAGTTCTAGCGTTCCGATCCCATGCTATCCAAATATTTCGTGCACGCTACGGGCCGAACCGCCGGGTCCTGCCTTGCACCTACTTTAGGCCTGTACTCCCTGTAAGCCCAAGTTACAAAAGGAGTACGCGAAGGGTGCGCCGTTCTAAACCCCACCCCCTCAATCGCTTGCCAACCGCGTTCGTCGCGTGCCGGCCGCACATTCTGAAAGCAGGGAAACCGCCTCCCATGGCTTCATGTTCCCCAGTTTGCTCTCCGACCAGGGCTCCGCGACATTTTTTCCCGATTCCGCCCTCCCCGTGCAATTTCTGCTGCTCTCCGGTGTCAGCATGGTGGAGGGTTTGGGGGTTTCGTCTGCCTTGCGCAGGAGCTCGCGCCACAACTTTCCCGCTATCGGCAATAGCCAAACCCCAGACTGGAAGAGCGGCGTTTCAGGCCGGCACCCGGCAGGCCCATCTTTGCCCTCGACCCGCGAGGTCCGGTGAGCCCATCTCGCACCACTCATGAGTAAGAAGCAAGTAATTACTCGAGTAACATGCGCTCGCTTGTCTTACGACTATCTTAGTGTCACCAATGTCCTTTAATCCGACCGTCCAGTGACGGTTCTAGTCCCTCGGTACTGTGGCTCTCAGACTCGGGCGCAACTAATCTTGCCGCTGGGGGTTTCCACCTGCATGAAAAACAAATTCACCAATTCGCTCTTAACCCTGGCAGTGGGTGGCCTGATGCTTGCCGGTTCCGCCTCTGCTCAAACCTCAACCACCACCTCCGGTGCCGGCCCGGGCGTTGTCGATCCCGGCCATCCGCGCGTGAATGAAGTCAATCGGCGCGAGGAAAACCAGCAGCAGCGCATTGGCAATGGCGTAAAAAATGGCACGCTCAGCGCGCAGCAGGCTTCCAATCTCGAAAAGCGTGAGGCCAGCGTGCAGAACCGTGAGCAGCGCGATATGGCGGCGCACAACGGACATCTCACCAAGGCCGAACAGAGAGGGATTAACCGCCAGCAGAATCGCATCAGCAAGTCGATCTACAAAGACAAGCACTCCAAGTAGAGTTTGCCGTAACCCGGTTGCCAAGGGCGCGGCTTCGGCCGCGCCGCCAGGGTTCACAGAGAATATCTGGGCTTGTCTCTCGCCAGAACTCCTCGGGAACGGCCTACTGCCGCAGTCCGATCCATCCTTCTGAAATCACCATCGAGTTGCCGGGATTCCGCGAATCGTATTTCACCGACGTCGGTAGTCCCAGCCGGCACGAATGCAGATTGATCCACTGCCGTAGGTAGGTAACGTCCTGCGACGCTTCGTAGGAAACCCCTGCCACATCGTACTGGTAGATCAGCATGGTGGCAGCGCGTTCCTGCTCGAGCTCCTGGACGTCGATCACCGTTCCGTCCGTGATGCGTCCCACCGTATTGAGCCATATCCGGCGCTCGCGCTCCAACTCCTCGGACGTTTTGGGCTTGCGGCGCAGCAGATAATAAGCCGCCACCGCCAATCCGGCCCCAAGCAACACAAATATGTAGAGACGAAGTGAGATCATTGCCAAACGGAAGCCCTGAGCCTGTTGGGATCAATTCAAGGATAAGCCGAAACTCTTCCTGCGCCAATGGTACCAACGTGCTCCATCGTGTACCCCCGTGCGCCCGACTGCGACATATTCTTGACAGCAAAGTGACAGTTTCGTGACAATTCCAATCACCCCTCCCGCTACCCTTTTTCCCTCCGGCATACCTACACGGTTTCAACGCACTCAACGCGCCTTGGGGACTCGAGGGTCGTGGGAGACATTAGGCCTGATCAGCCCGACACGCGTGGAGGCCTGAAAGCAAACAGGGAACGGTCCCACACCCGTTCCCTGCCTTGTTTCGTACTCCCATGGTTGCCACTCCAAGCGAACCGGGAAATTAATTCCGCCATCTCCCGACCGTCCGTGACGCCGTGGAAGGCTTGTCCTTTAGGACGCGTTCAAGTTACCAAAACGCTCTGGCCTCAGGCCCTCTCGCCCTACGCTCTCCGCCGGTAATAAATGTTGAACTCGAATCCCGGATTCGGCGGAAAGATCTCCGCCACCTTGCGCAGCCGTTCGGCCATCGGAGCCGGCGCCAGGAGCGGGTAGTCCCGCTCCCGCAGATCGTAATAATCCACATCCAGATAAACCGCCAGCAGGTAAATCGAAATCGCGTCCGCAAAGCTCGCCGCCAGGTATTCGTTCTTGAATTTCTCCGCATCCGGACCGTGCGTGGTCGCGAACTTGCGCGCCTCCCATGCATCCAGCGAGGTCTCGCCCCGCACCCCCGCTTCCACCTGCTGCCACGCCAGTTCGGCAAATGCCGCCGAAACTCCGGCATGCTCTACCAGCGCGTGGCCCACATTGATATAGAACTCGAATGCCACCGAAAATTTGTCGTCCATCAACCGAGTCGAAATGAACACGCACTGCGCTCCGCCGATGATCAGATTACGATGGCACACCGCGCTGTCGCTGAGCGCCACGTCATAGCGGTCGGCGATCACCGTCTCATCGCCCTGCGTGACTGTGAGCGGCACAAAATAGTAGGCCTTGCGTGCCAGCGCTCCCGCAATCGTTACCGGCACTGCGGCAATCATTCGATCCAGTTCGCTCTCGCCGACCATAACTTCGCCCGCCCGCGCGTAACAGATGCCGTTGGGGGCCTCGGAAACGGGGCTCGATTGCACGACCTCCGCGGGGCTGCGTGTGATCTTCGACGCGGTTTGCGACATGGCCGTATTGTAGCCTATGCCAACGCCCGATTCGGCTAACCCTGTCATACCGCAATGGTGTAACTTGGAATCATGCCAACCACCGAATCGCCGCATCCACGATGGATCGGAGTTCCGGTGCGAGCCTTCGGTATCATGTTTCTTTTCACGCTCCTTTCCTTTGCGGTTGCGCTTTTGCTGAGCATTCTTGGGACGATCGTCTATTCGCAAGTCGAGCATGTAGCCCCCAATTTACAATACGCATATCGCCATATCGCATTTCCCTTTGCCGTCGCGGCGGGAGCGGTTGTGCTGGTTGTGATGCTGGTCGTCGAGGTGAAAAATTATCGCCTGCGCAAGGCCCTCGACGCGATCGAGAGGAATTCTTGAGTCATTGAATCGCGAAACGTTTATTCATTGAAACACTCGAACATTTGAAACAGTCTCAGTTCGGATCTTCGAAGAGCAAACAATGTCTCAATGATCCAATGACTCTGCCTCGCATCGCCATTCCGCTTCCTCATTCCGACGACCGCGACTATGCCGAGCGCGCCATTCCGCAGTATGAGGCCGCTGTGCGCGGCGCTGGCGGAGAGCCGGTGCGCATCGATTTTGATCAGGAACCACAAGAACTGAAAAAGAAGCTCGCCACCTGCGACGCGCTGCTGCTGCCGGGAAGCCGCGCCGATGTGGAGCCGGCAAAGTACCGCGCGGCACGCCATCCGAAAACGGCCGAGATCGACTTGAAGCGCGACGATCTTGATCGCGTGCTCCTCGATGATGCCGACCGCGCGCGCAAGCCCGTGCTGGCGATCTGTTATGGATTGCAGTCGTTGAACGTCCATCGCGGCGGCTCGCTGCTGCAACACATCGAATCGCCCGTTAATCACAGCGCCGGGCGAGCTGTTTCAAACGCGCACACCGTCGAGATCGATCCGGAGTCAAAACTCGCGGGAATTGTCGGCGCCCGCGATGGGGAGCCGATCGCGGTGAATTCCTCCCATCATCAATCGGCCAAGACACCTGGAACCCGCTTGCGCGTCGTGGCGCGCTCTCCGCAGGATAACGTGATCGAAGCGCTCGAGGGCACCGAGCCCGATCACTTTGTACTTGCGGTGCAATGGCATCCGGAGCGGTCCGTGAACGATGCGCCCGAAGTTGCGGACTCGGCTCATAGGATCTTTCGCGCGTTTGTAGAGGCGGCGACGGGAAAGGCCACCAGAGAAGGGAAGTAATTCTCCACCCGGAGCGGCTGTAGCGCGCGGGCCGCGCCATCCTGCCCTATTTCCTCGTTAACAGAACCACGACGCAGGCAATCGCCGCGTTGTCCGTGCCCGTGCCTTCGGGTGTTTTGGCCTTTAATCCCACGCAATCTTCGGCGATGCCGCAGAGTTCCGCCACGCGGCGGCGAATCGCCCCGGAGTGCGGTCCGATCTTCGGCGCGGCAAGAATCAGCGTCGAATCGACATTGACGAGCTCGTAACCAGCCGCAGCGACGCGCTTCAGGGCTTCACGAAGAAATATCGCCGAATCTGCGCCCTTCCACTGTGGATCCGACGGCGGGAACAGCGCGCCGATATCCGGCGCTGCCATCGCGCCCAGCAACGCATCGGTGATGGCGTGCAGCAGGACGTCTCCGTCGGAGTGACCGCCGAGGCCTTTTTCGTAGGCGAGTTTGACGCCGCCAATGATCAGCGGAATGCCCGCTTTGAATTCGTGTGAGTCGTAGCCTTGGCCGATGCGCAGTTGAGTCATGGTTCGCAGTTCTTGCAAGGAAGATTGATCTCTGGCCACCGGCCGTTCACCGCTAGCCACAACTCTTCAAATAAAACTCCGCCAGTTCCATGTCCGCCGGAGTTGTGATCTTGATATTCTTCGCCGAGCCCATGACGACCACCACCGGCAATCCCGCGCGTTCGATCAGAGAGGCTTCATCCGTACCGACAAAGCCATCCGCCGCCGCTTCATCGAATGCCTTCTTGAGAATGTCGTAGCGGAAGCCTTGCGGCGTTTGCGCCATCACCACGCCCGCCCTTGGAATCGTCGCCCTGATCACGGCGCCTTTTGCCGTCCGGTCCACCTGCTTTACCGTGTCCACCGCCGGCCAGCCGGCGATGGCAGCATGGTGCTTCGTCGCCGCCGCAATTACTTCATCGATGATTTCCGACGTCACGAATGGCCGAACAGCGTCGTGCACCAGCACCAGATCCTCCGCGTTCACGGTCCGGCCCTCACCGCCGAGATGCGCCAGCGCGTTTGCCACCGAGTTCTGGCGATGCTCGCCTCCCTCCACCAGCTGCAGCCGCTTGTCGAGAATCTCCGGGAACTGCTTTTCCACCTGCCCGCGAAACGGCGCGATTTCATCCTTGCGCAGCGCCACCACGATTTCGTGAACCGCTGCCGTCGAAGCAAACTTGCGCAGCGTACGAACCAGAATCGGAATGCCTCCGAGTTCTTTGAACTGCTTGCTCGGCGTTTCCTTTCTCGCTCGGCTCGACGCCGCTGCCATGCGCGTGCCGAGTCCTGCCGCCGGAATAATGACAAAAACTTTCATGAAGGCCGATCAGTATAGTACAGGACGCCGTACGCCGCCGACGGCATGGATAGGGCTTGGTTTGACGAGGCCGCGACCGTCTTCACCCCGCGTACATCGTGTTCAGTCCGCTGCGCGGTCAATGGGAAGCGGCGCAGCCTTTTTCTGCCCTGGATCGGATAACGGTCCGTTGGCGTTTACTGCCGGCACCACCACCGGAGCCGGGGTCGATGTTTTCGAGTCATGCCGCCCCGCGTTGCGCTCATCCCACTTGCCGAAGATCATTTTGCCGGCGGTCGTCTGCAGTACCGAGGTCACCGAGACGTCGATGGTTTTCCCAATCATCTTGCGCGCATTGTCGACCACCACCATCGTCCCGTCGTCCAGATAGGCGACCCCCTGGTTATATTCCTTGCCTTCCTTCAGGATGAATACCCGCATGATTTCGCCCGGCAGCACGATCGGCTTCAGCGAATTCGCAAGCTCGTTGATATTGAGCACCGCAACGCCCTGCAGTTGGGCCACTTTATTCAGGTTGAAATCATTCGTGATGATCTTGCCTTCATACACTTTGGCAAGCTCGATCAGCTTCATGTCCACTTCGCGGACGGCCGGAAAATCGTCTTCCACGATCTGGATCTGCAGCGAAGCCGATTTCTGCAGGCGCTGAAGAATGTCCAGACCGCGGCGCCCGCGGTTCCGTTTGAGCGAATCGGCGGAATCGGCCACCAGTTGAAGCTCGCGGAGCACGAACTGCGGGATCACGATGATGCCGTCCAGGAAACCGGTCTCGGCGATATCGGAGATGCGCCCGTCGATGATGACGCTGGTATCCAGAATCTTGTAGCTCTTCTTGCCGGTCTTTTCGCCCCCGAATATCCCCCCCAGCGCTGCCAGGTTGAGCAGGTCGCCTTTCGTTGCTCCCACCAGCAGGCCCACATACGCCATGATCAGCATGACCATGATTTGTAAGAAGCTCTGCGTCGGGCTTGGCTGGATGCTGTTCCGAATGACCAGCGCGAAAAAATACGCGCCCATAATGCCCAGCACGCTTCCGATCGCCGCACCGATCAGCCGCTTCAGGCTCATCACCTTCAGCCGCCATTCGAACAGGACAATCGCGCAGCCGATCAGCGCCCCAACCACGGCTGACACACTGGGCGCTAGATTGTGTAGGTTAAACGGCCGGACGAGATAGCAGATTACGCATACGATGGCTACAAAGAGAATGCGTATGAGAACGACATCCACAACCATACCTCCACCGGGCTGGACCATGCCGCGCATGTTCAAACCCGCGCCCGCTTATTGGGTTAGATGAGATGAAACCCAGTGCCAGGCGTTCTATTTCGGAGCTATATGAAAAATTAAAGCGCTCCGCGTCCGGTCTCATGAACCGGACCCACCCAACTAGTACGCTGGAAAGTATATACCGCCTTGAAACGGGCAACCAGTGGCGGTTTATGACCGAAGGTAATAGCCCAGCGCCCCGGCTTCCGCCCATCCCGCCGCTGCATCGCACCTGAACTCCCCACCCCCTGGCTCTTTTACACATCGCGCGCGCGCTGCGTTAGACTGTCCGGTTGCTTGGAGAGCACTTATGCATTGGCCGGGACGCATTGTCCTGCTCATTATTATTGTCGTTTCGCTGGCGCTGTTCCTGCGAAAATTCCTGGCTGCCCTGCGCGTCATTCTCGCCGCCAAGCCTGATGCCGATTTCCGGCTCTCGCCCATCGCACCCCGCATCCGCAAATTGCTCTGGGAAGTGGTGGCTCAGGGGCAGGTGATTGCCCAGCGTCCTCTTCCGGGGCTCGCGCACGCCCTCGTCTTCTGGGGGTTTTGCGTATTTGCCCTAGTCACTATCAACCACTTCGCCGAGGGATTCGGCATAGGCTTCCTGGGCGCTGGACCATTCTCGCGACTCTATTATGCCGTCGCCGCCATCCTTGCGGTTGCGGTCGCAGTTTCCATCGCCGGACTCGCATTCCGCAGGTTCGTCATCCGTCCCAAATGGCTCGAGCCCCTCTCGCCAGAATCCGGCCTGATCGCCTTCTTCATCTTCGCTCTCATGGCGACCTATCTTGCCCAGCACTTTCTGGTGCAAGCAGGAACTACCGCGGGTTGGGCCGTCTGGTGGGCTCACACCCTGGTCCTGCTGTGTTTTCTGCCCCTCATTCCCAGCACCAAGCATATGCATCTCGTCCTCAGCCCGCTCACCGTCTTCCTCGAGCGGGATGCCTTCAGCAAGATTCCTCCCCTCGTCGGCGACGAGGACTTCGGTCTTGATACCGGCAAAGACCTCACGCAGATCGCAGCCCTCCAGGCTTACACTTGCGTGGAATGCGGCCGCTGTACGGAACATTGCCCGGCGAACAATACCGGCAAGCTTCTTAATCCCAAGGAAATCATTCTGGGGACTCGGCAATATCTCAAGGAATTCGGGCCCCAGAGCGCTGAACCTCTTCTCGGCAAGCATCTTTCGATGGAAGCGGCCTTCCAGTGCACTACCTGCGGGGCCTGCGAGTTTCAATGCCCGGTCGGCATTCAGCACTTGCCCCTGATTGTCGGATTACGACGCGGCGCGGTCAACACCGGCAAGTGGGACAATACCTACGGCGCCGAGCTCTTCGTCACTCTCGAACGTCAGGGAAATTCCCTTGGATTTCCTCCCTCTGATCGCGAAAAATTTATCGAGAAAAGTAACTTGCCCTACTTTGACGGCACTCAGGATTACTGTCTCTGGATGGGCTGCCTGGGGTCCTACGATCCCAATGGCCGCAAGATTCTGCTCGCCTTGGTCGAGGTACTGCGCTATCTGAACATAACCTTCGGCGTTCTCCGCCAGGAAAAATGCAATGGCGACCCGGCGCGCCGCCTCGGCAACGACTATCTGTTCGGCGAACTTGCGCAGGCGAATCTCGACCAGATTCGCGAGGCCGGCGTCAAGAAAATGGTCTCAATTTGCCCGCACTGCGTTCAGACCATGGGCGTCGATTGGCGTGAGCACGGAGGCGCGATTGCCATCGAACACCACACCGAATTGATTTCCCGCCATCGCGACCGTCTTCCCGACGATCGCAGCCAACAGTCCTCCATGGTCTTTCACGATGCCTGTTACCTGGGACGCTATCGCGGCGTCTATGACGCTCCCAGGGATGTCATCGCCCGCTTCGGACAAGTCGTCGATCCCCCCCGCGCCCGCGAACGCGGCTTCTGCTGTGGCGGCGGAGGTGGCCTCATGTTTCTCGGTGAAGAGTCGGGCAAGCGCGTCAACCGCGAGCGCGCCGAGGAGCTGGTCGCTACCGGAGCCAGCGTGGTCGCGGCTGCCTGCCCGTTCTGCAACTCCATGCTGCGCGATGGCCTCGCCGCTGCCTCACAAACGCCGCCCGAATTATTGGATGTGGCCCAGATCGCCGCCGCCGCGATTGCCAGGAAGTCAAGCGTCTAGCGCCCGTATGGGGCGGGCATCGCGCGGGCATTCCTGCCCGCCGCGCGAGGTGTGCGTGGAGCCTGCATTCCTGCCCGCACTGACCGGGACGTCTGCTTCACCACTTCTTGAAAATGAAGAACACTGCGCCCACGATTAGCGCGAAGCCGACAAAATAATTCCACTCCAGATCCTGATGGAAATAGAGCATCGAAAAAACCGCGAACACAGTTAGTGTGATCACTTCCTGAATGGTTTTTAGTTGAGCGAGCGTGAATTCATACGACCCGATCCGGTTGGCGGGCACCTGAAAACAATACTCGGCGAAGGCAATCAGCCAGCTGAGAATGATGACCTTGAACAGCGGCGCCGAGCGATACTTCAAGTGCCCGTACCAGGCAAATGTCATAAAGATGTTGGAGCAGGTCAGAAGCAGAATCGTTCTCATTCATACTATGTTGCCGCATCGGCGATTTTGTTGCCTGCCTCGCCCGCCTTCCTTGCTCCGCCCGGCCTCAAAACAGGCCCCCGCCTCTTCACCGGCGGCCGATTTTGACCGCCACGAAAACGATCGCGCAGAAGCCAAAGTCCACCGCCAGCCCCAGGTCTTCCTTGAACAGCGAGTGCCGCATGGCCGGCGGCAGGTGCGGCATGAGCAGAAAATAGATCGCATTGCCGGCCAGCACCGCTGCCAGCGCATCGATAAAGTTCTTCATGGCCCTGCTAACATCCCTTGAGATGCTGGAACCCTCCACACCAGTGCAGTACGTCAAAGGCATTGGCCCACGGCTGGCCGAGATCCTCGCCGCCAAAGGCCTGCAATCCGTCGATGACCTCCTCCATTATCTGCCCTTCCGTTACGAGGACCGCCTCAACCCGCGCTCGGTTGCCGAGCTCCGCCCCGGCGAAATGGCCACCGTGATAGCCGAAGTCCGCAATTCCGGCCTGTTCCGCACCCGCCGTATGCCTATTTTCCAGCTCACCGTCGGGCAGGGGCCGAGCCGCCTGAAGTGCCTCTGGTTCAATGCCACGTATTTGCAGGGCCGCTTTCAACCCGGACAAATGATCGCCCTCTACGGAAAAGTCGAGGCCGATCGCAACGGACAGCTTCAGATCACGCAGCCGCAATTCGAGATTCTCGGAGACACCAATGAAGAGGGCGGCGCTGATGATGCCGAAAGAAAGGCCGCTGCCTCGCTCGAGGTGGGACGCATTGTTCCCATCTACGAATCTGCCGGCCAGGGCAAGCTCACGCCCCGTTGGTTTCGCCGCATCATCCGGCGAGCCCTGGAAAATTTGAATCCCGATCAGCCCGATCCTGTCCCCGCCGCCGTGCGCGCCCACCTCAGCTTGGTATCTCCGCGCGAGGCTTTGTGGAAGGTCCACTGGCCTGACGCCGGCGAGAGCTTTACCGATCTGCAATCGGCCCGCACCCCCGCGCATATCCGCCTGATTTTCGACGAGCTCTTTTTCATCGAACTCGGCTTGGAACTGCGCCGCCGCCAGCAGAAGGCCCAAACCGGAATCGTTTTCCAGATCAACGATGCCGTGCGCCAGTCCATCAAGAAAATCCTGCCCTTTCATCCCACCGCTGCGCAGAAGCGTGTCCTCAAGGAAATTGCGACCGACATGCAAACTCCCTACCCCATGCGCCGGCTGCTTCAGGGCGATGTCGGATCGGGCAAGACCATCGTCGCCTTCCAGGCCGCCATCCTCGCCATCGAAAACGGATATCAGGTTGCTTTCATGGCCCCCACCGAGATTCTTGCGCAGCAGCACTATTTCTCGGCCCGCCAGATTCTGGAAAAAGCTGGCTACCGCATCGTTCTGCTCACCGGCTCGCTCGAACAAGATCGCAAGCGCGACGTTCGCCGCCACATCGCCCGCGGCAACGCCCAGTTCGTTATCGGTACCCACGCGCTCATTCAGGATCGCGTGGAATTCGAGAATCTTGGCCTCGTCATCGTCGATGAACAGCACCGCTTCGGTGTGATGCAGCGCCTGAAGCTCATGCGAAAATCGGATTCTCCATCGGAGGCTCGCCCGTCACCTGCGAGCCCAGCCTCTCCCCCGCTCCCCTGCGCCCCGGGGACTCCTGCAGCCGCCGAACCCGACGTCCTCGTCATGACCGCTACCCCCATCCCGCGCACCCTCGCCCTCACTCTTTACGGCGACCTCGATGTCTCCGTGCTCGATGAACTCCCACCCGGTCGCACCCCCATCGTCACCAGAGCCCTCGCCGACGAGCGGGCTCCCGAGGTTTGGGATTTTCTGCGCCGCGAAATTGCCGCTGGTCATCAGGCTTACGTCGTTTATCCCGTGATCGAGGAAAATGAAGAGCGCGAACTGAAGGCCGCCGGGCAGATGCACCGTCAGTTGCGCGACAGGATTTTCCCCACCCTCCACGTCGGCTTGCTCCACGGCCGCCTCGATCCCGATGCCAAGGAACGCATCATGCGCGAATTCCAGCGCGGCGAGATCCAGATCCTGGTTGCCACTACCGTCATCGAAGTCGGTGTCGACGTCCCCAACGCCACCGTCATGGTCATCGAGCATGCCGACCGCTTCGGCCTCGCCCAGCTTCACCAGCTTCGCGGCCGCATCGGGCGTGGCGCCGCCAAATCGTATTGCGTGCTCATGCACGGCGCCAGAGTTTCCCCCGAAGGCGAGCGCCGCCTCGACGCCATGGTCCGCACCAACGACGGCTTTCAGATCGCCGAACTCGATCTCGAACTTCGCGGTCCGGGCGACTTCTTCGGCACCAAGCAGGCCGGTATTCCCAGCTTCCGCGTCGCCAACCTGATTCGCGACCGTCAGTTGCTCGAGGCCGCCAAGCGCGAAGCCGCCTTCGTTGTTGCCGGCCCCAATGCCGGGATCTCCGAGGAAGAAATTGCCCGCGCCCTCAAAGCCATGCGTGCACGCTGGTCGATGAGCTACGGCCTGGCCGAAGTCGGCTAGCGCCGGCCGGCCCCGCGGGTCCTGACAGGGTGCGCCTTCGGGCGCGCCGCAAAAGGAACAGAAGCACGGGGCTTCGGCCCTGATACCCCACCCCGGCCCATCACTCTCACCTGTGATCTAAATCACAGCGCGCTCCTCGCCTGAGATCATATAGAGGTAGTACTCCGGTTCGCGTCCGCCGGACAAGCGGCACCAGAAAGATGGATAATTCTGTTCGAGTTCTTGAAAGCCCCGCCCCCGTCACTCCCGGCCCTTCCCCCGTGTTCGGAACCAAGAGGTTAGTACTCCTCTGCTGCTATTGTCGTACCGAACTCAACGAGTCTCAGATGTTCGAATTCAGAGGTTGGGTCGCCTGCGAGAGATGCGTCCGCGATTACTACCGCGATCGCCCTAATGAAGTGGAGTCCGGCTTGCAAACCAGGCAGAGGAATGCAGCAATTTGGCTGGCGCGTAACCGGAAACATCTCGAGAAGCAGGCGGGAACAAACGGCCGCTCCCATTAGCCGGGGCTGACGGCGCCAGATCGACGTCGGAGCCGTGTTCATCGCCTTGCGCTGCAGTCGATCTGTGGCCCAGTTTCAATCTTGCTTTGAAGGGACGCGGCTTCAGCCGCGCCCTCAAGCCGGTGGTTTTGCGCGTGCGCCCGCTTCCACCCTCGAATTTTCCACGTTCCTGCTTCTGCTATGATCGCGGCAAGGCCCGGTGGATAACTGGCCGCTCGCCGCTTGCAGTCCCGTCAGGCATACTGTAAAGCCGCGCTTTTCAAAACCTTATTCATGAAAAGGGCTGGACGACGTCTGGCCTGCTGAAGGAGCTTTGACCATGGAGACATCCGCTTTCTCTCTCGGCAACCGCCGCAACGAAGACATCGCTCTTGATCTGATGAAGTTCATCGCCATGACCACCAACTACGGCAAGATCGCCGGCCCTGGTGCCGGCTTCCAGGGCACCGCCTCGGTCGAGAAGCCCGAAGACTTCGCCGATCATCTCCTCGCACTCTACGGCAAATGCCGGAAGGCGGTCGACGGGAAATAGCGCCGGATCGCCATCACAAGTCGCGCCTTCCTGTTTTTGACTGGCCCGACCTGCAAGGTTCGCTCTGCTCCCGCCCCTTCATTTCTCCGGGGCCTTTGCGCTTACTGTCGCGTGGTAAGTCGCAGGCCCCATTCCGCTCTGTGGATTCCAAACCACAATCTCAACTTCATCGCCCTCGTTGAGTGTCCATCCCATGGCGCCGTAAGCCCCGCTGAAGCCGTTGATCACAATCTGCGTGTCCCTCCAGCTTTCGACATCGACGTTGATCTCGTCCCAGTTCTGCGGCACGATCCGCCCCGCCGCCCAGTGCGCCGTTTTATCCCGAATTGCCAAAAATGGAGAATCGGTCCTCGCGTATGGCACATGCAGCCCGAATCCCTCGCCTTGGATCACAATTCTCTGTTCCGCCCGCGCCAGGATCGGGGTCACCATAGAAATGCGTGGACCGTCCACCGCATTCGCCAGTGTCATCTGGGTTATGCTTGCACCCGGCGTCTCCGTTCTCCACGCTCGTGGTCTCAGCGCAAAACCCGCCACCACAATGATGAGAACGATAAACACTGCCACCGCCAGCAGCACCGGACGCTGATCCAGTTGAAATCCGGCTTGGCCGCTCCAGTTCTTTGAGGGTGCCGGGCCCGCGCTCGGGTTCAGGGGGCCTCGGTCAGCGCTTTCCAGTTCGTTCAGCCAACCGTCAATCTCTTTTCGGTAGGCGAATACTGCTCGCCGTTCCCCTCCCGGTACTCGGTGCACCGGAAGCCCTCTTTGCTCCCACCGCCGTACCGTGCGAAGATCCCGGCCTAGGTATGCTGCAATCTCTTTCCAGGAATCGAGTCGTTCACCTTCTTGGGCCATAGCCGACGGCGCGCTCCTAATCTCCCCCTCGCCGGACTCTCTCTGCCCCTTGCTGCCTCTTAATGTCCTCTTCTGCCTCTAGACGTTCGCTCGGAGTATAGGGGATTCTCTGTAGTTCGGCAACACTTGGAGGGCCTGGAACGCACACCTCGATTCGCAGCCGGTTATGCCTGATTCATTCTGGCTAAGTTATTAGTAATGTGTTGGCTGCCGTGCAAAGCGTAGTCAATCCGACGGTCAGAATGTTTTTGCCCCTGCTGCTCCCTTACAGGACGGGCTTGTCCAGCCTGCCCAGCAACAGATAGACCCAGCAAGAGCCAGCAACAGATAGACCCAGCAAGAGCCAACAGCAGATAGACCCAGCAAGAGAAAGAGAAAGACAAGAAAGATGCCAGGTACGCACAGCACTGGCGCCGTCTGTAATTCTGGCGAACGCTTCTCCACCGCACCTCTGGGGACGTATCGCCAAAATGGGGAGAACTCACTTGGATCGCATCAAGGGTACGGTTCGATGGTTCAACAATGCTAAGGGATACGGTTTCCTGGGCCAGGAAGGTGGGCCCGATATTTTTGTCCACTTTAGCGCTATCGCCAGCGACGGCTATAAGAGCCTGCAAGAGGGTGAGCCGGTCGAGTTCGAAGTTGTTCAGGGCGCGAAAGGACCACAGGCAGCAAACGTCAGGAAGATCTCCTGACAAAGATCTCCTGAGATTCTTCGATTTGGGCTGCTGCTGAATCAGGGTAGGTCCTTCCTATAAGGAAGCGCCCCGGCCCGCAAGGAAGCGCCCGGGCCCTCGAGCCGCCCGCCTGCGGCTACTTCCTGCTGAACCTTGCAGGCTCCGGCGACACCACCCTTGCCCGGGTCGCGCCTGTAGTTGCGCGCGGACCCATCTTCACCGCTGTCAGCGGCTCAGCGACATCCCCAATATGTGTGGATTCCAATCGGTGCGCCGGTCCCTATCTCCGGATCAGCCACATCACCCAGCCCGCCACGAACACTCCCCCCACAAACATTGCGAAACAATACAAGAAATACTTCACTTGTTCCGTGGGTGTGCTTTTCTGCGTGATTCCGAAGACAACCGACGTAAACAGCGCGAACACCACCGCGGCCGAAAAGTGCGATAGGGTGATGGTCACGGTTTTTTCCCGAGCGCAATGTGGTGGGCGTCGGCCGCCGCAATGAAGTTAAGCAATCCCGCCACAATCAAAAATGTCTTGCCATAATCCGCCGCCGCGTTCGCGGCCATCGCCGTTCCCCAGTCCATCATTCTGGCCAGAAAATACAGCGCGCCCGCTCCCACATCCCCAACAAACCCCAGAATATCCAGAATGTCCCCGCCATTCGGCTGGTAGATGCGCCCGTTCATTCCCAGTCCCACGAAAAACATCGCGAATACAGAGACGAGCAGAAGCGCTCCCCGCACATATCTCTTCAGCAGAAGATGGCCCGCCCCCGGCACGAGCCACCCTACAATCGGCGCCACCACCGCCATCGTCGTCAGTGGATACTCGCTCGCCGTCTCTTTTTCTGTAGCTGTTTTGGCCATTCAGATTCTTGCTCGGGGGCTCACTCCGCCTCTCCGCCCATCCGCTTCACTCACTCAGATGTTCACGATCTCCTTCTGAATTCTACCAGTCACTTCGGCGCTTGTGGCGCGTACCAGCACATCCACTTCCAGGCGCACGCCGAATTCGGGCAGGTAGATCCCCGGCTCGATCGAAAAACATGAGTTCGGCAGGATTCGCCGCTCATCGTGGATTTCCAGGTCATCCATGTTCGCGCCATTGGAATGTACGTCGGTCCCGATCGAGTGGCCTGTCCGGTGAATGAAATAGTCTCCGTACTTCGCTTTCTTGATCAGGCCCCGCACCGCGTGATCCACTTCCCATCCGGCAATCGGTTTCTGCGCTGCCACCGCATCCTGCACCGTCTTGATGCCAATGTCCCGCGCGTCCCGGACGATTTTGAAAATCTCCTGCTGCCGTGCCGTCGGAGACTTGCCGACTACCCCCACCCACGTGATGTCGTAGTAAACCGCTCCCGGTTTATTCTTCTTGGCCCAGATATCCAGCAGAACAAAATCTCCTTCGCGAATCGGCACCGGACGCGCTGCGCTCGGGTCGTAGTGCGGGTTGCCGCTATTCGCGTTCGCCGCCACTACCGGCGGATCGTCGGTCGTCAGCTTCTCGCGCGCGAACGCCTCTTTGATGAAGTTTTGGATCTCGTGCTCCGTCGTGCCCCCATTGCGCACCCGCCGCCCGATCTCCTTAAAGGCCTCGGCCGTGATCGCGTCGATTGCGTCCCGCGCCTCGAAATGGGTCTTGATCTGCTCCTCGGTCCATGTCGATTCGAACTGCGCCACTAAGTCGGCCGAACTTACTATGTTCTTTCCCAGTCCCCGAATCAGGTCCGCCGTCCCCGCATCCACCATCGAAATCGTGAACACCACGTTGTTGGGCGAGTACTGCATGGCGATGTCCCGATGCGCCGCCAGCATCTGCTTCAGGCTGTCGAACAACTCCTGCCATCCTGAGTACTGCATTTTGCTTCCCGGCAGGCTATCCAGATGCCCGGCTTCGATCTTGTGCACCAGTTTCGTCGGCTCGCCCTTCGCAGGAATCAGGTAATACCACCGCCGCGTCACCATCATGCTCTCGGGAAGCCCGAGCACGCGGTACGCGATCGGGTCGCGATGATGGTGGTCGTAAAAGAGCCAGGCGTCGATGTTACGCTCGCGGAGAGCGTGCTGGATGGCCGAGAGGTCCATAACTGGATGGTTACGCTAAGATAGTAGGCTATTCTACACGATCGCCGCCGTCGGTCGAGCCGCCCGCCCGCTTCGAATTACTCGCCACCCACGCCGTCGCTTTTCTTTGTCCGAATGCCTTTTCACCACACTGTTTTGCCGCCGGCACGTGCCTTCCTCCTGCTCTCCAGTTCCCATCGGATCGCCCGTCACCCTGGCCCGTGATTCCCGTTACCTCCAATCCACCTTCTTTATGGTAAAAAATACTGTAATGCCAACGAACGTCTCTGGCAGTACCAATCCGCCACAATCAGGTGCATCGTGCTAAGGGCATTGTTTATCGCGCTTTCGGAGAGCCGGTCGCTGCGTGCGATCGCGGAAAAATCCAGCTTTGGCCAGCGGACTTCAGCCCGCTTTGTCGCCGGTACCCAGGTTGCCGATGCCGTCCGGGCCGCCGCCGCCATCAACCAGTTTGGCGCCGGCGTTTCTATTGATAATCTCGGCGAAAACGTCACCAACGCCGCCGAGGCGCGCGCCAGCGAGCGACTCTACCAAAGCCTGCTCGACGAAATTGGCGCCGATAAGCTCAACGCCAACATCAGCCTCAAGCTGACTCACATGGGCATCGATGTCGATGAGCAGATGGCTTATAGCATCGTTCGCGGACTCGTGGCCAAAGCCGCATCCATGTCGCCGAAAAATTTTGTCCGCGTCGATATGGAGGGATCTCCTTACACCCGCCGCACTCTCGACTTCGTCCATGCTCTCCACCGCGAACCCGGTAACGCCGGTATCGTCGGCACCGTCATCCAGTCCTACATGCGCAGCGCCGAGGCCGATGTGCAAGCCTTGCTTGCCGACCGCATCCGCATTCGCCTTTGCAAAGGTGCTTATAAGGAGCCCGAAGACATCGCCTTTCAGAAAAAGTCGGAGGTCGATGCCAACTACGTCAAGCTCATGAAGATCCTCATGAAGAGCGGCATCTTTCATGGCCTTGCCACCCACGACGAGTCCATCATTAATCAGGCCAAAGCCTTTGCCATCCGCGAAGACATTCCCCGCAGTGCCTTCGAGTTCCAGATGCTCCACGGCATCCGCCGCGACCTCCAGCAGTCCCTCGTCAAAGATGGTTGGGGAGTCCGCGTCTACGTTCCCTTTGGCACCGAATGGTATCCCTACTTTATGCGCCGCTTGGCCGAGCGGCCCGCGAACGTCTTTTTTATTGCCAGGAACCTGCTGCGGAAATAAGTGCGCCCTGCGTCTTACTAACCCGAAGACCTCGCCAAAGCCAATTCGCCTTTCTCATGGCTCGACGCCCCAACGCTTTCACTAAAGCCTCGCTCTATTCCGGCCCCAGGCCGCCCGGCGCCAGCGGCAGTCGCGACGTGCCATTGAGAATGTTGCGCTCCATGGGCGAGAAATCGCTGCGGTAACGGTTGGAATTGATCAGGCGGTCGCGCTGTTCCGGCGAGAGGTTTCGCATGTCCCGGATCGCCCGGTTCACTGCTTGCCGCCGGTTCGCCGGTAACTGCTGGAATTCCCGGTACACCTGCCGCGCCTGTTGTTTCTGCCCTGGTGTCAGGTGTTCCCAGGTTTCCATGCGGCTCAGCACCCGTTCTTGCTGCTGCGGAGGCAGGTTCGAGAAATTGTGCAGGCGGTTCTGTAACTGCATCTGCCTTTGCGGCGGAAGCTTCCGGAATTGCGGATCGTTCTGCAGCGCCCGCCTCTGCTGTTCCGGCGACATATTCCTGTGATCCCGCAGCCACGCTCCCGCATGCCCGGGCTGGTTCCGTGGCCGTTCCTCACTCCGGTTCGCTCCGGAGTTCTTCTGGGGCGCGTGGTAAGCGCCTCCCGAATTTCGTGGCGGACCGTTTTGCGAATAACGCGACTGTGCCAGTGCCGGCACTCCCAGAAGCAGTGCCAACACCCAGATTCCGGATTTTCCTCTTCCCAACATGGCGCGCGTTTCTTCGTGACTTCCTCGGAGCGGTTGCGGAACTTGAACCCGCTCCCCTCTTCGCTGGCAGTCCCGTTTATGGATTTGCCGTTACATCGTCCTGCACCTGCAGTTCATCGAGCACGTCGAAATCGGCGTACAGATCGTCGTTTCTTTCGAGCGCCTGCAGATCGCCCAGCGCCGTCCCCGGTTGCACCGGTACTCCTAGTGACGGAGGTTTGGTCGCGATGGCCTCAGTTTGCGAGAAATAGCTCCGGTTCCCCGCGATCAGCGCGACCGCGAACAGCACCGCCGCCGCCGACATCGTCCAGCCCGGCCGCATCCGCATGCCCGGTATCCACCTCGAATACCACGGCTGCGCTGGCCGCGCCATCTCTTCCCGCAATCGTGCCCGCACTCGCGTATCGAAATAAGCTGAGGGTTCCGGAGCCTGCCACTCGTCGAGCAGCGCCATCGTTTTCTGAAAGTCCCGCAGTTCCGCCGAGCACGTCCCGCACGATGCCAGATGCTTCTCGATCTCCGGCGTCCTTGCTTCCATGCCGGCGGCCAGGTCCGGCAGCAGTTCGTGGATCTCTTCGCAATTCATACAGCGTCCCTCTTACTTCCCGGAAACGAATTCCTTGAGCTGTTCCCGCAAAGTCTCATACGCGCGAAACAGCAGCGACTTTGTTGCCGACTCGCTCAGTTTCATCACCGCGGCAATCTGTCGGTAGTCCATTTGTTGGTACTTATGCATGATCACTGCCAGGCGCTGCCGTTCCGGCAGCGCGTTGACCTTGCTCCGGATCGCCGCCAGCCTCTCCCGTTTCAACAACTGTTCTTCGGCGCTCAGCGTTTCATCCGCAAGGTCCGGTGTGCTCCCCGTCTCCTGATCCGGTTCGTCCAGCCGCACCGTTTTTTCCGGCCGCTCGTGACGCGTATCCCGCGCGTGATTCACCGCCAGGTTCGTCGCGATCCGGTACAGCCATGTGCTGAATTTTGCGCTCGCCTCATAGGTCGCGCGCGACCGGTACACCCGCAAAAATACCTCCTGCGCCAGTTCTTCGGCTGTCGCCGGGTTGCGGCACAGCCGGTACATAAAGCCGACCAGTGGACGGCGGTACTTTTGCAGTAGGTAGCTGAAGGCCGATTCGTCCCCCGCCTTCACGCGCAGCATCACATCCGCGTCCGTGGTCTCGCCCTCTCCGGCTCGGCTCACCGGTCCCTGCGACACTGGCGTTGCCCCAAAGTTCAGCAGGCCCCGCTCCATCGCTACGCTCGCGTCGGCTATGCTGCTCACATCTGTGGAAACCCCATTGCCAGGCGAAAGTTGCGGCTCCCCGGAATCCCTGGGCGGCACAGAAGCCCTTTCCTGTGTATCGTTTACGGGGTCCATCTCCGGCATGTTTGATGCGCTCATCTGGGCGATGTGGAAAGGCTATCCGGTAGCCCGAACGTGGTCAAGAGGCAGCCGGTCTATACAAGTTTAACCGGAGTGACGGATTGCGCCTCCAGCGTGTTTGATAGTCTTCGAAATTCGCGCTCGGGCGCAGGGCAGGGGACTGGGCGTCTTGACGGCATGTAATGGTGGGCCATTATCTTCTCGGCCGTCCCGCCAAAAATAAATCTGAGATATCACAGACGGGACCGAAAGCTTTGGCTATGCTGTATCGTCGGGACTTTGTTCGGCCTTAATGGCGCTGGCCCCACCCGTTCGAAGCTTCAGTCAGCTTCTTCCCGACACGCCAGCGTTACATCTTACGAGTCCGAGAGGTTGGTCGTCATGCCAACGCATTGGGAAATGCTGTATAAGGAAGCACTCCAAACCGTCGACGACGCGGAGCGCGCCGCTGCCTGCCAACGCGCCCGGCAAGCAATCAACGAGCGCTTGACGGTATTGGCTGGCAAGACGAAAGCTGTCGAGACCGAGCACGAGCGACTCCTCGATGCTCTCCGCAGGCTGGTGCTGCACGAACACAATCTCTCTTGTCTAAACTGAAGTCCGTACGCGCAAACTGAAGTCCGTACCAACTAGATCCTCTCCCCGCTGGCTCTTGCGCGACGAACCATTTCCCCGCCCGCCGGATGCCACTTCGCCACCCCGTTCCATCCACAAGGAACCTTACTGGAAGCGCGATACAATAAGTCTTCCAACCACTGTTGTAATCAAACCGGGATGTAATCAAAACAAGTCAGAACAAGGATCTGATCAGACCAGGAAGGTTGACCTCATGACAAAAGCGCTCCAAATATTGGTTGGCTCCCTTGCCCTGGCATTGTTCGCAATCCACTTCGCGCTGGGCGCTTCGCCGGACCTGACAGCCGACGAAAAGACGCCGGGCCAGAAGATGTCGGATCGCAAGGCCACCGAAATTGCGCCCGACCGGAACAAGTGGGCCGCCGAACTCGCCGCCTGGCGAGAGCGGCGCGCAGCCAACCTGCAAGCTCCCGATGGCTGGCTTTCCCTGATCGGTCTCGAATGGCTCCGCGATGGCGACAACAGCTTTGGTTCGGCCGAAGACAATCGTATCCAGGTTGCCGCCAAAATCGCCGCCCACGCCGGCATCGTGCGCCTCGAAAAAGGCGCTTTGCAGTTGTTGCCTCCGGCGTCCGGCTTTCCAAAAGAATTTCAGGTCAATGGCCGCCCCGCGCAGGAACAGGTTCTGACGGCCGACGATTCCGAAAACCCTTCGAAGCTGACGATCGGTTCCATTACCATCATCGTCATTAACCGCGATGGCCGCTTCGGCCTGCGGATCAAAGACCCGCAAGCGCCCTCGCGCCAGGGTTTTCATGGCCTGAAGTGGTTCCCTCCGGATGCAACTTATCGAATCCTCGCCAGGTGGATTCCCTACAATCCGCCGAAGCTGCTCGACATTCCTACCGTCCTCGGAACAACCACGCACCTTCCGGCGCCCGGCGCCGCTGAATTCACCATCGACGGCCAGACCCTCCGTCTGGAGCCCGTCCTTGAAGATCCCAAGTCCACCGAATTGTTCTTCATCCTCCGCGACGCCACCAGCAAGACCACCAGCTACGGCGCCGGTCGCTTCCTCTACACTGATTTGCCCGACCACGGTCTCGGCCAGCCCGGCGAAATCTGGCTCGACTTCAATCGCCTCTTCAATCCCCCCTGCGCCTTCACGCCCTTCGCCACCTGCCCCCTCCCGCCCCTGCAGAACCGGCTCTCCATCGCCATCCCCGCCGGCGAGCAGCGCTATCATGACTAGATGACGACGCGCTCTCCCGCGCGGGACCTGCTTGCACGGCCTCGCTTCTCATAGCCTGGCCCAAAGCAGGTACCGGCGAAATTCAGTGTCGGATGCCCGACCCATTTCTTCCGCCGCGCGCCGAAAAAATGACGGGTTTCCTGCACACAAAATCAAGCGCCAGAGTACGCCAATTACCCGATAGCCAGCCGCAAACCCCTTTGTCATCCTGCTTCCATGGGGCGCCGGCTCGAAGACAAGCTGATGGAGCTGTCACAGCGCTTGCTAGGACTGTCCAGACCATCGCCTAAATTCGCACAGGAATTGTCCCGTTTGAAGAAAGTCTTTGTTGCCTTCGTGGAAGCGCAGCGAAGGTGGGAGAACGCGCAGCAACTGGAAAGACGCCACTCGATACTGCCCGTTCCTTTCCCTCGGGAAGACTCGGCCACAAATCATAGTGACCCGCCTTCACGCCGCTCTCATCATTGAGTGGGTGAGTACGCTGTTGTCTCGTCACCCCGAATCCTGAAACTGGCAGCTTGAGAATCCGCAAATCCTGCCCACAAGGTCCCGGCCGTCACTTCTCCGAATACAAGGCCCAGGCCGTTGCCAGATCCTGAACAATATGGCCGAGCGATTTGTAGACCGTGATCTCCTCCGCGCCGCGGCGGCCTTCAATCTCTCCCGCCAGTACCTGCCCAATCTCTGCGGCAATATGATCGTCGCCAATCAACCCTGCCTGTTTGGCGCGGAGGAATTCCGCTCCCTGGCTCAGCACGCCTTCCCGGCTGTCGACGACAAACCGCGAGCGCACCACGAGATCGTTGTCGATCTCAGCGGGACCTGCGTATCCTGAACCCACCACGTTCACGTGTGTGCCCGGACGCACCCATTCGCCCATCAGGATTGGCTCCGTCGCCGCAGTCACCGTGCAGATGATATCGGCCTCCGAGACCGCCTCACGCACCGTGGTTGCTGCTGTCGCCGGCAACCGAAGCTCCATCTGCATCCGCCGGGCAAACGCTTCCGCACGCTCCCCTGACCGCCCCCATACCACTAGCGATTCGTAGTTGCGCACCTTGCGGATTGCTCGTGCGTGCGTTTGAGCCTGTTCTCCATAACCGAGGAGCGCGAGTCGCCGCGCATCTCTTCGCGCCAGCGCTTCCGTCGCAACTGCGCTCGCTGCCGCCGTGCGGATCGCGGTGACCTCGCCCGCATGCACTGCGCAAACCGGCGCCCCCGTTGCTGCGTCGAACAGGATGATCAGTCCCTGGTGCGACTGGATTCCGCGCGCGAAATTCTCCGGGAATACGCTGATCAGCTTCGCCCCAAATGCGCCATGGTCGCCCAGCGCGCCCGGCATGATCCCGAACACCCGCCCCTCCGACAGAGGGATCAGGGAGCGCAACAACTGCTTCGTTTCGCCCCGCGAGAATTGGATCATCGCCTCCCGCACGATCGGGATGCATTTTTGATATGTCAGTCGCCTCGCGACTTCTTCGCGGTCGATAAATCGCATGGAGTCTTTCCCCCAAATCGGTGGCCCAGTTTGAATTCGCTTTGCTGGGGCGCGGCTTCAGCCGCACCGTAAGTTTCCGAGAGACCAATGCGGCTTCAGCCGCCGAGCGAATACCGTTCTTCAAAATGCCGTTCTTCAAATCGAGCCACTTCCCCCCAAATCGTTTCGTTTGACCCATTTCCGCTGCGCACGATAGAATAATCGAGTTTGCCTGTACTGGCGGATCCATTCTGGGTCCGCACCGCACTTTCGGTTTTAGGCCGCAGCGCCGGGGTCCCCAACACGCGCGATTTCGTGTGACGGGGTGAGAGCGGGAAAACAGCAAGCACAAGAGTTGGTTCGGCTGCGTTCGGCTTTGCCCAGCGTCGCCCGGGCGGATATGAGTGTCTGCCCCATATACGTACTTGGAGGATTTTATGTACGCGGTCATCCGCGCTGGTGGTAAGCAGTACAAGGTCGCCCCGGGCGACGTGATTCGAGTCGAGAAGCTCACCGGTACCGGCGGTCCCGTCCAGTTCAACGAGGTGCTCGCCGTCTCTTCTCAGGCCGGCAGCGTCGTGCGCCCTGGCTCGGGCGCCAGCGTGACCGGCGAGGTCGTCGAGCAGGGACGCGGCGCCAAAGTCCTCGTCTTCCACTACAAGAAAAAGAAGCAGTACAAGAAGCTTCGCGGCCATCGCCAGGATTACAGCACGGTGCGGATCACTGAAATTGCTTTCGACGGTCAATCCTTCAAAGCTCCGGATCTGCCGAAGACGGAAAAAAAGGTGAAAAAAGCGCCCGCTGCGCACGCCGAACATCACGAAGCTGGCGAGGCAAAACCCGCCAAAAAGAAAGCCACCAGGAAGGCTGTGGCCAAAAAGTCGGCGCCGAAGAAGAAGTAACGAAACCGGGACTACAGGAAATTTCGAAGTAAAAAAAGGTCCGATATCTGGACTACTGACAACTGGCCACGGGCCACTGACGACTGGGTTGAAATATGGCACATAAAAAAGGACAGGGTACTTCACGCAACGGGCGCGACTCCAACGCCCAACGGTTAGGCTTCAAGGCATTCGGCGGACAGGTCGTCCCCGGCGGCACCATCATCGTCCGCCAGCGCGGCACCCGCGTAAAGCCCGGGCTCAATGTCGGCCGCGGCAAAGACGACACGCTCTTTGCTAAGATCACCGGCCGCATCAAATTCCTCGACAAAGGCACCATGGGCAAGTACGTCATGATCGAGCCTGTCGAAGCGAACTAAGATCGCCATCGATGCGGATTCTCTGTCCGCACCAATAGCCTCGCCTTCGGGTTGGGGCTTTTTGTTTTGGAAGAACGACTCGTCGCATCGGGGCATTGCCTGCGAAACGAAGAAAGATGCGCTGATAACATGAAGCACGTCATATTCGCGACAGCAGATCACCCCAGCGCTTCTTGCTGGCCAACAATGGCGCACTGAGAACACTGCCTTGTTCATCGATGAAGCCACAATTCGCGTGAAAGCCGGCGACGGCGGCAACGGATGCATGGCCTTCCGCCGCGAAAAATTTGTTCCCCGCGGCGGCCCTTCCGGCGGCGATGGCGGTAAGGGCGGCGACATCTGGATGGAATCGAGCGAGCGCCACAACACGCTCGTCCATTTCCGCTTTAATCCCGAATACAAGGGCGAGCGCGGTCGCCACGGTGAAGGCGCAAAAAAAACCGGCCGCGATGGCGCCGATATCGTTCTCAAGGTTCCCGTCGGCACCATCGTCTATGACGACTCCACCGGCGAACTCGTTCACGACTTTTCCTGCCCCGATGAGCGCGTCGTCATCGCCCGCGGCGGTCGCGGCGGCCGCGGCAACGCTCAGTTCGCCACCTCCACCCACCAGGCTCCCCGCGAGCACGAAGACGGACGGCCCGGCGAGGAGCGCACTTACCGTCTCGAACTCAAACTCCTCGCCGACGTCGGCCTCGTCGGTTATCCCAACGCCGGCAAATCGACCCTCATCTCCCGCATTTCCGCCGCTCGTCCCAAAATCGCCGACTATCCTTTCACCACCCTCGTGCCCAACCTCGGCGTCGTCGTTACCGGCGACCCCAACAAAGAAATCAGCTTCGTCGTCGCCGATATTCCTGGTCTCATCGAGGGCGCCCATACCGGCGCCGGCCTCGGTACCCAGTTCTTGCGCCACATTGAGCGCACCCGTCTGCTCGTTCACCTGGTCGACGTCTCCGATTCGAGCGGACGCCCCGATGTCGTCAAGGATGTCAAAGTCATCCTCGCCGAACTCCACAACTTCGGTGCTGGCCTCGAAAAAAAGCCCACCCTCATGGTCGCTTCAAAAGTCGATGTCGCGAATCCAGAAAAACTCAATAAGCTCAAACGCTGGGCCACCCGCAACAAGCTGAAGCTCTATCCCATTTCCGCCGTCACCGGCGAGGGCATCGAAAAGTTGAAGTTCGCCATGGCCGCCGAAGTCGATCGCCTCCGCAAAACCGACTCCTCCACCCCCGGACGACTGCTTGCCGGCGATACCGTCTGAGCCCTGGCCGGCGTCCTCCACGATTTCCGCAGCCTGCTAGTACATCTGGCTGCTCAGCCCTCCCACCGTCCCGTTCGGGCTTGTAACCTGCCACGTGTGCGTCGTATTCACCCCTAGCCCGTAAATCTGCGCATACGGAGTCTGGGTCGTGACCACGAGCGTCCCGTCTTCGTACACATTGAAACTGTTGCACGTCCCCGTACACGTCCAGGTCAGCCACTCATATTGTGGCCCGTCATGGTAGTAAGTCGGACATCCTGAAGCCAGCAGGCATGGCCGCTGCGTGCGCGACATCGCATTCACGATGTAAGTGGTGATCGCTCCATTATCCAGCCCGTCGCTTGCCCCTAGAATTCCCCCCGCCCGGTACGGTGACGATGGGTCGAGCGCGTACTGCCGCCAATCAGTCAAATTAAGGGGAAAGTTATTCGTATTCATCGCCCCGCTGATGCCGATCGAATCCGGCATATAGTTCGATGCCGAGCATGCCGCGCCCCCGCACGTCACCGTCGTCCCCGGGGTCGATGCTCTCGGCGGCGTGCTGTTCCCGTTCACCGCATAGCTCCCCTGTGTGCAGATTGGCATCCCGTTCTGCCAGATTGGATAGTCCCCCAGCGACCGGTCACTTACCGCCCATCCCCGCAGTGTAAGTGTGGCCGTATCCCCGAAGTTAGTGATGCCGGTCGTGTTGCTGCCGTCTCCCGTGCAGCTGCCTGCCGTCGGCCCCGTGTAGTTATCCGAGCCCGGAACCGCAAACCCGCAGCGCAGCGAGCTGCAGGACTGGCTTGGGTTGGTATCTCCCGTCCCCGGAATCGCCAGGATCCCGTTCATGAACGTCAGGTTCGTTTCGAAAGACTGCCCGCCTATGTACGCTCCGTTCTCCCCCGCAATCGTCAGGTGGTCGTACCACATCGTCTTCGGATAGCTCTGCCCGTTATAAGCGCCCGAGGAGCCCGCATCCTCCGGGACTCCCAGCCCGTTCGGCGGCTCCAGTGGACACGTTGCCGTCGTCCCCGCTGCCGGCAGCACGCCGCTCGTTGGATTCGGCGCATATGTGAACCACTGCTGGTTCGTCGTGTCCAGGTCCACAATGTATGCGCCCCGCGAGTTCGGTAACCCTCCCCCGTTGCTGGCCGAGACTCCCGCCCCCGTCGAAAATCCCGGACTGTTGGGGCACTGCACGTTCATCAGGTCGTTCACCGCGGCCTGCAAAAGCAGCGGGCAATCCGGTGTCGTGCGCGATGACGCCGGGTAAATCGCCGCCGGACATGCATTGATCGCCGTGATGTACGCGCACGCCACTCCGCTGCTGATTGTGCCCCCCGCCTGTCCCTGGCTTGTGCAATGCGTTCCCGTCGCTGGCCCCATCGTCACATTTACCGAAAAGTTATTCCCGCTCGAACTGTTCGAGATCGACATCACTCCGCCCGACCCGTTCCAGTTCGCGTGATTCCCAATGTCATAGATCAGCAGATTCTGCGCCACTCCGTGGTGCATCCCGGGACTTACCCCGTCCCCGTCTCCATTTTTCTTGCCCACCAGTGTCCCTTGTGTTGAGTATGCATGCCCCGCCGTGCAGGTCGCCCCCGCCGGAAGATACACGGGGATCGTCGCCGCATAATTAATGTTTTCCGTCTGGTACCACCCGTCCGGCATCACCGCCGCCAGGTCCGATCCCACTCCGTAGATATATACTTCTGTGCCTGTCAGTCCTGACTCCGCATTCATGAGCGTCGGCCTCGTTGCATAAGTGAAGTCGATTACATTGTTGTAAGTGCTATCGCACGCTACGCTCGTCAATGTGCTGTTCGTGCAGTTCGTACTATTCGACGCATCCGACCAGCAACCATAACTCGCGTTCCCCGAACGCCCCGAATGCAGCATCCCTTCGTTGGCATGACGGCAGATGCTGTTCGTCACCGTGAAATCGTTGATCGCCTGCGTCTGGCCGCTGATGCATTTCGACACTCCCGAGCAGGACCGGATGCTGAAACTCCAGCACTGCCCCTCCTGCCCGTCCACGCCCGAGTTCTCCAGCAACTCGCCGTCCGTCCACACGCTCTGGCTTTCCTTCCATTCCGCCCGGTTCTTCGCTTCCGGATTCATATGCACCGGGGAGCAGGGCGCGCTGCCTCCGCATGCCACCGCATTCAAAGCTGCCGCCGAGGTTACTGTGATCGGCTGGCCGTTCTGTGTCAGCGCCTCAAAACCGTAGATCTTCGCCGCCGTTCCCGCGCCGCCCCCAGTCCCGCTCCCCGTCGTGCATCCTGTGTTCGGAATGCTCACGCTCGATCCCGAAAGTGGCCCGGTTGCCGTGTACCACTGCGAAGCAATCCCCGATCCGCTCGGCCCCGTCACATAAATGACTGGGTTATAAATATTCCCGCCGCTCGCATTTCCCACGCTGTTGGCTAGCGTCAGCGTCAGCGTCCCCGCCGCGCAACTCCAGCTTGAGATCGTGTTCCCCCTCGCCTGAATCCCCCCCGGGCTCGGCAGCCATCTCGCGTTGTATGTGATCCGGTTCCGGGCCCGCTCCACATTCGTCGTCAGCATCCCGTTCCCGTTGCTGTCTGCCACCGGAGGCGTGCTCCCGCCCCCGCCCCACATCCCAATCGAATTACCCTCGACCCAGTTGTCCGCGTATTGCACCGGTCCCGGCGGCCCCGTGCTGATCACGTGCCCCTCCGATCCGTCCCGCTTGCTCCCGTCAAAATAGTCGTGGTTGAACGCACACCGCGCGCAGTTGACTCGGATTTGCGATGCCACAAGATTCACTCCAAATCCATCGTCATCCGCATCCGACGTGAAGTAGTCTTCTAGAAACGCGATATCGTGTGGCGCTGCGTTCACAAACGCGTGCATCAACGGCGCCGGGTTCGGATTCGTCGTCCACTCCACCGCCGAAATGTCCACCGGATAAATGTTGTATCCCGTTGCGTCCGGCATGATCCGCGCATCCTCCACCACAATGTGATTTACCCCATCATTTGGACACGGACCGCCATAGCAATTTGTCGATCCGTCCGTATGCGCCGCCCCCATCTGGATCACCGACCCCACCGAACCCCCTCCCGGAATGACGCCGTTGCTCGATGTGCTCACCGTCCACATATTTCCCAGGTCGTTGTAGTTCGTCGTGTCTGAGAATGGATATGCTGCCGCCGTTATCGGCACCGCCGCGCTCGTTGCCGGAAATCCCAGCGTCGCCCCCGTACATCCGTGGTTGCGCCATCCCATGTTCGGCACCGGCGGCGTCGCCTGATCCATCCCTCCATGCGAACACACCTGTCTCCCCGCCGGGTTATATCCGTAATCGTTCGTCCCCGTGCACTCGGACCCTTGCCTGCAATCGCTATGCATCACCAGCCAGCCCGCTGCTCCGTAATAATCTGGCCAGATCCATGGCGTCGCGCCGTCAAAGTGCGATCCGTGCGTCACCCATACATCCCAGTAAGTCCCGTCCCATGCCGCCATAACTGCATTGAGCGCCGTCAGGTCGTCGAGCGCGCCCGATCCTGCATTGTGTGAGGCGTACGTGCAGTAACTCTGCGACGTGCTCCCGTTCGCTCCCGGAGCTTTCGGACATCCATGCGCCACGTCTCCGATATAGATCGTATGAGTGGGGCCGCCCACGCCCAGATACGCTAGCGGATTCACTCCCGCAGGCAATTGCAATGGCGACCCATCCATCGGCGTTAAGTTCGGCAGCGCAATATCTTCCATCGCGCTCGTTACGCTCACGCCTTCGGTCCAGCTACCCGAAATCACGCCCCGCCCCGTCTCAATCGTCTGGGCGCAGCACGTCCCCGCCAACACCACAATCACAAGTAGATTTTTCATTTGAATCGCACCGGATCGAATTGCGAACCGCGAACCTCGAACAGCGGCCTCTCCTCCGCTTCGCTATAATCTTTGTTTGTCTTCTTACAGGAAGGGAACTATGCCGACTGAAGTTGTCATGCCCCAGATGGGTGAGTCCATTTTCGAAGGAACCATCACCAAGTGGCTCAAAAAGCCCGGCGACAAGGTCCAGCGCGACGAGCCTCTTTTCGAAATCTCCACCGACAAGGTCGACGCGGAAATCCCTGCCCCTGCCAGCGGCGTCCTTCAGGAAATCAAGGTCTCCGAAGGCAATACCGTCCAGGTCAACACCGTCGTCGGCGTCATCGGAGAAGGCAACGGCGCTTCCAGTGTGGCGCGGACGCCCCCGCCCGCGTCCGAGCGAGCCTCGGCCCCTTCAGCCTCGGCCCCGCCTTCACCTCAAAAGGTTGCTGCCGCCACTCCTGCCAAGGACGGTCCCTTCCCATTGAAGGCCGAATCTGTGACCGGGCCCGTTTCCGAAGACGACGAATCCGACGTCCGCTCCTCCCCCCTCGTCCGCAAACTCGCCCGCGAACACAACATCGATCTCGCTCTGATTCACGGCACCGGCCAGGGCGGCCGTATCACCAAGCAGGATGTCCTCGATTTCGTCGAACACCGTGTGGCGCGGGCGCCCTCGCCCGCGTTGGGTGCCCCGCTCAAGCCCGGTGGGGATGTTTCTCAACCTGCTCGTCCCGCTCCCGCCGCCATCCCCGGCGATCTCGTCCCCATGTCGCAGATGCGCAAGATCATCGCCCAGCGCATGATCGAGTCCCGCCGCACCAGCGCTCACGTCCACTGCATGTTCGAGGTCGACCTCACCCGCATTGTCAACCTCCGCAACAAGCAGAAAAACAGTTTTGAGCAGCGCAACGGCGTCCGCCTCACCTTCATGCCGTTCTTCGTCCGCGCCGCCCTTATCGCCATTCAGCAATTCCCGATCGTCAACGCATCCCTCGAAGGCGACAGCATCCGCTACCACAAGCACGTCAACGCCGGCATCGCCGTCGCCCTCGACTGGGGACTCATCGTTCCCGTCCTCAAGTCCGCCGACGAGCTCAACTTCCTCGGCCTGCAGCGCGGTATCACCGATCTCGGCGAGCGCGCCCGCTCCAAGAAGCTCATGCCCGCCGACGTCGAAGGCGCAACCTTCACCATCACCAATCCCGGCCAGTTCGGAGCCGTGTTCGGCCTGCCTATCATCAATCAGCCCAACGTCGCCATCATGGGCGTCGGCGGAATCACCAAGCAGCCCATGGTCGTCACCGACTCCGACGGCAACGACTCCATCGCCATCCGTTCCGTCGTCCATCTCACGCTCGGCTACGACCACCGCCTCGTCGATGGCGCCGTCGCCGACCAGTTCATGGCCGTCGTCAAAAAGTCTCTCGAAGGCTGGTCCGAAGAAGTCGGCTAGGTTGTGTGGCGCGGGCGCCTTCGCCCGCGCAAGGGTAGGTTCTGATGATAAGTCTAGCCATAGGCCCGCGTGCCCCACTCAAGCCCGCTTTTGGCTTGAGTGGGATTCCACTGCTGTTGCAGATTTCTGACGACTAACAACCAACGATCAACTCACCACTTCGTCGTCACCCTCAGCCCCTCCAGCTGCGCAAACGTCACCGGAGTTCCTTGCACCGCCAGCAGGCTCGCCACCGCCGCCTCGATATTCGAGATCACCTGCGGAGCCACTCCTCCTACCTTTGCCGCCGCCAGAATCGACTGCAGCAGAGTCAGTACCAGGCTAATCAGAGTCGCCGCACCCATTAGATTGCTCCTTTAATTTCCAGAGTAAGTTCTGCAGCATTCGCAATCGCCGCTTCCAGTCCGGCCTCCGCCGACTTTACCGGCACACACGGCGCCGTCGGATCCGGCGGCGCCACACTCGCACTCCACCCGCAGTAAGTCTCAACCGCTGTGATCAGCGCGTTTTCTCCGGCCACGCCCTTATTGATAAGTTGGCAAACCTGCTGGCTCGGATTCGCCGCGCAAGTCGTCTGATACTGGCTCTGCGCCGCCACAATCGATCCCGACAGCGCCGCCGCCGTATCCCGCGCTTTCTCTTCAATCGGGCTGCATCCGGCCAATACCAACAATCCCACCACCACCATTGCCGCTACCATTGCCCTCGTTCTCAGACTCATGAATATGTCCTCCATTTCCCCCCCCCATCACATCACCAGCATCCAGCACTCAGCCACCGGCCAATAGCAGTCAGCCACAGCGCCTGGCAATTAGCGGCTGCCTTCGCCTTTCCTGGCGACTCAGGCTAACGACCCTCGACCGGCCTCTAGTTCTTCGCCTCAAAAATCGACGGCAGCACCGCATGTAACAACTGCGCTGCCGCAGCTACCCACGCGAATGCCATCGGATGCGCGGCAATAAACGTCGGAGTGAAAACCGCTGCTCCAATCGTTCCCGCCAGCGTGCACACCAATGCTCCATACTGCTTCAATAAGTTCATAACTACCTCCTAAGTCGTGTGAATGATAAGAGCGCGCGCTGACCGGACGCCTGAGACCATCGTCGCCTTGAGCGCGAGTCTGCCGTCCCTACGGAGTGCGCGCTGGTAGCAGGCTGACCTTTCGAATGCCTGACAACCGCCGACTGCCGACCGGCGACGTTATCCTGACGGCTGATACCTGGGTTTAATGGCTGATGGCGAGCACTTACTTCGGCATGAAATGATCGTGCAGGGTAATCACCGCGCTAACCGCAAACGCAATTGCGGCAGTTACGATTCGGTCGTACACGTTTCGCTTGATGTCGTTGCGTTCCAGCGCCCAGATGCGGTCTTCCGCCAGGCGCATTCTTCCGGGCTGGCCATCCCCGACAATCATGTCGACCTTGGCCTCCAGGCGTCCCAGTTTTTCCAGCACTTCCAGTTGGAAGTCGCCGCTCATTGCAACCATTGTCGGTCCGTTCGTACACTTCGTATTGTCCTGGCTATGTTTCATTCGGATAGTCCATCGGATAATCAACATGCAGCGCCGTCGAATAGCGGGAATACCTGGGGGGCGAGCTGTTGTCGTAACTCCTTAGAAAATAAGTCTCGCCCCGCGCATATCGCGGCAGTGTGATGCTTGCCGAGGTGTATCGTCCAATAAGGTTGCCTGCATTGCTCGTTCCCCATCCTAGGTCCGAGCGCCTTACCTCGATGCCCCATCCCGCTGGCGGAGTCCATTGCGCATCTACTGTCACTGTCGTTGAGGTCACATTCACCACCTCCGCGCTCGTCAGGTCTGCAAGATAGTTGGAGCCAACTTGACTTATATCCACTGGCGCGGGAAGCTCTGCCTCTTTGACTTG
>Ga0335080_10000431_pt1 | contig 37920 bp, 33 predicted proteins | sample Lox_Sample_34_FD_206720 | JGI IMG/M metagenome (GOLD analysis project Ga0335080, IMG submission 206720) | Soil microbial communities from Loxahatchee National Wildlife Refuge, Florida, United States - Lox_Sample_3.4 | ecosystem: Environmental > Terrestrial > Soil > Wetlands | place: USA... | reverse complement strand
GCGCGCGTCCGAAGTCGACACTCTGATCCTGGACAAGACCGGGACCGTCACCGTGGGCGCCCCCGCAGTCACCGAGATCCTGCCCGCGCCGGGAGTCTCGGTCGAGCACCTGCTGCAGGTGGCCGCGGCTTGCGGCTTCGGTTCCCTGCATCCGGTGTCGCGGGCGGTAGTCGCGGCCGCGCGCGCTCGCGGCCTGGAGACGGCCCCGCCGTCGGACCTCCAGGAGCGGCCCGGCCTCGGAGTCGTGGCTCAGATCGAAGGTGAAGAGGCCGCGCTGGGCCGGCGCGCCCTCCTGATCGAGCTGGGCGTGGATCCCGGACCGGAGGAGGCGACCGACGGCGCGGATGTGCGGGTCGCGCGCGCGAAGCGCTTTCTCGGCCGCATCGTCCTGCGCGACGAGCCGCGTGCCGAGGCGCGCGAGGCGCTCACGAAGATGCGGGCCCTGGGAATCGAAAGACTCATTTTGCTGACCGGTGACCGCGCCGCGATCGCGCGGGAAGTCGGCGACGCGCTCGGCATGGACGAGGTCGTGGCCGAGGTGCTCCCGGCCCAGAAGCTCGAGGTCGTGCGAGCGGAACAGGCCGCGGGTCACTCGGTGATGATGGTCGGCGACGGCGTGAACGACGCACTGGCCCTGGCCGGGGCGGACGTCGGTGTCGCGATCGGCGCCGAGGTGAACGAGGTGGCGCTCGGAGGCGCGGACGTCGCGCTGCTGGGCGCAGACCTGGATCGCTTGCCCTTGCTGGTTCGCCTGGCGGAGACCACGCGGACGGTGATGGGTCAGAACGTCTGGCTCGCCCTCGGCCTCGCCGCGGTGCTGATCGCGCTGGCGGCGAGCGGCGTGCTGAACCCGCTCGCCGGTGCGCTGGCTCAGAGCGCCGCGGTGGTCGGCGTGGTTCTGAACAGCACGCGCATTCTGCGCTTCGACCGCTAGCCGCCGGAGAGACTCACTCGCCGGAGGTTCTTGGAACGCGCGTCCTGAAGTCGGCCAGCTCGGTCCCACGCAGGCGGATCGGAAGCGCGGGCGGCACCGCCAGCGGGTCGACGCGAACGTCGTCGAGCAGCACCTCGAAGTACAGGTGAGGCCCGGTCGCGATTCCGGTCTCGCCGACGAAGCCGATCCTCTGCCCGCGAGTGACTCGCGCTCCGGGGCGGACGCCCGCCGCGAACCGGGACAGATGGGCATAGGAGGTCTGCAGGTGGCCGTCGTGGCGGATGCGAACGTACTTGCCGTAGTTCCCGCGCAAACCGACGTCCTCGATGACGCCACTGGCCGCCGCGAGCACCGGCGTGCCGATGCGCGCGCCGAAGTCGATGCCGTTGTGGAAGCGCCGGTCTCCGAACACGGGATGGATGCGCCACCCGTACGGCGAGGTCACCGGCGCGCCGGCGACCGGTCGCTTCAGGTCGAGCAGCACGACCCCCGTGCCGTCGTCGTGAACCAGCGCGAGCTCGCCGTCCCGTGTCTCGTAGCGGTAGATCCGATGCAGCCTTCCCCCGGTGTCGACGCTGGCCCAGCGGACTCTCGCGTTCTCGAGATTGCCCCGCTTGGGCGTCCCCTCGTAGACGACGGAGAAGCGCGCGTCCCGGGGCAGCACGCGCGGCAGATCCGGATCGAGCTGAAAGGCGGTGATGACCCCACCGACGAGCGCTGCGGGCACTCCCGCAGCGCGCAGAGACTTCGCGAAGCTCCCGCCCACGAGCCCCGCCGCGCGACGCCCAGCGACCCACGAGTCGGCTCGGGCGGGGAACTCGGATAGGGAGATGGGCGTTGCCCGCACGAGGGCAGGCAGGGCCCCGATCCCGAAGCCCGCGGCCACAATCGACAGAGACAGGAGCCAGCCAACCCGCCCAGCCCGAAGCTGCGTACTCACCCTTCCACCATCTGCAAATCGGGGTCTTGGGACTGTGCGCTGGGTCACCAACAGCACAGCCGCCAGCACGAGCGGCAGGGCAGCCATCGCTCACGAGCGCCAGACGCGTCAGACGAAAGCTCTCTTGCGTAGACTGAGGAGAAAGAATGCGACCGCGACAAGAACGATGGGCGGGCCGGTCTCGCGTCCGGTGGCGGCGCCGATCCAGGTGCCGAGGGCCATCGATGTCACAGCCAGACCGACGGCGACGGCGACCGTTCCGCGCAGGCTGACCGCGACGTGCTTCGCCGTTGCCGCCGGAATGATGACGAGCGATCCCATGAGCAGGACGCCGAGATAGCGAACGCCGAGCGCGACGGTGACCGCGAAGACGATCATGAACTGCAGCTCCAGCGACCACGGCCGGATCCCGATCGACGTCGCGATGTCCCGCGAGACGAGCGACACGAGAAGCTCGCGCCAGCGCAGCGCGAGAAAGGCGACGACACCCGTCGAGCCGGCGAGAGCGATCACGAGCTCCGCGATTCCGAGCTGCGTCGGCTTTCCGAGCAGGGCGTGGATGAGCTCGTCACCCGAGGTCATCAAGCTTCCGACCGCGAGTGCCCCGGAGAAGACGACGCCGACCACGGTTTCCACCGGCAAGCGCGCGCGGCGCTCGATGCCCCAGATGAACAGCGTTCCAAGGAGCAGCGCGAACAGCGCGCCCACGAGCGGGTGGATCTTGAGGAGCAATGCGAAGCCGATCCCCGGCAGCGCGACGTGCGACAGCGCATCGGCGGCGAGCACCATCCGGCGCATGACGATGAACGAGCCGACCAATCCCGCCGTCGCGGACGTCACGACGAGCAACAGAGCCGACTCAATCGTGGTCGTGGACATGGAACCTCACGTGGGTGCCGTAGATCTCATCCAGCGTCTTCGGCGTGATGACCTCTAGCGGAGCGCCGAAGTAAGCCCTCTTCCGGCCGAGGCAGAGGACGTGCGTAGCCTGACCGCTGACGACGCTGAGGTCGTGCGAGATGAGCAGCACCGTGGTGTCCTGCTCCGATTGGATCGAGCGGAGGACCTCGACCAGTCGATCCTGGCCAGGCTCGTCGATGCCAGCCGTTGGCTCGTCGAGGAGCAGGACGTTGGGATTGGCGAGGAGCGCGAAGGCGAAGAGCAGGAGCTGAAACTGCCCGCCGGACAGGGCACCGATGGGTCGGGATGCCACGGCGCCCTCGAGGCCGACGCGTCCCAGCGCCGCCGCCACCTCTTTGGCCCCGACGCCCGCGATTCCGGCGCGTGCGCTCAAGAGGTCGAGTCCCGTGAGCGGCAGATCGCGATCGATGTCGAGCTTCTGCGGGACATATCCAAAGCGCACGCCCGGCGCCCAGCAGAGCACGCCCTCGTGAGGAAGTGCGCCGATGAGGGCGCGGAAGAGCACGGTCTTGCCCGAGCCGTTCGGGCCGATGACGGCGAGCGTGGCTCCCTTCGGCAGGCCGAAGCTCAGGTCGCGCAGGACGGCCGTATCCCCGAAGCGAACGCTGAGATGCTCGACGTCGAGGATGTTCTCCACGGCCAGACTCTATTCCACTCAGCGGGTGAGTGTTGCGGTCGACCGATTTCCAAGACTCGGAGGCGAGAAGGTCGAGACGACAAGTTGGTGCGGCGATAAAGGACGCTGCTGCAGCCCCTCCGCCCGATCATCGAAGTTCCGGTTCGAGTCCAGAGTTAGGGGGCGCGTCCACCTGCGTGTACCAAGCTTCCGTGCGTTCCTGGTGGCGCAGGGCGGAATCGAACCGCCGACACGCGGATTTTCAGAGGATCTGGAGCCTAGCGAGTAGCGGGACTTCGCAGGGCTACGCGGCGCTGAGCAGCAGGGAGCGGCACTGCACGGCCCCTCGGCGGCCCCTCTCTGTGCGAGGTCGGCAATGAATGCCAGCCGCAAGTTCCGGCCGTCCCGGGGGGACGCGGGGTCGACCCGCTCGGCGCGACGGTCGGCTCACCTCGGCCTCGTACCGTCACCTGGGGTGACGCGCGAAATCGTCGCGGTGAGCAGTGCGAGCTCGGCCGGCGTGTGGATGTCGCGCGAATGCTTGCGGGTCACACATATGAACGCGACCAGTGCCCCGCGGCGGCGCGTCGAGATCAGCACCTCCGTGTCGAGCGTAGCCAGAACCGCGCGGTCGAACGGATCGATCTCCTTCGCTCCCGTGCAGGTCGCGCACCGTCCGGGATCGGTGGTGTTCGGCGAGTTTCGGCCTCAGGTAGCCGATGCCGCGGCGGATGTTCGCAGCGCAAAGCTCGTCGTGTTGATCGATGCCGAGCTGCCTGCCTCGCGAGGCCGTGCTGCCGGACGCGGCTCAGCCCGAGCTCTGGCAGGGCTTCCCACCGATGCGCGAGCAGTACTTCCCCTCGAGGGCGGCGCTCAAGCAGCGCGTCGAATCACTTGTTACGCGCCCCGCCGCGCGTGGAGGGCGTGGGCATGGCCGAAGTCACCGTCTACGGGTTCCCCGTCACCGGACGAGAGGGCGCTCTCTCGATTTCCTGCTATGCTCTCTCCTTCTGAGAGATTCGACCGGCTAGCAGGCCTCGCCTTGCGGCCCGTACTTGTTTCCCGTCGGATTTTTCGGCGACCGCTTGGCAGTTCTCGTCCGGACCTCCCGGATCGGGAGCTAACCAATGCAGGTGCACCCAGAGATCTGGGTTTTTCGACGAGGATTCATTCGCAATGGGCAAGAAACTGTATGTCGGCAACCTTTCCTTCAACGCGACCGAGGACGAGCTCCGCGAGGTCTTCGGGCGCCACGGCAGCGTCGACTCCGTCAAAGTGATCACCGATCGCGACACCGGCCGCCCGCGCGGCTTCGCGTTCGTGGAGATGTCGGAGGCGAGCGCGGCGAGTGACGCGATCCGCGCCCTCGATGGCAGCCAGCTCGGCGGCCGCGCGCTCAAGGTGAACGAGGCCCAGGACAAGCCTCGTACCGGCGGCGGCGGCATGGGTGGCGGCGGCATGGGTCGTCGCTACTAGCGAGCTGCGGCAGTGTTCAGGCGGGAGGGTGCGCGAGCGCTCTCCCGCCTTTTCTCGCCAACGGCGAAGGAGCCGCACATGGGTCGGTCGAGCAAGATGTCGGCGCAGAAGCGGCTGCGTGAGCGGAAGAAGGCCGAGCAGGCCGAGCGCAAGCGCGCCACCAAACAGAGCGCAGACGCCGCAGGCGGGCCGCGCGGCGGCCAGGTCGCCGACCGCGCCGATCTCGACAGCTACGGCGTCGGTCCGACGATCTCCGATTCGCGCGACAACCGCTGATGCGACTCTACGTCAGCTTCGATCTCGATCACGACCGCGACCTGCACGATCGGCTGCTCGCACAGTCGAGTGACTCGTGCTCTGCGTTCACGATCTCGAGCGGCTCCGAGCCCGGCGACATGACCGAAGCCTGGAGCGCGCGCGTGCGGCTGCTGATGACGGAGGCCGACGAGGTCGTCGTGATCTGCGGCGAGCACACCCACGGCTCGGGCCGGGTCAGTGCCGAGCTGAAGATCGCCCAGGAAGAGCACAAGCCCTACATGCTGCTGTGGGGGCGCCGCGAGAAGATGTGCAAGAAGCCACTCAGCGCGCGCTCGGTCGACGGCATGTACGGCTGGAACTCCGCCGTGCTCGAACGCCAGCTCGCGGACGGCCTGAAGCGCGTTCGCGACCGCGAACGGAGCGCCCAGAAACGGGCACTGCGAGCGCAGCCCTCACCCTGATCGCGGCTGGCTTCAGGCCGTCGCGCTCGGTGAGCCGATGGGCGTGCGACGCGCCGCGAACCCGGAGATCCGTACGTCGCCGGTCACTCGATGATCCAAGTTCCTGGTGGCGCAGGGCGGAATCGAACCGCCGACACGCGGATTTTCAGAGGATCCGGACTCTAGCGAGTCCTGATACTCCGCTGGGTTACGCGGCACCGAGCGGCATGGAACGGCATCCGGCGTCCCCTCCGCGGCCCCTCATGGGCGCTCCCCTACCGGTTGCGAGCTTGGGTCCCCATTTTGCCCTTCTCGCTCTCACCCGTGTGCGCCTTGCTGACGAAGGAAGGGCTCGAGGGCCTACGACAAGCGCGTGGTGGAGTTCTTGCCGCCGGATGGGGCGCTGGCTGCAGGATGGCCGCGCGCGCTGAGTCACTTCTCCCTGCGGACCCTGCGCCGGAACCGTTTCCTGATGCGACTGACTACATCCGCCAGACGAGCTACGAGCGTCGGCACCTGCAGGCAATCGCCAGTGCCGCGACCCCAGAGCCGAGCAGCATCAGGCTAGATGGCTCGGGCACTAGGTTCGGGCTGAACTCGAATTGATAGTAGTCTGCAAGCGGAAATGTGTTTGTGGCCATCTCGGCGTCGAACTTGGCTTGATCAAACGTGAACACCGGGTCGGCAACCGCCTGGCATGATGAGCTGGCGTTTCCTTGGGCCTCCGCATAGCAGGTTGCTTCTACAGCGGCGCTGTATTGCTCACCTGGCGCAAACGTGAAACCTATGACTCCTGGCGTACCGACAAATCCGCCGTTGCCAACCTCTGCGGCGATCGTTGCAACCGCACCTCCGGTCACGTGTGTTTCGCCAGTCCAAGACATGATCACGGGGATGCCGTCCACTGGGTGGGGCGCGGGAAGCGCGGTGAGATGGATCGAGGTATAGAAAGTTGCCAGTGACGTCAGATATACCCGGGTGTCGAGAGGGGCTTGCTCAAATGGAGGCACAGAACTTTGGGCCGAGCCTTGAACGTCCGCAGCCGGGCTCAATCCAAGCGTCGTTAGGGACGTGCCCGTTGAGTGCAAAAATTGCCCATCCGGCAAACTTGCAGCGAGGTCACAGCTTGTGGTCGCGGTGGTCTCCTGGGAGGAATATGGGTTGTCGACGTCAGGGCTCCCGCCGGTGTTCCCGCCGACAATCTGGCAGTGTGCATCACCAGACCCGAAAGCTGGACTCAGCCCGAGCGCCAATGCTTTGGGTGGAGTGAGCACGGCCATGATCAAAAGTGAGAAGAGAGCTACAAGAGACCGTTGCAGGCGAGGCATGCATTTCCTTCGTCCCGACGACGGGAGGCCGCCGAAGAATAACATGCTTCGTCACCTGAACTGAAGGCTGCCTGGCTCTCGAGGAAGCGTGCGAGCCCCGTGAGTCGAAGTGTCACGTCAGGTGTCTCGTGTGGCGTACCGTCTCGATCGGCGCGCGGTTTCTCTCGTTTCCCTCGCGAGACGCGAGGAGAGGATCTCGGTCACGAAGCGTCTCGCACGGGCTGGCTCGCTGCGGCGCACGCCTGCCTCCAAGTGCCAGCAGTCGGCGCCGAGAGCGCGTACCTAGGAGATCCACGCGTACTCCAACGACGCCCACGCAAGTAGCGAGCGTTCCTGGTGGCGCAGGGGAGAATCGAACTCCCGACACGCGGATTTTCAGAGGATCCCGACCCTAGCGAGTGATCAGAGTTCGCGGGGTTACGCGGCGGCACTCTGCGGCCCCCCGCCGGCCCTCCCTCCTGCTGCGCCCTGAACTCAGGTGGGCACCCCCCGTCGAGAGGGCTCCCCGCTGTAGGAGTCGACGACAGTGGGTTGCTCTAACCGGAACTGGGAAACTATTTGAGCTCAGCGCCCAAAGACTGCAGATCGAACGCCCTGACCTGGTGCATAGAGGGCTCAAGCGCGGTGGGCCCGTAGTCACCTCAGGGCATGCCGTCGCCGACATCGGGGCCGTGAGGGAGCTGTTGCTCGACCGTTCTGAGTCACGAGTTCAGAGGCAGCACCGTCTCTCTCAAGTATGGAATGCCATAGCGCTCGAAGTCCTCTAGTGAGCGAGCCACCTTGATCGGCAGTCGGGCAAGTGTCTGCGAGTCAGGTATTCCCCTGTAGAAGCGGCGAAGGTTGGTTACGTCATCATCGTACTGAAGGAGCGGCAAGCCGCATGGGGAGTCACCGGCGCGACGTTCCCGCGAACTACGCATCCCCCTTCGCCTCTGCGTCCTCGTCCGACCACGAGCGGGCTCGTCGTCTTTGCCCTGTATACCCCTGGGGGTATAATCGTTCTCCGTCCGGAGGTCTCTGTGGGCCACACCATTCTTCACAAGAAGCCGCTTCTGAACCGCGTCCGCCGGATCCGCGGGCAGCTCGAGGCCGTCGAGCGCGCGCTCGAAGAGGAGCGCGGCTGCGACGAGGTCATGCGGACGCTCGCGGCGAGCCGCGGAGCGATCCACGCGCTGATGGTCGAGCTCCTCGAAGAGCACCTCCGCACGCACGTCCTGGAACCGACGGCCGACGTGAAGCGACGTCAGGCAGCCGACGAGGTCGCGAAGGTCTTCCGGATGAGCCTTCGATGAGCACCGACGACCCGGTCGTGCAGGGCGCTCTGGTCTCGGGTGACGAGCACGGCCCCGAGGAGGAACACGAGCCCGCCTTCACGCGGATTGCAATGGCGCGGATCGCGCTCGTCGCGGTCGCTGTCGCGGGCGTCGGTCTCAGCGTGCTCGAGGGGACCTGGCTGGTCGGAGGCATTGCCGTCGTCGTGACGCTCGTCGGCGGCTTCCCGATCCTCGAGGAGGCCTGGGAAGCGATCCCGGCGCGACGCATGACGATGGAGCTCTCGATGACGATTGCGCTGCTGGCAGCGCTCGCCATCGGCGAGTTCCTGACGGTGCTCGTGATCGTGCTCTTCGTCCTGATCGCCGAGGAGATCGAGAAGCTGACAGTTGGCCGCGGACGCCGCGCGATCGAGGATCTGCTCACGTTCCTGCCGCGCCGCGTGTTCGTCCGCAGCGGCGGCGAAGTCCGCGAGGTGGACGCGTCCGAGGTGCGCCCGGGCGACGTCGTCGTGGTGAAGCCGGGCGCGCGCATCCCTGTCGACGGAACGGTGCTCGCCGGAAGCTCCGCCGTGGAACAGGCGGCGATCACCGGCGAGTCCCTCCCTGTCGAGAAGGTTCCCGGGACGTCGGTCTTCGCGGGCACGATCAACCAGACGGGGACGCTCGACGTCTGTACCGAGCGTCTGGGACGCGACACGACCTTCGGCCGCATCGTCGAGGCGGTAGAGCGCGCGGACCGGACGCGGGCACCGATCCAGAAGACCGCGAACCGGCTCGCGGGCTACCTCGTCTACTTCACGCTCGCGGCGGCGGCGGTGACGTTCTTCGTCACGCGCGACGCCAGGGCGACGATCTCGGTGGTCATCGCGGCCGGCGCCTGCGGCATCGCCGCCGGGACGCCGCTCGCGATCCTCGGCGCGATCGGCCGCGCCGCGCGCCAAGGCTCGATCATCAAGGGCGGGATCGCGCTGGAAGTCCTCGGACGCGCCGACACGATCGTCCTCGACAAGACGGGCACTCTCACCTTCGGGCGCCCGGAAGTCGTCGCGCTGCGCCCGGCGCTGGGACTCAGCGATGGCGAGCTATTGGAGACGGCGGCGACAGCGGAGCGGCCGTCCGAGCACGCGCTCGCGCGCGCGATTCTGGCGCGGGCGGCCGATGTGAAGCCGCGCGACCCCGAGCAGTTCGAGGCGTTTCCGGGCAAGGGCGTCCGCGCGATCGTCGACGGTGTCGAGGTGCTCGCGGGAAGCCGCGCGTTTCTCGCCGGACGAGACGTTCGCCTGCCGGAGGTCTTGCCCGAGGCCCACGGCGGCACCGAGATCTTCGTGGCGAGAGCGGGAACGTTCCTCGGGTCGATCGAGGTCGCGGACACGTTGCGTGGGGAGGCAGTCGAGGCGGTTCGGTCCTTGCGGACGATGGGCCTTCGCACGGTGCTACTCACGGGTGACGCCCGCCCGGTTGCCGAAGCGATCGCAAGCCAGCTGGGCGTGGACGAGGTCCGCGCGGAACTCCTTCCGCACGACAAGGTCCAGCGCGTGCGAGAGCTCACGCAAGAGGGGCACACAGTCGTCATGGTCGGGGATGGCGTGAACGACGCCCCGGCGCTCGTCGAGGCGAGCGTCGGCATTGCGATGGGTTCCGGGACCGACGTCGCGCGCGAGTGCGCGAGCGTCGTGCTGATCGGCGACGACCTCCTCAAGCTCGTCGAGACGCTTCGGATCGCGCGGCGCTGTCGCCGAATCATCCACGCGAACTTCGCGGGCACGATCCTGATCGACGGCGCGGCGATGGCGCTCGCGGCGGTCGGGATCCTCACCCCCATTCTCGCGTCGGTTGTCCACGTGGGCTCCGAGCTGGCTTTCATCCTGAATTCGGCGCGCCTACTGACGCGGCCAGCAAGAGCGTCATCGGGAGCGCGCTCGGTCGAGGACGCCACCACACAGGGGAAGGCGGCGGCGCCCTGGGGCGCAAGCCGGACGCGGGTTGCCTAATGCCCGCTGGCAAGCCCGTAGTACACCCACGGCGACATAGACGACGATGGATGGACTGACGGTCTTTGGCTTGTTCGCAGTCTCCTCGATGCTGGTCTGCTACGCCCTCGAATCACGCAGCCACTGGTTCATCTTGGGATTTGCCGGCGCCTGCGGACTTGGCTCGGCCTATGGCTTCCTTCAGGGGGCTTGGCCGTTCGGACTCGTCGAAGCGATCTGGGCATTCGTTGCGCTGCGGCGATGGTGGAAGGCGCGCTCTACTCCGGCCGGGTCGGACACCTGAGCAGCCGCTGGATCGGGCCACCGTCGCCAAGAGGTCGCTCGCGATCAAGGCTGCTATGACCGCGGCAGCGCGCTGAGCTCCGGCGGACGCGTGCGACGGTGTCGTCGATGATCGGCAACGCCGAGCGCGCTACGCGATGATCTCGCGTCGGGCATCCGCGTCGAGGAAGCCCTGGGCGCGGATGTTGGCTCCGCGGGCGTAGTTCAACCCGACCTCGCCGACCGCGACGGGCTACCCGGAAACGACGGCTTCCAGCGGGTCAGCATCGCGCACGAGCTGGGTCACTTCTTCCTCGCAGGTCATCCGGAAGCACTCTTCGCCGAGTCACTATTACACGAGTCACACGCGGGATTCGCGAGCACGAGCCCGTTCGAGATCGCGGCCGACGCGTTCGCTGCGAGCCTTCTGATGCCGCGGAAGCTGTTCGAGGCCGAGACGCGGCGCGCTCCCGAAGGCATCGACGGCATCAGGCAGCTCGCGGACAAATGCATCACCTCGCTAACGGCGACCGCGATCCAGTTCGCGAGATACTCGGACATGCACATCGCGGTCTTGCTCAGCGAGGGCGACCGCGTGTGCTTCGCGACGATGCCCGAGCCGCCCCGGCAGCTTCGCGGTATCGGTGACTGGCTTACTGCGGGCGATCCGTTGCCAAAGCGCACGGCCATGGCGGGCTTCAACCTCGACCCGCATCGCGTGGAGCGCGGGGAGAGCCGGAAGGAGGCAGCAGGCTCGCAGCTTGGTTTGGCGGCGACAGGGACTTGGAGCTGAACGAGGACATCGTCGGTCTCCGGGGCCTACGGGAAGACGCTCACCGTCCTCACTCCGGCCGACGACGTCGATCCGGAGCCCGACGAGGACGAGAGCGTGCACGCGGACGGGCTCGAACGACGCCCACGCAAGTGCGCGACGCGTCGAGCGTCCCTGGTGGCGCAGGGCGGAATCGAACCGCCGACACGCGGATTTTCAGTCCGCTGCTCTACCAACTGAGCTACCGCGCCAGAGAACCGGAGCCAGGAAGCTGGTGCGCCGGGGGTGTTGGCGGCCCGGGTCCGGCGCGGGCGCGCAGTATGGCTCAGCAGGGGGCGGTCGTCACGCGGCGGGCGGAGGCGGCGAGCATGGTGGGCTGGAGGTCGCCGCAACCGCACGCCGCGTGAGACCACTTGTCGGTGCGTTGCTGGAGGCAGGCGAGGACAGGCGGACGTCCCTGGGGAGAGGGGCGATCCGGCTGGGTTCGGCCCGACGTCCCGCGCCGGTGAAGGGACACCGGCGCGGGCTGCGGCGTTTCCCGGGGGCGGGCCCGGGCGCTCGGGCAGGGTCGGCATGAGGGGGAGAAGGCTGCCGAGTCGGTTCCGAGCTGTGGCCGCGAATCGGATCGAGTGCTCGCCATCGCGTGCTCTGACGCGCGTATTCACGAGTGAGTTCCTGACAGTGCGATGAGAAGCGGCTCAGTGCGCCGGCGCAGACGCGGGCGTGGGACTTTCGACGCGGATCGAATCGACGACGACGTTCTCGAACGGACGGTCGCGTCGGTCGCGCGGCACGCTCGAGATCTGGTCGACGATCTCCTGACCGGACAGCACGTGGCCGAACACCGTGTACTGGCGGTCGAGCTGCGGGCGCCACGACTCGGAGCCGGTGGTCATGATGAAGAACTGACTCCCGGCGGTGTCGGGCTCGGACTGGCGCGCCATCGACAGCGTGCCGGGCAGGTGCGGTGAGTCACTGAACTCGGGCGCGATGAAATAGCCGGGCCCGCCGGTGCCGTCGTTGCGCGAGTCGGAGTCCTTCGACAGCGGGTCGCCGCCCTGGATCATGAACTTCGGGATCACGCGGTGGAACGTGGTGCCGTCGTAGAAGTGACTGTTGGCGAGCGACGTGAAGTTCGCCACGTGGTGCGGGGCGAGCTGGGGCAGGAGCTCGATCCGTATCTCTCCGCGGTCGTGCACGCGAATCACCGCGAGCGGCCCCGTGGGTGGCTGCGCGCGGCAGCTCGCGAGCGCGAGCACGCACAGAAACGCCAGCCCGAGCCGGTTCATCAGCACGATGCGCGCGCACGCTATCACGCCCCGGAGGATCCTGTGTTACGGTCGATGCCGATGCCGTCCCCCCGTTCCGTCACCGCGGTGCTGGCGTTCGTTGGGCTGTCTCTTTTCGCTGCGCTGCCGCTCGGCCACGCCGAGAGTCCCGGGCCGGCCTGGGGCACGCGCGGCATGGTCGTGACGTCGGTCGGGCCCGCGGTCGAGGCCGGGCGCGAGATCCTCGGCAAGGGCGGGAACGCGGTCGACGCGGCGATCGCCACCGCCTTCGCCGCGGGCGTGGCGCACCAGTACAGCTCGGGGCTCGGCGGCGGCGCGTTCATCGTGGTGCACATGGCCGAGTCGGGTGAGTCGGCGGCGCTCGACGCGCGAGAGACTGCGCCCGCGAGCGCGAAGACCGAGAACTACGTCGACCTCGACGGCAAGGCCATTCCCGACCGCTCGCGCATCGGTCCGCGCGCGATCGCGGTGCCCTCGCTCGTCCAGGGCTTGTGGGAGCTCCACCAGCGCTACGGGTCACTCGACTGGAAGGAGCTCTTGAAGCCCGCGATCCGGCTCTGCCGCGACGGCTTCGAGGTGGGCCCGAACCACGTGCGCATGCTCCAGATCATCGCGCCCAAGCTCAAGGACTACCCCGAGACCGCGCGCATCCAGCTCGACGGCGGAAAGATCCCTGCGCCGGGCTGGCGGCTGCGCCAGCCCGACCTTGCGAAGACACTCGAGCAGATCGCCGCCGGCGGCGGCAACACACTGGCGCGCGGCGCGCTGGCGCGACAGATCGCCGACGCGAGCGGCGGCGCGCTCAGCGTCGACGATCTCGCCAGCTACCACCCGATCTGGCGCACGCCCGTGCGCGGTCAGTACCGCGGGCTCGAAATCGTGTCGATGCCGCCGCCCAGCTCGGGCGGGATCCTCCTGCTCGAGATGCTGAACGCGCTCGAGCCGTACGACCTGGCGAAGCTGGGGCTGAACTCGAGCGAGGAGATCAACCTGGTGGCGGGCGCGATGAAGCTCGCGTTCGCGGACCGCGCGGTGTATCTCGGCGATCCCGACTACTGGACCGTGCCGACCGAGAAGCTGATCTCGAAGGAGTACGGTGCCGAGCTCTCGGCCCAGCTGCGCACGCCGCCATTCTTCCTGCGCGCGCCGTGGAAGTGGGGCAAGGCCTGGATCCCGCCCGCGCGCGCGCCGCTGCACGCGCCGCCCACCGACGCGGGCACGACCCAGATCTCGGTGGTCGACGGCCAGGGCAACGCCGTGTCGATGACTCAGACCGTGAACACGCTATTCGGGTCACTCATCACCGTGCCCGGCACCGGCATCGTGCTGAACAACGAGATGGACGACTTCTCGATCACCCCGAACTCACCGAACGCCTGGAACGCGCTCGGCACCGAGGCCAACGCGATCCGGCCAGGCAAGCGCCCGCTCTCGAGCATGACGCCCACGATCGTGCTCGAGAACGGCCAGGTGAAGTACGTCGTGGGCAGCCCGATGGGCACGTTCATCATCACCGCGGTGCTGCAGTCACTGATCGCCGCGATCGACTTCAAGCTCGACCCGCAAGCCGCAGTCACCGTGCCGCGCGTGCACCACCAGTGGATGCCCGACCAGCTCACGGTCGAGCCGGGCCATCCGAAAGACGTGCTCGACAAGCTGCGCGAGTGGGGTCACAACGTGCAGCCGAGCCCCTATCCTCTGGGGGCCGTGCAGCTGATCGCGCGTGACCCGGCGACGGGAGCCTGGCTGGGCGCCACAGATCCCCGGCGCGACGGCGCGGCGCTGGGCTATTGAAGCCCGCGCTCGCCGCGCTCGCGTCCCTTTGCGCGGTCGCGCTCGCGCTGCCCGCCCATTCCGGAACGCTCGACCGCATCCGACAGAACAAGAAGCTCGTCGCCGGCTACCGCGCCGACGCGCGGCCCCTGTCGTACGAAGAGTCGGGCCACGCCGAGGGCTACTCGGTCTCGCTCTGCGAGCAGGTCGCGCTGGCGCTGCGAGCCGAGCTCGGCCTGGCCAAGCTCCCCATCCAATGGGTCAAGGTCGAGAGCGGCGAGCGCTTCGAAGGACTGCAGTCCGGAAGGATCGACCTCTTGTGCGGCGCCGCCAGCGACACGCTCGAGCGCCGCAAACAGGTGTCGTTCTCGCTGCCGATCTACCTGACGGGCATCAGCGTGCTCGTGCGCAGCGACGCGCCGGCGTCGTTGCAGAGGGCGTTCGACGGCGAGGGCGATCTCGCGCGTCTGCCCATCGGGCCGGTGTTCTCGGCGCAACAGGGGACGACCGCCGCCGCGTGGCTGGCCGAGCGCGGGCGGGAGGCCAAGCGGGTCCCGGTCGCCAGCTATGCCGAGGGCGTCGAGCGCGTGCTCGCGGGCACCTCCGATGCGCTGTTCGGCGACCGCGCGATCCTGCTCGACACGATCTCGCGCAATCCGCGCGCCGGTGAGCTCGCGATCATGAGGCGGCTCTTCACCGAGGAGACGATCGCGCTGGCCAGCGCGCGCGGCGACGCCGACTTCCAGCTCGCGGTCGATCGTGCGCTGAGTCACATGTACCGCACGCCGAAGTTTTGGGAGATCTACGGCATCTTCTTTGGCAAGCCCGACGCGGACGCGCGCACGTTCTTCCTGCTTGCTGCGCGTCCCGACTGACGTCCCTCGCTTCGGGCGAAATGTGGGAGAATCCGCGCCGGGGGCTGCTCGCGGGAGTTGCGCATGGGTTCGATGCGATCCAAAAGCCTGGGGTCCCTCTGCGCGGCGGCGGCGCTGCTCGCCGGCTGCAGCAAGCAGGCCCCGCCGCCGCCTTCGCCGCAGGTCGTGGTGGCGAACGTCGAGACGCGCGACTTTCCGGTCACGAGTGAGTGGCTGGGCACCACCAAGGGCGAGGTCGACGCCGAGATCCGCGCCCAGGTCTCGGGCTATCTGATCGCGCAGAGCTACAAGGAAGGGCAGCAGGTCAAGAAGGGCGACGTGCTGTTCCGGATCGACCCCGCCCCGTTCAAGGCGTCGCTCGCCGAAGCGCGCGGGCAGCTCGGATCGGCGCAGGCGAACCTGCAGCGCGAGCACCAGAACGTGGAGCGCTACCGGCCGCTGGTCGACTCGGGCGCAGTGAGTCGCCAGGAGTTCGACAACGCCGTGCAGCGCGAGCGCGCGGCGAAGGCCGAGAGCGACACCGCGAACGCGGCGCTGCAGAAGGCGCAGATCGATCTCGGCTTCACCGAGATCCGCTCGCCGGTGGACGGGATCGCGGGGATCGCCAAGGGACAGCTCGGCGAGCTCGTGGGCCCGGCATCCGGGCCACTCACGACCGTGTCTCAGCTGGATCCGATCGTGGTGTCGTTCCCGCTGAGCGAGCAGGAGTATCTGCGTTTCGCGCCGCAGATCTCCCAGGCCGTGAAGGAAGGCGAGTTCAAGGGCGGGACGGTCGAGCTCGTGCTCGCCGACGGCAAGACCTATCCGCAGGTCGGCGTGGCCTATCCCGCGGGCGGTGGCATCGACCAGCGCACCGGCACGATCACGATCAAGGCGCGCTTCCCCAACCCCGACAACGTGATTCGCGCGGGCCAGTTCGCGCGCGTGCGTGCGAAGACACAGACCCTGAAGGGAGCGCTCCTGATCCCGCAGCGCGCGATCATCGACCTGCAGGGCCAGAAGCAGGTCGCGGTGGTGACGGGCGACAACAAGGTCGAGCTGCGCACGGTCGTGCTCGGCCCGAAGTCGGCCACCGAGCAGGTCGTGAGCTCGGGACTCGCGGCCGGCGACCGGATCGTGATCGACGGCTACCAGAAGGTTCGCCCCGGCATGACGGTCGTGGCCGTGGCGGCGACTCCGGACGTCGCCGCTCCAGCGCCGGGTTCGAGCGCGGAGAACTGATCCCGTGAGCGAGTTCTTCGTTCGCCGCCCGATCGTGGCGATCGTGATCTCGATTCTCATGACGATGCTCGGCGTGGTGGCTCTGGTGCAGCTGCCGGTCGCCCAGTTCCCCGAGATCGCTCCGCCCGCGATCCAGCTCGCGGCGACTTACGTCGGCGCCGACGCAGTCACGACCGAGCAGTCGGTCGCCACGCCGATCGAGCAGCAGATGAGCGGCGTCGACCAGTCGATCTACATGTACTCGGTGAACGCCAACTCGGGCAACACCACCCTGTACGTGAACTTCCAGGTCGGTACCGACGCCAACATCGACCAGGTGCTGACGCAGATGCGCTACCAGCAGGCGGAGTCACAGCTGCCGAGCGAGGTGCGCGACTTCGGCGTCACGATCAAGAAGTCGACCACGAGCCCCCTGGCGCTGTTCTCGATCTACTCGCCCAACGGCAGCTACGACGCGCAGTTCCTCGCCAACTACGGCTACATCAACGTGAACGACCCGATGACGCGCGTGCCCGGCGTGGGTCAGGTCTCGATCTTCGGCGCGGGTCAGTACGCGATGCGCATGTGGGTGCGGCCCGACGTGCTCGCGCAGCGCGGCATCACCGTGCCCGAGATCGTCTCGGCCATCCAGCAGCAGAACAAGGTGAATCCCGCGGGCCAGATCGGCAGCGAGCCGGTGCCCCAGGGCCAGGAGTTCACCTACGCGGTGCGCGCGCAGGGCCGGCTGGTCACGCCCGAAGACTTCGAGAACATCGTGGTGCGCGCGGCGCCCGACGGCTCGGTGATCCGCGTGCGCGACGTGGCGCGCGTCGAGCTCGGCGCGCAGACCTACAACCTGATCGGCCGCCTGAACGGCAAGCCCGCGGCGATCGTCGCGATCTACCAGACGCCCGGCTCGAACGCGATCGACACCATGCGGCAGGCGCGCGCGCTGATGGAGAAGCTGAAGCAGAGCTTCCCCGCCGACCTCGACTACGTGGTCTCACTCGACACCACGCTGGCCGTCACCGAAGGCATCAACGAGATCGTGCACACGCTGGTCGAAGCGATCGTGCTCGTGATCCTGGTGGTGTTCATCTTCTTGCAGGGCTGGCGCGCCACCTTGATCCCGCTGCTCGCCGTGCCCGTGTCACTCGTCGGAACGTTCGCGGTGTTCCCGCTCTTGGGCTTCACGGTGAACACGCTGTCGTTGTTCGGGCTCGTGCTCGCGATCGGCCTCGTGGTCGACGACGCGATCGTGGTGGTCGAGGCCGTCGAGCACCACATCGAGCACGGGCTGTCGCCGCGCGAGGCGACGCTGAAAGCGATGTCGGAAGTGTCCGGCCCCGTGATCGCGATCGCGCTGATCCTGTCGGCGGTGTTCGTGCCCACCGCGTTCATCCCCGGAATCACCGGCCGGCTCTACCAGCAGTTCGCGATCACGATCGCGGTCTCGGTGATCTTCTCGGCGTTCAACGCGCTCACGCTCTCGCCCGCGCTGTCGGCGCTCTTGCTGCGGCCGCGCAAGGAGGCGCGCGGCCCGCTCGGCGCGTTCTTCCGCTGGTTCAACCGCGTGTTCGGCAGCGCCACGAACGGCTACGTGAATTGGTGTCACGTGCTGATCGGGAAGTCCGGCCGCGCCATGCTGCTGTTGCTCGGCATGACCGTGCTCGCGGGCGTGGTCGGCTCGCGCCTGCCGGGCGGCTTCCTGCCGGAAGAAGACCAGGGCTATTTGTATCTCGCGGTGCAGCTGCCCAACGCCGCGTCCCTGCAGCGCGCCGACGCGGTCTGCAAGCAGGTCGAGGCGATCCTCGGCGCGACCCCGGGCGTGCAGAGCTACAACACGGTCACCGGCTTCAGCCTGCTGTCGCAGGTGAACGCGACTTACACCGGCTTCTTCTTCGTGACCCTGAAGGACTGGGGCGAGCGCAAGGCGCCCGAGGAGCAGTACGCCGCGATCAAGGCGCACATCAACGGGGCGCTGTCGCGGCTGCCCACCGCGCTGGCGTTCGCGTTCCCGCCGCCCGCGATCCCGGGCGTCGGCACCGCGGGCGGAGTCACCTTCATGCTCGAGGACCGCGCCGGCCGGGGCATCGAGTTCCTGGCACAGAACACACAGCAGTTCATGAAGGCGATCCGTGAGCGGCCCGAGATCGCCATGGCCACCACCACCTTCCTGCCCACCGTGCCGCAGGTCTACGCCGAGGTGGACCGCGAGAAGGTGCTGAAGCAGGGCGTGGCGCTCGGCGACGTGTACCAGACGCTGCAGGCCTTCATGGGCGGCTCGTTCATCAACTACTTCAACCGCTTCGGCCGCACCTGGCAGGTGTACATCCAGGCCGAGGGCGAGTTCCGCACGCGCGCCGAGAACATGGGTCAGTTCTACGTGCTGAACGCCAAGGGTGACTCGGTGCCGCTCTCGACCCTCGTCAGCACGCACGAGACGTTCGGTCCCGAGTTCACGATCCGCTTCAATCAGTACCGCGCCGCGCAGATCAACGTGACGGCCACGCCGGGTTACAGCTCGGCGCAGGTGATGCGCGCGCTCGAGGCGGTGTTCGCCGCGACCATGCCGTCCGAGATGGGCTACGACTACAACGGCATGTCGTTCCAGGAGCTGGTGGCGCAGCAGGGCGTGTCGCCGGCGGTGATCTTCGGGCTGGCGCTGTTCGTGGTGTTCCTGATCCTGGCGGCGCAGTACGAGAGCTGGTCACTCCCGTTCAGCGTACTCCTGGGCACGCCGATCGCGGTGCTCGGCGCGTTCGTCGGGCTGCTCTCGCGCCGCTTCGAGAACGACACCTACGCGCAGATCGGCCTGGTCATGCTGATCGGGCTGGCGGCGAAGAACGCGATCCTGATCGTCGAGTTCTGCAAGCTCGAGGTCGAGCGCGGCAAGCCCCTGGTCGAAGCGGCGCTCACCGGCGCGAAGCTGCGGCTGCGGCCGATCCTGATGACCGCGTTCGCGTTCATCCTGGGCGTCGTGCCGCTGGTGACGGCCTCGGGCTCGGGCGCCGAGTCACGCAAGATCATGGGCACGGCGGTGTTCGGCGGCATGCTCGCGGCGTCGCTGATCGCGATCTTCTTCATTCCCGTTTCGTTCTACGTGGTCGAGAGACTGTCGGGCGCCGAGAAGCACGAGACACCCCCTGCGCCGCAGCCGGCGCCGCCGGCGGAGCCCCATCCCGCTCCCGTGCCGGCCTCGGGAGGCGGCGGGGCGTGAGTCGCATGCGTTGGGGGTGTTGGGTCGCTTGGGCGGTCGTGTGCGGCTGCGCGGTCGGACCGAACTATCACCGGCCCGAGGTGGCCCAGCCGCAAACGTTCCGCGACGCCGCCGCGGAGCAGGCATCGATCGCCGACCTGCCGTGGTGGGAGGTGTTCAAGGACGAGACACTGCAGGCCCTGATCCGCGAGTCACTCGACAAGAACCTCGATCTCCAGGCCGCGATTCACACCGTGGAGCGCTCGCGCGACGTGGCCGCCGTGCAGCAGGGAAACCTGCTCCCCGACGTGGGCTATCTCGGGCTGGCCAGCCGCGGCAAGGGCACGTCGCTCGGCAACGTGAACACCGACACGCCCGAGCTCACCCGCAACACCGCACTGGGCATGGTGAACGCGAGCTGGGAGCTCGATCTGTGGGGTCGGATCCGGCGCGCCACCGAGGAGTCGCGCGCGCAGATGCTGGCCAGCGACGCCGCTCGGCGCGGTGTGGTGCTGTCGCTCGTGACCGGCGTCGCGCAGGCCTATCTCGAGCTGCGCGAGCTCGACCTCGAGCTCGAGATCACCCACCGCAACGTCGACGCGTTCCAGGGCACCTACGACCTGTTCACCCGCCAGTTCCGGGGCGGGGTCGCATCGAAGCTCGACTCACTCCGGGCGCAGGCCGCGCTCGAGCAGGCGACCTCGATCATCCCGCAGGTCCAGCAGCGGATCCGCGAGAAGGAGAACCAGCTGGCGGTGCTGCTGGGGCGGGAGCCCGGTCCGATCGCGCGCGGCTCGCAGCTCCTCGACGTGTCCGTTCCGCCCGAGATCCCGGCCGGCGTGCCGTCGCTATTGCTCGAGCGCCGCCCGGACCTGATCGAGGCCGAGCAGAACGTGGTCGCGACGAACGCCGACATCGGAGTCTCGATCGCCGAGTTCTTCCCGCGCTTCGGACTGACCGCGCTCTACGGCAGCCAGAGCAGCGAGTTCTCGCAGTTCCTGCACTCGGGCACCGACGTCTGGTCGATCGCCGCCGCCGCCTCCGGCCCGCTCTTCACGTTCGGCCGCACCTGGTACCGCTGGGAAGGCGCCGAGGAGGCCCACCATGCCTCGGTCGCGCAGTATCAGCAGTCGGTGCTGACGGCGCTGGCCGACGTCTCCAACGTGCTCTCCGCGCGCGGCAACGTGACCGCGCAGCGCGAGAGCCTGGAGCGCGAGGTCGCGGCGCTGCGCGAGTCGTTCGATCTGGCGCAGAAGCGCTATCTCGGCGGTCTCTCCACCTACGTCGAGGTGCTCGACGCGCAGCAGGCGCTCCTGCCCGCCGAGCTCGCGCTGGCGCAAGCCCAGCGCGACGAGCGGCTGGTGATCGTCGACCTGTACCGCGCGCTCGGCGGCGGCTGGTCGCAGAACGGCGAAGCGCCCACCATCCCGTCGCCACTCCGACCGTGAGACCTGTCTCCGCCTATTTGATGATCGCGACCACCGGCGCGTCGAGCTTGATCACGCGCTTGGCCACGCGCTGCACGTCGTCGACCGTGACCGCCGAGATGCGCGTACCGTAGTCCAGGTGGTGAGTCGCGCCCAGGCCGTACAGCTCGTCGAGCGACAGCAGCATCGCCTGCGCGCCGTAGCTCTGCAGCGACACGGCCTGCGTCCCGATCAGGTAGCCCTTCGCGCGCGACAGCTCCTCGGGACTCACCGGCTCGTTCACGATCTTCGTGAGCTCGCCGCGGATGCCCGCGAGTGACTCGTCGAGCTTGTTGGGGGCGCCCGCCATGTACACCGCGAACGTGCCCGGGTCGATGCCCTCCATCTCGAAGGCGGTGACCGAGTAGGCCAGGCTGTGCTTGTCGCGCAGCTCGATGAACAGCCGGCCGCCCTGGCCGCCCAGCACCTGGGTCAGCACGTCGAGCGCCGCCAGGTCGGGGTCGTTGATCTGCAGACCCATGAAGCCGTACACGATGTGCGACTGGTTCTTCTTCTTCTGCAGGCTGGCCTCGCGCGCCTTCGCCGGCACGGTGGGCGTGCTGCGCGCCGGCAGCGCCGCGGAGCCGGAGCCCTGCCACTCACTCAGGCGCAGGCGCAGCGCCTCGATGAAGCGGTCGGGATCGACGTCGCCCACCACGCCCAGCACCGCGTTCTCGGGCTGCGCGAAGCTGGACCAGTAGCTCTCGAGTGACCTGCGATCGATCTTCTCCAGGCTCTCGCTCGTGCCCAGCGACGAGAACCGGTACGGGTGCGCCGGGTAGAGCTCCTTCTGGAACAGCTCGAACGCCTTTGTGCCCAGGTTGTCCTCGCGTCTGCGCAGCGCGGCGCGCCGCTCGACCTTCTGCTTGTCGACCTCCTGCGGGTCGAAGGCCGGGTGCAGGAGCACGTCGGAGAACAGGTCGAGGCCCTGGTCGAGTGACTCGCTGAGGAAGTCGCCCTGCAGCCCGAAGCTGTTGCGGCCGGAGAAGCCGGACAGGTCGGCCGCGATGTTGTCCACGTCGGCTGCGAGCTGCGAGGCGCTGCGGCTCTGCGTGCCGCGCGTCAGCATGTCGCTCACGAACGAGGTGATGCCCTGGGTCTTCTCGGTCTCGGCCAGCAGGCCGCCGCGGAACGAGAGCCGCAGCGAGACCAACGGCACCGAGTGATTCGCCTTCACCACCACGCGCAGGCCGTTCGGCAGCGTGTACTCCCGGATGCCGTCGCGCAGCGTCTCGGAGGCGAGCTGCTGGGTCTGGCCGCCGGTGCCGCGCGCGAGCGCCGCCAACAGGCTCGAGTCGCTGGTCGCGGCCTTCGTGCCGTCCTTGCCCAGCAGCGCGATCACGGTCGCGGTCTCGGGCACCAGATACTTCTGCGCCACCCGCTGCACGTCTTCCTTGGTCGCCTTCTTCACCTGGTCGAGATAGCGCTGCTCGGCCTCGAGCCCGCCGGCCAAGAGCTCGAAGTAGCCGTACTTCTGCGCCTGGCCCTGCATGGTCTCGCGCTCGTGCACCTGGCTCGCCAACAGGTTGGTGCGCGCGCGCTCGAGCTCGGTCTCGGACGGGCCGAAGTCGCGCAGCCGGCGCACCTGCTCGCCGATCGCGGCCACGCTCGCGTCGATCTTCGCGGCGTCGAGCTCGGCGTCCACGAAGAACAGCCCCGGGTCGAGCGGCGTGTAGGAGCTGGCGTGGATGCCGTGCACGAGCTCCTGGCGGTCCTTCACCTCGCGGTAGAGCCGCGAGCTCTCGCCGCCGCCCAGCACGTTGGACAGGAGATCGAGGTAGGGCGTGTCGGGATCGCTGAAGCTCGTGGCCTTCCAGGCGATGCCCAGGAGTGACTGCTCGAACTCGCTCTTCACCACCGCCGCGCGCGCCGCGGTCTGCGCCGGCTCGGGCGTGCGCGTGTGGTCGAGGTCGCTTGACGGCTTCGAGCCGGCGAACGCGGCCTTGATCTGCGCCAGCACGTCGTCGGCCCGGAGGTCGCCCACGGCCACGAAGGTCATGTTGTTGGGCACGTACCAGTGGTGGTAGAAGTCGAGCAGGCCCTGGCGGCTGAAGCTGCGTACACTTTCTTGTGTACCGATCACGTCGCGCCGGTAGGGGTGCTTCTGGTAGGCGGTCTCGAACAGCACCTTCGAGATCAGGCTGTCGGGCGTGTCGTCGGAGCGCCGGATCTCCTCGATCACGACCTCCTCTTCCTTGGCCAGCTCGGCGGCGTCGAAGCTCGAGTGCAGCACCGCGTCCGACAGCACGTCGACGCCGGTCTTCGCGTCGCGGCTGGCCATGGTGATGTGGTAGACGGTCATGTCGTAGGACGTGAAGGCGTTGATCATTCCGCCCGCGCCCTCGACCTGTGCCGCGATCTCGCCGACGCCCCGCCGGTCGGTGCCCTTGAACAGCATGTGCTCGTGCACGTGCGCCATGCCCCACTGGTCGGGGCGCTCGTCGGCGCTACCGGTGCGGACCCAGACGTTCAGCGCCACCACGGGCGCCGAGTGATCTTCGACCACGATCACCTTCAGGCCGTTGTCGAGCGTCGTTCGCAGCATTCCATCCTTCCCCAGGCTCGCGCTCTGCGAGCCGGTGCCGAGAGGCATCGCGGCACAAGCGGTAAGTACCGAAACCAGGCTCGCCACGGCGATTCGTCGCACTCGAGTTCTCCCCCCCGCCGGTTGCGGGCCGCATAGGATAAGGGCCATGAGTCGAGGTACAAGCGACGCCGACCTCGGCGTCTACATTCACGTTCCGTTCTGCGAGCGGGTGTGCCCGTACTGCGACTTTGCGGTCGTGGGCGTGGGGACGCTGGCGGAGTCGGACGAGCAGGAGCTGGTGGAGCTCTTGCTCCTGGAGTGGGGGCGCTGGCGCGAGGCGCTGGCCGGCCGGGTGCTGGCCAGCGTGTACTTCGGCGGGGGCACGCCGTCGCTCCTGCGCGCGAAGTCGGTCGGGCGCTTGCTCGAGGCGCTCGCGGCCGACCTTTCGCTCGCGCCCGACGCCGAGATCACGGTCGAGCTGAACCCGGGCCAGCTCGAGGTCTCGCGCGTGCCCGAGCTGCGCGCCGCGGGAGTGACTCGCCTGTCGGTCGGCTTGCAGTCGGGCGAGGAGCGCGTGCTGCGCCGGCTGGGCCGCGCGCAGAGCGCACAGGAGGCGCTGCGCGGGCTCGAGGCCTGTCTCGGCGCCGGCTTCGCCTCGCTCTCGGCCGACCTGATCTACGGAGCGCCGGAGCAGACGCTCGAGTCACTCGAGCGCGACGTCGCGCGGCTGGTCGCGCTGGGCGTGCCGCACGTCTCGGCGTACGCGCTGACGCTCGAGCCGGGCACGCCGTTCGCACGCGCCGCGGCGGCGGGACGGCTGCCGCTGCCCGACGAGGACACCGTGGTCGCCATGGCGGCGCTCCTGTGCGCGCACCTCGGCGCGGCGGGCGTGCACCGCTACGAGATCTCGAGCTACGCGCGCGCGGGCCACCGCGCCCGCCACAACCAGCGCTACTGGCTGCGGCGCGACGTGCTGGGCCTCGGGCCCTCGGCCGCGAGCCTCTTGGGCGACCGGCGGCTGTCGAACGCGCGCGGGCTCGCGCAGTGGCGGAGCGCGCTTCGCGCGGGCGAGCTGCCCGCGGTGGAGGACGAGCGCCTGGACCCGGCCGAGGCGCGCCGCGAGGCGCTCTACCTGGGCCTGCGGCAGAGCGACGGCGTGTCGCGGGCTGAGTATCTGCGGCGCTACGGCGGCGCGCCCGAAGCGTTCGCGGGCCCGGAGCTGGGTAAGCTCCGCGCGCGCGGGCTGGTGCAGGACGACTCCGGCTTTCTGCGCCTCACCGAGCGTGGGCTGCTCTTCGCGGACGACGTGTTCCTCGAGCTCGTAGGACGTTGACCCGCTCAGCGGCGCGGCGGGGCAGCCGCGAGCTTGCGTTGCAGGGTGCGCCGGTGCAGGCCGAGCAGGCGCGCCGCCTTGGAGACGTTCCCACCGCAGTCGGCGAGCACGCGCTGGATGTGCTCCCACTCGACGCGCTGGAGCGAAGGCACCGTCGCGGCGGGCTCGTCCGCACCCGCGTGGAACGCGCGCAGCACGTCATCGGCGTCGACCGGCTTGGTGAGATATTCGAGCGCGCCTCGGCGCACGGCCTCCGTCGCGGTCGCGATGCTCCCGTAGCCTGTGAGCAGCACGCTCGCGAGCTCCGGGAGCTCGCGCTGCAGATCCGACAGCACGTCGAGCCCGGAGCCGTCGGCCATGCGCAGGTCGATCACCGCGCGCTCCGGCTGGAACGAGCGCGCGACGCGCAGCGCCTCCTCGGCCGAGCCCGCCGCGGCGACCTCGTGACCGCGCGCGGCCAGCGAGCGCGCGAGACGGCTCCGGAAGGGCTCGTCGTCGTCGACGACGAGGATGCGCAGCGGCGCCTCGGCCGACGTCACGGGGCGACCGGCCAGGCGGCCAGCGCCGTGGTGCCGCGGTCGGGAGTGGACTCGAGCTCCAGCTTTCCGCCGAGCCGCTCGGCGTGCAGGCGGACCACGAACAGGCCCAGCCCCGTGCCGCGCCCGGGCGGCCGGGTGGTGAAGAAGGGCTCGCCCGCGCGCTCGAGCACCTCGGGGCTCATGCCGTGACCTTCGTCGCGAACCCGCACCTCGATCTGGCCGCCGTCGAGCGCCACGCGCACGCGTACCGGCGCAGCGCGCGAGGCCTCGAGTGAGTTGTGCACGAGCGGCAGAACCACGGCCTGGAAGTCTGAGCGCAGGCCGAGCTGCGCTCCCGGCGGAGCGGCGATCTCGACCAACAGGCGGCACGCTGCCGGGCCGAGCTCCTTGGGCCCGAGCAGCTCGCGCACGTCCTCGGCCGTGAGCGGCGACGGGTCACCGCCCGCGAGCTGCTCGGCGCGCCCGCTCATGCGGTCCAGGATCGTCCGGCAGCGCTCGACCTCGGAGCGCAGGAGCTTCGCGTCATCGGCCAGCGAGGGGAGCGGCGCACGCTCCTCGACCGCGCGGGACAGGTCGCGGGCGATGACTGCGATCGTCCCGAGCGGCGAGCCCAGCTCGTGCGCCGCGCCGGCCGCGAGGGTCGTGAGAGAAGCGAGCCGCGCGTTGCGCGCCGCCAGCTCACCGATGCGGCGCAGCTCCGCCTCGCGCGCGCGCAGCGTCCGGGCGATGCGCCCGATGAAGAAGGTGATGACCACCGCGACCACGGCGACGGCGACCCACATGCCGAGCGCATGGAGCTGCAGCGACCCGCCCTCGCTCACGGGCCCGTGCCAGAAGTGGCGGGGCTCGTGCCAGTGGAACATCAGCGCGTAGCCTGCCGCCGACAGCGCTGCGATCCCCCAAGTGACTCGACCGCTGCCCAGCATGGCGGCCATGGCCACGTGGATGGCGTAGATCGCGCTGAACGGGTTGTCCGGCCCGCCGCTCTGCTGGAGCAGGAACGTGAACAGGAGCGTGTCGAGCACGAGCGCCGAGGCCGCCACGCCGGACGCACGCTCCGGGGGAACGCGCAGCCACACGAGCGGCAGGTTGGAGAGCGCCGTGATCGCGGGAACGAGCGCGAGCTGCGCGTAGGGCAGCGGCGCCTCCAAGCCGTAGCGCGCGACCGAGAGCGCCACGCACTGGCCCGCCGCGGCGATGAAGCGCAGCGGCACCAGCCAGCGCAGCACGAGGCCGGCGGGGGACTCCGCCGCGAGCGGCGCGCGCGGCTCAGGGGAGGGGAGTGACATCGCGCCCATCATCGTAGCGCGCCGCGAGCTATTGGTTCTGACGCACGACGATCGTGGTGCCGGTGTGCACCCCGGTCCCGTTCAGCCCGGTGTAGCAGTGGTAGGTCAGCGTGTAGCTGTCGGCTCCCGCGCCCGTCTTGTAGACGACCACGTCGAAGACGCCGCTCGTGCCGTTCACATAGGTCTGGGGGCTCGGGTTCGTGTCGCCGCTGGTGGGGTCGACCGAGTTGGTGGTCTGCGATCCGCGCTGACCCTGCACGCCGACCAGCGGCGCGCTGCCCGACGTGGTGTCCTGGATCTGCAGGATGAGTGACTGGGGTGGCCCGCTGCCGTCGTCGGAGCAGGTGACCTGGTAGAAGTCCGTCGCCGAAGCCGCGGCGCCGAGCGCTCCGGTCTGGGTGTGCGCGGCCGCGCCCGTGGCGAGGGCGAGCGCGAAGGCGATCGCGAGCGTGTACCTCACGACGCGCGCCTCCGCGCAGTGCACGCTGCCAGCGCCGCCAGCGCTGCTGCCAGCGCCCAGCGCCCCGCGCCCGGCAGGGCCGGAATGGGCGGCGGGGAAACCGTGATCCCCGCGATCGCGGTGCCGGTGTCCGAGCCCGATCCGTCCGTGCCGGTCTTGCATTGCACCGAGAGCGCGTAGCCACACAGGCCTGCGCCGCTCTTGTCGACGAACACGTCGTACGCGCCGGCGCCGCCGTTCAAGGCGACCAGCGGGCTCGCGCCCGTGTCCGCGTCGGCGGGGTCGGTGGTGTTGGTGCCCGCGAACGCCTTCTGCACCTGCAGGCTCACGAGCGGTGCGACGGCGGGCGAAGTCTCCTGCACCTGCACCGCGAGCGAGGCCGGCGCGCCCGAGCCGTTGTCCGAGCAAGTGACCTGGTAGTAGTCCACGGCGGCCGCGTCGGACGCGAGGATGCCGGTCTGAGTCGCGCCGTCTGCACTCGCTGCGCGGCCGAGCACGGCCAGCAGCGCAAGCGAGAAGATCGCTGTCCGGCGGCGAGTCAGCGCGGCGTCCACAGGTGCGGCACCGGCAGGTCGCGGTCGACCTGGGTCGCCGACGGAGTCACGGTGAGATCGAAGCCGCCGCCGCAGCCGCCGCCGAGCGGGTTGTTCAAGAGGTCACGATTCACGATCAGCGTGGCCGGCTCGCCGATGCCGTCGATGCTGGCCGCGGCGCCTTTGGTCGCGAGCTGCGAGCCGTTGTCCGGGATCCACAGGTTGAGCTTGTCCCCGCGCACAGGCTGACTTCCCACTGCACACAGATCGGCAATCGCAACCTGGATCAGCAGCCGCTTCGCGCAGGACTCGGCAAGGAAGTTCGGGCCAGTGAACTCGAAGGGGATCTGTCCGATCAGGCCCTGGCGCAGCCGACCCCGGCTGCCGACGAAGCCGATCGCGTTCCCGTTTCCGTCGGTCTTCTCCGATTGCACATTGAACACGCTGCGGTCCTGGACCAGGTTCGGGAGTCCCGCGAGGCCGCCTTGCTCGATCACCTGGTCCAGGCTCGCCGGTGTCTGATTGGGGTCACTCGACGAGAGCACGGGCGCGTCGGTGGGGAACACGACGCTCTGCGCGACCACGTCGCGCGCGCCGTCCTCGCAGCCATGACCGATGCGGAGATAGCCGTTCGAACGCAAGCCCTCGGTGGACTGCGTCGGGATCGTGGTGTGGGCGGCGGCGATTCCGGCGAGAAGTGAGACGGACAGCGCGAACGCGATCGGATGAAGTGTTTTCATGTCGCGTCTTGTATCGCACTCGAAGTCGCCAGGGCCGCGGCATGTTGTCGCACCCCGGCCGGGGCGAAGGAACGTGCTGGTACGATGGAGTTTCGTGAGCAGCTTCCGGACGCTTCTGTGCGCCGCCTCGTGCGGCTTCGCCCTCGCCGCGGCGGGCCCTGCCCGCGCCGCCGACGTCGGCGCCCCGGCGCCCGACTGTGCACTCACTCCCCTGTCGGGTCAGGGCATGCAGCAGCTGCGCGCGCTGCGCGGCGAGGTGGTCTGGGTCGACTTCTGGGCGACCTGGTGCGGGCGCTGTATCGAGTCTTTCTCGTTCCTGGACGCGCTGCAGCGCGAGCTCGGCGACGACGGGCTGCGCGTCGTGGCGGTGAACGTGAACGAGCACGCGGCCGACGCGCGTGACTTCCTCGCCAAGCACCCCGTGAGCTTCAGCCCGCTGTTCGACCCGGGCGGGCGCTGCGCGCGAGAGTTCGCAGTCCAGGGCATGCCCTCGAGCTATCTCGTGGACCGCCACGGAGTGATTCGCGCCGTCTACCTCGGCTTCCGCAGCGGCGAGGGCCCCGAGCTGCGTGCCCGGGCACGAGAGCTGCTCGCCGAGAGCTCGCGGTGACTCGCGCCCTGGCGACGCTTTTGGCCGCGCTCGCGCTCGCGGGCTGCACCGAGGTCGCGCCCTGGGAGCGCGAGCGCCTGGCCAAGCCCCAGATGGCCGCGGAGCCCGCGCCCGAGCTGCGCGCGCTGCGCGAGCACGTCTACATGAGCCGCGAGGCGTCGCTCGGCGGGTCGTTCGGCGAGGGGCATGGCTGCGGCTGCTACTAGGCGCCTGGTCCGCTGGCTCTCGGTCCGCCTCGAGTCATTCCTGCGTGCCCTGCGTCCGCCGCGCCCGTCGCCGCCACTGCGTGCGCTGACGGCGGCGGCGCTCATGCTGCCGGGTCTGGCAGTCACCTCGCGCGCCGACGAGGGCGACGGCTTCGCATTCCAGTACGGCGAGTACCAGGAAGGCAAGCGCGACCTCGACGGCATCCACAGCGACTTCCATCCGATCCGCGTCGACAGTCTCTCCGCGTCGGGCAAGCTCACCTTGACCGACCGGCTGCGCCTCGGCGTGGCCTACGCGCAAGACACCTGGTCCGGCGCGACCCCGATCGCGACCGCGCCGCTCGTGTTTGGCGGCAACCACCCCACAAAGCCCGACGGGGTTTCCGGCGCAACGCCGTACATCGAGGGCGACCTGTTTCTCGACGGGCAGCTGCGGCCCGTGCGCCGCAACTCGTTGGGCGAGTTCCTCGGCGTGGACACGCGGCTCGTGCACACGCTCTCCTCGGCGTCGCCCGAGGCGCGCAGACAGATGGACCTGTCGCTCGAGTTCGAGGGCGACGATTTCGCTCTGCGCGCCGGCGGCGGCAGCTCGCTCGAGAAGGACTACGAGGCCGGCTACGGCAGCCTGGGCGGGACGCTCGACTTCGCGCAGAAGCGGACCAGCCTGAGCTTCGACGCGAGCTACACGCGTGCCGACGTCGACGCGCTGCTGGACCACGACGCCGTCCCGTACATCGACGTGACGTCCGCCGGCAGCCGCATCCACAACTCACCGGGCAGCGGTGAACGGCGCCTGCGCGACGAGCGCACCGACTGGGCGCTCCAGGCGGGACTCCACCAAGTGCTGACCAAGGACGCGTTCTTCAGCACCAGCCTGGGCTTCACCCGCAGCCAGGGCTATCTCGCGAACCCGTACAAAGTGGTCGAGGTCGGATTCATCGATCCCGAGCAGCAGTTTCTGGCCCCGCCGGGCGGCTTCTACGCCCAGGTGCACGCGCTGCTCGAGCGCCGGCCGAGCTCGCGCAGCCAGTGGGTCTGGGACACGCGCTTCGTGCAGTATCTCGCGCCGCTCGACGCCTCGCTCCACCTGGGATACCGCTACTTCCGCGACGACTGGGGCATCGGCGCGCACACCTTCGAGCTGAGCCTGGCGCAGCCACTGCCGCGCGGATGGACCGTGACTCCGCGCTTCCGCTATTACTCGCAGGACGCCGCCCGCTTCTACACTCCCTATCTGCTGACGCCGCAGGCCTACCAGACCGTCGTGTCCGACCCCGACACCGGCGACATCATCTCGATCACGCCCTTCGATCCGCGGCGGCTGCCCGCCAGCTACTCGAGCGACCAACGCCTGTCGGGCTTCGGCGCGCTCAGCGCAGGAGTGACTCTGGACAAGCTGCTCGACCCGGGCGTCCGGCTCTCGGCGAGCTTCGAGTACTACCGTCACGACGGCGGGCTCAAGCTCGGCGGCGGCGGCGAGTCGAGCTTCGCGGACTACGACGCGTACCTGGTGGGCGCGTCGATCACGCTCGACTCCAACGCGCTGACCGAGTTCGGGCGGGCCGCCGAGGGTCACGAAGAGCACCTTCTCCACGCCGCAGCGCCGGCGGGAGTCATGCTCGCCCACATGTTGACCCGGCCGGGCGCGTTCATGGTGGCCTACGAGTCCTGGTGGAGCAGCGCGCGCGGCGACCTCTTGCGGGGCTCGCGCTCCGCGAGCGATGCCGAGGTGCTCGCGCTGGGCTGCGAGGGCGCGCCCTGCCGCACGGCGCCGAGCTCGATGGAGATGCACATGCACATGCTCGAGCTCATGTACGCCCCGACCGACTGGCTGAACCTCATGCTCATGCCGCAGTTCGTGGACAACGACATGGATCTGCGGCCGCTCCAGGGCGCGGTGCCCGATCTTCACGCGCACGATCACGCGACCGGCGGCGTGGGCGACATCGGCATGTACGCGCTCTTCAAGCTGCTCGACTTGGAGACACAGCACGTCCACTTCGGGCTGGGGCTCAGCGCGCCGACGGGCGCCGTCGACATCCGCGAGCGGCGCGAGCACCAGCAGGACCAGGGCTTCACCCACTACATGATGCAGCTCGGCAGCGGGACCTGGGACCTCATGCCCAGCCTGACTTACACGGGCGCACTCGCGCAGTTCTCGTGGGGCGCGCAGGTCGGCGGCGTGACCCGGCTCGAGCACGCCAACGAGTCAGGCTACGCGCTCGGTGACGTCTTCCAGGCCAGCATATGGGGAGGCTGGTCGGCGACTCACTGGCTGTCGTTCACCCTGCGCGGGACCTACGGCATGCAGCGCGCGATCCAGGGCCGCTACGACGCGCTGCACACCACCTCGGGCCCCCAGGACTTCCCGGGCAACTACGGCGGCCAGTACTGGGACCTGGGGATCGGCGCGTCCGCGCTCCTGCCGTTTCGCTCGCTCTCCGGGAATCGCGTCGGGGTCGAGTGGCTGCAGCCGCTGCTCGACGACCAGAACGGCTTCCAGCTCCAGCGGCGCGGCACGCTGGTGCTCCGCTGGAGCATCGAGCTGTGAGCGCGCCCGGCCTCGAGCCCTACCGCCACGTCTGGCGCGCGATGGGCTCGCCCTGCGAGCTCGCGCTGTGCGCGCGCTCCGAGCCGCACGCGCGCGACGTCGCGAAGCAGGCCGCGGCCGAGGTCGAGAGACTCGAGGCGCTCTACTCGCGCTACCGCGAGTCGAGTCTCCTGTCCGAGATCAACCGCACCGCGGCGCGCGGGGGTAGCATCTCCGTCGACCCCGAGACCGCGAGCCTCCTCGCCTATGCCGACGCGTGTCACCGCGAGAGCGGCGGCCTGTTCGACGTGACCTCGGGCATCCTGCGCCGCGCCTGGCGTTTCCAGGGCCAGGACGCGCTGCCCGAGCCGGGGCAGGTGCAGGCGCTGCTCGAGAGAGTGGGCTGGCAGCGCGTCTCGTGGAAGACTCCCGTGCTGTCCTTCCCCAGCGCCGGCATGGAGCTCGACCTCGGCGGCGTGGTGAAGGAGTATGCGGTCGACCGAGTGAGTGCGCTGTGCCGCGAGCTCGGAGCCGGCGGCGGACTCGTGAACCTCGGCGGGGACGTCGGCGCGATCGGCCCCCGGCCCGACGGCGGGCCGTGGCACGTCGGCATCCGCCACCCGCGTCGCCCGGGCGAGCTGGTCTCGCGCGTCGCGCTGGAGCGGGGCGCGCTGGCGAGCAGCGGAGACTACGAGCGCTGCGTCCTGGTCGGCGGCGTGCGCTACGGGCACATCCTGTCGCCGCGCACCGGCTGGCCCGTGCGGCGGATGGCGGCCGTGAGCGTCGCGGCCGAGCTGTGTGTCGTCGCGGGCAGCGCGGCGACGATCGCGATGCTGAAGGAGGACGCCGGCCCGGCGTGGCTCGCGCGGCTCGGTCTTCCGCACCTCTGGAGCGACGTCGAAGGGGAGGTCGGGGGGCCGCTCTCCGCCTCGCCAGGGCGTTGACACCCGCGCGCGGCCGCGGCTAGCCTCGATGCCGTGAAACTCCAAGGCGCGCGCGGCTTTACGCAGACGCCCGAGCTGGGCGAGCTGGCCCCCCGCCTGCGCGAGGTGCTGCTGGCGGTGCTGCGGGGCTACGTGGAGTCGGGACAGCCGGTCGGCTCGCGCGACGCGCTCGATCTGGGCGAGCTCTCGTTCTCGTCCGCGACCGTGCGCGGCGCGATGGCCGAGCTCATGGAGCTGGGCCTGCTCGAGCAGCCGCACACCTCGGCCGGGCGCATTCCCACCGACGCCGCCTTCCGGCTCTGGGTCGACGCGCTGCAGCGCTCGCCGCTCGCGGACGAGCCCCTGCCGGCGCTCGCGCTGGGCCTGGCCGAGTCACTCGACGACTCCGCCGAGGCGCTGCGCCGCGCGGCCGACCTCTTGACCGTGATCACCGGCCAGCTCGGCTTCTCCGTGGCGGTCGGGCGCGAGCGCCTGCGGCTGGTGCAGGTCCACTTCGTGCGCGTGTCGAGCGAGCGAGTCACTGCGCTGCTCGTGTCCGACGGCGGCGCCGTGCGCACGCGCCTGCTCGACGAGCGCGAGTCCGACCAGCGCCGGCTCGACCGCATGTCGGCCGAGCTGTCGCGGCTGGTGGCCGGACTCACTCTGGAGGAGGCGCGCGTGCGCCTGTCGGGCGAGATCGAAGGCGAGCGCAGGCGCTCCGACGCGCTCTGGCGCGAGACACTCGCGCTGGGCGCGCGCGGGCTCGAGGTGAGCGGCGCCGCGACCGCCGAGCTCTACGTGGGGGACCGCAGCAAGCTCCTCGACCAGCCCGAGTTCGCCGACGGCGGGCGCCTGCGCGAGGTGCTGCGGGCGCTCGACGAGAAGGAGCGCCTGCTGGCGCTGCTCGACAAGCTGATCTCCGCGCGCGGTGTGCGCGTGGCCATCGGCGAGGAGCTGGGCGATGCCGGCGTCGCGCGCTGCGCGGTCATCGCCGAGCAGCTCGGGCCTGCGCCGCTGCGCGGTCTCGGCGTGATCGGGCCGGTTCGCATGCGCTACGATCGCATCATCCCGGTCGTGCGCTACGTGTCGGGCAAGCTGGCACCTGCGCTCGTCTGACGGCGAAGGGACCACGAGTCGATGACTGAGCCAAAAGGTCCCAAGGTCGACTTACCCGAAGAGCTGATGAGCGAGCTCGAGGAGCCCAAGGCCGACGCGCCGCCGGCCCCCGCTCCTGCGGGCACGCAGGAGCAGGTCGCCGCCGAGCTCGCCGACCTGAAGGACCGCTATCTGCGGCTGGGCGCCGACTACGACAACTTCCGCCGCCGGACGCTCAAGGAGCGTCAGGACCTGCTCAACTACGCCAATGAGAATCTCGTCAAGGAGCTTCTGGCCATCGTCGATAACCTCGAGCGAGCCGTGGAGCACGGCCGCAAGGAGGAGCAGCGCGGCGACACTGACAACCTTCTGCAAGGGATCGAGCTGACCTACCGGTCGCTGCAGCAGCTCCTGACTCGCCACGGAGTCACCGAGGTTCAGGCGCTGGAGCAGAGCTTCGATCCGCAGATCCACGAGGCGGTCCGGCGGGTGAAGAGCGAGCAGCCCGCCGGTAGCGTCGTCGCGGTCTACCAGAAGGGCTACATGCTGAAGGACAAGCTGCTGCGGCCGGCGATGGTCGCGGTGGCGGAGTAGCCGGCCAGACACTCCCTCCTTCGGCGCGCGCGAGGGAAGCATGGGAAGAGTCGTCGGCATCGACCTGGGCACCACGAACAGCTGCGTGGCGATCCTCGAGCGCGGCGAGCCGGTCGTGATCGCCAACAGCGAGGGCAGCCGCACCACGCCCTCGATCGTGGCGGCGAACCAGGGCGGCGAGCGACTGGTCGGCCAGATCGCCAAGCGCCAGGCCGTGACCAACCCGGCCAACACGGTGTTCGCCGTGAAGCGGCTGATCGGCCGGCGCTTCGAGGACGAGAACGTCGTGCGCTTCCGCGAGATCTCGCCGTTCGAGATCTGCAAGGCCGCGAGCGGCGACGCCTGGGTGAAGCTGCGCGACAGGGAGTGCAGCCCCGAGGAGATCTCGTCCTTGATCCTGAAGCGGATGAAGGAGACCGCGCAGGACTACCTGGGCGAGGAAGTCACCGAGGCGGTGATCACGGTTCCCGCGTACTTCAACGACGCCCAGCGCCAGGCCACCAAGGACGCGGGCCGGATCGCGGGCCTGAACGTGCTGCGCATCATCAACGAGCCCACCGCCGCGGCGCTGGCCTACGGTGTCGAGAACGAGCGCCAGGAGACGATCGCGGTCTTCGACCTCGGCGGCGGCACGTTCGACATCTCGATCCTGAAGATCGGTGACTCGGTATTCGAGGTGCTGTCGACCAACGGCGACACCTTCCTGGGCGGCGAGGACTTCGACCAGGTGGTGCTGGGCTGGCTGGCGCAGCAGTTCGTGGACAAGAATCCCGGCAGTGACTTGCGCGGCGACGCGATGGCGCTGCAGAGACTCAAGGAGGCCGCCGAGCGCGCCAAGCAGGAGCTGTCGTCGGCCACCGAGACCGACGTCAACCTGCCCTTCATCGCGGCCGACGACGCCGGCCCCAAGCACCTGTCCGAGCAGCTCACGCGGCCCAAGCTCGAGGAGCTGGTCAAGCAGCTGATCGAGAGACTCGAGCCGCCCTGCCGCGCCGCGCTCAGCGACGCCGGCCTCGATCCCAAGCAGATCGACCGGGTGATCCTGGTCGGCGGCATGACGCGCATGCCGGCGGTGCAGGCCAAGGTCGAGCAGATCTTCGGCAAGCCGCCCCACCGCGGCGTGAACCCCGACGAGGTGGTCGCCGTGGGCGCCGCGATCCAGGGCGGCGTGCTGAAGGGCGAGGCCTCGGACGTGCTGCTGCTCGACGTGACTCCGCTGTCACTCGGCGTCGAGACACAGGGCGGGATCATGACCAAGATCATCCCGCGCAACACCACCGTGCCCACGCGCAAGAGCGAGGTGTTCTCGACCACCGAGGACAACCAGAACCTGGTGCGCGTGCACGTGTTGCAGGGCGAGCGCGAGCTGGCGGTCGACAACCAGACGCTGGGGCGCTTCGAGCTGGTGGGCATTCCGCCCGCGCCGCGCGGCGTGCCGCAGATCGAGGTCAGCTTCGACATCGACGCCGACGGCATCCTGAACGTCTCGGCCAAGGACCTGGGCACCGGCCGCGCCCAGCAGATCAAGGTCTCCGCGTCCGGCGGCCTCTCCACCGATCAGATCGACAAGCTCGTGAAGGAGGCGGAGACACACGCCTCGGACGACGCCGAGCGCCGCGCCATGGTCGAGCTGCGCAACACCGGCGAGGGCCTGGTCTATTCGGTCGAGCAGACGCTCGGCATCTACGGCGACAAGCTCGAGGCCACCGAGCGCGAGGAGGTCGACGCCGCGCTGGCGCGCGCCAAGAAGGCCCTGCCGGGCAGCGACGTCGACGACCTGCGCGGCGCGGTCGAGGACCTGCAGCAGCTCGCGTACAAGATGACCGAGGCCATGTACGAGCGAATGGACGGCGGAACCGCCGTCGACCCGAACGCCGCCCCCGCGGCCGCCGGCGACGACGAGCTGATCGAAGACTAGCGCTTGCGTGAACCCCGCGAGGCCATAGCCTGTGCGCGCCCGAAATGAAGCGCGACTACTACGAAATTCTGGGGGTCTCGCGGGAAGCGAGCGCGGATGAGCTGAAGAAGGCCTACCGCAAGCTCGCCCACCAGTTCCACCCGGACAAGAACCCGAACAACCCCGAGGCCGAGGCGCGCTTCAAAGAGGCCAGCGAGGCCTACGCGATCCTGTCCGACGACGAGAAGCGTGCCCAGTACGACCGCTTGGGCCACAACGCGTTCGGCGGTGGCGACCCGTTCGCCGGCGCCGACCCGTTCGCGAGCTTCGGCGATCTGTTCTCGGAGCTGTTCGGCAGCGACATCTTCGGCGGCGGAGCCCGCGGCCGTGGCCGCGGCCGGCGCGGCGCCGACCTGCGCTACGACCTCGAGGTCGAGTTCTCGGTGGCGGCGCTCGGCGGCGAGCAGACCCTGCGCATTCCCAAGCACAAGCAGTGCGCGAAGTGCGCGGGTCTGGGCGGCGAACGCGAGACCTGCCCGCGCTGCCAGGGCCGTGGCCAGATCACGCTGCAGCAGGGCTTCTTCCGCATCGCGCGCACCTGTGATCGCTGCGGCGGCATGGGTCAGAGCCTGAAGAAGGCCTGCGGCGAGTGCCGCGGCAAGGGCCGCGTCGAGACGATCCAGAACCTGTCGGTGCGCATCCCCGCGGGCGTCGACACGGGCATCCGCCTGCGACTCACGGGCGAGGGCGAGGCGGGTCACGACGGCGGCGCAGCCGGTGACTTGTTCGTGGTGGTGACCGTGAAGGACCACCCGCTGTTCGAGCGCGACGGCACCGACCTGCACTGCGAGGTGCCGCTCTCGTTCGCGCAGGCGGCGCTCGGCGCCGAGGTCGAGGTGCCCAACCTCGAGGGCAAGGAGAAGATCGTGGTGAAGGCCGGCGCGCAGTCCGGTGACACGATCCGGCTGCGCGGGCGCGGCCTGCCCCGGCTGGGCGGCGGCGCGCGCGGCGACATCATCGCGCGGCTGTTCGTCGAGGTGCCGACCAAGCTGAACGACGAGCAGCGCAAGCTGCTCGAGGAGTTCGCGCGCATCTCGGGCGACGAAGTGAGTCCGCGCCGGCGCGGCTTTCTCGACAAGGTCCGGGACCTGTTCGAATGACCGGCCGGCGGCTGCGGCTCGCGCTCGGTCTCGCGCTGTTCGCGCTGTCCTGCGCCAAGCCGACGGTGATTCGCAACGGCACCGAGCTGCCCTACGAGCAGGCCGCCGACGCCGACCTCGCGCAAGCCAAGGCCTACCTGCAGAAGAACCAACCCGCGAAGGCGGAAGAGGTGCTGCAGCGCTTCGAGACCGAGCTCGGCAAGAGCCGGCGCGCCGACGAAGCGCTCTGGCTGCTGGGCGAGGCGCAGGCCGCGCGCGGCAAGAAGGAGCAGGCGGCCAGCACCTGGCGCCGGCTGGTCGAGGACTATCCCAAGAGTGACCAGAACGTGCCGGCGGCGCTGCGTGCGGCGCAGCTCTACCAGTCACTCGAGCGGCCCGCGGACGGCCGCGCCGTGATCGCGCGCGCGAACCAGGACCGCACCGACGCCGAGACTCGCGCCAAGCTGAACCGGCTCGACGCCGATCTGGCGC
>Ga0335080_10000430_pt1 | contig 38000 bp, 29 predicted proteins | sample Lox_Sample_34_FD_206720 | JGI IMG/M metagenome (GOLD analysis project Ga0335080, IMG submission 206720) | Soil microbial communities from Loxahatchee National Wildlife Refuge, Florida, United States - Lox_Sample_3.4 | ecosystem: Environmental > Terrestrial > Soil > Wetlands | place: USA... | reverse complement strand
ATCCACCGCATAGAAAAGCGGCTGAATTGCCCACTGCACCTCAAGCAGGTTTTTTCCCGTGGGCCCGTCGAATGCACATTCGTATCCCGAGCGCAAATAGGCCTCCTCCTGGTCGGCCGAAAGCGTCTGATGGGGAACGTAACCCAGTTCCGCCACCGCTCGCCGCACGCGGCTCAAGTCTCCCGGTTCAATGAACAGATCAATGTCCCCAGATTGCCGCAAACCAACATCGCCATAAATGGTTTCTGCCAATGCCAGCCCCTTGTACGGCAGGAACTCGATGCCAGCCTGCGACAGGCAGTCGGTAATACTCACAAATTCGCGCGAGAGAAACAGCGCTTTGTGGAGATTGGCCTGGTAACTCTGCTTCAGAGCCGTCAGCGCTTCATTGGGAACCTGATCTTCCACACTCAACAACGCCTGTGCGAGAATCGGCAGCACTCCGTGACGGTCGGCGAGTGCATAAAGAGCATTCCAACGGACTTCGGACCCTAATAGCCCGCTGATCACAGGCGCCTTCTCTACGGCGGGAACATCAGAACAGGCAGTTCGTAGCAACGACCACTCGGTTTCAAGCGGCACAGAATACCCCGGAACTTCCGGCTGGAGGATTATTTCTGGGAGCTCATGCAATCGCGCCGCTCGTTGGAACTGCAGGTTGCATCGGCGCAATCTGAATCTGCACCAGATTCGCCGGGGAGCGTTTCTTCGCCAGAATGTTGGCCGAGGGGATTCCTGTTCGCGCAAACGACTTCTCACAATCCTGCGATGATGGCCCCCGCATGTTGCCCTCCATAAACGCCAGCCCCGGACACCGTGTGCAGGTCCCGACATGCGAACACGAGCTGCAAGTCGATAGATCCTTCATTCGGATCGAGCGCACTTCATTCATGCGATCTGAATGCCGCCATATGTCGAGGAATCGCTGCGTCCTCACATTCCCGGTGGGCAAAGGAAACTGCACGCACGGGAACACATCGCCGTACGGCGACACGTAGCAGGTAGTGTGACCCGCACTGCACGGCAGAGCCGAGAGTGCATTTTCACCCGCGGGCGGAGCCACGGCGCAGAATTCGTCCACATCTCCTACCAGCGCCCTATCGCGAAAAACTTGCCGCAGCGCGTCCTGGTTCACTCCTAGCTTCAGAACCGATCGATCCCCGTCCATCATAGGCGTAATCGTCGGATCAAGCGTGCACTCCACTCCCATTTCCTCCGCCAGGGCCCGCACTCCCTGATAGTCTTGCAGATTCTGTACCATCAGCACATTCGCGAAAATCACGCGCAGTCCCTGCGATTTGAGAAACCGCGCTGCCTCCAATGACCTCTTTAAAGATCCCGGCACCAGCGTGACAGCATCGTGAACCTCAGGTCGATGCGAATAGATGCTGATTTGGATCGATTCGACTCCAATGTCCCGGATCCGTGCCGCCTCGCGCTCACGAATCATGATGGCGTTCGTCTTGAGCTTCACACAAAATTGGCGCTCGAGCCGTGCATATTCGAGAATCTCGAAAAAGTCCTTGCGCAGAAAAACCTCGCCGCCACTCAGGGTCAGAATGAAGACACCGGCATCCGCCATCTCATCAAGCAGGCGCCTGATCTCAGCCGTCGCCATCTCGCCGTGATCTTGGTGATCGAGATAGCAATGCACGCATCGCTCATTGCACCGATATGTCAGATCTAGCTGTACGCTGAGCGGAATGTTCCTCGCCAGCGCTTTCTCGGTCATCTCCTCGAGCAACCCGATCACTTCGATCCTCCGCAGACGATCGGCTCTGCCGATATCTGTAGAATCCCGTGGCTCGCAAGATCTCGAGCCAGGGTCTCCGCATCGCGCAGCGCCTCGCCGGCTTCAACCTCAAACTCCGCGCAGATCTTCTGCTGAACGATCTGCTCGAGCGGAGTCGTGCCATCGGCCGCCTGCCACAGGATGGTTGCGGTCTTATTCAGCGTAAACAGGGTAGAGTCCCGTCCCGACATGATCATCATCTCGCCATCGAGGCTGCGTGCTGCCACGCGCGGATTCCGCGCCACATACAGATTGCTCATCCAATCAACTCCCAAACCCGGGCATCGGGAAAGAAGGTTAGCCGCGAAACTTGTACACGGTTGACAAACTCAAACGCTGTATGGAAAGTCGCCTGTACCAATTCCTCATCCTTAGCGAAAAACAACACATTGGCCAGCAAAGATCGCGCGGCTTCCCCTGCTGCAATCGGCTCGATGCGATTTTCACTTCCCTTCGCCAGCAGGTAGAGCGCCGCAATTGGACCCGAAACGTTCTCCCCAAGCTTGGCCAACTCTCCAGTAAAAGGAGTACCGAACGCGACGTATCCGTCGTCCTGTCTACGAACGTATGAAATCTCGTCCGTCAGAAGCGTGACATCCAGCGGCGCCAACCGTGAGATCGTTGTCTTGCCCGCCTCTGACACACCGGCAAACACAAATGCTCTTCCATTGCGGATCGCACTCGCCGCATGCAAAAGAAACCCGCCCTGCTTTGCCAACACCAACGTGTGCACAATGCGAAGTACGGCATCAATTGAATATGGATTCGCCGTTTGTCGAATCCATCCCGATCTGGACGCAGGCTGCCACTCGGCAACGAAGTCTCCCCGCTGAAACATCCAGACACCACGCTGGTACCTCACCTCCACCGGTCTGTCACCGTCACTGAGGCCGGGATCGATGAGGTCCACCTTGAACTCAATTTCTGCCTGTTCGGAATGGCTTAGAAAACCAGCATATCGATTCTGCAGCATGCCAAGAAAATCTGGATTTAGCGTGCTAACCCGGACTGGAATGCCCCCGATTTCAACCACCGCGCCTAACTGCTCGATTTGGCTGGTCAACTGAGGCAAGGATTTCTCAATTCACTTCTAAAGATAGATGCTTCACTGCAGCAAACCGCGCATCCCCACGATGACACGGGCGCCAAATTCCGAAGAACGCGCAACAGCGGCAACGGCGCGATGCGAGAGCGACAACGTTTTAGTCGGCTGGATTCGCTTTCCGTCGCGCACGATGCAGGTAACACGGCCAAGCAATTCCCGTTCTGTGACGACTGGATCAGGCTGGGCCATGGCATCGCCTTGCGTGAAAATGGTGTTCCCATCTGAGTTCAACATCCGGTGCACAAACAAGCGGCGATCGCGGTGGAAAAGAACAACATCCCCTGCGGAAAGCTTGCCGCACTCTGCTTTCTCCAGTTCAAGCGTATCTCCCGGCCAAATTGTCGGGAGCATGCTCCAACCCCTTACGCGCAGCCGCACATAACCGGAGAGGCGCAAGACTTCGCACGCCAGTTCGCATTTGAGAGCATGCGCCTGATCGTGCGCGTCTTGGAAAACCTTCATGACGCGCTGGCCTGTCCGTGCTGACAGGTACCTTGTGTCGCCAGTTTCCCGCACGAGAGCGCCGTCGTCACAAAGACTTGCTCGTGCCGGAACGTCGGCTTCTCATACGGCTTCTTCGCAGTCGTCGTGGGCGTGAGTTCGGGCAAATGATTCGTTTCCATATTGGAGAATCCTATCAGTTTGGCTCTACTGGAGTGCCGACTGCGAAGCCTGCACCGCACATCCCCCGGTGCCACTCGATCCGCACACCTGATTGCCTTGGGTTGAAAAATATACCTGCGAAGCACCCGCCATCGTGCCGGATCCTACGATGTTGTCGATAATAACCCCACCGGTACCCCCGGCCGCGGCCAAGCTCGCCGTCGCGGGCAGACCCGCATTCCGCCATCTCACCGTATTGTCAGCAGTGGTCGGAGCATAAATGGTCGTCTGCCAAGCGGGATGTCCCTGTGCCACAGTTCTCGATGTTCCCGCGGTTGTCACGACCTGGATGTTGCCATTGCTGTCAATAATCGAATTCCCCAACGCATACGCGTGACTTGCTTGCCACGCTCCGTGAGCGGCAGCATGTGGCCCCTGGTTGACCCATCGCACTCCTGCATCGGGTGTCGAGCCGCCGACCGTTACGTTCCAGGCTGGCGCACCTTGCGCAACTGTTCTCGATGTTCCTGCCGTCCTGCAGGTTTGCACGTTGAAACGCGTGTCCAGCACCTGCTGTCCGACCGTATAGGCATGCGATGGCTGCCAGGGCGTATCGACGAAGTTCATGATGCATCCGCCCGGCCCGCAGGAATTACCCGACCCGCCCGCCTGGGCACTGGCGAAAATCCATTCCGTCCTGCCGCCGGCAGCATTCGGGTTCGAAATGTCCGTAACCGGCGAACATCCGGTAGTTGCGCTCGACAACGCTGGTCCTGTTACTACCGTTCCGAACGCGCCCGCATTGATCGGAATCTGGTATAGCGTCGGCGGTCCCGCGGTGTTTCCGCAGACATACAGGTTTCCCGTGGCATTCGCCGATGCCAGATAGGTGCTGTCGAACCCGCCTGAGCGTAAAGGATTCGGATTGGGCGGCGCAGCTTGGCTGACTCCGACAACAGCCCTTGTTCCTGTCGTGCCTGCGGCAAAGCTGGTGCCGAACATGTAGACTGCCGCACACGGCCTTGCGCCCGCGCAGTTCGTCGTGCCGTCGCTTGACGCAAAGACGTAGGCCTTTCCCGCTGTGGCATCTACGATAGGTCCGTCAACCACTCCTGCCCCGAAATCCACCTGTCCCGACGCGGTCACGACTCCGGTCGAGCTGACACGATAGAAGAATCCCCCGGCATCTCCAACGTATACATTGTTGGAGGCAAAGTCGTGAACCGGACTGGTCAGAGCAGTCGGGTTGGCGGGTTTCACTTGCACAGGAAATCCCCCGGTCGTCACGCGCGTTGGCGTGCCACGAAATACGCCAGTAAACGTATGTAGCCACCCTAAAGTCCCGCCAACCCAGATTGTGTCATTAGTGTAGTCGGGAAAAACCGATGACGTCGTATCGTCAACCGCCACGTTCGAGGCGGTTCTTAGGACAATCGTGGTCATGCACGGAGCGGCGCAGCTCCGATAGGCACTGTTAGCAACCGAGACCAGGGTCACCGGAGCGCTTACAGTGCCCCCGGTGGCCCACTTCAGCAATACCAGCGAGGCAATCCCCCCAGTGGTCTGCACGAATGCGACTTGAGTACCTCCTGGCGAAAGGACGGGTGAGGTTAAAATCCGTCCACCGGTATTAAATGCCCAGTACAAGGTGGGCACTATGCCGGTGCAACCGGAATAGAGATTATCGAAAGCGACAATGCTCGCTTGCGATGAACTTCCGAGCAACCCCGTGCTGAATGCAGCGTAATCCGGAGTTGCGCCGCTCGCGCAGGTCGCTGAAGTAATTTGGAACGAATACTTCGCTGGATAAACCCCAGCCCCTGCGTTCGCCCCGTTCCCGAGATTCTGCGACCAGTCCGTATGCTGCGCCGCGGCATTCGCAAACATGCCGAGATTGCTAAGCCCCACTTCGCCGGTATTCAGGGTCCGGACGAAATGCTCCCGATTGAACTGTTGCCAATAGCGTGGGTTGTACATCACCGCCGCCGCCTGAGCATCGGTCGACGGCTGGGAAAACACAACGTGCCGATGACTCCAATCCGTTGGTACACCTTGCTGATCTGGCCTCGCAGCTTCTCCGGTGAGAATCCAACCCAAAGCAACCAGAACGAATGTTCCTGCGATATACCCGAGCGATCGCCCTCTCATTTATTGTTCTGACTCCATGGCTCGCGTTATCACGGCTCGCGAGATCCGAGGTTTACGGGCAGCACTGCCAAGCTCTCCCATTGCTCTCTGCGTCCCTGATTGCTGTTCGAGTTGCGCGTGGGCTCGTGGGACTCTACTCGTAGCCACTTCATTTCACGCAGCTCGCTTGGCCCGGCGAAAATTGGACGTAAGTCTCCGCCAGTTGGCTGGTTTGCGCGAGATTTTACTCTTTCCTGCTGCCCCAGGCAAACGGGGTTTTCCGATGTTTAGCATTTTTTATTCGATGACCTCGATGTCATCAGGCAACGTACAATAGGCGGAATACTTCCAATTGTGACATCATCAAAGGATCGCCATTCCATTCGGTTCCTCGGGGAGGCTTAAGACAGGACATTGGACGGATACGAGACAACAGACACTATGGATCAAGCTGTACGCGCTGCCGAAGTCAGAAACGTGCTCACACGGGAAGAAGTTGAGCATTTAGCCGTCGAGGGCGGACAGTCTGCCGAAACCCTCATGAACGTCGTCGCCCTTATCGCGAAGAGGTTTCGAACCGACGTTTGCTCTGCCTATCTCCTTGAGCCGGACCGGGCCAATCTGGTTCTAGCCGCCACCGTCGGACTTCGCCGCGAATGCATCGGAAATCTGCGCATGGCGGTTAACGAAGGCTTAACCGGACTGGTCGCCGAACAGGTGCACCCGGTCGCCGTAAGCCAGGTCAAGAATCATCCTCGCTTCAAGTATTTCCGGGATTCCGGCGAAGATGCCTATCAGTCCTTTCTTGGTGTTCCACTGATTGACCGCGGAATCCTCCAGGGAGTCCTCGTCGTCCAGACCGTCGAAGCTCGTACCTTCAGCTCCGACGATATTCGCATGCTCGCCGAGGCTGCCTCCCAGGTTGCTCCCATTGTCAGCGAGGCGCGCACACTGGATCGGTTCATCGCCCCGCTTCAGGAGCGCCTGTGGGCACTTGCCCGCAATCTGTGGTGGAGTTGGGATCACAACTCCGCAGGTGTTTTCTTGGATCTTGATCCCGGAGGGTGGAATATTCTGAATCACAACCCGATCACCCTCTTGAACACCATTCCCCTGGCCAAGCTCGAAACTCGTGCGACTGAGATTATGTTGCACAGCCGCGTGAACTACGCCTACCGCCGCATGCTGGAATATCTCGAGGCCGACCGCACCTGGGGCACTCGCTATGCAGGCGTTCTGCGTCCTCACCCCGTCGCCTATTTCTCCGCCGAATTCGGATTGCACGAATCTCTGCCGATCTATTCCGGAGGCCTCGGCGTTCTCGCCGGCGATCACATCAAAAGCTCCTCTGATCTCGATATCCCTCTGGTGGGCATTGGCCTGTTTTATCCCCAGGGATACTTCCGCCAGCACCTCGACATTAGTGGATGGCAGCGTGAAGAGTATCTCGAAACTGACGTCAATCAATTACCCATGGAGGCTGCTATCGGACGAGACGGCCGCCCCGTGCTCATCTCCATCGACACCCGCAGTGGCAGCATCCATGCCAAAGTCTGGCGCGTGAAAGTCGGCCGCCGCGATCTCTACCTGCTCGATTCCGACGTTCAAGGCAATGCGCCGGAAGATCGTGAACTCACTTCGCGCCTTTACGGTGGCGACCTTCGCATCCGCATCCGCCAGGAGTTGTTGCTCGGAGTCGGCGGCTTGCGCGCGCTCAAGACCCTCGGAATTTCTCCGGGTGTCCTTCACCTCAATGAAGGCCACAGCGCCTTCGCGGTGCTCGAAGCAATCCGTATGCGCATGGAAGACGAAGGCCTCACATTCGAGGCTGCTGTCCCGCGAGTTTCCCGGGAAGTCGTGTTCACCACCCACACGCCCGTCCCAGCCGGACACGATCGTTTCGATGCCCGTCTAATCGAAGAGCACATCGGCCCGTTACGCGAGGCGCTCGGACTTACCCCCGAAAGCCTGATGGGACTCGGTCGCGAGAACCCAACCAACAGCGACGAGCTCTTCTGTATGACGGTTCTGGCTCTTCGCCTCTCGCGCCGGGCTAATGCCGTATCCGCATTGCACGGCGAGGTTACGCGCGCTATGTGGACGGGCCTCTACAAGGGCAAACCCGAAGATGAGATTCCCATCGGTCATATCACCAATGGCGTCCACGTCCCCTCCTGGCTCGCGCCCCAGATGTTCCGCCTCTATGATCGCCACCTCGGTACCGACTGGCATCAGCGTGGCAGTGAGGCCAAGATTTGGCTCGGCATCGAAAATGTTGACGACGGCGAGCTGTGGGAAACGCACTTGAATCTTAAGTCCCAGTTGATCGAATTCGTTCGTAAGCGCGCCGTAGAGCAAGCCGAGCGCCGCGCAGAGTCCCGCGAAGAACTGCAGCGCCTGGAACGAGTCTTGAGCCCCGACGCTCTGACCATCGGCTTCGCCCGCCGTTTCGCGACCTACAAGCGGGCCAATCTGATCTTGACCGATATCGAGCGTCTGGCCGCGATGGTCAATGATCCTACACGCCCCGTTCAGTTCGTGTTCGCCGGCAAGGCACACCCGCTCGACGAACCTGGGAAGCGTGTCCTCCAGCAGATTGCGGACCTGATGCGCGATCCCAAGTTTCGCGACCGTTTCGTCTTCGTAGAAGACTACGACATCAACGTCGGCCGCCATTTCGTCCAGGGTGTCGACGTCTGGCTCAACAATCCCCGTCGGCCGCTCGAAGCCTCAGGCACCAGCGGTCAGAAGGTAGTCCTGAATGGCGGGCTCAATCTGTCCGTACCTGACGGCTGGTGGGCGGAGGCCTATGACGGCGCAAACGGCTTTGCGATCGGCACGGGCAAGACCCACTCCAACATGAACGTGCACGACAGTCGTGACGGAGAAGACCTCCTGCGCACCCTCCGCGACGAAGTCATTCCGCTCTACTACCAGCGTGACCGCGATGGCCTCCCCCGCGGTTGGATCAAGCGCATGAAGCGCACCATCCGCACGCTGGGCTGGCGATTCAACGCCGATCGCATGGTGATGGATTACACCCTCAAATGCTACGTCCCCGCTGCGGGCGGAACCTCCAGTGATATGAGAGCCAATCCGTAGATGTCGCGTAGAGACAGCCGCCCCCGCTGTCTGAAGTTTCAGAGCAAGTGAATCTGGGGGCCCTCACAACAGGGGGCGCCCCCACTTCTCCACGCTTTGCGAGAGGTGGAAATTTTCGGCAACATGAACTGCCAGAGGTTCGTGGAGCAAACTCGGGGGCCCAAGCTTTTCTACGGCTCGGGCGGGTGCACCGCTGCACAATGTGCGTCGAACTGCGCCTGTAACGATCGCTGGTACTCTTCCCGGCTCGGCCGATGACTCAACCCCTGCGCTTTGAAAGACACGTCAGGACAATGCGTACAGTACGCTTCCACCGGGATATCCCGAAGCCATTTTGTGACGCGGAGAGTAGGCTTCTTCATGATCGCTTCCCGAACAGAATACCTGACACCCGTTGTAGCCGGCCGACGTCCACGAAACCTGCACCAAAAAAATCTCTAATCACCCTGTAACGAAATTCTCCACCGCCGCACTACTCAGTTGAGTGGAAGAAGTCGCAGCGCGTGACGGCTACCGCTCATTTAAGATCCCGACATGGAAGGCCTGGCACCGGGGGGAGGCTCAGGTACTTCAGATCGCCGGAACCGAACGGGGAAGCGGCTCCGGCGATCTTCGGGGTTTTCCTTAGACCTACCCATCCTCATCCGCCAGTGCTCTCGCAAAACCCTGCTAACGCAAGTCTCCGCTGCGACTCACTCTTTGAAAAAAAAGAGTCTGGGCGCTGATCCTTACTCCTTTGTCGTCCTATCGGCCACCGGAATGTTCTTAGTACGTAATGATCTTCGACCGTTGCTAGGTGAAAAGATGCGCGTGTTGCGCAGAGACGTTGGAAGGGTGCAGGAAGAGGCGCAAAACGAAGGTTTCGAACCGCGTTACCGGAAGATGCTCAAGACAATCACCAGAACCGAGGGCACGTTGTGGCGCGCGACCTCAGTGAAGGCAAGCATTCTCTCATACGCTGATCCAAGAAGCGTTGTTCTCCTCAGCGAGCCGCCTGTCCCCCACCCGGTTTGATGGGGGACGTGGCTCTTCGCGGACCAGATCCGCTTCAGCGAATCCGCCAGAGCAGTCATTGCGCACGCCCCATGGCGCCGGAATCTCCCAGGTGCCCGATCTCAAGGCGGGCTCGTTTCAATCGCACCCGCGCCGTGTCGATGCTGATTCCGAGTATGGCCGCGATCTCCGTCAACGTGTGTCCCTGGATGTCTTTCAACAGAAAAACTTCCCGATGGGACTTCGGCAACTCCAGGGCTCGTAGGATCGTGCACTGAAACGACCCCGGCTGCTGGAATCCTGAAACAGCTCTTCTCGTGCGTAACGAACGCGCATGAGTCATAGATCGTCCTCGAACTGTGTGATTTCGTCTCATCGGCCCTCGTCGAATAGTGCTCCTGTTGGCCATTTCGTTACACTGCTCCCCTCGGCTGCGATTTTGCTCGATTGGAGGTGCTAAACTAGCTGCCACTTCATCTGCGAGGGTGCGGTCCTTGCAACTGCAGTCCTTTGACGAATCCTACGTTGAGCGCCTTCACGCAGGAGATTTCCGCACGCAGGAGCATTTCGTCGCATATTTCAGTGAGTTGATTCAGCTCAAGCTCCGCTCGCGCCTGAACTCTCCACAAGCCATCGAAGATGTCCGCCAGGAAACGTTCGCTCGCGTGTTCGCCGCCTTGCGCGCCGGCAAGATCCGCCAACCCGACCGCCTCGGTGCTTTCGTCAACTCCATGTGCAACAACGTCTTACTCGAACACTATCGGGCACATTCGCGTGACGATTCCCTCGACGAAGATGAGGAGCGCGACTTCCCCGCCACCAACGTGGATGTGCTCGGCGCCATCGCGAACAAGCAACTCGCCGAGAAGATTCGGGAGATTCTCGAAGCCATGCCCGAACGCGACCGCAGACTGATACGCGAGATATTCCTCGAAGAGCGCGACAAAGACGAGGTCTGCAGCGATTTTGGCGTCGATCGAGATTACCTACGGGTCCTGCTGCACCGCGCCAAACAGTCCTTTAAGTCTCTGTATCTAAAGAATGTTGCGGCCCGACCGCCGGGCGCTTTAGTTGTCGGCAAAAGATGAAACGGTTCACCCGCCCGCAGCACTATTAGGTAGGAGGGGGATCGGCCATGGACCACAATGAAGCGGTCCGACAAAACGCGACGGAGCGGTACCTGCTGGACGAACTCGATCCCGAACTCCGGGATCAGTTTGAGGAACACCTGTTCGATTGTCAGGAATGCGCGCTCGACGTCCGCGCCGGCGCCATGTTTGTGGAACAAAGCAAGGTAATTCTCGCCGAACCGGTCTCGCCCATAGCGAACGTGCAAGTAAAGCAGCAGCAGGAGAAGAAACCAGGCTGGTTCGCCTGGCTCCGCCCTGCTTTTGCTGTGCCTGTGTTTGCATTGCTGCTGGCGGTGATTGGATACGAGAATTTCGTCATGGTTCCGAAGTTGACTACGGCTGCCAACGAGCCCCGCATCGGCCCCTGGGTGTCGGTCAATGTCAGCACGCGCGGTTCGGAGACGAAAGTCGTCAAAGCTAATCCTGGCGAGGGCTTCGGAGTCCTGCTCAACCTTCCTCCGGAAGACGGGTTCGCATCCTACGCAGTGGACCTGTATAATCCCGGCGGGAAGTTGGAGTGGTCGGGCCCGATTTCTATGGCACCGGCCGAAGAAGCACGACAGATCTATATCCCGGCGCGCAATCGTCAGCCTGGCACCTATACCTTAGCGGTGCGCGGCATCAACGCTGCCGGCGAAAGCAAGGAACTGACCCGGCAGTCCATCGATTTTCAAATTCAGTAGAGCGGTTTTGAAAGAGTGTTCGGAAAAGGGAGCGGCTTTCAGCCGCTCCGTCAATCTTTTTTGAGACCGTAAGCTCGAATCGAACGGAGTTACCAGATGCCAGAGAACGTCGCGACAGGGAACCCCTCCTCTCACTATTTCCATGCCGAAGCGCATGCCCTTTCCGGCAAACTGATCCTGCCATTTGAAGAGCAGATCAAAAAACAGGCCTTCGTGAAGCTGCTGGGCGACAGCAAGAAGCTGCTCTTGGAGGGCGATGAGGAAGAACCAATAAAGCTCAGGGAGAGGAAAGCGCAGGAAAACTACCTGTCGCAGCACTCCAGGAACTATCGCTTGGAAGGCATCATCTCGTACTCTGCCGCCCACACTCAGGTTTCGGGACATAGGAGCAAAAAGAATCCCAAGGCATTTGTCACGCTGGCCACCTCCTTTGTCGAAAATCTCAACGTGCTGAATGTCGTCACCGCCGACAGGGTGGTCGCTCAGATTTCCACAACGCACCTCCCCGACCAGTACTCTCCCGAAGTTACGTTTCTCGGCACGCATTTCGAGAATCTCAGGATCGCTCGTCACAAGACCGTGCCGATCTTGAATCTTGGCGTTGCTGGAAAAGCCCCGAAAGGAACGGATACCTACTACCCAACCGCGGCAACGAGAGCAACTGGCCTGATGGCCTCGGCAGAGAGGCAGTACCAGAAACTGCGAAGTGATTTCAAGGAAGTGAAAGAGAAACTGGAGCAGGAATACCTAAAGCGCCTCGAAGACGAGGAAAGTTGGTTTTCAAAGCAGTATCATAAGTTCTCCGATTTCAATTACCAAGATCTTCAGACCAGCGCGAAAGATGCTGCCGAAAAAAGCGCCAAAGCGTCGAATGGCAACGGTTCCAGGTGGGAAGGCGTGACATGTTCATTGGTAGAACACATCGAGATCCCCAAGGATCCGGAGCCGATTGTCATTCACCCTCCGGCGCACTGCTTCGGCCACGTGATTCACATCCCCGACTTCGGAACGATTTTCCTGGCCGAATTGACGGTCAATCACAACTCCTTCCACCTGACAATGATCCGTTTGGAACTGGGCTGCATCGCCGATGGCAGCGCCAAAATCGTAACGTGCAACGTGAATGGCAGGGGAAGTGGTGGACATTAGTCAAATGTGCACCGGGCGAGATTTGTCGGGCCGCCCTCGTCTACTCCCGCTTTCACAGGCGTGTAACGCAGATTAATCTCATCCGGATTCCGCAAATTCTCGTAAGCAATTCCTCTATCGCATCTGTTCGGAAACGGAGCCGATGGCGCCCGCATCTCGCTCCAACTGTGTTCCTCGTTGCAGTCATCCTGTCGTGTGGGCGGCGGTTAGATCCTCAGTTTGTGCTCGACCAAGCCACACAGCTGCTGCGGCAGGGCAACCTCACAGCAGCAATCGACGAAGCAGCGAAAGGGTACACACGATTTCACGCTCTTAGCAGCGACTGGGCGTGGAGGTTCCTGCTCCTTCAAGCTGATGCTCTCGAATGGAAAGGACTGAGCGAAAAAGCGTTAGAGGTCCTTGTCTCCTATCCTTCCCCGCCAACGTCTGATGATTTAGTGGTGCGCAAACAGTGGCTCGAGGCATCGGCGTATATATCCCTGCAGCGGCTTGGCGAGGCGCAGCAGAAGGTGCGGGAGTTGGAGGAGCTTTGCAGGAGCTCGATGGTAATCCACTGTGAGGATCTCCGAGTCCAAGGCTGGCTGGAAATGGCTCGTGGTAGGTTTGATCGCGCACACGCGCTATTCGAACAGACGGTCGCTGCAGCACACGCCCGTCATGATGGGTTCGTAGAGGCCAGTACGCTGCTCGACCTTGGGATGTCTGGCCTTCAGCAAGAACATTTCGACGAGAGCATGGAATGGTCTGATTCGGCATACAAGCGAGCCTTAGCCATAGATGCGGGACATATTGCCCAAATCGCGGTCGGCAATGAGGGTTGGGCCTATTACAAACTCGGAGACCCAGAAAAGGCGTTAGCGCTGCTTGTGGACGCCAGAGAGCGGGCACATAGGATTGGCGCCACTACCTATGAAGTAACGTGGCTTACTACTATTGGCTACGTCTATCTTGACGCACACCAATATGCCAAGGCAAAGGAGTATTACGGGCAGGCTCTCGACCTGGCACAACAAACCACGAAGCAGGACGTCATCGATGCTCTGGGGGCCCTCGCCCTCGTCTCTGAGCGCACCGGCCAACTTGACCGGGCCCGCTACTACGCCGACAAAACTATCGCCATGGTCCCCGCGGATGGCAACCGCCTTGACGTGCTCTATCCCATGCTGGTCAAAGGTCACGTGGCGGCCCGTCAGCACGACACCCAGCGAGCAGAAAAGATCTACCGCGAGATCGAGCAGGACCCCAAAAGCCATGTTTTTTTGAAATGGGAGGCGGAGCACTCCCTCGCCCAGCTCTACGAAGACGAAAACCAGCCCGATACCGCCGCGCGGGAATATCGGGCGGCCCTCAGTACGTTCGAGGGCGCGCGTGCTGCCCTGCACGAAGATACGTCGCTTCCGTTTCCAGCCAACGCAGCCGGAATCTACGACGACTACATCCGCTTTCTAATCAACAGAAAAAAACCGAACGAAGCACTGCAAATCGCCGAATATCAGCGCGGTCGCACCCTCGCCGAAGGACTCGGGTTCCTGCAGAAGAACGCAACATTTAAGCCCGAGACTCTGAATGCCCAGGCAGTCGCCCGCAAAGTGGGCGGCACGATCCTGTTCTACTGGCTCGGCGAAAAACAATCCTACCTGTGGACAATCACTCCACAAAAAACAGCACTCTTCACTCTGCCGCCCAAATCAGAGATTCAACGGATAGTCCAGCGCTATCGCAAAGCCCTCGCCGAACAGCAGGAGTTCCTGCAGCAAACTACCGACGATGGCCTTGCTCTCTACCACGCGCTGGTCGAGCCGGCCGCCGTGATGATCCCGAAGAACGCCAAGCTCTTCGTCATTCCCGACGGCACCTTAAACACGCTGAACTTTGAAACCTTGTTAGTTCCCGGTCCAACTCCGCATTACTGGATCGAAGACGTCACCCTCACCGACGCCAGCTCCTTGCGCCTGCTCGCCGCTTCGCGCACAACGCCAAGGCTGACGCAAAATCTTCTTCTTTTCGGGAACGCTGTAGCTCCGAACGCTGACTATCCCGAACTACGCAAGGCAGCCGCCGAGATGGAGAGCATAGGAAAGCACTTCCCACCAGAACACGAACAAGTCTTCGCCCGCGACCAGGCCACACCCTCAGCCTATCTGACCGGCAAGCCCGAGCAATATTCCTACATTCATTTCGTTGCACATGGCACCGCCAGCCGAATGAGCCCTCTCGATTCGGCGATCGTGCTGTCCCGCTCCAACGCGCAAGAGGATTCCTTCAAGCTCTATGCCCGCGACATCATTCATCACCCGGTGCACGCGCAACTGGTCACGATCTCCACTTGCTACGGAGCCGGCGCTCGCGCCTACTCCGGCGAAGGCCTGGTCGGCCTCTCTTGGGCATTCCTGCGCGCCGGAGCCCACAACGTAATAGGCGCGCTGTGGGAAGTCAGCGATGTCTCCACGCCCCAACTCATGGACGAACTCTACCGCGAACTGGAAAAAGGCAAGTCCCCCGACGCTGCCCTTCGCGACGCCAAGCTCACACTGCTCAACTCTAACTCCTACCGCAAACCGTTTTATTGGGCACCATTCCAGCTCTACACAGGATCATGACCTTATCGCAGCGTAAAACTGCGTCGGCTGACAAGAAGAGTTCGGAGAACAGATATATCCTGAAACTCTCATTACGCTTGATGTTGGTGGCGTGGTGTGTCAGGCCCCGGGCAGCAGCCCTGAAGTTTTTCCAACCGAATGCGACAGTCAAGGGTCCAAGCACGGCTTAGCCATACGGTCAGTGCACAATACACGTATGTCGGTACGTTGAAAACCGGGAGGATATCCCAAGGCCATTCATGAAAACTATGGCGGAGAGGGAGGGATTCGAACCCCCGGTACCCTTTCGGGCACGCCGGTTTTCAAGACCGGAGCCATCAACCACTCGGCCACCTCTCCATCCGTACATCTCGAGCAAAATGGGCGCGTTTCTGATCCGAGGGTAGACTACCTTCGATTAGTTTACATGACTCTGACTTCGTCTCGGCTGTGGCGGGCGATTGGGGGCGTTATCAATACGAATCAGCGTTGCGGCGACAATCCAAATGCCTTGGAGTGAAATTCCATGACCTCGGCAAAATGCGACAGGAAGTAGGTGATACTGTGATCACCGGGATAGGCATGGTATTCGTGTTTAACGTGCTGCTGGGATAGTTCATGATCGAGCGCGGCGGCTCCCTTCTCGAATCCGTACTTGTCTTCCGCGCCACAATTGAAATAAATCGCGAGATTATGCAATGCGGCAGCATTTCTCCTCGCCAGCGAGAAAGGATCATTGGCCTTCCAATGCGGCACATCAATGGGCTTTCCAAATACTGGTCCCAGTACTCCGAGTAACGGAGATCCCGAATTCCCCGCCGCATCCAATTGTTGCGGAGTTTCCGTAATAAGCGCGGGGCTCTGCGCGCTTACAGCCGAAAACATTTCTGCATGCGCAAACGCGAACCGCAAGGCGCCATACCCTCCCATGGAGATTCCGCTGATCGCCCTGGCAGTGCGGACCGTTTGTATCCGGTATTTGCTCTCGATGTAAGGTATGAATTCCCGCAGGAAAAAGTCGCTATACGGTTCCGAGCCGTTTGCTGCATTGATATAGAAGCTCCTCCTGCCCTCAGGCGCCACGATGAGAAAATCTGCCATCTTGGGTTGCTTGTGCAGATCATCGAGCAGTGTGAAGCCTCCGCTGTTAAACAGAGTCTGCTCATTGTCCCCGAGCCCATGCAGAAAGTACAGGACAGGATATCGCTGCGGCGGACTTTGCAAACTGCCTGAGTCGTACCCCGACGGAAGATACACGCAATAACGAACAGCTCGCTTCAGGAGACGGCTCTTGAGCGCACTGCAATCAATTCGGCTCTGGCCGAACAACGAAGCCAGCGTGAGAAACAGGTAACCGGAAATTGCCAGCACGAAGCGCAATGAACGGGCCATCCGGGTCAATTCACTCGTAACGCAGCGCTTGGACAGGGTCGAGCTTTGCGGCCCGACCAGCAGGATACAAACCGGATACCAGGCTGACTGCGAATGCGAAGCCAATCGCAAATGCGACCAGCCACCATGGCACCGCCCAAAAGTTCTCCGGAGGTAGAGACTGTCGCCTTAGGTAAACATTGGTCCCAAAATTGATCGCCTGTCCGATCGCCCAACCTAGCACCACTCCCAGAATTCCCCCCAGCACCCCCATGGCTCCGGCCTCCGCAAAAAAAAGGCTTCTCACATCGCCGTCACTGGCCCCAATCGCCTTCATGATTCCGATCTCGCGCCTGCGCTCCAGAATCGCCATGACGAGCGTATTCACAATTCCGATGGATGCCACGATCAAAGCCAGACTTCCAAAAATGCCTAGAAATGCGTAGAGGACGCCGAAAAACTGTCGCAACCCCCGACTTGCATCTGCGATAGAAAACGTGGTGAAGCCCATCTTCTTTATCGCGTCCTCGACCGCTTGGATCCGTGCGGGATTTTTAACGCGCACGCTGACCGAGGAATATACCGGCTGGTTAGCCGCATGTGAGATTTCTCGCAAGTCGGTGGGCAACATCACATGCAGTTTCTCCGCCAGCCCCAATGGAAGAAAGACCTTTGCGCGAGTCGGTCCCCGCATACTTTCAGGATCAAGATCCGACACTCCGACAATCTTGAGTTTCTGCTCCCGGGACACCACAGAATATGATGCCCCAGCCACATCCGCGCTGTCGGGGCCTTCGTCCGCCGCACTCGCAGCCGGCGCTCGTTGTGCGAAGTGCATGACCAGTTCTTTCCCCAGCAGTGGCTTTGCCAACTCGGCGACATCTGGCTCGGGCGCGCCCAAGGGAGGAGTCTTCCCCAGCAACTCTTCCGCGAAAGATTTTTGCAGGAGTGCCTCAGGAGCGGAATCAGAAGAAAAAAAACTTCCTTGCATACCTTCAAAGGCATCGTTGCCGCGTGCGGAGGATGGAAGTGCCGACACCATCGTCAAATGCGGCTTATCTTCGAATCGCAGCTCGGTAGCAAAGCGAATATCCGGATATGCCTCGGTCACGTTGGCCAGACGCTCGATTTCCTGCCGGGCTGCTTCGTCAAGAATTCGACTTTCCCCAAAAATAGGCCCGCTACGTTCTTCTTGTCGATCCATTCCGCGCATCTCACGTCGGGAACTTACAATGATCGTGTCAAACAATCCCGACTTCCCCAGCCGCCGCGAGGCCATCTGCTGCAGGCCAATGCCGAGCGAGAGCATCGCCACCAGTGACGCCACCCCAACTGAGATTCCAACAGTCGTCAAAGAATTCCGCAGCAGTGACTCTCTTAGGTTCCGCAGCGCGAGTTCCGTAAGGTCGGGAATCTTCACGAACGTCCTCCCGCGCCTTGCTCAGGGTGATTCGGTCGATCGTCGATCAATCTCCCATCAGCCAGAAAAACCATTCGCCGCGCATAACGTTCCGCCAACGCTCGCTCGTGCGTCACCATAACAACCGTCATCCCCAGTTCGCGATTGAGCGCGCGGACCATGTCCATGATTTCGACCCCCGTGCGGCTGTCGAGATTTCCTGTAGGTTCGTCTGCAAGCAGAATTTGAGGACGATTGATTAAGGCGCGGGCCAGAGCAGCTCTTTGTTGCTCCCCGCCTGAGAGCTCGCTGGGACGGTGATCCATTCGCGCTCTCAACCCGACCCGTTCCAATGCTTCTCGAGCCAGGGTTTGTCTCCGACCGCGATCGACTTCGGCAAACCGCAGGGGCAGTTCGACATTTTCCGTCACAGTCATGCTGGGAATCAGATTGAAGGACTGAAAGACCATTCCCACCACATGCAGCCGGTACTTGGCCAGTGCTTCTCGCGACAGCCGCGCCAAATCTCGATCATGCACAAAAACGCTTCCTGAGGTAGGCCGGTCCAGCCCGGCAATCAGATTCAATATTGAGGACTTGCCCGAGCCCGAACTCCCAAGCAGAGCGAGGAACTCGCCGGAAAGGACCTCCAACGAAACCCCATTCACCGCGCGAATGACGCTTTCGCCCATGCGGTAATGCCGGCAGAGATTCTCGCTACGGATCGCGACAGTGCTGACCGCAGCAGGAACTTCAGGGACGCTCGCCATAGATTACCGAATCTCTCCTCGTAGCACGCTCAACGCGTCACCCTTTCCCCCGCCATTCTTCGCTCCCGCCGCGTCCTTGTCTTCCACAACGGAATCGCCCTCGCCGGGAGCCAGGAACAAGTTCTCCTCGACACCGTGTTGTCTCGTATACAAGTCGTGATAGCGGCCGCGAGCAGCATAAAGCTGGGCGTGCGTTCCACTCTCCACAATCTTCCCTTGTTCCATCACCAGGATCTGGTCGGCGCGGCGAATTGTGGAAAGCCGGTGGGCAATGACAAACGTGGTCCGTCCCTGCATCAGATAGGAAAGCCCCTGCTGGATCATCTGCTCCGATTCCGAGTCCAGACTGGAAGTTGCCTCGTCAAGAATCAAGATCCGCGGCTCCGCGAGGATCGCCCGAGCAATCGAAATTCGCTGCCGTTGTCCACCCGAGAGCTTCACGCCCCGTTCGCCGACGACGGTGTCGTACTTGTCCGCGAAAGCTTCCGCAAACTCGTCCACTCGAGCAATGCGGCAGGCCCGCATTATTTCTTCTTGCGTCGCTTCCGGACGCGAGAACGCTACATTGTCCCGAATTGTCCCATCGAACAGAAAAGACTCCTGCAACACCACTCCGAGCCGAGTGCGGAACGAATCCAGCCGAACCGTACTCAGATCAATTCCATCCACGCGGATAGTCCCCTTCGTAGGCACATAGAAAGCTGAAATCAGTCCGATTGTGGTTGACTTTCCCGACCCCGAAGATCCCACGAGCGCTGTAACCGTTCCTGGCTGAGAGGTGAATGAAATGTCATGCAACACCTCGTGAGCCCCGTCATAGCTGAAGCTCACGTCGTCGAACTCTACTCTGCCCACAATATCTTCCAGTACTATCGTGCGCCGCGGATCCCGGTCTTCGGGCCGTTCCCGCATGATCTCCTGAGTCCGTTCCAGTCCGGCCAGAGCCTCAGTGATCTGCGTGCCGATCGCGACCACCTGCAGTATCGGCGCGACCAGGAACACGAGGTACAGGTTGTACGAAATATAGCCACCGGGCGTTAAGGTATGGCCGACCATCTGTCGCCCGCCAACATACATCGTCGCCGCCCCGACCAGACCCAACAGGACACTAGCCGAAAGGCTCATGAGCGAGGTCGCTGTCAGACTCCGCATCACGTTGTCCAGCAACCGGTGAACCCCAGCCGCGAATGTCTCCTCCTCCCGCTCCTCCGCGTGATATCCCTTGACCACTCTTACACCGCCCAAAGACTCGGTTAGGCGCCCGGTCACTTCCGCATTGATCTTCCCCCGCTCACGGAAGATTGGACGTATGGTTGAAAAGGCTCTGCTCAGCACGAACGCAAAACAACTCAACGAGCCCACGGCGATCAGTGTCAGCTGAACGCTGGTCCGCATTAAGAGGACAAGGGCGATCGCAGCGGCGACGAGACCGCCTGTAAATTCAACCAGGCCGGTGCCCAACAGATTTCGCACTCCCTCCACATCGCTCATAATGCGCGACACCAGCGCTCCCGTCTTGTTAGCGTCATAAAAGGAAACCGGGAGCCTTGAGATATGCTTTTGCACCTCTTCGCGAAGTTCTGCGATCAAGCGCTGCGCCGCTTTGGAGAGCAGTTGCGTAAGCGAGAACGAAGTGACGCCCTGGATCAGCGTGGCCAGTAGGACCGCGAAAACAAGCGGCCGCAGCAGTTCGATCTGATGCTTGGTGACCACGTTATCAATCAGGAATCGGGAGGAATACGGCAAGACGAAACCGGCGACTCTATTAATGACCATCAGGACAAAGCCGATCGCCAGAAGCCCACGCCTTGGGCGCATGAGCTTCCAAACTTCCGGCAGGACTGCCCTGAGTCTCTGGATCTTGGGCGGTTTCCGACCTTCTTTACCTGAGGAACTCAATCTACTGTTTGACTCCGGAGGGCCGACCTCGGCTTCATTATTACTGCAGCATTGTCACATATCCCGGCCCCGGATGCGGCCATCAGCCTGTGACACGCGCCATCCCGCCGTTGTATGCTCGGGGCGTGTCCCGTCATTCTCCATCGGACCGTTCACCGACCATCGGCCTCGTCCTTGGGCTGGTCATCACTTTTTCTGCCGTGCTGGCATATTCGGCCTATATCACGTGGCAGGTCAACGGACTCCGCAAGCTGCAAACGGATCTGGTTGATCGCAACCGAAAAGACTCGCTTCAACTCCTGCGCATTCAGAACGATCTGAACCTGCTCGCGGTCGCCATGCGCGACATGATCAGCAGCGACGAACCCTACCCTCTCACAGCCTGGTCCGCCCAATTTCAGCGGATTCGTACCGATCTCGACGACGCCATGCGCCTCGAGGCCGGATTCGCTGCTGCCAGCCGTACGCCTGAGCAGAGCGCTTTCTTGACCAGCTCTGTCACCCAGTTTTGGGACGCCGTCGACCGCGTTTTCGCTCTCGCGCAACAAGGTCAGGAAAAGGAAGCCCGCCGACAGATTCAGCTCTCCCTGCAAGAAAGGCAGGCCGCTCTAAGTACAGCCGTCGCTCGATTCCTGGTCCAGAATACTGAGAACGAAGAACAGGCTGGCCAGAGGATCGTCCAGATTTATGATCGCGTACAACGGCAGGTCTATTTCTTTCTCGCGGCAACGCTCCTGGCGATTCTTCTGAATGGTCTTTCGCTGATTCGCTGGAACCGTCGTCTGTTCGCTCGTCTCGCCGAAATTTCCGAGCGCCGCAGTGAACTCGCGCAGAAGCTGATCTCCGCCCAGGAATCCACCCTCCGTTACATCTCTCGTGAGTTGCACGACGAATTTGGCCAGATCCTCACCGCAATTGGGTCCATGCTGCGTCGCGCTGGAACGCATGTTCCGGAAGGCTCCACCTTGCGCGCCGACCTGCACGAGGTACGCGAAATTGTGCAGTCAAGTCTCGAGAAAGTGCGGACCCTGTCTCAGGCCCTGCATCCGGTCATGCTCGACGAAGCCGGGCTCGAGAGCACACTCGATTGGTACATCCCTACCGTGGAAAGGCAAACCGGAATTGCCATATCCTATGAGAAGCAGGGAAAGCCTTTTCCTGTGGACGGCGCTGCCGGTGTCCACGTGTACCGCATCCTGCAAGAAGCGTTGAACAACGTTGCGAGGCATTCCGGAGCGAAGCAGGCTTGGGTCCGTCTCCGGTTCCTGCCGCGTACCCTGGAATTGGAAGTGCGTGACCACGGATCCGGTTTTCAAGAGGGACCGAACCGTCGCGGGATCGGCTTGGTCGCGATGCGTGAACGGTCAGAACTGATGGGCGGTCAAATCAGTATTTCACGGGCGCCAGAAGGTGGGACGTTGGTGCACCTCAGCGTCCCCCGGGAGAAAGCGGAAGCTTATGCAAAAGAAGATCACAGTCTTGCTGGTGGATGATCACAGTCTGGTTCGCCGTGGTTTCCGCCGCATGCTTGAAGACGAACCTGACATGGATGTTGTCGGTGAAGCTGGAGACGGCGAGGAATCCGTCAAGCTCGCCAAGCAACTTCATCCGCAGGTGGTGGTCATGGACTGCGCCCTGCCTGGCATGAACGGACTCGAAGCTACCCGCCAGATCATCGAAAGCTCTCCGGAGACAGCCGTCCTCATGCTCAGCATGCACAGTGAGAGCACGTGGGTCCGGCAGGCGATCGAGGCCGGCGCGAAGGGATACGTATTGAAGAACGCGATGGATCTTGAGCTAGGGCCTGCCATCCGGAAGATTGCTGCCGGAGAAACGGTCTTCGACCCGAAAGTCGAGCAGAAGACCGCTCTCCGTGGTGAACGCAGCGCCGCGCTGACCCAACGAGAACTCGAAGTTCTTCAGATGATCGTCGATGGAAAGTCCAACAAGGAAATCGCTACAGCGCTCGACCTCAGTGCGAACACGGTCGCCGTTCACCGCGCCAACATCATGAATACCCTCGGCATTCACAAGACCGCCGAACTCGTCGTCTATGCCATTCGCGCCGGGCTGGTGAACGTTCCGTGAATCGCAGATCTTTCCTGGGAGGACTGGCCGGATTCGCGACGTGGTCGCAGCTTGCGCCCCTCAAAGCGTTCGCGACACAATCTGGAAATCATGCTCCGCTTGGCTTCCGGTTCACTGATGTCACCACCCAGGCCGGAATTCAGTTTCAGCATAATAGCGGTGCCTTCGGCGGAAAGCTCTTGCCGGAGACCCTGGGTTCTGGCTGCGCCTTCCTCGACTACGACGGCGACGGATGGCAGGACATCCTGCTGATCAACGGTGCTGACTGGCCTGGTCATAAGAAATCCCGCACGACTCTTCGCCTTTATCACAATAATGGCAACGGTACTTTTTCGGATGTGACCTCTCGCGCCGGCCTAGATGTGGAGCTCTACGGCATGGGGGTTGCCGTCGGCGATTACAACAACGACGGATTCCCCGACATTCTGATCACCTGCGTCGGCCAGAATCGCCTTTTCCGCAACACCGGCAAAGGCACATTCGTCGACGTTACCAACGCTGCCGGACTCGGCAAACGGGAAGGCTTCAGCACTTCTGCTCTCTGGTTCGACTACGATCGCGACGGCCTGCTCGATCTCTTCGTCTGCAACTACGTGAAGTGGTCCCTGGAAACCGATATCTTTTGCAGCCTCGACGGCAAGCACAAGTCCTATTGCACCCCTGAGGCGTATCGCGGCGCCACTTGCTGGCTTTTCCACAACCGTGGCAACGGCACATTCGAGGACGTCACTGCCACCAGTGGCATCTTCGACAGCAGTTCCAAATCCCTCGGCGTAGCTTTGCTGGACGAGAACCGCGACGGCTGGCCGGACCTTCTCGTCGCTAACGATACCCAGCCCAACAAACTTTATCGCAACCAACACAACGGCTCCTTTAAAGATTCCGCCGTCGAAGCCGGCATCGCCTTCAGCAGTGAAGGAAAAGCTCGCGCCGGTATGGGAGTTGACGTTGCCGACTTCGATAACTCCGGATCTCCCGGCGTCGCCATCACTAACTTCGATAACGAGATGATCGGTTTGTATCGTCTTAGCGGAAAAAGTTACGAAGATATTGCTCCACAGTCGGGTATAGGGATCGCCTCCCGCAATAGCCTCGGCTTTGGGTGCTCGTTCCTTGACGTTAACCTCGACGGTTGGCTCGATTTCGCGGTAGCCAATGGTCACATCGACGACACAGTACGCAACATCAGGGGTAATGTCGGATATGCGCAGCCGCCGCAACTTTTTCTGAACGCTGGTAAGGGAGTCTTCCGTGACATCGCTGTGGATGTAGGCGGTAACTTCGACAGCGCCAAGGTCGGCCGCGGCCTGGCGTATGGCGATTTCGATCGCGACGGCGACCTCGACCTCCTCATCACGACTAACAATGGCCCCGCTTACCTCTATCGCAACGACCAACTCGCGGGCAACCGGAGCATTCGTTTTCATCTCCTGGGAACAAAATCCAATCGCGATGCCATCGGCGCCACCGTTCGCATCCTTGCCGGCGGAATGGAGCAGTTGCGGGTGGTCAAAGGCGGATCGAGCTACCTCTCCCAGTCCGAACTCCCCGTCACGTTCGGAATTGAGAAGCGGGACCGGATCGATCGTCTCGTCATCCACTGGCCCAGCGGACAGACAGAGGAATACAAGAATCTTGCCTCAGGCCGTGCCTACGATTGCATAGAGGGAAAGGGAATTTCCCCTAGGAAGAGCTATTGAGCAGCACGGGCAGCATGTCTCACTACTGCACCCGCAGCCTGAAGATCAATCTCCACCGAGTCACTCACGCGTAGAAACAATGTGCTCGGATTCTTCATGCCCCACTTCTGATAGGGCACGCTGAACTGCACGGTAGCAGTCCAATGGTCCGCATCGACTTCCACCTGGGCCGGAACGGTCATCTCCCGCTCTGTGCCGTGAATCTTGAACAATCCGTGAACCATCACCGACGACTTGCCGAAACTCGCAACCGGACCCTCGATCTTGTCGGGACGAAAACTGATCTCAGGATATTGGACACTTTCGAGCACCTCCTTGTGCATCTTCCGGTCACGCATCCCGCTACCACTGTCGCCGCTGGCGGCATCGACGATTATTTGTCCGGATACCTTTCCATCTCCCTCGATTTGCAGTTCTCCCTTTTTCAGCCTGAAAGTCCCACGTACGGTGTGCAGAACATCCCCTAGTGTGAACTTCACCGAGGTCTGCGCCGGATCGAGTTGGTAATCCGCATCTTGCGCGACCGCGAGCACCGCGAAGATGGAAAACAGCAGAACCGCGCCGAGAATCCACCTGCTGAAATATCGATTCGTTTGATGCATTGCGTTAGACGGTAATCAATCCCCATCCCAAGGTCAGACCATCCCAGACCAATTGCTGCGGAGGCAACACCCCAACGTGCAAGGCCAGCAATCGTCGAAACACTTCCGGTCGGTTCTTGAACACTTGCAACGTGCGGTGCTGCAGCCCTGGCCTTCCATCCAGAGTAAGCATCAGCCGCGCCATCAGCCGCGGCCGCAGCGTCAACCCGTCGTGGATTTCCTGATACGGGGTAAGATCGCCCGTTTCGATGCACTCGGCCAGGGCAACTGCCTGGCTAAAAGCCAATCCCAGCCCTTCCCCCGTGATGGCATCCACAGTTCCCGAAGCATCACCAATCAGTGCTACGTCCCCGCGCCATACTCGCTTAAGCCGGCGATTTCCAGTGACGGCTCCTCTCTCCGTCGTGACTACTTCCGCTTTCTTCAGACGTGCACTCAGCCAAGGCAAATCTTTCAGTCCATCCTGCAATCGCATTTTGGGATCATGCGACGCCAAGGCGACACATATTTGCTCTCCGCTGACCGCGGTTGCATAACCCTGACAGCGCTCCCCCCAGTGCACTTCCATATGATCTGTCCAGGGCATCACGCGATAATGGCGCCGGAACGCGTAGCGCAATCGGGGGCGGTAGCTTGCCTCAAGCCCGGCCCAGCGCCGAACCCGTGAGTTCGCTCCATCCGCTCCTACAATCCAACCGGCCCGTATGAAATTCTTTCCAACGTGAACGCCATGGGTAGCAATGCCGGTCACTGCCTTGCCCCAAAGCAACTCTGCACCAACCTGCTCCGCGCGCTCTGTCATCACGCGATGCAGCACCGTCCGCCGTACGGCTAACCCACATTGTGCATTCGGAAACAGAGCTGCGGTAGCCAAGTGGCGGCTTAAAAACCTGATTCCCCGAAACGGATATGCCAACTCCAAAGGAACTCGCAATCCCAACCGTTCCAGAGCACCCAGTCCATCCGGCATCAAACCTTCCCCGCAGGTCTTATCGATCGGCGGTTGCACGCCATCGGCAACCATCACCCGGAGTCCGCGTTGCTGTGCCGCGATGGCCATTGCCAACCCTGCGGGCCCGCCTCCAATAACGAACACATCAGTGGAATTCAGCAAACGCTAATCCTCACCACTTCAACAACACGAGTTCCGAGCAGAATCCCGGACCCATCGCCGCCAATATCCCCAGCGTCCCGCGTTCAGGTCGCCGGTTTTTCATCACATCCTCAAGCACAACAAGCACCGAAGCTGACGACAAGTTCCCGACCCTCTTCAGACAAGCCCATGACGCGTCCAGTTCACCGTTACGCAAACCGAGTGCGTCCGCGGTAGCCTCCAGAACCTTCGGGCCGCCCGTATGCAGCACCCAGCTTCCAATGTCGCCTCTCTTGCAACCGTGCTCATCCAGAAAAGCATCCACATCCTGTCCCAGATGCTCACGAATCAGTGTGGGCACCTGCGGTGAAAGCACGATGTTGAAGCCTTTCTCGCTGACTTTCCAACCCATCATCTCTTCCGTGTCCGGATAAAAAACGGACCGTGTCGCAACAATCTCCGGCCCGCTTGCACTCAACTCATCTCCCGTCACAATGACTGCCGCGGATCCATCCGCAAACAGACCCGAAGAAATCAGATTGGCCACGGAAAGGTCTTCGCGCTGAATCGTCAACGAACAAAGTTCAACCGACACGAGCGCCGCCGCTTGCGAGGGATATGCCCGCACATAATCCGCCGCGCGCGCAATTCCCGCTGCTCCGGCGACACACCCGAGTCCAAAGATCGGCATCCGCTTGATGTTCGCCGATAGCCCCATTCGATTGACCAGCAGCGCGTCAATCGACGGACTCGAGATCCCTGTGACCGACGCAAAGAACAGAGCGCCGATCTTTCCCGCCTCAACGCCGGCATGGTGCAGCGCCCGGCAAAGCGCCTGCTCTCCTAGTTCTTGCGCAACTTGAATCCACATGTCATTAGCGCAGCCCCAGGTTTTCAACTCGTAGTATTTCTCATAAGGCATCGCTAGGTGCCGCCCCTCGACGGCAACACTCCGATGCAAACGCGCGAGCATCTGCGGATTCCTGAGGCGGTCGCCCCAATATTGCTCCAGTTGCTTTAACAGGAACTTCTGAGAGTAATAATGCTCCGGAAACGCGCTCGCGGCGCTGGCGATGTGCATGTTGTGGGTCCCCAGTCCCGGGAAGTGATTTCAGCGCCATAAACTCCGCGCGGGACATTGCAGATGAACACTTTGATGGCCGCGCTCGGATTAGGGGTTGTACTCGCCGAAGTCCTAGCCTTCCTATATTGTGCTCGGAGTACCGAAGCCGCAATTGTCACACGATTGTCAAATAAAAAGGACTTTTGGTGTTCAGAAAATTCGACACGAAGGTTTCGCAGAATCAGCTGCGGAACGCCCGCCGTGCCAGACCGACGGCTTCGGACCAGAAAGCACCAGGAGAATTCGCAAGTTCTACAACCTGTCGCACTCCGGCCACGAAATCATCCATCTGCCCCTTCGTGATGACCAGTGGCGGAGCCACCTTCAGCACCATAAAGTTGTTGCCACAAATCTGAGTCAATAAGCCAAAATCACGAAACAGTCTCATTACCACGATCTGCCCGAACATTGCACGGTGGATGGCGCCAAACGCCTCGTACGGAATTCGCAGCCGAGTCCGTTTAGGCGCTTGGAACTCGATTCCCATGAGCAGCCCCAGGCCACGCACCTCTTTCACCATCTCGAATTCTCGCAGCGCATTGGCCAACTGCTCCCGTAGATAACTGCCGGCGTCGATAGAGCACGGTCCCAGTTGCTCGCGCTCCAGAACATCGAGGGTCGCCAATCCTGCCCGCATCGCCAGACCGTTTTCACTAAACGTCGACGCATGCACAAACGCGCGAGGTAATGACGAATAGACAGAGTCGCAAATGTCGTCTGACATCAGCACGGCACCCACCGGCACCAGTCCGCCGCTCAGAGCCTTGGCCAGCACAACCATATCAGGCTCGACTCCGAAATAATGCCCCGCCAGAAATGGTCCGGTGCGATACATCCCGGTCTGCACCTCATCCAGCACGAACAGCGTTCCGTGGCGACGGCAGAGTGCTTCCGCATTCCGCAGATACTCCTGATCAGGAATGCGCACCCCGGCTTCCGATTGAATCGGCTCGACAATGAACGCTGCGAATTTCTTGGATTTGATCTCGCGCTCCAGCGCGTCCAGCGAACCAAAGGGAATGATCGCGGTTTCCGGCAAAAGAGGTCCGAACCCCTCTCGCCAGAATTCATCGCTCATCAACGACAACGACCCGCAGGTCAACCCATGAAATGCGTGTTCCGCAGCAAGGATCCCGGCTCTGCGAGTATGGGCTCGTGCAAACTTGATGGCTGCCTCCACGCCTTCGCTTCCCGAAGAAGCAAAGAACGCCTTGCGCAGACGCCCTCCCGCCTTTGCACATAAGCGTTCGGCTAACTCTCCGGCCAGATTCGCAACATGAGTCTGAATCATTGCCGGACCACAGCGCGCCAACTCTTGCTGTAGAGCTCGCACTACCTCCGGGTGATTGTGCCCCACGTTGTGAACGCAATATCCCGACAGAAAGTCCAGAATCCTACGGCCATCGGCGGTAAAAAGTTCCGCTCCGAGGCAGCGTTCGTAGCGGACGTTCATTTCTAACAAATCGAGAAGCCGCACCCATTGCGGATTTACGCATTCCGCGTAGAGCATCGATTGGTCGAGGCGTGGTCCGGTTTCAACTGCTGTACCCATTCTTCTCCTCGGGTCTACGGGGTCATCACAATCGAGGTCGGCGTGGCGGAAACGGAATAAGTGGCAATGGATGTCAGGGTGCCGCTGCTGCTGAGACTATACGACTGAAGGCCAGAGCTGTAGCCCACGAAAAGGTAATTCCCGCCGGAGTCAGATGCGAGAAAGCTGGGTTGTGATCCCGTAGTGAAGGGCGATCCACTGAGCAATGTCAAGCCACCATCCGACCCGATGTTGTAGGCGGCCACATTCGCCGATCCTTGATTCGCCACGTACAGGAACTTGCCCGATTTGTCGATGAGCAGACTGACCGGCCCGACGAAACTCTCGCCGATGGCCGGCGCGACCGCCACCAGCGAGCCGTCCGCATTGATCGTGAATGCGGAAATGGAATTGTCCTGCTTGTTCGCCGTATAAAGATGCGAACCGGTAGAATCAATTGCCAGTCCCAAGGGATTGTTCCCGGTAAAAAACGGAGATGTAGCCACCGGAAATTCAATCACCCCTTGGCTCACAGGGAACGCTTCGATTACTCCAATATTTGCCCCTCCCGTCAGCGGCTCTTCCCCTGTGACGTAAAGGAAATTCCCCGAGGGCGTAAGGGCAATGTTCATCGGCTGCAGCCCAATGGGCGCGGTTGTTCCCGTTGCCTGCGCGACCGCCGTCAGCAGGCCAGTGCTGGAATCGATGGAATACACCGAAATATCTGCAGAGCCCGAGTTCGCCGCATATAGAAAGCCTCCCGCGGCATCCATCGCCAGCAACGTCGGGGACGTACCTGCGTTCGTCCTCGGTGTAACCTCCGTCAGCGCCCCCGAGCTGGAAACGGTGTAAAGCGAGATGTTGTTGTTCCCCGAGTTGGCTGCGTACAGATATTTCCCCGAAGGATGCAGGGCCACGGCTTCTACCGCGGATCCAGCCGAGATGGGACTTCCCGACAATTGCGTCAGTACTCCAGCGTTTGGGTCCTCCCGATAGGCAACAAGCGTGTTTGACGTAGGAATTGCCGCATACAGAAATCGACTGCTCGTCGTGCCACAACCCAACCATGCGCTCATGCTGGCGCAAACCAACACTAGCGCCGCTGCTTTCTTTAGCATCCCTTACTCCTCGGTGGATTTTGTCGAAACGAAAATTCGGAACGCTGGCCTGCCCGGCAACCCGCAACCTCGGTCGCCTCCGGGCGGCTCTACTCGTGATCCCCTATCATACGGGACAAGTGGTTCCACGCGCAGCCGTCGGGTTTCTCTCCTCTGCGATGCAGGATTTCTCCGGCAGGGTTGTCCTTGAGGCCGGCATTGTGGACCATCATCAAATGCAAGATAGGCGCTCTAACCGCAAGATCCTGACCAGTAGATCTCGCCTCATCAATCACCGTGTGCTGGACTCGGCCGGGGCCCAGCACCTGAAGACGTGGATGGCAAGGCGTGATCGGCTTCGCCCTTCAGGAACAGCCGGAATCGATCCAGATATACGTAAACAACCGGCGTAGTGAATAGCGTGAGCATCTGGCTTACAATCAGGCCGCCAACGATCGTGATGCCGAGCGGTCGATGCAACTCCGATCCCGTTCCGGTTCCCAACGCCAGTGGCAGCCCACCCAGCAGAGCCGCCATAGTGGTCATCATGATCGGACGGAATCGCAGGATACAGGCATCGTAAATTGCCTCCACCGGCTTCTTGCCTTCGTTCCGCTCAACTTCCAGAGCAACATCGATCATCATGATGGCATTCTTCTTCACCAGCCCGATCAGCAGGATGATCCCGATCATCCCGATCACATTCAATTCATTGTGCGTTAGAAGCAAAGCCAGGAGTGCGCCCACACCGGCGGATGGAATTGTCGAAAGAATCGTAATGGGATGAATATAGCTCTCGTAGAGCATCCCGAGCACGATGTAAACCGCACCCAGCGCAGTGATGATCAGGATCAGCATGTTCGACTGCGACTCCTGAAAGGCTGCGGCTGTCCCCTGGAAACTTGCTGTAATGCTGGGTGGAAACCCGATGGAGCGTTCCGCTGCCTCAATCGCGGCCGTCGCTTGGCCGAGAGATATGCCCGGTGCCAAGTTGAATGAGATTGTCGCCGACGGAATCTGTCCCTGATGGTTTACGGCGAGCGCTGTGTTCGACGGCTCAAAATGGGTAAATGCCGCCAGCGGTATCGGAGTTCCCACCGTCGACTTCAGATAAATATTCTGCAGTGCTTCCGGAGTCTGTTGGAACTGCGGAGCTACCTCCATCACCACGTGATACTGATTCAGTGGTCGGTACATCGTCGACACTTGCCGTTGCCCGAACGCGTCGTAGAGAGCATTGTCCAGCGTCTGCGGCGTGATCCCTAGTCTGCTAGCCGTATCGCGGTCAATCACCAGTTTTGCTTGCAGGCCTTTATCCTGCTGGTCCGAATTCTGGTCGCGCAATTCCGGCAGTTCCCGCATTTTCTGCAAAAGACGCGGGGCCCAACTGTTCAACTCGGTGATGTTGGGGCTTTGCAAAGTGTACTGATATTGCGCGTTGCCATAGCGCCCGCCAATCGTGAGTTCCTGTGCCGATTGCAGAATCAAGGTCGCGCCCGGCACCACGGCAAGTTTCCCACGCATTCGGTTGATCACATCGTCGGCACTTGGGTAATGGCATGACTCCCAGAAATGCTTCTTCTGACAGGGTGCCCGTTCCTCGAGCGGCTTCAGCATCATGAAGAAGCGTCCCTGGTTGAGCGCAGTCTGTCCGCCTGTGAAGCCGGCCATCGTGTCCACTGCGGAATCTGCCATCACGATCTTCACGTAGCGCCGCATCTTGTCTGACATCGATTGGAACGAGATATCCTGGGCGCCGATCACCGTCCCCTGAATGCGCCCGGTATCCTGCTGCGGAAAGAAACCTTTGGGTACCTTGTAGTACAACCAACCGCTCAGGAATGCAACGGCAACCGTCACCGCGAGTGTCAAGAACTGGTATCGGAGCACCCAGCGCAGCGCGTGGGTGTAGCTTCCTAGCAATCGATTGAACGCCCACTCGCTTGCTCGGTAGAAGATGTTGTGCTTCTCGTCCTTCCTTGGCAACCGCAGGAACTTCGCGCACAGTGTGGGAGTCGTGGTAAGAGAGACCACCAGCGATACTCCGATCGCGACACTAAGAGTAACTGCGAACTCCCGAAAAAGCCGCCCGACAATTCCGCCCATCATCAAGAGTGGAATAAACACCGCTACCAACGACGTGCTCATCGACAGGACGGTAAAGCCAATCTCGGACGCGCCTTTGAATGTCGCTTGCACCACACCCATTCCATGCTCGATGTAGCGTGTGATGTTCTCCAGCACCACAATGGCGTCATCCACCACAAACCCAGTCGAAATCGCTAGCGCCATCAGCGACAGATTGTCCAGGCTGTAGCCCAGCAGATACATCACACCAAATGTTCCCACCAGAGAAAGCGGAACAGCGATGCTCGGAATGATCGTCGCCCGCACGGTGCGCAAAAATACAAACACGACCATGATGACCAGTCCGATGGAAATCAGCAGCGTTCGCTCGATATCCTTGACTGACGCCCTCACAGAAGTGGTTCGATCCATGACTACCGACAGATTCATCGCCGGCGGAATCGAAGACTGCAGATACGGCATAATTGCCCGCACCCGGTCCACAGTGTCAATGATGTTCGCGCCGGGCTGTCGGAAAATTGGTAAAACGATTCCAGGTTTGCCGTTGATCAGGCCGAGGGCGCGCCTGTCCGAAACCGCATCTGTCACTTCTGCCACATCGCCAAGCCGCACTGCCGCGCCGTTGTTATAGGCTACGATCAACGGTCGATATTGATCCGCGGTAAACAGTTGATCCGTGTCACTGAATGTGTAACTTCGGTTGCTGTTCGATACCTTGCCTTTGGCTCTGTTCGCGTTTGCCGCATTCAGCGCATTGCGAACCGTATCGAGCCCGACCCCAAGCTTGTTGAGTAGAGTCGGATTAACTTCCGCCCGTACAGCCGGCTGCGATGACCCCCACACAAATACCTGACCCACCCCGTCTACTTGCGCTAGTTTTTGGGCCAGGATCGAGTCAGCCGCATCGTACATCTGGGGAACGGTCATCGTGTCCGATGTAAGCCCCAGCAACAAGATAGGGGCGTCGGCTGGATTCACTTTGCGATAAGTGGGATTGCTCGGTAGATTCGCGGGAAGTTGACTTCGTGCTGCGTTAATCGCGGCTTGCACGTCGCGGGCGGCGGCGTCGATGTTTCGATTCAAATCGAACTGCAGCGCGATCCCGGTGCTCCCCAACTGACTCGACGACGTCATCTGATTGACGCCCGCGATTCGTCCAAACTGGCGCTCCAGTGGGGTTGCGACGGCAGAAGCCATCGTTTGCGGATCAGCCCCAGGCAGCCCCGCACCCACGCTGATCACCGGAAAATCCATCTTCGGCAGGGAAGCGACCGGAAGAAAATTAAACGCCAGAATTCCGGACAGCAACAGCGCCGCCGCCAGAAGCGAAGTCCCGATCGGCCTGCGAATAAATGGACTTGAAATATTCATCGTTCAAAGTGGAGACAGTCGCTTCGCCTGTCTGCCACGCCTCAATTCCGGGTGGCGCGGCGTTTCAGCGCTGCGATACCCTCTTCATCTCTCCGAGCATCTTTAGCCGCCGCGCATGTACTCAAGCTAATCCGCCTGCATCGGCTCTGGCGGAATTTCGTTCCCGATCCGGTATTTCGCGAATCTCTGCGCCAATCGGTCAAACCACAAATAAACAACTGGCGTGGTGTAGAGCGTCAGCAACTGACTCAGCAGCAGCCCGCCCACAATCGTGATTCCCAGTGGGCGCCTCAACTCCGCGCCAGTGCCTGTTCCCAGCGCCAGGGGCAGTCCACCCAGCAGTGCTGCCATGGTCGTCATCATGATCGGCCGGAACCGCAGCAGGCAGGCCTGGTAGATCGCCTCCTCGGGGGGCTTATGTTCCTCACGTTCCGCCTCGAGCGCAAAATCGATCATCATGATGGCGTTCTTCTTCACGATGCCAATCAGCAGAATGATTCCAATCAAGGCCACAACCGTTAGATCATTTCCCGTGATCATCAGTGCAAGAATCGCGCCCACGCCCGCCGACGGCAGGGTGGAAAGAATCGTGATGGGATGGATGTAGCTCTCGTACAGAACTCCCAGCACGATGTAGACCGTAATCACCGCCGCCAGGATCAGGAAAGGCTCAGTCGACAGCGAATTCTGAAACGCCGCCGCGGTCCCCTGAAATGAAGCATGAATACTGGGTGGCAGTTGAATATCTCTTTCTGCCTGCTGGATTGCTTTGGTAGCCTGTCCCAGCGATGCTCCCGGCGCCAGGTTGAACGACAAGGTCACGACCGGGAATTGCCCCTGATGGTTCACCGCGAGCGAAGTGTTCGCGGCCGCGGTCTTCGTAAACGCAGAAAGAGGAACTGGAGCCCCGCTGGTCGTGACCGATGCCCCATTCGCTGTGGGCGCGCCGGAGTTCGCCGCCACTACACTTGGGCGAATGTAGATATCACCCAGATTCTCGGGGGTCTGCGCAAAGTTCGGCAACACTTCCAACACGACGTGGTACTGATTCAGCTGCGTAAAGATCGTCGATACCTGCCGCTGCCCAAACGCGTCATACAAGGTGTTATCGATTGCCTGCGGAAAGATTCCCAACCGCGATGCGGTATCCCGGTCAATCGTGATATGCGTCCGCAGCCCTTCATTCAGCTGGTCGGTCGCGACGTCGCGCAACTCGGGTAGAGTCTCCAGTTTGGCCACCAGTTTCGGGGTCCACTGCGCCAGTTCGTTCGCATCCGCATCCTCAATCGAGTACTGAAATTGAGTTCTGCTGACCCGATCCTCCACCGTGAGATCCTGCACTGGCTGCATATACAGCGTAATCCCCTGGACTTTGCTCAATTCCGGCTGCAGTCGCCGGATGATCGTCGAAGCGTTATCAGACCGCTCGTCGCGCGGCTTCAAGTTGATTTGAATGCGCCCTGAATTCGGCGTAAGATTGGTCCCGTCAACTCCGATAAACGACGACAGACTCTCGACGTCCTTATCCTGCAAGATAACCTTCGCCAGCGCCTGCTGCCGCTCGGACATGGCATCAAACGAAACGTAGTCAGGAGCCTCGGAAACCCCAAGAATCACACCCGTATCCTGTACGGGGAAGAATCCCTTCGGAACAATCACGTAAAGGTACAACGTAAGCACCAGCGTTGCGACGGTAACCAGCAACGTCGCGGTCTGATGTTTCAGCACCCATTTCACAGTGCGTCCATAGAACGCGATGATGCGGTTGTAATAGTCTTCGGTAAGGTCGTAGAAGCGTCCGCGCTGACCCTCCTTTCGTGGCTTGAGCAGTTTGGCGCACATCATCGGCGTCAAACTCAAGGAAACGGCGGCCGACACCAGGATCGTCACAGCCAGCGTTATCGCAAACTCGCGGAACAGCCTGCCCACGATGTCGCCCATGAACAGCAACGGAATTAGCACCGCGATCAGCGATACGGTCAGTGAGACGATCGTGAACCCAATCTGTCCCGCTCCCTTCAGGGCCGCTTCTAGCGCCGATTCTCCCCCTTCGAGGAAGCGGTCAATGTTTTCGATCATGACGATGGCATCATCCACCACGAAACCGGTGGAAATCGTCAATGCCATCAGCGTCAGGTTGTTCAGGCTGTACCCAAGCAGGTACATCACACCGAATGTGCCAATTAGCGAAAGTGGCACGGCCACGCTGGGAATCGTCGTCGCGGGAAGATTTCGCAGGAACAGAAAGACCACCATCACGACCAGGCCGATTGCCAGCATCAGCTCAAATTCCACATCTTTGACCGACGCACGGATCGTCGTCGTTCGATCCGTGAGGATCTGCACCTTGACTGCGCTGGGAAGGGATGCTTGTAACTGCGGCAGCAGCTTCTTGATGCGATCCACCACGCTGATAATGTTTGCGCCCGGCTGCCGCTGAATGTTGACGATCACCGCCGGCGTGAGATTCATCCATGCCGCTAGCTGATTGTTCTCCGTTCCGTCGATCACGTTGGCAACATCGCTCAATCGCACCGGAGCACCATTCCGGTATGCGATCACGATGGGCTTATACTGCTCGCTCGAGAAGAGCTGATCATTCGCGCCGATCGTGTAAGACTGCCGCGGACCGTCGAGTACACCCTTCGCCTGGTCCACATTCGCCTGCATCAAAGCCGCCCGCAAGTCTTCCAGGCTCAGCCCATATGAGGCCAGCGCGGTCGGATTCGCCTGAATCCGCACCGCAGGCTTCTGCCCGCCGCTGATTGAAACCAGTCCCACCCCCGGCAACTGCGAAATCTTCTGCGCCAGCGATGTGTCCGCCACGTCCTCGACCTTCGGTAGGGGCAGCGAATCCGAGGTAAGAGCGAGCGTTAGGATCGGCGCGTCCGCCGGATTGACTTTGTTGTAGATCGGAGGATTGGGTAGATCGGTCGGGAGGTAAGTGCCCGCGGAGTTGATCGCCGCCTGCACCTGCTGCTCTTCGACATCGATGTTCTGATCGAGCCCGAACTGCAGGGTGATGACCGAGCTGCCGAACGAACTCGTCGACGTCATTTGCGTCAGTCCCGGGACCTGCCCGAACTGCCGCTCTAGAGGCGACGTTACCGACGACGCCATTACGTCCGGATCTGCACCCGGATAAAACGTAACCACCTGAATCGTGGGATAGTCAACTTCCGGAAGCGCCGAGACCGGCAACTGCATGAACGCTACCCAGCCCACAAGCAGAACACCCACCATGAGCAGCGTCGTCGCAACCGGCCGCAGGATAAATATGCGTGAGGGGTTCATAACACTCAGTCGCCCTGGGCTGGATTCGCACCCGCAGCACGCTGTGCCGGCCGCCGGTTCGAATCCCGCTCCGTCGGCTCGGAGATGCTCGAACTCGTTTCTTGGGTCGACTCCCTTTGCACGGCTCCGGTCACTGGAGCATTCGCATTCCGGCTGGGTGGCCCACCGCGCGGCTCAATGTGTGATCCTCGTTGCAGCTTGTCTTGGCCGTCTGTCACTACCGTCTCACCCGGATTCACGCCATCCGCCACTACCGTCACGTCTCCTTGCGTCAAGGCGATCGTGACCGCCTTGTCCTGCACCGTCTTGTCAGGATTTACCGTGTATACGTATGCTCCCTGGGGCCCGCGCAAGATTGCCGCCGTCGGCACCACGATGCTGTTCTTCCGCGTCTCCAGAAGCAGATCGGCATTTACAAACTGGTTGGGCCACAGCTTGTTGTCCTTGTTGTCGAATACCGCCTTGAGTTTCGCGGTTCCGGTAGCGGGATCGATCTGATTGTCGATGGTCAGCAGACTTCCTGTCGCCAGCTTGGTCTGATCGTCGCGGCTGAATGCGTCTACCTCGAGCGTTCCGTGCCGCATCTGTTGCGCCACCTTGGGTAGCACATCCTCAGGCAACGTGAAAATCACCGCGATGGGCTGAAGTTGCGTCAGGATCAGCATCGGATTGGTGTCCGATGCATGCACAATGTTTCCCGGATCCACCTGCCGCAGCCCAATCCTTCCATTGAATGGCGCCGTGATGTGGCAATACGTTATGTTCAATTTCGCCGAATCAATCTGCGCCTGGTCATTGCGTACGGTCCCATCAAGCTGATCCACCAGTGCTTTCTGGGTGTCGACTTGCTGCTGCGCAATGCTGCCCGAGGGAATCAGCGCGGTGTAGCGCTCCAGATTCAGCCTCGCATCACGCAACTGCGCCTGATCGCGAAACAACTGCGCCTGCAACTGCTCGACCTGCACTTCGAAGGGCCGCGAGTCGATCTCGATCAAAAGCTCTCCCTGGTGGACGTCCTGTCCTTCCCGGAAGTTCACTTTCATGATCTGGCCGTCCACTCGGCTCTTGATGTTCGCCGTGTTGAACGCGGTCACGGATCCGAGTCCGGATAGATACACCGGCACATCCTGTTTTTGCACGGGAGCAATGGCTACGGATACAGCCCGGGCAGGGCCTGCCGCCTGGGCTTTTCCCTGTCTCGGGTCGCCAGAACTGCAGGCCACAACAATCGCGCTTACTGCCGCAAGAACAACAACACAGGCCACGCGCTGCACTCTTCTTGCGCGAGGTCCTCGATAATGACCTTCTATG